>Ga0307517_10015694_pt1 | contig 10034 bp, 4 predicted proteins | sample 23_EM_MG_FD_194515 | JGI IMG/M metagenome (GOLD analysis project Ga0307517, IMG submission 194515) | Populus trichocarpa ectomycorrhiza microbial communities from riparian zone in the Pacific Northwest, United States - 23_EM | ecosystem: Host-associated > Plants > Roots > Unclassified | place...
AATAAAAGAATAAAGATCAAAATTGAAATGCAATAAATAAGAGGGTAACTCTAAAATTTTGAATGGCTGAAATAAAAGAATAAAGATCAAAATTGAAATGCAATAAATAAGAGGGTAACTCTAAAATTTTGAATGGCTGGAGTGAATTTCGAGGTTAAGAGAAAGAAAAGACAAAAAAAAAACATTTCTAACAGTAAATCATCCCACCACTAATGCCATGTGTCGCCCTAACAAGAAAGAGATGTCGCGACAATTCAAACAACACGTCAAAAGAAAATTTTTGGCTGCCAAATGACACCATGACATCCCCACTCTATGGTACGAGCTTTGCACGTACCAACCAATTTTAGATTTTTAATTATATTTTTTAAAAAACTGAAATATTTTTTAGCTAGCTTGATTGTAACTAAAAAATCAGAATGAAAATACAAAAAAAACCCTAAATATCAATTAAACAAATATATTTTTAATAATGATTTAGTTATTTTACTGTGCTTTTAAAATATAAAAATACCAACTCATCCATGATCATAAAGACTAATGAATCTTACAGAAACACTAAATACTGTATTACCTTTAATAACCGGTTTACATTAAAAAAAAATATTCATTATACTATTTTAATAAATAGTAAATTCTCAATCAGTAAACAATATTTTTTCAAATCGAACCAGCTTTTTTGTTAATGATTGGAGAGGGAAGCATGTGCGTAGCGATACATTGTTTAGCACTCGTCTTGAATAGCCACCCTATGAGATTCTCTCCTATATTTGCTTTCACGTGTGATATTTTATTTATCTAAGCTCTGTTAACTCCTATCCCAATACAGTTTTTTCTTGCTTTTTTAATCCAGGGCTATTATCATTGGTTCTTTCAAATTACCATGTACCATTAGCCGTTGATTTTGGGAACTTCCCTGCTTCTGATTGGCTTCTCTCTTGAATCATGCAGCTTTTTTAATGTTTTTGCTAGTCAATGATGCTCTGCAATATAAATATATATTTGCATAACTATATAATATTTGACTGACTGGGATTATTTTTATGGTCGAGTTATATATAAATACAATTCTCTCTCTCTTTTTTTTTTTTGATGGGTAAAATATGAGATTTGAACACAGGATGCCCTTGTGTTTTTTTTTCCCCGTCGATGGATGCCGCTGAATCAAACACCTTGTAGATAATACTCTTCCCTCTGAAAATTATATGTATTTACGTTTTTTAATTATGAAAAAATGAATTGCCTTTTCTTCTCGTTTCCAGCTGATGGGTGGGTTAGGGCTTTAGCTCTTTAACCCTTCTTGGCCACGGGGATAGACAAGTTTTCTTTTTCTGTGACAAACAAGGGCCCAGTATCTAGAGAAAAACAAAATAGGAGAGCCTCAATTACTAATTTACTTTACTATTTTTTTATTATTACTAATAAACTAAAACCGCTTGGTGTTTAATTATTGTTTATTATTGTAGTTGTTTAATGTTAAAGGGTCGTCAAAGGTTGAGGACTCGACCCTACATTTTGGTTCGTATATATTTAATTTGTTACATTTTAGTTTTATATTTTATTTTCATTATACTTTAGCTTTGACGGTTAATTGAGGAGAGAGGAGAGAGGAGAGAGGAGAGGAAAATAAAAAAACTCCGACGAGCATTGTAAAAAAACCTATTTTTGTGTCAATATATTGGACTTGACATGAGAAATTTAATAATGGTTGTTCTTGGTATTCAAATAGCCGGATAAAGGAGATCAAAAACCAAAAATATAATTGAGTTTTTAAATATAATTTGATTTTTTAAAGTTAAAATGCCTTTCTTAGGATGAAAATGAATTCTTGAAGGTTGCTGGGACAATCTTGAGGTGTTTATTTTGTTTTTTAGCGTGTGTGTGTGTGTATAAAATATTTTTGTTTTTTTCAAATATTTTTCTTATTTATTCAAAGTACCTCCTAATTCTATACAATCTTAAGATGTTATTTTTCATGTACTTTTAGTGATTTAATCCTTAAATTATCTACATTTTTTTTGAATTATTTGTAAATATAGCACTAATTATTTTTATAAATAATTTTCTACAAAAAAATATTATGGTTCCAAAATCATCGTAATTAAAAATAAACAAAATATTCTTCTAGAAGCAAGAAAATTATATTTCATCTTAAGATTCAAATAAAAAAAATCACAATGCTAAAGTGGATATCATGATTTAAATAAACACAATTAATGCTTGCAGTTGTTTGTTTGATTTTATCAGTTTAGATTTATTTATTCAATAAAAAAATTATTTTATCCTATATAAGAAATATAAATACTATCCATTGTGACCATTACAAAGAGTAAAGAATACCATAACTATTTTTGTTTTCAATTAAAATTTTATTTAATAGCAATTGTGGTTTAAAATATTTTTACTTGAAAATATATTAAAATAATAATATTTATTTTAAAAATTTATTCTTAATATTAACAAATTAAAATATATAAAAATTAATTTTAAATAACTTTTTAAAAAATATATAATTTGAACCGCGTGATCTTCATTCGTAAACTTTCCTGCGGGTACTTTTGCCTTGTAGTATATCCTCAAATCCAAATCCAACGTTGGTTTTTAAAAAAACCCTACGTTAGTCCCGAGGATTACCCCACATTCTCCTTCCCTGTCTCCCATTCTCTCTGGAATTGCTCCTGGTACGTTCCTTTTTACTTGCATTGGCCTGTCTCTGTGCATTTTTTTTTTCTTTTGGATTTTGTTTGTGAATGTGTACTGTACTGAATAGGAGGATCTGTTTATAAGGAAAATTCCAACTTTCATTAGGAAATTAATTGGCATTAGGATCTTTTTTTTTCTTTTTCTTGGAACAGTTTTGAAGTCATTTTCTTTGATTTTGTTTATATAAGAGATTGAATGCTTAGAATTTCTTATGACCAAACATGTGAATCACAAATTGTATCAAGCAGGGCTTCTGGTTATTAATTCTTGATTTGGAAAATGCGAAGATTGTTTTTCTAAATGTAGAATTCTGATATTGGGATTAATTGATGGAGAGTCCATGCAAAGAAAGCAATATTCCAGTTATGAATCTCTCAAGGAAGAACCTTTAAGTGAAGCATTTGAGGTTTCTGTGACAAAGACCATTGTGCAACGAGTTCAAAACATCGAGTCGAAAGGGCCTCTAGAGAGAAGATGCAGCCCTGGACTTATAAATACACCTCAAGAGAAAAGGCCATGTTATGATGATGGTCAGAGCATGGAGTTAGATGCTCCTAAACTCGACATTTGCAAAAAAGAAGTTGAAGAAGAGTCAACAGGGCCGAGGGAGAGAAGGCCATATTATGATGGAGATCAGAGGTGGGAGTTAAATGCTCCTAAACATGATGAGTGCAAGAAAGAAACCAGAGATTATAATAGGAAGAGACAGTTAGAATCGACCAGAGATAATGCTGTCAAGAGAAGAACCTGCATGAATCATTCATTGCAAGAATGACTAGCTGATATAGATAGAAAAGGCGGAGAAGATTGGTGCGATAGAAGTTGTCTGGCCCTTGGTTCCTTGCCTTTTAAAGTTGATGAAGCAGAAATTGAGCTAGAAGACACTGCTTTCCTGAAATGGACAGACTATCAAAATTTTGTAGCAGAAGGCCTGCACAGCAGTGAAGGAGACAGTGAGGAATTTTAATTCTCATCACCTTAACTTTTCTCAGGTGATTGCATTTATAAGGATCTTTTATTGAAATGAGTAGGTGAATGCTTATGTATATTTGTTTGTTCAAAGTATTGGTTTTAGCAATCCTTAAAATTACAGAAAATATTCTTCATTGTTTCCTCCTCTTGGCTAAATAGTAACACAACACTGTTTTGTTGTGGTTGTGCTACATTAAGGTGTTTCCGGTTTAGACATCATCACGCACCTATTTGATTCTTTGTTTCCTTTCCTATTTTTCAAATCAAAATGTCAGTGTTGAAATTTGTTTTTTATCTTGTGAATCAAGGTAGGCAGTGAGACAACTGCCAGGTGTTTGAATTAACAAAGAAGCAGGAATCATTATGATTAAGAATTATTACTATCATCTGTATGACTAAAGCTGCACAAGTATTGCTATACTTTGAGGTGAAAATTTAAATAACAGTCCATTTTTGCTTCTCATGAAATATTGTATCTCATATTTCAAAATTTATGCCTTTCCTTTTGAAAACTTATTTGGCGAAGAGAAACCATTAATACAGAACAAAATGGCTATCATGTGCCAACTCCTTTCCAGGCCACTTTCACCATTTTAAACTCTCTGTCTCTGCCTCACTCTCTCTCTCTGGAGGCGGATCTTGGTCTTTGTGATTGTTATGCTAGTGCCATAAAAACTTTGCAGAAGGGGAGTTCATCCGCTGATGCTAAGTGTTCTTCAAATCAACCGATTCTGAAGAAAATATCGAAGTCTTATTTATATCTATGATTGGAAAATCCCTTTACATGCGTTGTCCTAGACATGAAAGAGTTGAGAGGTGTCCATGCATCAATGAGGAGCACTGGATTCAGGCATAAAATTAATTTACTGTCTGCTCCTTAAATTCATGGCATACACTTGAATTGCTATGTGAAGTAATTTAGAACACTTAAAAAACGTAATGCTTTGTGAAAATTGTGAAAAAATTGGTCATGTTTCAATTTCTGCGTACTTGAGATGATGCCTGTGTTTGTTGAAGGTGTTTATCTATGAGAAAACTTTTATGATTCTGTTTGTGCTCCCACTGCTTATCTATCAACCAGTAAGAGTTATTGAATCAACCAAATATAGAATTAACGTGATAAGCAATCTTGACTATGTAATGTGCTGCTCTTTGGTATTGCTCAAGAACATCGTGATTAAAGTACTCTTTACCCTAATATAAGCTGAACTAAAGGTGATAGCATTAGAATAAACATAATCTGAACTAAAGGTGATAAAATTACTCTAAGGAAAAGGAAATAACACCCAATAGAGTGACGAAGTGAAATTTTCAACAGCTGAAACATCGTTTCAAATGAATTGAGCGTTATCATCAATGAAATAGGGTTTCTCTCAACTGGGTGAAAAAAATTCTTTAAGCTCACTGTTAGTGTGACCAACCTACAAATATGGGTTTTGTTGCCTCTATGGCCAAATTTCTGCACAAAATCTCAGTCGAATCCAAGCACAAGTGATTACCAGCATACTTGGAAAACAAGCAGCATCAAACCAGAAAAAGAAAGGGGCTTTTTTATTCTGATATCTTTATAAGCTTCTTTTTGTTTTCATGCTAACCTGGCATTCTAATAAATAGTTATCTCTTGTGCTTGATGTTATAACTTGGGCTTCCTTTCCTTTTAATGTGAAATATTAAATTCCAGGCATCAACAGCAAATTTATAATGAAAAATGGTATTGCTATGTTGCAAACAGGAACTTACATATGACTATGGTTACACACTTGATAGTGTTGTTGGTCCTGATGGGAAACTAAAACAGTCACCATGCTACTGTGGCACCGATGAGTGTCGGCGGCGCTTGTATTAGGTAAAACGGAGGTTATAAAATTAGATTACAGCTTATGTACACGTTTCTATTGAAAAACAAATACATAAAGCCATTGCTAGATTTTAATTTGTACAGGATGCTTATTATATACAAGAACTTCTTTGGGCTTGATGTGTTTGAATAGCTGAGACATGTCAAATTAATGAAATTATCTGGTGGATATCTCGTTTCTTGTCACCCTTTGGCGATTATCAAGGAATGGTAACTCATCGGAGGGGACGATTTTGTTAATTGTACTACATTTTATGCCCCCCCACTTCTTCTCCACAGGGCTATATGATAGTGCTAGTAATTTGCTTTTAAACCCAATCTCAGAAACTCACAGGATATATTTGGTAGAATTTAATGAAGAACAGAGCAACTAATATCATTTCCTTCCTGTTTGATAAAACTATATATTTTCTGTGCTTTCACCACACTCATAATTAGTTCCTTGAAGTCTGTAAAATCTAGTTTATTGAATCCTATGTTTGAAATGCTAGGTGATCCTGCTTTCCGCCCTTGTAGTGCCAATAGCCAAGCCTGGTACGAACCAGTTTTTTTCAGTGGGTAAGAACAAATCAGTCACTTGAACTAGTTTTGCAAGGTCTATTGGTTTTTGTCTGCCACTCGGGACCTATCCAGGCTCGTAAATCAAGTGCGTGATTAAAGAAAAGGGGAGCACGATTGTGCACAAGGAAAAGGAAATCTTAAGCAATTGGGTAGCATATCCTTTGATAAAGATGGCTTATTTCTTTTCTTGCTTTTTCCTCCATTACAGAACTGTTTGTACAAATGATTGGTCACCATTAATCAAACCAAAACATGACTTCATTTGCACGATTCTCATATTCGTAGGGCGAGTTGTAGCCAGCAACACTGCAAGGCACACGACCCCTGCTTTGTGTCCTTGCTATGGATGATTCCCAGGGGGTGCCCTCGAGGCTTTTCTTCAACGCCAAAACTTGTCCAGGGATGTTGGTGTCGTTCATAAAACCTCCAAACCTCTTCACAGCTGCATGGCGGTGTTTAGGCAGCTTCACTGGATGTACTTGACGGGAGAGAGGAGGGTTATTTTGGTACTTTTGTGGCAAATAGAGGTGCACAGTAAAGGTTGTGTTGCGGGAACTCGCGGTTGATGAAAACATATCTACCAAAACTGGAGCTGTCATGTTGATGTTTGCTGCCTGATCATTGTTTCCTTGAATATACGTAGCGAGGCTTCACAGGCGCCATAATAAGCATGAAATCATTAAATAAATTCTTAAAGGGGCAAATAAGCATGGACGAGATTGTAATTTTAAAGTGTAGGAGAATTGGTCAGTGATATTCCATAATCCATCCACCTGGTGGTTGTGTGTGGCAAATGATTAGCTTATTATTAAAATTAAAATATTAAATCTCAAGAGCTTCTCTTATACTTAAATTAAAGTCTGGACCTATGCTAGGAGAACACCTATAAAATAAATTATAGATAAATAGCAAACGTTAAAATTAAGACAGTGATAGGGAATAAGTGGTTGCCTTTTAAAATAAAAATATATTAAGATGATTTTTTTATTTTTCAAAATTTATTTTTAATATTAAAGTAAAAAAAATTATTTTAAAGTAAAAAAAAAATATTTCAAAAACGATTTTTAAACACAAAAATAAATACACTCTAAACCCCTTTTACAGTATTTATTAAACAAAGAAAAGCGTGTGTGATCCCATGGTTTGTTAAATAAACAAAAAGCGATTTGTGATTTCTTGCAGTGAAGGATACATCTGCCCTAAATGAAAGGAAAGTTGAGAGAAAGATGTGCTTACATGTTGAAACCATGACCAACTGCATCCTTGTACGAGTTAGAGTTGACTGGTGAAGTAGAAATCCAAGTCGCTGTTCTGTAACTTCTAATTTCATAATCTTTTTGACTGTGAATCACCTGATATGGAGCACACTCCAGGCGTAGACAGTTTGCTGGCTCTGCATAGGCACTGCGACCTTGACATTGCTCAAACATGATAGCAATGCACAAAGCCAGGGTCAAGAAGACCAAACCAATCCCTTCGCCGGCCGAACCCATGTGGCCCTTTCCTCGAACCATGGCTCTCTATTTGGACCTGAAAATTGTTCTTTCTGGTTCGTTATCAGCAAATTGTTTACACCCCCATGTAAATAAAAGCACTGGGGAGAGCATAAAAAATGTAAAATGTGGTTTACAGCCATTGCTTTTCGTCTTTATGTTAGTGGCTATGTGAATTGCAACGTTGCATGTTTATCTTATTATCCTCTTCTCTTGGGGAGATTCCAATTTCCCATCTGTGGTCTGTCAGTCTTTTTGTCAACGTCTACATATAAATTGCCAAAGTCCATTTTACCAAAACGAAGAGTCAGACTGATCCGATGATGTTAACCGTTGGATCGTTACCTCCCACCAGATTGCCATTAATGCAAGACATGATCAAATATATTTTTGATGGTGAGTAGTCGGTCCACTTCCACTTGCAATATTCTTTTACTTGGACCCGTCAAACAATGAGAAGAAAAAAAGGTTTGCATCAAGAAGGATTGATTTGCATGTCATGGACTAAGCATACCTAGCAAGCATATGCTGGTCCATTCACAAATTAGAAAAACCACATTGCATGTGCTGAGATTTTTGTGAATTGCCTTAATGGAAGACCTTGGGTTACAAATAAGGCAATAATGCATTGACACATGCCCACATTTTATCTGTTGATATCGCATCTTATAAGCTTAAAATGGTCTGCAAACCATTTTATTGTTGTTATTTAGACATCGTTTTAGAGTGAGTTTCAACTTGTTTTTCGTTAAAATTTTAATTTTTTAGTGTTTTTTGATTGTTTTGATATATTAATGTTAAAAATAAATTTTAAAAAATAAAAAAATATATTATTTTAATATTTTTCCAAGCAAAAATTATTTTAAAAAACAATCGTCATCATACTTTCAAACCCCTGTTAATTTGACATGTTACCAACAACGGATGTTACAATGGATGGTGTGATTATGACAATTTTCTATGAATAAATATTTGTTCATGCTTTTCTTGGGCTAAAAAAACACTCACCACTGCCATTCTCAAAGCTGTTATAGCATGCACTGCAAATTTGAGACCACACCCGAGAGGCATGCCCAGTCAGTGGCGCTCGGAGATAATTAGTCGATTCATCGCAATAATTTAATTCAAGAGATGCTGATTGTGTTCTCTTCGGGCCAGAGCTGTGTGTTTTTCTGATTCAGCTGTTATTCTTCCATAGACAGTGGCACTCGGAGATCCAACCACTACAATCTCCCCACAGATGTGGCTTGAAAAAGTACCATCAGACATCTTCACTCTTGACCCAATGAGAAAACAATCAATCCAATCCAAAACAGGCCACGCACAAAAAGATCCTCTTTTTTCTTTTGAGTTGCGATTAAGTTTACAAATCAATGATATTAAGTGTGGGAAACATCACTTACTCCTTGATTGCTTCTAGTAGCAGACGCCATGATTAGAAGATAATCTTCGTGATTAAAGAGCCATCTTGGACCCACACCTGTTATTAGTCCCAGAAGCCATTAAAAAACGAGAGCTGTTCATGACACTGTTGTTCATGGTGGTCCTATGGTCTAATCAAAGATTAAGCAAAATTTGTTTGGCTTTAGTTGATTACTTAGACAATGCATGTGACCATAGCTAGAATGCGAACATCGTATTATTGCGATGGCAGCAACAAAGCTAATGGGGTGTCTATTTCTTCAAGCATATCTAACCTCTTTTTTTTTTGAGAGACCAAAAAAAATAAATTGCACCATCCATGAAACAGAGGGAGTAAGTCATCACTACATATGATGATGTGATGATGGTTGTTTATAAAATATTTTTTATTTTAAAATATTTTAAAATAATATTTTTTTATTTTTAAATTTTATTTTTTATATAAATATATTAAAATAATTTAAAAACACTAAAAAATAAAAAACACAAAAAATAAACATACAAAATCATGACATGATCATAATAAAACCCAGTTTAGCCGATTGTTTCTTTCATTGTCCTTTTTTTTCTTTTCCTTTGGATACATGGGCGGAGCTGGAATTATATAATAGAAATGGTCAAAACTCAAGATATAATTTATTATTAGAAAACTTATCTATTTAAAATAAAAATATATTATATTATCTCATATTTAAACACTAAAAATACAAAAATTTAAAATATTTTACAGGGCCCGGCTCCTGCTCGCCTCCCCTGATTCTGCTTGGATGGGCTTTCATTGGAATAGATAACCATATGTTAATGTTTTGAGTATGTGTATTTTTTTATTTTGTCACGTAAAGTTTTCTTAAGATAAGATAAGATGATGATTCTTGAGATTAAAGATATTTTTATCGAATCAAATATTTTGAAATAAAGGTCATGTTTATATATATAATTATAAATTAATAAATTTTTTAAAATGCTGATGTGAGATTTAAACTAAAAAATTAAAAAAGAGTGCAAACCTTTTTCTAACCACTGAG
>Ga0307517_10015696_pt1 | contig 10033 bp, 13 predicted proteins | sample 23_EM_MG_FD_194515 | JGI IMG/M metagenome (GOLD analysis project Ga0307517, IMG submission 194515) | Populus trichocarpa ectomycorrhiza microbial communities from riparian zone in the Pacific Northwest, United States - 23_EM | ecosystem: Host-associated > Plants > Roots > Unclassified | place...
AATTCTTGGTCGGGTGTAACGATATGGTTCGGCTGGGGAGGGCCTCTGAATTCGAATTCGCGTCCACACGGGTTTGTTTGTAGTGGTGAATTCAACGACGAGTCTTTCCTCATCCAGAAAAGGCACCCCGGCATGGGGCAAAAGGAAGGAGCAAAACAAGCGTAACACTCATGGTTACTGCTCACTGGCATTCTAAATGAATACCCGTGCCAGCGGTGCGCACACGGTCAACGCCAGCCCATCATCGGCAGAGAGAGAGAGAGATGGTGCTTCTAGTCGGTATGCCAGAAACCACCTCCGGTCGTTTCGCTCTCTGTTCTCCCTTTCTTCCCCCTTTTTCTTCACTTCGTGTTGGTGCCATACCCCCCTCGTCCCCCTCCGACGACCATCTTCTCGTCAATCAGAGGTGTCAAAGAGCTGAGTGTGTAAGTGTGTGTGAAATGGCGTGGGTCTAGCTAGGGCTCTAATTGAGTAGCATAAGTGGTAGGGGGGTAGAAATTGCGAGTCAGCATCGGTTGGAGATCCTACCGCCCACCCTCGTACAGCAAAGGCCAGGGAAATGCGGGAATGGGCGAACGGGAACGTTCGAATTCCGTATTAGAGGTTGGTACAGTTATCACGGGATCGTGGACGAGGAAAAGGCGGTGAGGGAAAGAAGCAGCTGGAACGAAACCGTACAATAATAGCTCGTAAGCCACACCCCTCACATTCAGTTTTCGGAATCGGAGAGTCGGGTGGGGTACGTTTGCGCGAAGAAAAATCTCGATATCGACTCAATTGCGACCCGGGAGTCAAACGAAAAAGGGTGGGGGGAAAGTGTTAAAATACACACATTGTATATGTATGCCACATAAGCGCAACAAATCGTAAGCGGGGGGAAGGGATTCGAAAACGAGACACGAGGGGGGCAGCGGATGGTGAAAGATCAAATGGAGGTGGGGGGCGGCGGAAGAATGGGAGGACGGTCGGAGATTAGATAAGATGAGATGGGGATACGGATGAGGTGAGGTGAGGTGGAATGGCAAGATAGATTGATCGAAGCGAGATAGAAACAGATACAGATCAAACGGGATCAGAGCAGGTGGGCATGTGGAGGTACAGAGAGGGAAGGGGTGTGTTTACGAGAGATGCCGAAAGGGTATGGTTTTTAATGTGGAATATTGATGGGCCTGGGTCTATCCAGGGAGATATACAGATTAATCCGGAGAGGCCCGCGTGCACAACAAAGCGAAGGGATTCCGTACTTTTTGATCTCTTTGGACGTCGGTAGCGCGTACGTGGGAGCGGAAGGGGTGTGGCAGGGAGGGAGATGAGAGGGGGGGGGAAACCACAGGTAATTTTCGGAGAGGAGAGAGCGTGTGCCCAGGGCAGGGATAGAAAACCTGAATCAGCGTAACAGAAATCGGAAGGAACGAAAGCGAGGGAGGAAAACGTACCTAATAGTCGTCCAACAACTTATCCACCACCCCGTCTACATCCGCCGGGTCCCCGACGAAATGGACGATCCCATCTCTGATCGAAGTGATGATAACTTGGGTTTTGGACACAAGGTGGATCAGTCCGGTAGTCTCAAGGTGGTGACGGAGACGGTGAAAAAAAAAAGAAAAGGAATCGGCCGATGGGCAAGGGGCGATCTCTAATCCCATTTGACACCATCAAAGGGGGGACCGAACGGCTTTGTGAAAAAGCCCGGCGACATCAATGGAAGATGCAAGGGATTGGTCATGTGGTATAGGCCGAAAGGACCGGGAAATGGGAGAAAAAACGGTGGGAAGGGCAGAAGGGGTGAAGAGACTCACCGGTGGGCACTGCCTTCCGCCCTGCTTTATCAAACAGTTCTGAGGAAAATCAGAAGGTGACTTGCACAGCGGAAGGAGAAGGCCACTGTTAAGCCACTGTTCTTAATTACACCCACCTCGTACAGCCGTCCGTTCCGAATCCACAACGATGGGATAGTTCATATCGTTCCTCGTCTGAACAAAAGAGAAGACGGAGTTGATATTTATCTCTTCCCCTGAGAATATCTCCTCAGAGTTGATGCTGGCCATCAAGACCGATGCGTCGTACTTCTCGGCAAGTCGAGTGAACTGTGAGAAGGCTCGCAGGCAAGGCTAGAAGGCGCAAAATAAACGACGGTTACAACTCCCTCCTTCCGGTCACATGGGGGGATTAAAAACTCCTACCCCGCACCATCTGGACAAAATTGGAAAAAACGCCTGGTCAAGGTGGGTCAACTTGGGGGGGAGGGAGGGGACCCACGAGGTCCAAAACTCCAGGACGACCAATTTCTTGTCTCTCCAGCCGTCTTCCCATTCGTCTTGACCCTTTACCCACTCGAACCCGGACTTGCCGTTCATGAGGTCATCCAACCAGTCCAAGCCTACGCTTTGGCCCAGCAAAGGGCTCTTCCATCCCGGTCTGTTGAGGGCCGAACCAAAGCGCATTGGTCGGGTGACCCCAGGAATAACGTGCGGAAAGCATTGGAGGCGAAAGGACGGAGGAAGCAGAAGGAGATAAGATGGATGGATGGCGGTGATAGTGGTGAGAATGGAGAGCGTTTGTAGAGCGAGAACGGGGCTCACCTGACGAAGATAGGCGGACCTTTCATGAATTCTTCCCTTAGATTCCCCCAGAACTCTTCGGGACATTTTTGTTTGCTGTTGATAGCTTTCATGAGGAGGTTCGTGTCGTGTGTCTTCGTATACTGGTCTACATTACGTCCGCATTATAGCATTAGCATAACCGCAAGATCGAGAAGTGGAGTGTAAAGCGCATGGGCGTCGATCGAGGCAACCCCGAGGCGGACGTTTACAGTACACGATTCCGATCCACACGTTTCGCATCGGCCAGGCAGGTCGATTTTCCATCGGGAAGGAGAACGGACGTGGAGATTGCTTACCCACGGCTCTATCCCATCGTTCCTGGTCCCATCTGTCCTCATAGAGGTCGTTGAACACGATCGTGATATCTGTCTTGAAGTGTTGTACGGCAGCTCGTTCCTCTGGAGAGAGGTCCTCGAGCTTAGCCCTCATTTGTTTAATTTCGTGTCGTAGGCAAAAAGACGAAAGAGAGGAGGGGAAGGAAGGGAGATGAAGATGAGGGGATGAAGGAAGACGGAAGATAAAAAGGGTTTTGTGTATTTTTGATTGACAGCTGGAATGATTGCGGGCTGTCAGTTGGCCAGAAAGCGTCCGGGTGGGCAAAGTGTATGGCATCAATTGGCGAATACCGTCTGGCTGGTGGCTCTTCGCGCAGTTGATACACAGTGGATGCGCCCATTCCTTACTGATCAATCATCCTCATGTATCAGCCTGCAAATGCAGAGGATGTGATTCTTGGCAGTACCGAGGAAGGCTGATGATCCAACGACCCTGAGCTATCGGAAAACACTCAGGGAATCAGTTTGACCTCCACCATCCGCTCTGATTGTCCCTGCACCGGCCTGGGAGACGGAGAGCGCCAAATCGATCAAAGGCGAGCGAAACTTTATAGCTTTGATCGAGCTTCGTCGGCGTTGGACTCCAGGTCTCTCTGACCATACGTAGAGTAGATCCTTGTGTTCCTACAGGTATCAGTATAGTACAGTATAAGCACAATCTATGAGACATGTCAGATAACCTGAACAACAGACTCCAAGATAACGGTAGGCTGAACCAACGTCCGTTCGTCAACTCCACCTCCAGAAAAGCACCTCAATCCAACCTCAGTCGTACACAACACCCTCTCCCCGGTACCGTCCTTCGCCCCTCCAGCATAATATTCATCAAATAGATTTACCATGTGTTTTCTCTCAAACTCCCTCCCGACCTCCACGCTGATCACCTCAAAATTGGTGCTCAACACCTGCTGTTTCGTCACCGCGGCTATCCGGAGAGCGGACTGAGCGACACGTCGGAGCTGGGATTCGAATCGATTCCTGAGGTTTTCTTTGGGTATAGGCGTGCCGGAGAGGGTTAAAATATCCATCGACCACCGTAAGGTGTCGTCCACAAGGTCGTCTAGGGCCTGTTCTTCTAATGTTGGAAATAAAGTAGTGATGTATCTGTGGGTCAAGGCACGCCACCGAGACGACGTGGCTTGCGGTTCTATACAGTCCGATTAGCTTCACATCACGCGAGCGTCTACGAACGTAGGGCAGAGAAAAAAACTTACCAGACGAACACATGCGAAGATACAGTTGGTTCAGCAGTGCGTCGTATTTAGCCGGGAATCCAACGCAGAAGCTGGCGAGCGTCCGGTCAATGATAGCGCACAAGGTAGCCTGTAGCGCAAACTGGACGAGCATTGACGAGTCCTGACTATGGCCCCGGGTGGAGAGCACATGCATGAAAGGAACCCCCAAACGAGTAGCAGTGTTTTGTTTAGCTAGACTGATGACGTTGGGATTTATCATCGGCCGTTTGCCCCCGTTATTGGCTTCAATAGTGTAGTGTAACTCGGTGAGGGAAGCAGAAAACTGTAGGATCTCAGAGTTGAGATCCCTGACGGCTTGAATGACCTGTGAGCCAGACCAGGAGTCGGTCTTTGTCATGAACACATCAAAGGATTGGAGGTGGGCGATGTACTCGTCCTGGAACGTTGGAAGACGCTGAATGGAGGTCATTGACGTTGAAGATGTCCGGAAGGTCCTGTAGGAGGATGCGGATGATTCAGCGGATGACGAACTCGAGTCCTCGGGGTGGAACCGGGAGATGGCCGACGACCGGGTCTTTGAAGGCTTTGGAGGTGGTGTGGGGGCAGAGCGGGTGACGGCAGCGAGGGCGTTGGCGACGGCAGCAGCTTGAGCGGCCTCTTGCTGGGCCATCCTGCGCTGCATGCGCTTCCGGTCCTCCATCAAGAGGTCCCTCTCCTTGCGAAGGTCGTGAATTTCCTTATCCCTGGCCTTGAGGGTGGATTCCAAAAGCTTGCATTTGTCGAGGAGGTTGCTTAGTTCGACGGCGTGGGCGGCGGCTTCTCTCGCGCGAAATTCCCTGTGCGATGAGTGGGATCTCGAGGACGAAGGGGAGGGATCGTGGAAGGAGCTCCGCATCGAGGAGAGGTCGGCGAGCCAAATGAGGGGGATGTGCACTTGCTGGACGATCTCAGCGTGGACGTGGGTGGGTGTGGTGTTCGGGAGAGAACGTGTTTTCGGGCTGTTGTCAGCGTCACAACCTTGACTCGGGCTGCCCTCACCCGAGATCACGTTCACTCGGTCATCCTCTGCGGTGTCAGCGACTGGGGGTGCAGTGGCCAAAGATATTGCAACTCCCATGTCTGTTGGCACTTGTCTTGGTTAAATACGCGTAGCGAAAGCAAAAGATCGGAGGGATGTTATTATGGAAATGGCCTTTGGGCTAGCGAGATGAGCTCAAGCACCGTAGATCTGGATCTGCCTCGTTGCAGTAAATCCTCGAGGATGCTCGCCCTTCCGAATCGGTTCCTCCCCCCATCGGTATCTTTCCATCCTCCCCCATCCCCTCCCCCATGAAGCAGCCGGGGGCAGCACGAAAACGCTACAACGGCAACAAAAGAGCCCTCGTCATCGCACTCGATGTCGGAACCACCTTCTCCGGCGTATCCTACGCGCTTTTGGATCCTGGAGAGATCCCAAAGATATACGAAGTTACGAGGTACGCGCCGCGTGTTCCTTCCCCGCCACACTTCCCTTTCACTCTAAGCGACTGCCTTGCATCCATCGCCCCATTCTGCGCCCACTTGCACCCCCGGTTGTTCGCCTACGTCGGGGTTGGAACACGTGGTCTGACGTGATCGCTGATTTCAGGTTCGTTGGACAAGAGGACCAGGCCGGAAATTACAAGACCCCCAGCGTAATCTGGTACGATAGACACGGCGATGCCGTTAAAGCCGGTGCAGAGGCGGAAGACCCGTCCGTCGTCAACACTGCCGAGGAACAGGGATGGACAAAGGTCGAGCTGTACGTCCCTCGACGCGTCTCGCCATCTCTGATCGGCCTCTCACCGCTATGTATGCACTAGCTTCAAGCTCCGTCTCCGTCCGAAATCGATGAAGCTGGAAATGAACGGCATGAAGCTCTCTCATCTGCCGAAATCAAAATCGGCGGTCGAAGTGTTTGGCGACTTCCTCAAATATCTCTTCCGCTGCACCAGGTCCTTCATCATTGATAGTCATGCCACTGGTGCCTCCGTATGGAAATCCGTCGAGAACGACATACAGTTCGTCTTATCTCATCCGAACGGATGGGAAGGAGCTCAGCAAAGCAAGATGCGCAAGGCTGCGGTATACGCCGGCCTCGTGCCCAACACCGATGAAGGCAAAGCCAGAATCAGATTCGTCACCGAGGGCGAGGCAAGTCTCCACGCGTGTGTGCTGAATGGGCTCACAGACGATGTCCTCTCTGTCAGTCTCTTTTTTCAGAAGTTTTAAACTCAGAGTTGAACGTTTTTTTGTTCTCTAGACCCCATCACAACATGGATTCATCGTGGCTGATGCTGGAGGCGGAACCCTCGATATCTCTTCATATGCCGTAAAGGGCGTATCTCCCCTATTGATTGAGGAAATCGCTCCTCCAGATTGCACGTCTTCCTTTTTTTTTCTCCCAACCCACTTTCCTTATGTTTCATCTTAGGTCTCTTCTCTGGTTCAATTTTCGTCAGCCGCCGAGCCAGGAAATTTTTGGAATACAAACTCAAAGGCTCGCCACAATACAGCACTCCCGCCGTACTGGACCATATCGCCAAACGGTTCGACGAATCGACCAAGAGGCTTTTCCGGAGTAGAACCGAAGTTCAGTTTCTCAATTTCGGCAGTCCTCTGGACAAAGATCATAGTGTCGGGATTCGTGGAGGAAGGCTGAGACTGACCGGGTAAGAACGGGTCCCAATCCACTCGCAGCATTCACTCAAACTATTCACCTGCAGCGATGAAGTCGCCGAGTTGTTTGAACCCTCGATAGAAGCCGCGGTTTCCTCCATCAGGAATCAAGTGGACCTCTCTGGAGGCATGATCAAATCCGTCTGGCTCGTTGGCGGTTTCGCCTCTTCCCCTTGGCTCTTTGCACAACTCCAGGAACGACTCACCCCTGATGGCATTGTTGTATCACGACCGGACGGTCAGACCTCCAAAGCCGTTGCAGATGGTGCCATCGCCTTTTATTGTGACCACCACGTTGGAGCTCGAATCGCCAAATATATGTATGGTGTCGAGTTTTTGAGGGAATTTGATTCAACAGATCCGGAACATAGGGAGAGGCAGAGTCGGCTGTTCCAGTTACCGAGTGGACCGGAGTTGTTGCCGGATGCATTTGATTGTATCCTTGCACGGGCAAGTTCAACTATGGAAAATCAGTCCCACCCGCATCCGACTGACAACATGCGCTTCATTTGTAGAACTCGAGGGTGAAGGAGTCAACGACGTTCAGCAGGAAATATTGCACGGAGCTCACAAGTCTCTCAACCCTCTCCGTCTTCGAGATCGAGATTTGGTGTTATCGCGGGCCTGGGGAACAGCCAAAGTGGATCTTGCGTGGGCAAGGTGCGTCCTATTTCATTAAACGCCGTCTCTCCCTCTCGACTTATGAAATTGGGTCGCGGTTTTTAGATGACTTCTCGACGTTGTGTTTCGTGCGAGCTGATCTGTCCCCACTGACTGGGAGCGCCAAGACCATGACGGGTCAGAGCGGAAAGAAGTACTGGACGATCGTGTTCAGCATTGAGATTCATTTCGGCTTGACCGAGTTCAAGGCGCGGATCAAGTGGAACGATGACGTACGTTCAACTTTCCGTCATACGAATTCATGGGCTATTCTAACACTCGCTTGCTTTAAGGGGAAAGTGAGATAGTGAGTTCAAGGCGGACGCCCCCCGGGCAGTAGCTGATCTTTTTTTCGTTTTCAGTGGCCCGGCTTCGATTGTATACGATGAGGGTGGGAACAAGGAGTTAGAGGATGACAGGGACTCTCAGGACGAGATTTCCGTTCTCCCCTCTTCACGATATGCCTCCAGGGCGCCTTCGATGGCACCTTCCAGAACTCACTCGATGTCGAATACTCCTCAGACGTTCCATTCACCGGTCGATGACCACTCTGCGGTTGGTATCCAGATCAGCAGGAGCCACTCGACCAGTCAATCAAATGGTGATAGGCATCCAGATGGTTACACGGAATCCTCCGTCTCCAAGAAGTCCAAGAGCTCGGGCTCCCACTCGCATCCAAAGCCCCCACCCCAACGGTTATCTCCTGATCCACCCAATGCATCTCATCACATCTCACGTAGTGAATGGTCACAGAATTCGCCTCGCTCCTCCCAACATCATTCTCATCATTCTGCCTCTCCTCGAGAGCCTCCTCGAGACACCTCCTATCACACTCCCTCACCTCGCGAACCCCCTCATCACCCCGTTTCTCACCCAGCTTCTCGAGAGCCCTCGCAACTCAGTTACCAGGGCAGTGTCACTACGCCCACGAGCACCGTACACACACAACATAACGACCGCGAGATTCCAGGGAATGGGTACCCCACTCCCGACTACTACGCTTCTACCCCTACTCAATCCCACATTTCGCAATCCAAACAACCCGCCCCCTCACTCTCCGTTCTAGGCGACCCCGCGTCGAGCATCTCTCGAGCTCACCCCCGTTCGAAGAACATCGTTGCTACTACGCAGCCGGCTGATCAAACTGCCATCAAGTTCCCCAGTGTTTCTACAACGGGCTCACCGTACGAAACTCCTGCCCTGCGATCGGTGGCTGGCAGCAGGAAGACTTCTTTGACCCCTTCGGATTCTGCCTCCAACGTTCCCGTGAATTACATGTACGGCAGTGGTACTGTTCCCGGTACAGTTGCCGGTTCTTTGGTCGGCTCTGCCCTCCCGGAATCAACTGTGAGCAAGAAGAGCAAGAAGGACAAGAAGGACAAGAACAGGAGCGTTCTTTCCACCATCACGTCTGAGACCCACTCCACCACGAAGTCTCCGATGGAGCAACCTCCACCCCCCGAACCCGCCCCTTCGGTTCCGCAAATCTCAATACCCGGTTCTCCTTCGGTTTCTTCATCGCTCGGTGGTTCCAGGCTCACAACGAAACCAAACACACCGATCGTCACCCGCTCAATTAAATCCTCTCTCGCATCCTCCCTCTCTTACGTTACAGACCGCCCCGAGCAACCGTCTCCCCATCAGCCATCCGTAATGTCGAGACAGAACAGTGACACCGGTGGGCTCGGTAGCACCCTTGGTGGTGTCCTGACCGACATTTGGAGTTCTTACAAGAGTGCCAGTGCTTCTCCTGTCGTGGAGAACCCACCACCCGGACCCGCAACAGCTGCGTTCGAGTCGACTTTGGAAACGATTCAGGATGACATCGAGGTTCCTGGTGGGTTCGGTGGAGAGCGAGAGAGGGAAGCACCTGTCCCACCTCAAGAAAGCATCCCTGAACCCGTCATCATCCCTCCTTCACCGCAGACACTTGAGGAGCCAGAACCTCTGGGGGTTCCTGCGCCCGAAGTCGAAATCGCCGACCCCCCTGCGCCCAAACCGGTCCCTCTTGAACATGGACCCGAGACTGTTCCCCAAACTCCCATTGAGCCCGAATCGTCTGTCCTCAGCACAGCTGATAGGAAGAAAACCAAGAAGCAGCGCGAAAAGGAGCGGAGGGAGAAGAAAGAAAGCGAAGAACGGGAACGAGTGGAACGGGAAGCGCGTGAGGCGCGGGAGAGGAAGGACCACGAAGAGCGGGAGGAGAAAAAGAGACAGGAACAAGCCGATCGGGATGCTAGGAAAAAGAAGGAGCGCGAGGAACGTGAAGAACGCGAACGAGTGGAACGCGAAGAGCACGAGGCGCAGGAGAGGGAGAGACAGGAAAGGGCCAATCGGGAGGCTAGGAAGAAGGATCGCGAGGAACGGAAACGCCAGGAGCAGGAAAGGATCGAGAGGGAGGCCCATGAGCAGGTTGAACGAGAGGCTAGGGAGAAAGCTGAACGCGAAGCTCGGGAGCAAGCCGAGAGGGAGGCCAAGGAGCGCGCAGAACGAGAGGCGAGGGAAGCGCGGAAACAGGCTGAGAGGGAACAGGCTGAGAAAG
>Ga0307517_10015697_pt1 | contig 10033 bp, 7 predicted proteins | sample 23_EM_MG_FD_194515 | JGI IMG/M metagenome (GOLD analysis project Ga0307517, IMG submission 194515) | Populus trichocarpa ectomycorrhiza microbial communities from riparian zone in the Pacific Northwest, United States - 23_EM | ecosystem: Host-associated > Plants > Roots > Unclassified | place...
TAGAGTCAAGAATAAAAAATATTAATCTAAATTTATTTTATGGCTACGTAATAGTTACCAATGCCAGAGTTGGAATTATCCGTAGTCAAATATTCACTGACGCCAGAGTCAGGAATATTGTGAATAATTCATCAAAACGTACACCAATAAAAAAAATTTAGCAATTTAAGACAAAAAAAAGCAATGCAGTTTGCTTTAGGCAGAACGTTTAAGGGGTGATAATATCTTCCCTTTTACGTAACCAGTCCCGAACCATAGAATCTCTGTTGACCAGTTAGGGTTCCTAGTGACCATAATACTAGGTGGCGACTCCCCAAACAAGATATTTTTCCTAAAAGAACCAGATGCCAGAAATCTGTTCTTTTTCCACAATCGAGATTATTTTTAGGGCCGCCGCGATGTCGGGTGCGACAGGATGACGACTCCACTGGGGACTTAGGACTAAGCTTTGTTTTTTTTTTTGTTTTCTTTTATTGCTAAATATTTTTTTTGTGTTACTAGTGTTTATCAAGTTTTTTTTATTATTATTTATTATGTATTTTTGTGTATTTTATTTTATTTTATAGTTTTTTATTATTATTATTTTTGCTCTTTTCAATGTTTTAGCACGCATAGTTACTCATATTTATCATGCGTATACATTGATATGATATAAGGCCTTCACACATCATTCAAGCTCATTTTGTATATATATACGTGTGGTACCAACTTTAAGATAAGTGGAGGAGTAACGGCACCCCAATGGCTTTAGCCTGGGTAAGGCTCGCGAAATTATCCAACTCTCGCATGATTTGTTTGCTCGACAGTGGTTGATATACCAAACTAATTTTATTCAGGGCCTTTATCTTCACACTGCTTGTAAACCTCATATCAACCTTTCGAGGACGATCACTAAGCATGCGAAAGACCTTTGAGACTAGATAGCAAAACTACCCAGATGCATTTAATGACTAGAACATATTCTTTAGGTTGATCCCTATATAATTTCACATGAGATAAGCATAACATGTAAGCATTTTCATTACAGGACTGTCGGGTGACATAATGACCGTTATTCGTGAGGTAACCACCGTTGAGTATGGACTCGAATCTGAATCCTTGCAAATGACCGAGGGAGACTACCCTAGACCAAATGCCAGTGAGACACCGCTACTCAAAGATGTCAAGTGCATAATAAATGACACTAGCAGATTGTTTTCATTCACTAAGCATCAGATAGATGAAGCAGAATTTGCTATGCAGTATGGGAGGATTTTGCACCATTTGAAAGTGCCAGTTTTGCCATCAGCTATAAAAGCCATGATACATTTTTGGGATCCCGATTACCGGCGTTTCACTTTTCGAAATGTCGACATGACACCTACCATTGAAGAGTATAGTGTGTTGACTGAATTCCCCGAAGATGCCTACAAAGTGTACTTTCGCCAGAGAATTGACGATACCATGGATGAGCTTGCCAAACTGTTAGGGATCCCTCAGCTAATACCGTATAGAGAGAAAGATAACTCTAGGGGTCTTAGATGGAAACGACTAGAGGAGTTGCTGATTGCTAAAAAAGCTAACCCAGGTGCTAAATTAGAGAAACATAGAATATTGGCTTTGGGAATATTTAGTTTAGTTCTATGTCCCTCTACTACGGGAATTATCAGTTTGGAAGCAGCTAATTTGTTTGTGGAATATGAAAAGACAAAGATCAACCCGTGTGCCGTGATTTTGGCTGAAACCTTCCTATCTCTTAGTCATTGCAAGAAAATGGGTAAAGGTTCCATGAGGTGTTGTGTCTCTTTACTATTCATCTGGTTGTTAAGCCATATAGAAATGGAGACGCCAATATTCAATAATTTCTGGTGGTTTGACCAAAAGCCACTCGAGTTGTTCATATCAAAAGAGTGGGAGAGCTTTTCTGAAGATGATTGGAGGGTAAAATTGCAAAGGCTTCCATTGAGCATTTTTAACTGGAAAGCTCCTTGGATGAGGAATATGACAAGCTTGATGAGTTGTGGAGAAAAGCCTTGGGTACCATTAATTGGAGTAACGGGATACATCAGTTACACTCCTGCTTTAGTCGCAAGGCAGCTTGGGGGCATACAAAGTGTTCCTAGGACAATTGACATAGCTCAATTTACTAGGGTCTATAAAGGGGCTGCCATGGAAACGTTAGAAAGCATTAAGCAGGATTGGAACTCTTTGTTGCTGATAAAGAAGGAGAATGGATCAAGGAATCCCATAGTTAGTGAAAAATATCCCGAATGGCGTGACAGAAGAGTTTCTGACATGGTAAAAATTTCAGAATCCGTGGGCACCCGAAGAAAGAGGGTGAGTTGTGAAGAAGAACTGAGAGAGCAAGTAAAACGATTGCAAGCCGAGCTTAAAACAAAGGAGGATTTGAGACTAACATTAGAGCATCAATTAGCCGAAGAAAAAGCTATGAGGAAATTGGCTGAGGAAGAAAGAGACTCAGTGGGCCGAGATCGGATGAAAGCAATGAACGACTTAGAATCCCTAAAAGTCATCAATAAGGAGAAGACGCTTCAGGTGGAGAAGGCCCAATATTGGGAGGAATTGGCTGTCAAAACTCAAGCTGTGTCAAGCAAGCGTTTAACAGATATAAAAGAACTCAAGAGCCAGTTAAAAGATGTGGAATTGGAGTTGGTTAAAACCAAGAAGATAGTCAAAGCCACCCAGAATTTGAGAACTGAACTCAATAGTGTTAAAATTGAAGCAAAAGCATTGGGGACTAAGTTGGTAAAAGGAGAAGCAAAGACCGAACAATTTCTAGAAAGTCAGAAAATGATGGAGAATCACATTCAAATATTAGATACTGCTAATAATTCTCTATCCAGGAACAACTTGATCCATATTGAAAGAATAGGGGAATTTCAAGAGCAAATTGACCGAGCTGCGACCGAGGCTCATTGGCTAAGAGTGGAGGCTCGTCAAGTTGGAGGGGACATCGCGAAGTATCGAAGGAGTATGAATAATACCGATATGTTTCTAAAAGCTATAGCTAATAGAGGCAGTGCCTTTCCCCCTGTAATAGATTAAGATGAATCATTTGTTGTAATGAAAGTTTTTATGGGTTAAATAAAAAGGCGGAGACCTTTATTTATTATTCAAAATGTGTATACAAGGCTGAAAGCTCAGATGGTAAAAGGTTAAACAGATCTCCTCTTGGCATTGCAATAAGTATCAGATGTAGATCTGACCACACATCCGAAGAATAACGGTTTATTATGTCACCCTCCCATGAAATAATCCATGCCCAATATGTTTCATTCACATTCATGCATTTTTAAACATACACTTATGAACTGTCATAATGCTGCACATCAGGTGAAATATAGGCCCCCCATTAAAACACACTCATAACACACGGTTGCGAAAAAAAATGGAAAATGAAGAAAGAACTCAGTTGGATGCCCAATATCAGAAAGAGTTGAACGGTCTAAAGGAAGATGTCGCCAGGCTTACTAGCTTACTCGAACAAACCTTGAGATCTAAGTCAGGAGAAGGGACATCCTCCCAACCAGCATTTACCGCTCAGATACCACCGACGCCTCCGACGTTCTTCAACCTACCAAACATGGGGGTAAGTGGATCTTCGCATGAGCCCCAATATGCTACGCATTTCCCAGCTCAGCCTATATACCCAATGGGGATTCCTCATGCTGATGAGCTAACCTTGGAGGGGTCTCACAAGGACAAAATGATAGGAGCTGAAGGTTTGGAGAAGTGGGCTGCCCTAGAGGAGAGGATGAGGATAGTTGAGGGAAATCATTTGTATGACCCGGTGAAAGCCGCCGAGATGTGTTTGATACCTAACGTAGTCATTCCTAAGAAGTTTAGGGTGCCAGAATTCATCAAATACACTGGAACTCAATGTCCATTAACCCACCTTAAGTCATACTGCAATAAGATGGCTGAAGTAGTACAAGATGAGAAGTTGTTGATCCACTTCTTCCAGGATAGTTTGAGCGATGTCGCTCTCACTTGGTACATGCGTTTGGACAACACCAAGGTAAAGGGATGGAAAGACCTAGTTGATGCCTTTATTAGGCAATATAAATTCAATATGGATATAGCCCCTGATAGATCAAGCTTGCATTCGTTGGAGAAAGGTCATAAGGAATCTGTAAGGGAGTATGCACAAAGGTGGCGTGAAACGGCGGCACAAGTTAATCCGCCCTTATTGGAGAAGGAAATGATAAGCTTGTTCTCCAATACTTTTAAAGCACCATACTTTGAGTATTTGGTTGGAAGTGCTGCACAAAGCTTCTCTGATTTGGTTGTTATAGCCGAACGAATTGAACAAGCCATTCGAATGGGTAGGATCACAGATCCAAGTGAAAAAAAGGGGTTTTGTTGGACGCAAAAAGGAGGCTGACATCCACAACGTCGAAGGTGAAGGTAAGGGAAGAAAGCATAATTTCAGGCCACTCATGACCATTCCTCCCACCTCCAATATAAGTTTCACTTCGCCTTATCAAAAAAACCAAACAAATACCCAAAATATCCCGTACCACCAAAGTAACACATTTCACCCACGCAGAAATTTCCCTGCAAACCAAAAAGAACTGCCCCCACTTCCCATACCTCTTAATGAGATGTATCAAAGATTGCTCAGCATTGGCCAAGTAACACCTGTTCCTTTAACACCCTTGCAACCACCTTTTCCTCCATGGTACCGACCAGACCAGAAATGTGAGTACCATGCTGGTGTCATCGGCCATAACATTGATGGTTGTTTGGCTTTCAAAAGGAGAATCCTCCAACTCATCAAGGCGGGTTGGATTTCCTTTGATGATTTTCCAAACGTAAAATCCAACCCGCTACCGCACCATGCTTCTGAAAGTGGAGGGGTGAATGCTTTGGAAGAAGAAGAGAGGGGTACTAATGTCTTAAAGTTGTCAATGGAGAGATTGTACAAAATGTTGGAGCAAACTAGGTACCTCCAAACACCCATCAAAAAGCAAGCCGCAGAGCACAAGGGTGAATATTGTGAGTATCACCAGCATATGGGACACCATATAAACTCTTGTAAAGAGTTTCGGGTGAAAGTAGAAGACATGATGACAAGAAAATTGAAGTCTGTAGATACCAACCAACGGAGGGAGGACCCCCAAGAATGATTTTGGCTAGACCTACAAGCACGGTTAGTGGAAATTATAATGCCATACCTTATAATTATGGTTATTCTTTCTATACCACGAGACCGGCTCCTACTCTTCATGCTGAAGTTGGGGGGTTAACCCGAGGTGGAAGATGTTATACTCCTGAAGAGCTAGAAGACCAAAGGAGGGCAGAAGGAAAGAATGTGGTGGAGTTGGCCAAGTTGGATGAGGTCAACAAACCAGTGAGCGATGAGGAGGCTAACGAGTTCTTGAAGCTAATGAAGCATAGTGAATACAGTGTGGTGGACCAGTTGAAAAAGACCCCCGCCAGAATCTCTCTATTATCATTAGTTTTGAATTCAGAGTTGCATAGAAACACTCTCTAGAAGGTCTTTAACGAAGCATATGTTCCTCAAGATATCACACAGGATTCTATAGAACATTTGGTGGGAAGAATTCAAGCCACTAACTATCTCTATTTCACAGATGATGAATTAGATTATGAAGGAACTGGTCACAATAAGCCATTATATATCACTGTGAAATGTAAGGATTGTGTGATCGCCAAGGTTCTGATAGATAATGGTTCCGCTTTGAATGTGTTGCTAAGGCATGTGCTTGATATAATGCCAGTTGACGTCTCTCATATGAAGCCAAGTACCATGACAGCTAGAGCATATGATGGTTCGCCAAGGCCGATTATGGGAAATATTGATGTTGAGCTTGTAATTGGCCCCCAACCATTTCAAGTAACTTTACAAGTGATGGATATCCATCCCACATACAACATGTTGTTAGGAAGACCTTGGATCCACGCAACACGAGCCGTTGCATCCTCATTACACCAACGAGTTAAGTTTATCATCAATGGGAACTTGGTGACAGTAAGGGCTGAAGAAGCTTTAGCTATGGTGAGAAACGTGTCGATTCCTTATATAGAGGCTGAAGAGAGTAAGGACGGAAACCTACATGCATTTGAGGTAGTAAATGCTGAATGGGTACCTGAGAATACAGTGCGGAGAAAACCAGAGGTTTCTGAGGCTGCAAGGATGGCTGCTAAATATTTTCTGAAGCACGGACTGCCATTCCGGTATGACCCTATCACAGGAATGCCTGAGAGGATCAACGTAATAAAGATGAAATGCGACGATCAGAGGTTTGGTTTAGGTTTTAAACCTAGAAAGGAAGATTTCAAGAGAGCAGCTAAGTTTAAAAGAGAAAGGAGGATGGCTCGAATCGAAGGAAGGGAGCCTAATGAGAGTCGAATCCAGATCCCTCCAATCCACATAACATTCCCACGACCTGCATAAGTGATCAATACTGGGGGTGAAATTGAGAGGATGAGCAAAGAATTTAGCGGTGCTACCATCCACTATCTGGAAGAGATCAACAAACAAGAACCCCAAAGAGGTTTGGAAGAGGAAGAGAGCCCCTATGAAGAACTACCCCAACTGACTGTGAGTGCTCTAGAGGATGGTCTACCTGATTTTGTGAGAAGATTAGCTGAAGGGGAAGAGTTGAACAATTGGGAAATTCAAGAAGTCCCGATTATCTTTAAAAAGTAAACATTTGTTGTTTGTCTGCCTTTTATGTTTGTTGCATTTTGTTTGAATAAATTTGCATTGCCAGTAATCATGGCTCAAGATATTGGCAACAAGATTTTGTTTTGAGCCCTTCTATCATGTCAAGTTTTAATGAGATCATGCTTTGTTTTTCCCTTCATCACGCCTTCTAGTTTCACCTTTTCCATTATGCACTCATAACAAAGGCACTTTCCGCTTTCAGGGAATCTAAAAGCGGGACAACGATAAACTTACAAACCCATTGCATTGAGAATAATTGGCCTAATTTTGATAAAACTATAACTTCAATGGATGAGGAAGAAGATGGTGAAGATGACATTGAGGAGTCCCAGAAGCTTGTAAAACAATCCGAACATGCATGGGAGCCTGCAAGAGAGGAATTAGAATTAATAAATGTAAATACCGAGCATGACAAAAAGGAGTTGAAAATAGGGATGTTGATCACTACAGATATGAGGAGTGAATTGGTCGCCCTTTTGCGGGAGTATGTGGATATTTTTGCCTGGTCATACGCTGACATGCCTGGTTTGGATACTGAAATAGTAGTGCATAGGTTACCATTGATTGATGGTTGCCGATCAGTCAAACAGAAGCTAAGAAGGACTAGACCTGATGTATTGCTCAAAGTAAAAGAAGAGATAACAAGACAGTGGGATGCAGGTTTCTTGGTGGTAGTAGAATATTCTGAATGGGTGTCTAACATTGTGGCGGTTCCCAAGAAAGACAACAAAATCAGGGTATGCATGGATTTTCGGGATTTGAATAGAGCAAGCCCAAAGGATGACTTCCCGTTACCTCATATAGACGTGTTGGTAGACAATGCTGCTAAGAGTTCCACTTACTCTTTCATGGATGGTTTCTCCGGTTATAATTAGATTAAAATGGCTGAAGCAGATAAGAGAAAAACGACATTTATCACCCCATGGGGAACTTACTGTTATAAAGTAATGCCATTTGGATTGAAAAATGCTGGGGCAACATACCAAAGGGCAATGGTAGCACTTTTTCGTGATATGATGCACAAGGAAATTGAGGTTTACGTGGATGACATGATCGCAAAGTCCAAAGATGAAGAAAGCCATATCCCAGCTCTGAGGAAATTGTTCGAGAGGTTGAGAAAATATCAGTTGAAATTGAATCCTGCAAAGTGTACATTCGGGGTAAAATCAGGCAAATTATTAGGATTTGTGGTGAGCAATAAAGGCATAGAAGTGGACCCCGACAAAGTAAAAGCCATACAAGACATGCCCGCTCCAAAGACCGAAAGAGAAGTTCGAGGCTTTTTGGGGCGTTTGAACTATATTGCCTGGTTTATCTCACAACTTACAGTCACATGTGAACCGATTTTTTGATTACTCCGAAAGAAGAATCCTGGAACATGGGATGAAAATTGCCAAAAAGCTTTCGATAAGATCAAGCAGTACTTGCAAAAACCACCATTGTTGGTACCGCTCGTGCACGGAAGGCCACTCATCCTGTATTTAACAGTGACCGAATTAGCTATGGGTTGTGTGTTGGGGCAACAGGATGAGTCAGGAAGAAAGGAGCAAGCCATCTACTATTTGAGTAAGAAGTTCACCGAGTGTGAATCCCCTTACAGTATGGTAGAGAAGTTATGTTGTAGTCTGGTGTGGAGTGCGAAGAGGTTGCGGCAATATATGTTATACTACACCACCTGGTTGATCTCAAGAATGGACCCACTAAAGTATATCTTTGAAAAGCCATACATGTCGAGCAGAATAGCCAGATGGCAAGTACTGCTGGCTGAGTATGACATCATCTACATGACAAGAAAATCAGTAAAAGGAAGCGCAATTGCTGATCATTTAGCCGATAATGCTATTGAGGATTATGAGCCTTTGAACTTTGACTTTCCTGATGAAGATGTGCTAGTAACGGAAAAGGAAGAGAAGAGTGGTTGGTGGGCCATGTATTTTGACGGCGCAGTAAATGTATCGGGCAACGGGGCAGGTGCTGTGATAATTTCCCCAGAAGGAAAGCAATATCCTATTTTAGTAAAGCTGCACTTTAGTTGTACGAACAACACAACTGAGTATGAAGCTTGCATCCATGGATTGGAAGCTGCACTAGAGATGAAGGTAGGGAAATTAGAAGTATATGGAGACTCAATGCTAATAATCTGTCAGGTAAAAGGTGAATGGCAGACAAGGGATGAAAAGTTGAGACCATACCAGGAATACCTCTCCAAATTGGCTGAAAGCTTTGATGACATAGAATTTACTCATTTGGGGAGAGACAAAAATCAGTTTGCCGATGCGTTAGCTACCTTAGCTTCTATGGCTATAATTGATTATGGTGCTAAAATTCAACTTATAAGCATCGAGATCAGAAATTCTCCCTCTCATTGTTGTTTAATAGAAGAAGAAACGGACAACGACCCATGGTACACGGATATAAAAAGATTTATCCAGCATCAAGAGTACCCGTCGGGAGCCTCGAAGATAGATAAAAGGACCTTGAGAAGGATGGCTATGGAATACTACATAGATGGAGAGATTTTGTATAAAAGGTCATTTGATGGGACTTTGCTGAGATGTCTGAGTGATCTGGAAGCCAACAAGGCCCTACAAGAAGTGCATGGTGGAATTTGTGCTACCCACACAAACGGACACATGATGGCTAGGCAATTGCAAAGAACAGGTTACTTTTGGCTGACCATGGAGAAAGATTGCATAAATTTTGTCCGAAGGTGCCACAAATGTCAAGTGTATAGCGACAAAATCAATGCGCCTCCTGCACCCTTATTTAACATGGTGTCTCCTTGGCCCTTTGCAATGTGGGGAATAGATGTGATTGGGCCTATTAATCCAAAAGCCAGTAACGGACATCGTTTTATCCTTGTAGCGATTGATTACTTTACCAAATGGGTAGAGGCCTGCTCGTATGCCCATGTGACTCAGAAAGTGGTCATATGGTTCATCGAGAAAGATCTAATCTGTAGATACGGTGTACCCGAGAGAGTGGTGACTGATAATGCTCAAAACTTCAATGGAAAGATGATAACGGAGCTATGCACAAAGTGGAAGATCAAGCATTCCAACTCGTCCCCTTACAGACCTAAGATGAACGGCGCCGTAGAAGCTGCTAATAAAAATATAAAGAAGATTGTTCAGAAAATGGTGATCACTTACAAAGATTGGCATGACTGGCTTCCTTATGCTCTCCATGCATATCGAATAGCAGTGAGGACATCGACCGGGGCTACACCATACTCTTTAGTATATGGAATGGAGGCAGTGGTACCATTGGAAGTAGAAATTCCATCTTTAAGAGTCCTCATGGAATCTGGACTCGAGGAGACTGAGTGGGTCAAGATAC
>Ga0307517_10015698_pt1 | contig 10033 bp, 3 predicted proteins | sample 23_EM_MG_FD_194515 | JGI IMG/M metagenome (GOLD analysis project Ga0307517, IMG submission 194515) | Populus trichocarpa ectomycorrhiza microbial communities from riparian zone in the Pacific Northwest, United States - 23_EM | ecosystem: Host-associated > Plants > Roots > Unclassified | place...
CCATAGACGGACCAACAACTAAAAAACACAACAAAACTTTAAATTTTATCAGACAATAAAACAATGCAGCTTACCTTAGGTAGGACGTATTTGGGGTGTTAATACCTTCCCTTTACGCAACCAGTCCTCGTACCCGAACTCTGAGACCAGTTAGGGTTCCTAGTGACCAAAATACTAGGTGGCGACTCCCATTCCATTTTTCCACTAATAAAAGACAAGAATTCCTTGTCTCCCCACATTTGCCACATAAGATAGATTTTTTAGGGTGGATGTTTTCGCCGCGACGCCGCACACGTGCGACATGTGAAATAATTCATTTTTGGAAAATGATAACTTTTCACTCATGTAATTTTTTATTTTATTTTATTTTTAATGGCTTATAAATATAATAAGAATCATTTCTTAAAATTGTGTTGTTATCTTTTTAGGTATACATGAAGGTGAAAAATTCATTTTCTGAATTATCTTATGTTATTTTGTGAGTTAGCATCATTTCATTAAATGATGTCAGTTTCCTTTTCATGTACCAATGTTTGTGAAAAAATTTATTTTTAGAAATCAACAACTTTTTACTTATACATTTTTTTTATTGGATTTACAATAATGTTATTATCATTTTTTACGTATAGGTTGATGCAATAATCAATAAGGGTCCAATCAGCAAGTCAACACCAATAGTATCAATTTTTACCTACATGTTTAGTTTAAGAAATACAGTTGTGACCCTCTAAAATGCCGTATAATTTGGTGTGAAAAGGGCAACTCATGCATTCTTAACCAAATAGTCAACTATGGCGAGGTATTGAGAGAAGCTTAGAGGGATCAATGACCACAATCATGCCACTTAGAAGGGTTCAAAACCTTCATCCTTGCTTTTAAATAGAGATGCAAACCAAAAAAAATAAAAGGACCCCGAGCTAGAGAGACAAAATACAAATTATAGAGAAAGAAAAAATAAGAAATCTTTAAGTTAATAATGAGAGTTGTTTGAGTTAAAAGTAGCATAAAGGATAAAAGAAGAAGAGAGAAACAAACAAAAAATAAAGAAGAAAACCTAATGAAAGAGATAGAAAACCAACAAAAACCAAACCAACCCGTGGTCCAACCACCGTCTCTACCACCAGTAGCTACCATAATAGCTTCCCTTTTGTTTGAAACTAATTCCAATGTAAAGACCCTAGCTATTTTCCCTTTTTTCTTTTTTTTTTACCCTAGTTTTTATTTTATTTTGATTTTATATTTTTTAATGGCTTTAAAATGTGTTATCACCATTTTACATACACATGCATGTGAAAAAAATTCATTTTAGAAAATTTCTAATATTTAACTCATACATTTTTTTGTCTTTTTAGTAGTTTTACTTTCATTAGTAAAATTATATCATTGCCTTTTATGTATGTATATGTGTGTGAATATTTATTTTTCAAACGAAGAATAAAAACACATCGACGAGTTTTCATCATGTTTAATGTTATATTTTGATCAAAGCTTGGGTTTTAACAGCTAGGTCAATGTTTCTCCTAGTTTTAAGGACCGATGTAGGCCTAATGCACATTTTTAACTTCAAAATGATTTTAAAAATGAGTTGACGAGTTTTTATTATGTTAACATCATGTTTGGATTAAAATTTATTTTTAATAGTTAGGTCATTGAGTCTCCTAGTTTTAGAAATTGATATAGGTCTAGCAAGATGCTTTTAATTAAAAAATAATAATAAGTTATGAAACTCATGATTCAGAGCACGTTGCAAACTAGACAAACATCAATCAATAATAAATGGCTTGTAAATAAGCTCATAAATTAATTTGGATAATAATAGCATGTGTAGAAACAAATTTAGGAGAAAATACATAATTAAGATAACATTTCATTTGAAAGTATATGGTAATGGTGATTTATATCTTCTCTTGGACAGTAATAGCATGCATAAAAGAAATATAGATATGAATAAAACCCAATAAAAATAAATATTAGTGCAAAAATATGAAGCAAAAGATCAAAATATCAACACTAGTAGTTCAAAGATTAAAATTAACATTTGACAGAAGATCATGGTTTGATCTAAACTAAAAAAGGAAAAAAGAGTTGCTAGGTAAAGTACGTGACCCAAAAAAGAGTTACTCATGACCCAAGCCTTTTACAAATTATAATGGGTTAGATTAGTTATTTTTCCTTTTCTTACACACTAAAATTACTAATATAACCCTAGAACTAAAAAACAAGCCTATTGCTCAAGGATGTTTTGGTTTTTTCAGTTTTTTTTAAAATAGTTTGATTACTTTGATGCTTTTAAAGATAAAATCAACTCATCTTTATCATTAGGTTTTTTTCTCATTTTATATTAGTTTATTGTATATTTAAAGGTCACACAAAGGTGTTTTAGTAGTTGACATATATTAAATATTATTTTATGAAAAAAAAAAAACCTTATAGAGCATGCATAACACGAGCAAACGTGTGGATGGCCCCAACATCATTCAAGTGAAACTTACAAGGTCGTCTAACCACCAAACGTTGTCTTGCATGTCAACATTTGAAAGGTTTCGGTGCCCCTTATACGATGATGTTATGCATGGACCAAACGCACCTCTACTTTAGCATCGGTGGCCATTTCTTTTTCTTTTTCTTCTTCTTCTTCTTTTTCCCGAATTCATAACAGCCCCTTCAAAATTTCAGATTAGCCCCTTCAATTTTTTTTCCTTCACATTTGGTCCCTGTCCTTTTGATTATTATTTTTTTATTTTTAATAAGCTATAAAATTATAAATGTTTTTAATTTCATCCTTTTTTATTTTTTTAATATTTCAAATTTGATCATAATTCTTCAACTAGTATTTTTTATTTTTAATATTCTATAAATTATATAAAAAAATTAAATTTCACCCCTTTCATTTTCTAATCTTTTAAATTTGATCCATATTTTTTATATTGCTCTTTATTTTATTTGTGATCATTTTTAGATTTTGTTTTACAATTTAATCCTTCATGAGTTTTTTTTTCCATCAAATTTGATCCCCGTTGTTTTTATTGCTATCTTTTTTTCTTTGAAAAATTTTTAAATTGATATTTTTTTCACAATTTCATCCTATAAAATTAAATTAATCGGGAATTAAGTTTCTTGATTAAACCCTAGTAAACAGTTTCAAGGATTGTGAGTTTTAGAAATTAGAGTAGATTTAAGAGTTTTTCCTAGGTTAGCGCTATTTGTTTTTCCTTTTTAAAGTTAATATTTTAATTTTACCTATTTTTTTAGAGTTTTCTTTTATTATTTTTTAAAGCTTGTCTTCTATAGGATTAGTCTCATGTTCATGACCAAAGTCATCAGTTTCACAAGTTAACATTGATTGACTTTTTTTTTACCTATTTTAAAATTAATTTATTTCAATTTCATCTTTCAACATTTAATTTATTTGAAATTGTTCTTCCTACCTTTTTCTCCCTTTTATTTTTATTTGATTATCCTGATCCTGAGCCCTTGGTTGCGAGGTTTGCAGGTTAACCCAGATTAACTATGAATTTTTTTTTTGTTACAAGATTAGTCTTGGGTTTATAACCAGAGCCACCGGTTTTAGAAGTTAAGGCAGACTGACTTTTTTTTGTTCTTTTTTTAAATTTACTTAATTAATTTTTTTTTCTTTAACATTTGATTTATTGAAAATTGATCTTCTTATTGTTTTTTTTTTCTTTTCTTTCTATTAGGTTATCCCAAGCTTATGCCCCTGATTGTAGAATTTACGAGTTGACTCAAGTTGACTCATATTTTTTTTCATTGTTTTCTTAAATGAAATTTCTTTTTGGTTTCCTTCCTTCAATGTTAAAGTGTTCGATAATCAAACTTTATGATTTTATTCAATTTTCTTTTGAACAAAATCACCATGGTATCATGATTGGGTCAAAGATTTTTCATCTTAACCTGGGTGGGCTCGAATCAAGTTTTTTCAACCATTTTCTAACTATATTTTTTCTTAATTTTCATCCTTCAACATCTTATTTTCTAGAATCGAGCTTTGGGTTTTTTTTCTTTTTAGTTTTTGTAGAGTTATCATATTCTCATTTGATTTATTAAAAATCAATCTTTGGAATTTTTTCTACGTTTCTTTTTTATGATATTATCTTAATCTTATGTTCATAGTCACAAAGTTTACGAGTTAACCTGATTTAACTGAGGTTTTTTGTTTTTTTTATGTTTTTATTTTTCCTTTTAACATTGAATTGTTTGATAATTTGGGTAAGCCCAGGTCAGGTTCTTCTTACCATTTTTTCATTGTCTTTTTTTATTTGTTTATTTATTGTTATTGCATTTTTTTATTATATTATTTAAATTATCAATTGAACCAATGACTCGGGTCTCAAAATTTGTTGTTAGCATTCTTCGTTTACATTGAAAAACTTTTGCCCGGCTCACGGCGAAGCATAGACCATAAATCCTAAATTCAAACCTAGTATCATATTTTTAAATTTGAGTTTGTTTAAGTTTTAAGAATAATATATTTTTGAGATATAATATTAATATTAATTTTGGATCCACTTATTATAGGATTGAGGTAGACCCATATTTGATCTATTCAATAAATAGGTCAATAAATTTGGATCATTATCAATCAAATCATAAAAATTCTATACTAGATTCATTTAATTACATTAGAGATAGATTGAATTTGGGTCAAGATCTGATTCATTGATAGGCCTACGTGAAGTGTTTGGAACAAAGTGAGGTGGTAGCATGTGTGGAATTTTTTGATGTTGGTTTAGGTATAAACCAATGGTGGTATAAATGACTTGGTTATCTAATCAAAGAAAATTTTATTACAAACACTCTAAACATTATGGTAACAGTATGCACACTTGCATTGTTTATCTTCTCACATCTTACTATAGGTTTATTGTTCAATTTTTTTTCACTTTAGTCCTCAGACTTTTATTTTACATGATTACATCCCTTTTGGGCACAATTAAAGAACAATTGAATAAAATTTGTTAATTAAGGAGAAATTGAAATATGGGAGGACCAAAGTAAAAAAAAACACCACAAATAGGAGATGCTTTTAGAGTTATCATAAAAAAAAAAAAGTTTGCTTTAGTTCTCAAACTTTATAATTATACTTGTTTGATCCCTTAATAGTTTTTCAATTCAATTTTAATACGAAAGTTTATTTTTATTGTATCTTAGTCTCTAGTTTGAGATAGGAGAGAAAAAGGACGCTGAATTTAAGCGAGAAAAAATCAACATTTAGACTATTTTTTAGGTGTTTTTGGTCAAAATTGGATTGAAATTTGGGTTTTTGGATATAAAAAAAATTTAATATCATTTTTAAAAATATTAAGGCAGATGACATATCATCCAACCTAATTTAATTTAACAAAAAATAAGGTCCTTGTGTGGGTCTGCCCTTGAAAACCTGCGTGCATGCCTTCTCTAAAAGAGTCAGACGATAGCTTGGCCTCTTTCTTTCTTTTTTAAATTTTTTTCTTTTAATAAAATCATGCTTTTTTTAAATGTGTTTTTTAAAATAATTTTTTAATTTATATTGAAATTAATGTCCCTTCTCTTTGAGTTTTTTTTTTTTTTTTTTATGTTTTTTTTTAAATACTGGTTATTTTTTAATTATTTTGTATGTATTTAATTTTTGAATAGATTATTCTAATTCATCTATAATTTTTTAAAAAAACATTATATAATTGAACTCTATTTTTAAAGATAAAGAATATTTATTTTTGGATAGTATTTCTAATAAATGCAACCTTGCGTTATAATGTTTCCTTTGATTTTATTCAATCAATCTCATATGTGTATCTATTTTTACTATCATTTGATTAAATAAAAAAGTAATTTTAATATAAATAGTTATTGAACATAATCGGGTGAATAGAATGTGTTGCGAGATCAAATATATTGATCTACATCCGCCTCTTAATTTTTCCAGATATGTATTTAGTTATGGTTAATAAATTTATTTTCTATTTATTGACATAGATGATTCTCAATTTATTTAATTAGATGCATGCATAAGCTTTCTGATTTACACTTGATATTATTTATGTGAAAAAACATGTTGCAAATGCTTGTATGTTCATTTTCTTTGTTGAAAAAACATGTTGCAAATGCTTGTATGCTTGTATTTTCTTTGGCACGCGGCAAAGTGTGGGTAAACTTGTTAGGTTTTTTAATATCATACACGCAGCGGAAACAATAAAACAAAAATAATTTGAGTGTCCCTAAGATCCTATATCTAAAATTGTTTAAGGATTTTTTTACTTGGAAATTTAATCTTCTTTTATTTTGAATAATTCTTTAAAGGCTGGATTTTAACAAACCACAAGTCATCCAATTGTCCGGCCTTCAACAGTGATTCACACAAACCACCAGTGAGAAATCTTCTAAATCTCTATTTAGGAGAAAGGGATTACTATGCCTAAAGTGTTAGCTCTCTATTATGTAACTTACATAGTTTTTATGTATAACAAACAACAACTTCACAATAAGATGTATAACTTACTATTTATAGGAAAATCTAAAGAAAAAAAACCCTACAAATTAGCAAGCTTTCATTTTTTCCCTAAATAATATCCATATATTAATTCAGAACAATTTTAGAAATTAAGTCCTTACTTGATTTTTCTTGTCTAGAAATATAATCCATATATTAATTATATTCTAGTTCTTAATTTCTAAAATATATTTTAATCAAGTCATACTTAATTAAATCATATCAGTTTAATTTCTGACTAATGATTCTTAATGTGTATGACCCATTAGGTTTCTAATATGGTGACCCAAATATAAATTATAATTCTAATTAAATAGAATTTTTTTAAAAGTAAATAATTTAATTTATCATCAATTCAACATTTGATTAATTTATATTTGAAGATCAGGTGTGTTGTACCCGACATCGCGGAAACCTTTAAAAATTCAATCGCGAAAGAATAACTTTATGGCATCTTGTTCTTGGGGGGAAAGATCTTATTTAAGGAGTCGCTACCTAATATTATAGTTACTTTAAACTCTAACTAGTCAACAGAGATTTTATGGTATGGTACTGCTTATACAAAAGAGAAGATATTATTACCCCTTAAGCGTCCTACGTGAGGTAAGTTGTATTACTAGTTTTGTCTTAAATTGTTGAGTTATGTTATCGATAGTCTGCTTGTAATATTCATGAATCTGGGGCCAGTGAATATTCGGATGCGAATACTTTCAACTCTAGCATTGGTAAATATTACGTAACATAAAAAAAGTATAGTATTCCTAACTCTAGCGCTAGTGAATAAACCAGTAAAATTTGAATTGAAAGCAAAGCATACATATTTTTTTGTTATATATATATATATAAAAGACATGTATGTATTGCATACCAGATTTGTATTTCACAATAAAAATCTATAAATTAAATATATTGTAAAATAAATTAAAAAGGGTCCACAAATTTTTTTGAAATTTTCTAATATCACAAAAGAGCTAGTTTAGCCAAATATCAAAACAAAAAAAAATAAAATAAAAGGAATTAATATAAAGATGTATTTTATCAAACACACCATTAGCCGAAAACAAATTGGGTCAGCTGGCCTGATAACCTAGCACAGCCTGATCTCAGCTGTTTTCTAGGCTGGGCTGGACTGAGCCGGTCCAGCCAGGTTACTAGCCGCCGAAACCAGTGACTCGGCTGGCCAGTAGGGGCATGCACAGTCACGGATGAATTAAGTTTCATGTGCAGTAAGAAGTGAATTATAATTGCATGCACAGTAAGAAGTGAAATATAATTGGAAGAGAAGAACTTACCTGGTTCACTGGAGAAGAGGCCGATGATGGTGTGATGGTTGACCGATGCTACCTCCTCTCCTCTGTTCTTTCTCTGATTTTCTGGTTCGCTTGAGAAGAAGCCAATGATTGTGTGATGGATGACCGATGCTACCTCCTCTCCTCTGTTCTTTCTCTGGTTTTCTTTCTGTCTTTGTTCTGTTGTTTCTCTCCCTGTGTTTGCTCGTTCTCCCTACGTTTTTCTCCTGGGTTCTGTCACTGTTTCTGGTGCAGTTGCTGCTGAAGATGGAGCTCTGGAGCTGCTGCTGAAGATGGAGCTCTGGAGCTGCTACTGAAGACGAAGTCGAGGGCGTGCTGCAGGATTACAACGGTCTCACCTTTTGTTTCTCTCTTCTGTTCGTTCGTCCCCCTGTTTTTTTTCGTCCGTGTTCTCTGGTTTTCCCCCCTGGGTTCTGTGGGGCTTTGTCTGTTCGTTCCTCCCCCGTTCTTTGTGGCCTTTCACTGGCTTTTATAAAGCCAGGGAATGCCATGCAGTTGCCTCTAGATAATGAGGCGACCGACCGTTGTTGCAGGAGACGCATCGTGGGCAGCTGGCAGGGAAGTGGTTCATGAATGAAGAAGGCGATGAACAGTTTTCTTTGAAACGGCGCCGTTTAAACCTAAAATGGATATTTCCAATTTACCCCCTGAATTTCTGACATTTAGCAATTGGATCCTTATGGAAATCTTTGTGTTTTTTCTAATTTTACCCCTGGATTAATTGCAATTGAACCCCTAAATTTTGGTGTCATTTACAAAACAATCCTTGGTTCCAATTTAATCAATGCAGTTCTTAATAGGCTATTCAATTTTTAATTCTTTCAAAATTACCTCTGGAAAAAATTAATTAACTTCCCTATGGTATCATCACCTATTCACTTAGGTCCTTGAACTTTAATTTCTTGTAATTTCGATCCAGATCAGCCCCAAACTTTGATATTTCTTCAATTAAGCCCTTGATTGCATTAATTAAATAAATCAAAGTTTAATTAAGTCCATAAACTTATCAATTCTTCTAATTTTTCATCAAATTGACTCCTAAATTTATAATTTCATCCTTATTAGTCCTTAAACTTTCAACTCGTATTGTCTTGACTTAATTCTTAAATTATTTTTTATTTTTTTATTTTTTTATTTATTATTTATTATTTTAAAAAAAATTAAAAATTTAGGTTATGACAAGGTGCATTGTCTAGTAATATTTCATGATCTTCAAATATTTGAAAAGTCATTGGTGGTTTGACTTAACCTTTCAATGATAGGTTTCTCGGTGTAATTAATATCATTTCATCAATAATGTTTTGATTTAACATTAAAGCATGAAGTATGTTTATCATGTTAAATCATGTTTGTTCTCTATATAATAATTATTGATCATGTGAATAAGATTTGAAATTCTTATCAAATCTCATTTTATCTTAGTCAAAGATTTCTCAGTCAATACTATTTGAGATTGAGAACATATAAAACATTTTTCCTAATTCATGTTAGGTGATGAATCCTCTTTTGATCACTAAAGTATTTTTATATAGTTCATATTATACTCAATGCCTACCTCTTTGTTACCTCGAGTAACATAACATGTAACATAATCAAAGTATAATATTCTCTATATAAAATAACTTGGTGGTCTCAAGTTTAAGGATTACTTATATAACTGTTACGTGAGCCTTTTCATAGACATAGATGATCTCTACATATGGAATTCTCATATGGGTCAATTCAATGTACATGTCATATGACAACCACCTACATATTAGTTCTACGTATCTCTTATATCTCAGCTTATGAAAACTACTTCCTTTCATAAATAAAAGAACATAATATATATCAGTCTTTATAGCTTTAATAAATGTTTAATATTTAAGAGAGCATCGACCAGAAATATTTTAAAAATAATATTTTGATGCAATAAGAATCTCATAATTATAGCAACTTTATAATTTTCTTTACAAAGTATTTTTGTATCATGAACTTATCTTTACTCTAGATTTATAAATCGAATATTAGATTTATTAATCTAATATTATAGGAATATTAAAAATAAATTAAATTTTATTAATAATAAATATATATTTATGAATATAATGATATTACATTCGAATTGGCTACTGTTATATTAAACAAAATAGCTAGTTTTTCCTAGACTATGTGCACGTGTGGGAAAGATGAATTTATATAGTCACAGTGTCTGTTGTTTTAAGGTCTCCCTTTCTTTTATATATATATATATATA
>Ga0307517_10015699_pt1 | contig 10033 bp, 8 predicted proteins | sample 23_EM_MG_FD_194515 | JGI IMG/M metagenome (GOLD analysis project Ga0307517, IMG submission 194515) | Populus trichocarpa ectomycorrhiza microbial communities from riparian zone in the Pacific Northwest, United States - 23_EM | ecosystem: Host-associated > Plants > Roots > Unclassified | place...
CGTTCAGCCAGATGTCGTCCCACCACTGGAGGGTGACGAGGTCGCCGAACCACATGTGGGCCATCTCGTGGGCGATGACCATGCCGCGGGTCTGCCGCTCGGTGTCGGTGACGGCGGAGCGGTAGATGAACTCGTCGCGGAAGGTGACGAGGCCGGGGTTTTCCATGGCGCCCGCGTTGAACTCGGGGACGAAGGCCTGGTCGTAGGAGTCGAAGGGGTAGGGCTCCTCGAACTTCTCGTGGTAGCGGTCGTAGCACTGGCGGGTGATGTCGAGGATCTCATCGGCGTCCGCGTCGAGGTGGGGGGCCAGCGAGCGGCGGCAGTGGATACCGAAGGGCAGGCCGCGGTGTTCGGTGCGCACCGAGTGCCAGGGGCCGGCGGCCACGGCGACGAGGTAGGTCGAGATGAGGGGGGTGGGGGCGGCCTGCCAGCGGCCTTCGCCGAGGTGTTCGGTGATGCCGTTGGCGAGGACGGTCCAGCCTTCGGGGGCCGTGACCGTGAGGTCGAAGACGGCCTTGAGGTCGGGCTGGTCGAAGGCGGCGAAGACGCGCTGGACGTCCTCCATGAAGAGCTGGGTGTAGAGGTAGGTCTCGCCGTCGGTGGGGTCCGTGAAGCGGTGCATGCCCTCGCCGGTGCGGGAGTAGCGCATGCTCGCGTCGACGCGCAGTTCGTGCTCGCCGGCGGTGAGGCCGGGCAGCGGGAGCCGGTTCTCGACGAGTTGTTCCGGGTCGAGGGGGTGGCCGTCGAGGGTGACGGAACGCAGCTCGGCGGGCTTGAGCTCGACGAAGGTGTCGGTGCCTGCTTGATCCCCGCGAACGGTGAACGCGATGACGGTGCGGGAGTCGAAGGTGTCTTCGCCCGTCGTCAGATCGAGTTCGATCGTGTAGCGGTGGACGTCGAGGAGCCTGGCACGGGTCTGCGCTTCGTCGCGCGTCAGTACGGACATGGTGGACATGCTGCCTGATGGCACTGACATGGCACAGAGCAGGTCGCGTACGCGGCTTATGTCCGGTCGGGCGCGGGGGCGGATGCCGATGTGGATGCGGGTGTTGATGCGGGTGTTGATGCGGGTGTTGATGCGGGTGCGGGTGCGGGTGCGGTGTTCTGGGCGTCGCGCCGGCAGGGCACGCGCGCGTCCGGGTGGGGTAGCGCGGGGCGGGGTTCCCGGGGGTCCTTGAGGAGGGCGCGGAGTTCGCGGACCTCCTGTTCGAGGGCCTGGTGGCGCCGGTGGGCTTCGTAGAGGTAGCGGACCTTGGTGCGCAGGGTCCAGGGGTCGACGGGTTTGGTGACGAGGTCGGCGACGCCCAGGGCGAAGGCGGCGGCGGTCAGTTCGGGGCCGAGGCCGAAGCCGGTGAGGAGGATGACGGGGATGTGCTGGGTCTGTTCGAGGCGGCGCAGATAGCGGACGACGTCGAGGCCGCTGACGCCGGGCATGCGCACGTCGAGCAGGAGGAGGCCGACCCGGCCGCGGAGCACCTGCTTGAGCGCCTCGTCGCCGCTGGTGGCGCGGGCGAGCGGACAGTCCAGCGGGGCCAGGGCACTCTCCAGCGCGTACAGCGTGTCCTCATGGTCGTCGACGATGAGGATCTTGGCATCCGACGGCATGGCCCGACGTCCCTCCCGCGTGGGACAACCAGCTTATGGCGCAGGCGCTGACGGGTCGTGCCCGTCGGCTGACATGGAGTGCACAAGGAGCGCACAGCGCAGCATGGCTCCGAACTCGCCCCGCTGTCACGCCCCTTGCGGGACCCGGGAGGTCAGTTCGCCGTGGGTGAACCGCCGTTCACGGCGTCCTCGGCGATGCGCTCGTGATGCCGGATCACCTCGGCGATGATGAAATTCAGGAACTTCTCAGCGAACGCCGGGTCCAGCTTGGCGCTTTCGGCCAGCGCGCGGAGGCGTTCGATCTGACGGGCCTCGCGGGCCGGGTCGGCGGGCGGCAGCCGGTGGGTGGCCTTGAGGAAGCCGACCTGCTGGGTGGCCTTGAAGCGTTCGGCGAGCATGTGGACGACGGCCGCGTCGATGTTGTCGATGCTGTCGCGCAGCCGGGCGAGCTCCTCGCGCACGGCGGGGTCGACGTCACCGGTTCCATTGGTGCTGGTGGTCATGGGCGACCACCCTACGTGGCGTGCGACCACTCGATCATCGGCCCCTGTGTGGCTTGCGGCTATGTGGCGTGCGGTCATTCGACGATCGGGCCTGCGTCATGTGCGGCCACATGGTCGTCGGCCCTATGTGGCGTGCGGCCACTCGATGATCGGTGGATCGGCCGGGTCGGGGACCTGGTCGCTCCAGCCGCCGGGGACGGTGCGGCCCTGTTGGGCGCGGAAGCGGACGGGGGGCATGCCGACGCGGCGGGTGAACAGGCGGGAGAAGTAGGCGGGGTCGTCGTAGCCGACGCGGCGGGCGACGGCGGCGACCGGGAGTTCGGTGGCGGCGAGGAGTTCCTTGGCGCGGCCCAGGCGGATGCCGAGGAGGTAGTCCTTGGGGCTGCATCCGGCGCCTCGGCGGACGGCGGCGCGCAGGGCGGCGGGGGTCATGCCGTGCCGGGTCGCGTGGTCGGCGACGGTCAGCGGCAGACAGGCGTCCCGGGCGAGGGCCTGGAGGACCGGGTCGCCGTCGGGGGCGAGGTCGGCGCGGGCGCGGCGCAGGGCGACCAGGAGTTCGTGGACGGCCGCGCCGGTCTCCACCTCCAGGAGCGGGTTGCCGCGCCGCGCGGCGCGCGCCATCCGCCCGATGACCGCGCGGGGACCGGCCGCGTCCGAGAGGGGCACCACGGGCCGTTCCGGCTCGATGTAGCCGAGTTCGGTGTACGTCGTCGTCGCGGGCCCGGTGAAGTCGACGAACCCCTCGTCCCAGCCGGCGCCGGCGTCGGGCGCGTAGTGGTGCGGGACTCCGGGGGTGAGCCACAGCAGCGCGGGCGCGGTGACGGTCGTACGGCGGCCGTCGGGGCCCAGGTACCAGCCGCCGCCCGCGCTGATCACGACGGCGACGTGGTGGTCGAGGGTGCGGGGGCCGACGGTGGGCAGGGCGCCGTACTGGAGGCCCACGCCGAGGCAGGCGAGGCCGAGGCGGTGGTGGGCGGGTGTGGGGGTGAAGAAACGCATCCAGGTGTGGTACATCGGCGCCCCCTCACACAGTGTTCGGTCCGCTCGGTCCAAGTAACGGTGATCCTTGTCCGTGACTCCTCCCCGGGGTAAACACCGGGACTTCTCGCTATGCCGGTTGGGCGTCGCGACGGACCAGCCCGGCCCGTAGAACGTTCAGGGCGCCCACCGTGTCAGCGTGCGCGCTGTGGCCGCACGAGACGCAGTGGAACTTCTCCTGGGTGGGCCGGTTCTCCGCCGAGACATGCCCGCAGGTGGGGCAGGTCCGGGAGGTGTTGCGGGGGTCCACAGCGATCACTTCCCGTCCGGCGCTCTCAGCCTTGGCGTGCAGGATCGTCAGGAACACCCCCCATCCGGCATCCGAGATCGAGTGGTTCAACCCGGCTTTGGCAGCAGCCCCGTTGGGCAGGAAGCCGCCCGGCCGGTCAGGGTCCGGCTTCGGGGTGGGGGCCTTGACCATATTGCGGATCTTGAGGTCTTCGTGCGCGATGAAGTCGTGCTCACGGACCAGAGCGAGAGCGGTCTTGTGCGCGTGGTCGAGCCGCTGGAGACGTACCTTGCGGTGGAGTTGGGCGACCTTCTCCACGGCACGCCGGTGGTTGGCTGTGCGCTTGTCCCGGCGAACCCGGGGGAAGCGGGACAGTGCCTGCTGTGCGGCTTCGAGCTTCGCGGCAGCGCGACGTCCGTACCGGGGATTCGGCACGAACTCACCGCCCGAGTCGGCGAGGAAGTTGGCTATGCCCATGTCGATACCGACCGCGCTGCCGGTCGGCGGCAGCGGCTCGGGCTGGACCTGCTCGGCGGTCAGCACGACATACCAGTGCCTGCCCTCGCGCTTGACGCTGACGGTCTTGACCGTGCCGGCCACCGGCCGGTGCTGGTTGACCTTGACGTGTCCGATGCCCTGGAAACGGACCCGGGTCACGGGGTCGTGTGGGGTGGAGTTCCAGCGGCAGCCGTCACCGTCTTTGGGGAAGTCCACCGTGTCGAACGAGTTCACCCCTCGAAAACGCGGATACCCGGGCGCATCACCGGACTTGACCCGGCGGAAGAACGCCGCGAACGCCTTGTCCAGACGGCGCAAGGTGGCCTGCTGCGAAGAGAACGACCAGCGGCCCTGACGCTCCGGGTCAAACGCCCGGATCTCCTTGAGCTGCGCGGACTGCTGCCCGTATGTGATGCCCGTCTTCGAGGCATGCCGGTAGGCGTCGCGCCGTTCCTGCAACGCCCCGTTGTAGAGGGAGCAGTGTTCCCGCAGCATCTCGCCGAGCGCGGCCTGCTGGCCCACGGTGGGCCGGATGAGGAACTTGTACGCACGGATCATCCGGCCCACCCCCCTTCGGCTGAGTTCGCTTGATCATAATACACTTGGCGAATGTCACCACGCTGGGAACCAGACTCCGATGTCCGCAGGGGAAATCATGTCGAGTACCACCTGCATGCCCACTTGGTATTCGTCACCAAATACCGGCGCGAGGTCTTCAACGACGAGATGCTGACGCGCTGCGAGGCGATCATGCGGGACGTGTGCGAGAGCTTCGGCGCGGAGCTGGCCGAGTTCAACGGCGAAGGCGATCACACCCACCTGCTGGTGCACTACCCACCGAAGATCGCCCTGTCCAAGCTGGTCAACAGCCTCAAGGGGGTCAGCTCCCGCTACCTGCGCGCCGAGTACACCGGGCGGATCAACCGCATCGGCACGGGGTCGGTGTTCTGGGCACCCTCGTACTTCGTGGGGTCGTGCGGCGGCGCACCACTGAGCATCGTCAAGGACTACATCGAGAACCAGAAGCGCCCCGCCTGACCACCACCGCCGAGACACGGAGAACTCCGGCCCTACACACCTCCGGGCCGAGGATCGCATTCCCGCCCGGCCTGAAGGCCGGGATTCCTGCGAAGATCAAGGGATGGACGTGATCGGCGCCAAGGGGTGAGAGTCGGGGCATGAGCGAGTTCACCGTGGGCGACAGGGACTTTCTGCTGGACGGGCGGCCGGTGCGGCTGCTGTCCGGGGCACTGCACTACTTCCGGGTGCACGAGGCGAGTTGGGGGCACCGGCTGGCGATGCTGCGCGCGATGGGCCTCAACTGCGTGGAGACGTACGTCCCGTGGAACCTGCACGAGCCGGCGCCGGGCGACTTCCGGAACGTGGCGGCGCTGGGCAGGTTCCTGGACGCGGCGCGGGAGGCGGGCCTGTGGGCGATCGTGCGCCCGGGGCCGTACATCTGCGCGGAGTGGGAGAACGGCGGACTGCCGCACTGGCTGACCGGCGAACTGGGGGCACGCGCGCGTACGCGTGACGCTCGTTTCCTGGGCCACCTGGAGCGCTGGTTCCGGGAGTTGCTGCCCGAGGTCGTGTCCCGGCAGCTGGACCGCGGCGGCCCGGTGATCATGGTGCAGATCGAGAACGAGTACGGGAGTTACGGCTCCGACGCGGTGTATCTGCGGCGCGTGGAGGAGTTGTTGCGCGACCAGGGGGTCACGGTCCCGCTGTTCACCTCGGACGGTCCCGAGGACTTCATGCTGAACGGCGGTTCGGTCCCCGGTGTCCTCGCGACGGTGAATTTCGGGTCCCACGCGCGCGTGGCTTTCGAGACGCTTCGAAGGCACCGCACCGAAGGCCCGTTGATGTGCATGGAGTTCTGGTGCGGCTGGTTCGACCACTGGGGCGGCGAGCACGTCGTACGCGATGCCGGGGACGCGGCGGACGCGCTGCGCGAGATCCTGGAGTGCGGTGCTTCGGTCAACCTCTACATGGCGCACGGCGGCACCAACTTCGCCGGCTGGGCGGGCGCCAACCGGGGCGGCGGTGCCCTGCACGAGGGCCCGTTGGAGCCCGATGTGACGTCGTACGACTACGACGCGCCGATCGACGAGTACGGGCGCCCCACGGACAAGTTCTGGCGCTTCCGCGAGGTACTGGCCGGGTACGCGGACGGCCCGCTGCCCGAACTCCCGCCCGCACCGGACGTGTTGGGCGCCCCGGCCGAGGTGAGCCTGACCGGCTGGACGTCCCTGGCCGACGTACTGGAGGCACGCGGCGGTCCGGAGACCGCGGGCCCCGTGCCGCCGAGCTTCGAGGAACTGGACGTGGACCGCGGAATCGTCCGCTACGAAGTGACCGTTCCGGGACCGCGCGCGCCCTGTCCGCTCACCGCGCGCGGGCTGCGGGACCTCGCGGTGGTGTACGTCGACGGAGAGCGGGCCGGGGTCCTCACGGAGGGCGACGAGCAGCTCAAGGAGCCCGTCGCCGGGCACGCGCGTGTGCAGTTGTGGGTGGAGTCCCTGGGGAGGGTCAATTACGGGCCGCGGCTCGGGGAGGCGAAGGGGATCACCGGGGGGCTGTTGCACGAGCGGCAGTATCTGCACGACGTACGCGCGCGTGGGCTGCGGTTGGACGCGCTGGACGACGTCGCGGGGGTGCCGTCGCGGGAGCTGCCGTCGGACGGCTCCCCCGGGCTGTACCGGGGCACCGTCGAGGTACGGGGTGTCGGGGACGCCCTGCTCGAACTGCCGGGCTGGACACGGGGGTTCGTATGGATCAACGGGTTCAATCTCGGGCGGTACTGGTCGGCCGGACCGCAACGGGAGTTGTACGTCCCCGGTGCCGTCCTGCGGGAGGGCGTGAACGAGGTGTGGGTGCTGGAGCTTCAGGAGGCGCCGTTCGCCGGGGAGTCCGTCGTCCTGCGGGGTCACCGGGAGACGGGGGCGGACCCGATCTCGACGACACGGGCCCAGTCGGGCGGTGTGTCCGGCACGTAGTCGGGGTCGTCCTCGGCGTACGCCCCGCCGTCGTGCCGGCGCGGGAACAGCCCGACCACCGTCCGGCACGGCGGTCGGGACTCCGGCCAGGGTGTCTGACCGTCGGTGAGGACGACGACGGCGTCGGGCCGGCCGCGCAGGGCCTTGGCGAAGCCGGTGCGCAGGTCTGTGCCGCCGCCGCCCAGCAGCTCGATGCCCTCGGCGCGGCACAGCGGTTGCGCGACCCGGGCCGCCGCGTCGCAGGACACCACGGAGACCAGATCGCGGCGCCCGCCCACGGCCCGTGAGATCGCGGCGACTTCGAGGAGCGCACTGCCCAACTCGGCGTCGTTGACCGACCTGGAGGTGTCGATGACCACACACACCCGGGGCGGTCGGCGGCGCAGGCTCGGCAGCACGATGCCGGGCAGCGACACCGAGCGGCGCGAGGGCCTGCCGTAGGTGTAGTCCTCGCCCGCGCCCGGAGCGGAGACCGCCGAGCGGACCGCCGCGCCCAGCAACTCCCGCCACGGCTGCGGCGGATGGAACGCGTCCTCCGCCCACCGCCGCCACCCGCTGGGGGTGCTGCCCGGGCGGCCCTTGATGGCCTGCGCCACCCGGAAGCGGACGGCGTCGCGCTGCTGCTCGCTGAGCCCGTGCGCGCCGTCCGGCCCCAACTCCCAGCCCCGGTCGAGGCCGTCGGCACCGCTGCCGCAGTCCAGCCACGCCAACTCCTGGGTGCGCGGGCCGAGTTGGAACCAGCGCAGGTAGTCCTCCATGAGGTTCCCGGCGGGCAGCTCCAACGTGCCCGGCTGGACCGCGCCTTCGGGGGTGATCAGGCCGTCGCCGTACGCGTCGTCGTTGATCTCCATGTCGGCGGCGATGTTCATCCGCAACCGCTCCCCCGGGCCGGTCAGTTCGCGCTCGCGGGCCACGCGGTCGCTGCGGCCGTGGTGGTCGCGGAGGAGATGGGACACCTCGTGGACCCAGACGCCGGCCAGGTCCTCGACCGACATCCGGTCCACGAAACCCGGCGAGACATAGCAGCGCCAGTGCCGGTCGACGGCCATCGTCGGGACCTGCCGCGACTCGACCGTGTGGAGGGCGAACAGGGCCGTGGCGAGGTAGGGGCGGGCGCGGGCGGCGTAGAGCCGGGCGGCGAAGAGCTTGTCGAGGTCGAGAGCGCCCACCCCATTGGCTACGGACGTGTTCATCGGCGGGCCTTCGCCGCCTCGGCGGCGCGGTCCGCCCGCTGCGACAGGGTGACGACTCCGGCGAGTTGCTCGATGGCCGGGGGTACGTCCCAGTCCTCGCGGCGCAGTGAGGCGAGGGTGGTCGCGGGGACGACGACGAGGTCCGGGGCGCCGGTCTCCAACGCCCGGACCAGCAGCGCCCAGGCCGCGTCCCAGCGGGCCCGGTCGGGACGGTTGCGGACCGCGGCCACCACGCCGTCGAGCACGGCCTGGCGCAGGTCCCCGCGCGCGGGCAGCTCACCGGCCGTCGGGTCGGCGAGGAAGATCTCCGGGTCGGGAAGGTCCATCCGGTCCACATTGGCGAGCAGTTCCAGGCCGGGGCCGTCCCCCACCGTGCCCCTGACCAGCAGGGACAGCACCTCCCGGGAGGAACCGGCCGCCGTCGCGAACGCGATCAGGCTCATCGCCATCTCCCAACTCCGGGGCGAGGGCCAGGCACCGCCGCGCCGCGTCTCGCTGCTGGGCAGTTGGTGGACCAGCTTGGGCCGCCCAGTGAGCAACCCGCACACCGCGCGGCGCGCGAAGTCCACGGCCTCGGGCAGCTTCTCCGGGTCGAGCCGCGGCAGGGTCGCCCGGGGCCAGGTGCCACCGAGGCCGCGTACGACGACCTCGTGGTCGTGCGTCCACTGGAGGTGCACGAAGCGGTTCGCGAGCGGCGGGCTCAGCTCCCAGCCGTCGGCCGCCGAGGACCGCGGGTTGGCGGCGGCCACGATCCGCACCCCGGGCGGCAGCCGCAGCGCGCCGATCCGCCGCTCCAGCACCAGCCGCAGCAGCGCGGCCTGCACGGCGGGCGGCGCGGTGGACAACTCATCCAGGAACAACAGCCCCCGTCCCGCCCGCACGAGCCGTACGGCCCAGTCCGGCGGGGCCATCGGAACGCCCTGCTCGGCGGGATCGTCGCCCACGACGGGCAGCCCGGAGAAGTCGGACGGTTCGTGGACGCTGGCGATCACCGTGGTCAGCGGCAGGTCCAGGGCGGCGGCGAGTTGGGTGAGGGCGGCCGTCTTGCCGATACCCGGCTCGCCCCAGAGCAGGACGGGAAGGTCGGCGGCGACGGCCAGAGTCAGGGCCTCCAGTTGGGTGTCGGGGCGGGGTTCGGTGGTGGTGTCGCGCAGGAGGGTCAACAGGTCCTCGGCGACGTCGAGTTGGGCGGGTGAGGGGATGGGTTCGGCGGGGTTGAGGGCGGCGTACAGGGTGCGTGTGGGCATATGTGGTCACCTTTGGGGTCGAGTTGGGGTGAGGTGAGGCGTGCGTGGGTGAGGGCGGGGGCCGAAGGCCCTTGCGGTCAGCGGCTGGTGGTGCGACGGGGCCGAAGTCCCGTGCGGTCAGCGGCCGGTGGTGCGACGGGGCCGAAGTCCCGTGCGGTCAGCGGCCGGTGGTGCGGCGGGGGCGGGGCTTCCGAGGGTGCGGACGTCCCGAGAAGAAGTGGCCGGACCGTGGGCCGGGTTCGGCCAGGCCCGCCCTGAACAGCCCGTACCTGAGCCGCCGTTCGGCCGCCGCCTGGAGTTCGTCCCGCAACGCGCCACCGCGGAGCACCGCGTCCGGACCGAGCAGTCCTTCTACGACGGCCAGCGCGCCGGCGGTGTCGCCGTGGATGAGGCGTTCGCGCACGCCGGTGAGGCAGTCCGGGCGGCGGTGGGCCTCGTCGATGGCCTGGAGGCAGGGCAGCGGGGTGCCGGTCAGCGCGACCAGCAGTTCCTCGCGACGGATCTCGGCCGGATCGTGGTCCAGGGGTGCGAGTACGCCGTCCACCAGGCCGATCCGGTGCTGGGCGCCCCGGCATTCGATCAGGTGCGGTCGGCCTGTCTGTTCCGGCACCGGCGTGGAACCGTCCGACCGGGGGCGATCCGGTACGAGGGCGGCGGCGACCAGTGGATGCAGGTGGTCGGCGTCGATCGCGCCGGTGCGGAGCAGTTCCAGGTCGGGCAGGGT
>Ga0307517_10015700_pt1 | contig 10032 bp, 9 predicted proteins | sample 23_EM_MG_FD_194515 | JGI IMG/M metagenome (GOLD analysis project Ga0307517, IMG submission 194515) | Populus trichocarpa ectomycorrhiza microbial communities from riparian zone in the Pacific Northwest, United States - 23_EM | ecosystem: Host-associated > Plants > Roots > Unclassified | place...
GACTCTATCTACATGTCTTTCTTTTGTACTAAGGAATTAGTAGTTTACAGTAGTATCAGAGCATCATTTTCAAGATGCTTTTAATGTCTCAAATAGATCGATGATTTTACTTTTTGATGAGGTCTTGAAGTAGCTTAGAAGCAAGACTTATATGTTGAATAATCGATTAATTTTTTAATTTTAGCAATTTGATCCATTCTCCACAGTTAAGGTGGATGGTGACTGGTATTTGCAGAAGGTCATTTTTGGTAAGATTTGGGAATTTTTAGATTCTTAAATAAGTATTTTTTTTTTAGAGAGAGAGAAATGATATTTTAGAGAGAGAGAGAGAGAAATAATATTTTAGAAAGAGAAACCTGAAAATATATCTTAGACTGAATTAATCCTATTTTTGGTAAGTTTAGGGCTATTGTCCTGGAGTGATGTTGTGTCAATCCTACCCTTGAAGAGTTTTACGAGTGCACTAGAAAAACCATATCAATTCCTTCCAAGGTAAATTGTACAATTATACTTGGGAGACTAAGTCAATTCTTTCGAAGGTAAATTATGCAATCGCAATAGAGAAACTAAATTAATCCCATCGTTGGAAGGTTGATGAGAGGTCCTTAGGCATGACCTAAAAAAAATGAAAACATCATTACTTTAAATAAGTTATTTCATATATAAAAAACTTATATTCTTAGTCAATCGATGACTTGGATATCCATTCTTTGTTGAGATCATGGCCTCAGTTCTATAGGTGAGGAGAAAATAGAGTTTCTCCGGTAGAAGTTTTCTAGGTAGTTGACTCACTTTCCCTTTGATAGTTGCCAAAGAAACTTCACATATTTTATGGTTTGAACCAACATTTTATTTTGTAGTTGTTGAAAGCTTTTAGGTTCCAATGAAATTCATGAAGTTGACAAAAAGTGTAGCTTAAATTTATTTGTCTCACCAAGTCCTCGGGTAAATACGAGAAATCATGTTCTAACTTAGAGCAATAAAAATGTTGTCTAGCCTTCCAACTCTTTTACAAACAGTGCTCATCGTCTATTCGCAGTATATCATGCCTTCCAAGCTGATTTGGAATATTATTGGTCATTAAAGTAGTCTTTCTTGCTACAGGAGCTTTATTGGTATCATCAACAAGATCATAAGAATGCACGTCATCCCTCTAGTTGAGTGATGTTATTGCCCTACAGAGCTTCTCTTGATTGGTATACTAGTGCTCAATAAGGAGTCAAACTTAATTGAGGAGTTGTTAATGCTTTGATAGAGTAGTTGTGTCAGTAGCTATAAAAGATCTATGATACGTTCCATCTTAGACATATCATGATCGTTTATAATTGATAGTGATTAGGGATGTCAAAAACCAGTTATGGGAGAATGATTGATAGCTTTTTGATTAGTTTTCTATAGATGGTGCCAATGATAAGGTACCAAAAAAGTCCAAGTAGCTTAGGAGCGAAGCTTATGGATAACCGATTAATATCTTATTTCTAGCAATCTGATCTATTCTCCCTAAACAAGGTGGGTGGTGCTTAGTAAGCCAGGGTGACTGATGGCTGGTACCTACAAAAGTCCCCTTCGGTAGATTTAGGGACTCTCAAATCTTTAAGTAAGTGTCTTTTGAGAAAGAAAGTGTAATGATGTTTTAGAGAGAGATGCTCTGAAAATATATATGTAGTAGATAATGGAGATTGTGAACCTGAAACTCGAAGGATTCATAGAGTGTTTATAGCTCGTGAGTCTTGTTCTTTTGTAGAGACAAGAAACATGAATGTAATTTCCTTCTGATGGTATCAATAAAGAATAAATATATCTTACACATCATAAATTAGAGATAAATATCCATTGTACATCATAAATAAAGGATAGATATACACATCATTAATATTGATGGAAAAATTGTAAGTTCTTAAAAGACTTTTATATACCTAGAGGTGTTGAGAGATGAATATCTTTAACCTTAACATTTTATGTTAAGGATCACAAGAATAAACAAGCAAAGTCTTGTGGCCCAATATAGGGTCTAGAAAGATTGTTAGTTCTATATCCATTTGGGTTTGGCATGATACCGAGTCCAAGAATGTTGGGTCTGGTAGCTCACCACACCCACGTGGCTGAGTTCAAGGATATTGGGTCTAGCAGCTCATCAAATCGACATGCACTTAGACTTAGCACGTGGCTGAGCTTAAGAATATTGTGTCTAATAGCTCACCAGACCTATGTGTATTTGAGCTCGGCACGTAGTTGAACCCAATAATATTGGATTAAACGTGGATTATTACCCTCTTTTTTGGCTTTTTAAACGTGGATTCCAGCAAAAATAACATATATAAAACATCCTAATCCATCACTTTCAGATGTCATGTCCATTAAACATCCTATTTTCAATGTTCCTATATTACAGGTCTCTCGAAAATAATCTGTTGATCGGTTATGTATCAGCTAACATGTGGCAGAACATGTCGTCCACTAAAAGTGCCGGCCTTACACTGTAAGAACTTAAAGAAGAAATTAAATGAAATCTGTAACTTTCAGCATGAACTCTTATATTAAAGACTCTTCAAACTGCAAAATACTGCTAACTTCTGCTTCTGTGTATATGAAATGCAGTGATCTCAGGAACAATTCGCTTTCAAGCATTTTAGGAGAAGTGAATCTGCCAGAAAATGTCACCCTGAGGTAGTGTTTTCGTAGAGTAATTGATACAATATTTTCTCTTCATGCTCATCCAGGCTTTGGACAAGCCTCAAATAGAAAAGCGAGGATTCAAATACAAACCTCCTGCTGATTTTCAAATGCCACAATAACGTTAATGAAATTACTACACATGGAAAATGAGATCGATACTTTAGCATACAATGTTTTTGGTTTTATACCCGTCAACTAGATTCTCATTATCTTAGTGCTTTTATTCAGGCTTGGAGGCAATCCTATCTGCCATGAAGCTAACACACCAAACATTATCCAGTTCTGTGAACCTGAAGCTGGAGGAGATAAGACTCCTGAAAGGCTAACAAATTCAAAAGTTTCATGTTATGTTCAATCATGTCCAACAGATGACTTCTTTGAATATGTTGCATCATCTCCTGTGCCATGCTTTTGTGCAGCCCCTCTCAGAATTGGATACCGTCTTAAGAGCCCTAGCTTCTCTTATTTCACACCACATGTTAATCAATTCGAGAAGTACGTAACGCGTTCTCTTAACATGAGCTCGTATCAGTTGTCCATTGATTCCTTTTTCTGGGAAGAAGGACCTCGTCTAAGGATGTATTTGAAGCTCTTTCCTCCAGTTAATAATGTTAATTCAACAATGTACAATGCGACAGAGGTTCAACGAATAAGAGATATATTTGCATCATGGCAATTTCCTCCAAATGACTTCTTTGGACCATATGAGCTTCTCAACTTCACCCTACTGGGACCTTATGCACAGAGTATGTACTGTTGCTCCTTCTTTCAGACTAAAATGAAATTCCAAATCCTTAGCTAAATGATGTTGAATTAACCTTTATGCCCTTATGTGTAACTAACATGAGTCTTTGTGTCTTCTATGAGAACAGCACAAGTATTTGAGATCACATAAATAAGTTACCAAAAACATCATGTCTTAGCTTTACAATCATTCCTATTCTGCAAAATAAGCATCTCCCAAGCCTGAAGATTTTCCGTTAGCGTTGAAGTTACAATTTTAACTAGGAATTCAGTGCCCCTGCTAACAATCCTGGAAGGATGAGTTCAGTTGTATTAAATAGCTCTTAAGATCTTTATAGAGTGAAAATGTTTTTTCTCTCAATACTTTCATAATGGTATGGATGTTCATGGTGATATACAACATTTTCTGAATTACAGTTCATCATGTCTATGAATCTCTTGAACATAGACTGCAGGTTTAGCATTCTCTAATTCACTGATGGGTGTGTACTGTATGCCCCATTATTTTTTTCTCCAACAGTGAATGATGAGTCCCATAAAGAAGGTATCAGTAAGGGTGTTTGGGTAGCCATAATACTAGCTGCTATTGCCTGTGCTGTTGTAATAATTTCAGCAATCACAGTTTTGATTATTGTAAGAAATACCAGATACAGTCAGAGGCTTCCAAGAAAAGATTTATGTAAGTCTGTCATTGTGACTAATAAGTATTTGTTTCTTCTAATAATATCATATTTGGTTGTACCTGAAGAAGGTACATGAGACTATTTTGTTTATTTGCAGCCTTAACAGTACAGATGAAAATTGATGGAGTGGAGAGCTTCACTTTCAAAGAAATAGTCTTGGCTACCGATAACTTCAACAGCTCGACACAAATTGGTCAAGGAGGTTATGGAAAGGTTTATAGAGGTGTTTTACCAGACAAAACAGTAGTAGCTATAAAGCGAGCCGAAGAAGGATCCTTACAAGGCGAAAAGGAATTTTTGACGGAGATCAAGTTGTTGTCAAGGTTACATCACCGAAATCTAGTTTCGTTGACTGGATATTGTGTTGAAAGAGGGGAGCAGGTAATATTTTTAGGTGGTGGATGTCATTTTATATAATTTTTGCTGGCATGTACTTTTTTCAATCCCATTTGTTCTGGAAAATCAAATGAGAAGGGAATATACGCGGTGTCCCTGGCAAGGGGGCGGGGGCGTAGGAACTTGTTTGTTCAGAAATGCAGGTATGCATAAGCATCCTGAAAGCACAGTAGGTTCCTGGAAAGGACCTGTTGCTTTTATTTAGCATGGCTTAGGTTCTTGCCATCGAATTTCTCCAGGGAAATATCATCAGCTCATTCAGAATGTGAATTGAGATTGGGATTAAATTTCATTAATTTGTTTCGAATATCTAAGAGGCTTTCTTTCTCAACTAAGTTCTTCATTTCATTCTGCTTATTGCGCACCAATCGGGTTTTGTTCGGCCATCTTACAGAGTGGCTTTGTAAATCCTTTTTCTAAGAAATTAAATGGATTTGATATGTTTTTGCATCTTTATTTGCAAAGTTTGATTGGTTACTTGTTGAATCAGCCTGCTTTTGTTCTTTGTCTATGCACAGATGCTAGTATACGAGTTCATGCCCAATGGTACATTGAGGGACTGGCTGTCTGGTATAAAAATCTGCTAAATCTTCTTATCTGTTATCTACTTCATATCTCCATGATACTCTCCTAGAGTGATTATAATATTCTTAAAAACCTTTAGGTCTTATAATCACTCACATGTCGTTAAATGCTGGAATGAATATAGGTTCAGAGTTGGCTAAAGGTGTGGTTTAACTGTTACAGAGGGCTAAAATCGGATGGAAATAATGTTACAGTATTAGATCTAGACAATTCTCTACTTCATTTTCAACACCATAGACTATTGTAATTCCCCACTTACTATCTACACATTATCTTTTATTTAGAACAGTAACCTTTTAAAGTGTTGGGAGTCTCAAAATTGATAGCTGCTGTTGCATGTGGCTAAAGACAAGGAGAAGTTCAGCTTTGGAACAAGGTTAAGCATTGCTTTGGGTTCAGCAAAGGGAATCCTTTACCTACATACCGAAGCAGACCCTCCAGTATTCCACCGAGATATTAAGGCTAGCAACATACTTTTGGACTCTAAGCTTACTGCTAAGGTTGCCGACTTTGGACTCTCACTTCTGGCTCCTGTCATGGATGATGATGGATATCAGCCTAATCATGTATCTACAGTGGTGAAGGGAACTCCAGTAAGTTTGACTCCATTACGAAAAGAACTGTGTAGCAAGGATGCTTTGTTACATGGTGAATATGGAATTTCTGTCAAAAAAGATCATATTTGTTTGCTGAATGGTTTTCTGATCATAATGCTTTAAATTCCTTTCAAATAGTTTGCAAGATGTATTCCAAAGAACCCAAAGAATTAAAACTTAGACAGTACAGATTGCAGCAAATCAATTTCCGATTTGGAGTCTCTTCTGATTGTTTTGGACTTTTCTGTTCTGCCATCATTATAGGGCATTTACCTGTAATGGCCTGTATCATTTTAGTACTAAAACTCTTGGATTTTGTTATTGAATATGCAGGGATACCTTGATCCAGAATATTTTTTGACCCGCAAGTTGACAGACAAGAGTGATGTCTACAGCCTTGGAGTTGTATTTCTGGAGCTCTTGACAGGAATGCAGCCAATATATCGTGGAAAAAACATAGTCCGTGAGGTATTGTATGTGATACACATTGATCTTTCGGAGACCTTGAGTTCTCTTCTACTCACACTGCATTCAAATATTGATCAAATAACTTTTTATTTAACACAAGGATAAAAAAAATAAAATTGGTTTCAGGTAAATATTGCTTGTGAGTCAGATAAGATGTTCTCGATCATAGACAGAAGAATGGGTTCCTATCCATCTAAATGCATCGAGAGATTTGTAGCTTTGGCACTCAGGTGTTGCCATGATAAGCAAGACAAGCGGCCATCAATGCTGGAAGTGGTCAGGGAACTTGAAATCATTCTCAGAATCTTGCCAGAAACAGAAACTACTGAAATAGATTCTGCTTCTGCTTATTCCAGGAAGACCACACCCACATTTTCTGGCACGTCAGCATCTTCATCTTCATTCTGCACAAACAGGGATATATCCAACTCGTCCAGTCACTTGGGAAGTGATCTTAGCAGTGGTGTCATTCCATTCATACCGCCTCGTTGATATCAAAATTAGATGACCTTTGTACTCATTTCTCTCCCCCTCAAATTGTGCATGAAGTTTACAGGGAAGTGGATGAAGGAACCATTGATGAGGCAGAAAGCATCATGTTCATAGAGTTAAAGGAATTATGAAGGCTGGTTCAGTACTCCAGCAAGGAATATTCATGTATTTATAAGGATATTTACATGTTTGTATTTACAGATAAGATAAGAGCTGTAAAATACAAAGAATCAAAGATTCTAGTTATCAGATTGAACAAACTAGTTATCAGATATTGAACAAACAACTGGATAAGAAAAGTAATATGTCATTCCTATAATTTCTATTTTTCCTAGGGCTTGTATATATCTTGTCTAACACCCCCCCGAGAGTTGATGGGGAGAGATCGAAGCATCAACTTGTCTCGATGTAGGAAGAATCGTGAAGAAGAAAGGCCCTTGGTGAAGATGTCTGATGGTTGATCATAAGTTGAAATATAATGAGCTTGTAAATCTTTGTTCAGAATCTTCTCACGTATGAAGTGATAATCGACTTCGATGTATTTTGTCCTAGCATGAAACAAACACAGGATTTAAGGATAAAGCTAGAGCTCCAATGTTTTCAACCCAGAGACAAGGAGCTGAGGTGAGTGGAACCTAAAGTTCAGCTACAGTGAGTGTCATAGAGTGGTATCCAGCCTCAGCACTCGACTTGGCCACGACAGGTTGCTTCTTAGCTTCCTATGAAATGAGGCAGGGTCCAAGATAGATGGCATATCCAGTTGTGGATTTTGTGACTCTTGGCCATTTGACAAGATTCACAGAGTTTATGAAGTCTAGACGAACCATAAGCAAGACAGACTGAAGAACAAGTTGTTGAAGGACAGACTCAAAGGGATGGCCTAATCTTGAGTGCCAAACTTGGATTGGTGCCTTGACTCCTAGTAGTACGGTGAAAAGGGGAGGAAGATGTTGATTAGGCGTCGGGGATGCCTTAGTGGACCGAAGATGTTGCAGATGGATGGGATACAGCCTGCTTCACTCGAACCTTGGAGGAGTGTCTCCTGTGTTTGCAGATCCTTAACAATAAAACAAGCAGCGGTAAGAATACTTTAGCAATTGTTATCAGCACAAAACTTTTGGATTGACAGCAAGTTAAATGAAGCATTAGGACATCTAAGAATATTTGTGAGGAAAAAATTAGAGGTGGGAGAGGAAAATAAAGAAGAACCAATGTGGGTGATGCGCAAACCTCATCCATTACCCACAGTAACTGTGTCTGCACCTTGATATGGCTGTTGTTACAGAGATAAGTGGTCAAGATCATCTGTGATGTGGACATTTGATTGGGCTGTTAATGCTGCAAGTTGAGATGGAGGATGACGCCCTTGGTAAGAAAAATGCATCCTGTTATAGCAGTCGAGTGCTTGGTGATTTGTTTTGCCATAAATTTGGCAGGGCTGTCGAGGTCTGTAGAAGAGTCTTTTGAGATGGGAGATGCGGGAGGGAGAGGGAGGTGCAAAGCGATTAGCCAAGGCGGTCCATAATTGGCGAGAAGAAGTTAGTCCATAAATAGTGGACAAAACTTTCTCAGATAATGTGGCATTTGTCCATACTGAGGATAAATTGATCCTTTTTTCTGCCATAACAGATAGGCATGGCTGAGATCAGACGTAGTCTTCCCAGTATCATCAACAATAAACTGAGGAGGACGGGGGGTGGAGCCATCAACAATGCTTAAGAGATCATAGCTACACCACTATCTGTGTTTTTTTATAGTCTGCAGCAGCAGCAGCCCATCATTGCTTGTTTCATTTGTTAGCGTGTATAATCTATGTTCTCTTGATGATTTTGCAAAGTGCTTCATTAGCTCCAAATTTGATGCAAGCAGACAATAGGAGGGTTGTGCGCCACTCCCTCTTTTTGTACATTGCCAGCAAAATCATAGCTCCACTGATCTGCGAAGTGTACTGACAGAAAAGAGCTCGATACAACTCAGTATCAGTCTAACCATAGCCTCCGTTTCTTTCTTGGCAACACTCATTGGATTGGACCTATGCGTGTAAGAAAGAGCTTCTGTTTCTTGTAGGCCTCTGATATCGTTTGGGCTTGCCTCCAAAACATCAAAATGTGGGTTTAGGTAAAAATCAATAAAAAAATATTAAAAATATTAATTTAAAACTTAAAAAAAAAATTAAAAGTATGGTACAACCTATACTACCAAACTCCAACTCTAATATATATAACCTTGATCGATTAATCAATCAATTTCAGAAGCAAGCAATAATTGTGGTTGGAATATTATCACCTTCACTATTATTTAATATTGAAGAAAGTTGACTTTTTGTATTTTCTTCAAAAAAACGGAAATTGAAAGTTTGACTATCGCGGCACGTGCAAAGAACAACTATTACTCTTTCGGTTTTTCCTGCGGCGTCTGAAAGTAGAAGTTCCACCACGTTACCATGTTCGAAAAGCGTGTCGGGGGAGATTTAATGCCATGTTTGGTCCCTGTATTTTTCATTTTCTTCTAATGTAGTCCATGTATTTGTTTTTTTTCTTATTACGATTCTTCCACCTCGTCATTTAATGACCTCTGTATGAATTTTTTTCCTTAAATTAGTCCTTGTAGGTTTATACTTCAAGCTTTGTTAGTCATTGATTATTAAAAAAAGATTCTATTTTCAGTTAATAATTTATTAAATAAACTCTTGAGAATATCTTCTTTCTCGATCTCTTTTTTAGATGACTTGCAAGGATAATATTGAGAAAAAAAAAGGCATGCGGTGACCAAATTGTGAGAGTAAAAAGAATACAAATACCAAATACACAACTAACCCTCTACTTTGAGGCCTTTCTCTTTTTCCAAGATCTTAAAGGTAGGTAGGAATGCCTAGAAAAGTCCACGACTGTCGCTGGCGAAGCCCCCCACCATGTTTTATTCATATCTACTTCCACTAAAGTTTGAGAAGGTATGCATAACAAATTGCAAATAATAATAATAACAAGATTTTTATTATTTTTTTTTCACTTCAAATTTATTGCATGTGATTTGTTTCTTCAACAAGAGTAATTTTTCTTGAAATTGTTGATAACAAGACAACAAACAGTCCACTGGTTATCATTAAAGAACATGGTAACGTGAAGTGCAAACTGTGTTGAAGTTACACGTTGTCACTGTTTTGCATTTCATCCAAATATAGTTCTTGGTAATAATTGAGAGAAACAGAGTAATTAGTAAAAAAAAATGAATATCTTTAGACTTTCTCTCTTGTATTCTTGCCTGGCTGCTAGAATGGATGGAGCAACCATGACGACAATGCCATCTCACATATATATCGTTTTCTATTGCTCAAACTAGATTCCATTTATTATCATTCGTGCCACCATCAACAAGACTTCCGCTATATTTTT
>Ga0307517_10015701_pt1 | contig 10032 bp, 12 predicted proteins | sample 23_EM_MG_FD_194515 | JGI IMG/M metagenome (GOLD analysis project Ga0307517, IMG submission 194515) | Populus trichocarpa ectomycorrhiza microbial communities from riparian zone in the Pacific Northwest, United States - 23_EM | ecosystem: Host-associated > Plants > Roots > Unclassified | place...
AACACCCCTTCTCCAAGTTCCAACCAGCTTTTCTTAGGCTCGGCGCCACCTTGCTTTTTCATACACCCTCAACTTCCACACCCGCCTGTTCCCCGCTCTACCTCGATCCTTCACTATTGCCTTGAAAGAGCTCTGTGCATGCCTGCTCGCCCCACCCAAAACCGATCCAGACGAAAAAAAAAAACAAGAACATGTAAGGCCTGATTGGGACCTGAATGTGCATTTCACAATTGGGATTCTGGGGTTTATCGATCCCTATGAACGCATCCTCGCGAGTGTAGGATACGAGTACATTGAGGAGCATGTATTGAAGACATATACGGGCGAATGGGCGGAGCCCATGTTGGAGGATCTGCGGGCGTGGATGTCGGAGAAGGTCGTACCATGGATGGTCGTACCGTGGATGCTGCATGTGTATGCCAGAAGGGCTTCTAATTGTATGTGTCATTTCCTTTTTGTTTCTATATGAGTTATAATGCTTCTAACAATAGTATAAGCGAAAACGATGCTGCAGGGCGTTGGGTCGGTTTTGATTTTCGTATAAACAAGATGCTATGCGATCTGAGGTATGCTCCTGCAACTATTTTATCTCCTTGGCTCTAAATGAATCCACGCCTCTAGAGCGAAAGAAATATTCTACATTACCATCGATTTTCCTGACTCTATGGGTTCCCTATATGATTTACGAGTATATCATCCGAATTCCCCCCCCCCCCCAATTCCATCAAATTTATTGATATTTGCTGATTATCAAGATTACCTTCAGCATGTCAATCAACGCGCCGATCTTGTCAGTTCATTACGAAAATTGTAACCCAACCCCGTCCAAGTAATTTTACACCGCAAGCTTAACATTCATTGAACATTCACTCCTTGGCCTAAAAATCGCAAACAACTCCTCCACACAGGCGCCGACACAAAACTTATCCTCCAGTAATGCGTCGCCACGATTAAATGTCTTCCCAACATAGACCCTCCTGGTAGAGTTGCCGATCCTATTTTGGTGCTACTTGAGGTTCTACTCCTTTGCAAGCCCTTGAGAGTTCGTCGTTGATTCTTTTTTTCTCATTCACAGAGAACAACTGGATACAATCCGAAGCATCATAGCCAACCTAGTCGGGGACGATGACAGCGGCAACTCTCTGGTGGATGAAAACGAACCTATTCAACCTCTCCAACAACACGAGTTGGAGGATCATACAGACCCAAACTGGGAACTAGATCCTATTGACACTGGCCCTGGTAAGGACTTCTCTTTTTTTTCATCGTTCGAAAACAAAGTCTGGTGGACCGGAGATGTATAGTTTTTACCTGTATGCAATAAATTTTATGGACGAATGACGATAAGATAAGATCTGTTGACAACGCGATTTCCACGTGATCCCGTTGAGCATTAAATCTTGGTCACGCAGGCTTGTTCATCATCGCCTCGATTCGGAGAATTGGAGAGAGCCCCGACGTCCGAAAGTTGCGAATAGCCCCCGCAGCCCATGTAGGACGTTGGTGATCAAGATGCCATGTAGGCCTGCCAGACGATCTCTGGAAAGCCATGACATTACACCACTCACACAGTAAGTTTGCCTTGTCCAGCGTACTTTCTTTCATTGACAGATATTGTCCTACTCTCAGACCAGGGCCGACTTCGTTAGCTGCGACCTCGACAAGTTATGATTTGGGCTCAATTGTGTGTACATTTGGAACGTTGTGCTCAGGGGCGAGGATGTAACTCCCTTCGTCTCGTACCAGCATCGGGATTTGGGTATGGTTAGGGAGTTTGCGACGAATATTGAACGTTAGTGTCCTTTCGTTTTCTTTCTTTCTCTCTGGCAAAGGTGATTTTTTTGTTGACTGGATTTTCTGTTATTTAGAACTCAAGGAACTCCAGCAAACGTGTTGGATGTGCAAGGTCGCATCATCGAGTCGTGTCTCTATCTGCCTCAATTCTCTCCGCCTACGGTTGGGCCCCCTCCAATGCAACAAACGACCTCGCCAGGGTTTTTCTCCAATCTCAAAGCGAGGAAATTTCCCAGGTACAAGCCGAACAAGAACAACAAGCCCAAGCCCAGCAAGAACAGCAGTCATCGCAGTGCAATGAACTATTGTCTGCGTTTTATACTCTCAACACGAAATATCGGATTTCATGGGCATGTGCCGAGCTGTTGATCCAGTTGGCTGGTGGTGTTTCCTCATCAACGAGGACAGCGAGTTGAGGGGGTTCAGCTCCGCCTCTGGAATTTCTGCTTCCTCATCCGAGCGAGATTATGGGTGGTGCAGGTGCCGATTTGGCCGTAGGGAAGAAGAGGAGTAGGAGCCGGCGATTATGCTCGCGGAGGATGAACCAACACTGACACCTTCGACGACCGTCTCAGTTGCGCTGAGTGGGATATGGGATATGTTCAGGGCGTCGCAGAAGGGCGCTGGTGCTACTTTGCCTTCTACTGTCATTGATGCCGCGGAACACCACCACCACGAACCACCCGTCCCACTCCTTTCGCCAAAAACTTTCCATTCCGCGACATCGCTCAGCACTGAGTCCTCTGCTGGTAGCCGCCATCGGTATCCTAATTTACTCAATTTTATTGCCTTGGACCCCTAACGCACAACGAGCGAACAAGTCGAGTACTGGTACCGAGTCGGTACACTCTGCATCAAAATCGAGAACGCGCTCACCACAGGAGGTATATCCGGCGTCTTTCTCCTCTCCGAAATTTTCGCCTCGTCGACCGTCGCTCGCATCTATTCTCGGCAACGTCGGCGGATCGAAAAGACCTCTCGGTGTATCTGTGGACGACCCCGTCGTGATAGTGCTGCGGTGCATGGTGGGGTACGTCGGGGCTGAGCAAGAATAGGAAGGAGAGGAATTCGTACCTCCAGGACCTGCAGGCACACACTGTCCGTCCGTCTGTTATGCAAAAACGGCCATTTATTTAGTGCTTTGCAGACTTCACTTCAGCAACAGCAGGGATCGCCGACGAATCACTCTGGAACTCAACTTGTGCGGCCGTTTCTGTTATTGAATGTTGAAAAGACCGATTTCCCGCATTCTCCTTTGTTACCGACGACGACGACGACGACATCTAGATTCTAGACCATCCTCGAGGGTCTCAGGCAAATTTGCATCTCCAACTGACCCGCAATCGAACTCACTGCGCTCCAAACCCCCACACCTGCTGCCCACCTCTGCCACCATGCCCATCCACTCCGCATCTTCGCTTCCGCTTTGCTCAAGGCCCCTCATCGTCAATGACGATGCCTGTTCCTGCTTCGCCAGCATCTGGTATTGCTACGTCGGCGGATTGGAAGTCGGCGATGACACCGGAGAATATAAGGCCGTTGTTGGAGAACGGAAGGAAGATTTATTCACGGCTGTGTGTGTGTGTTGAGGAGCTTGGGAGGTTGAGGGTTTTGACTGTTATTTCACGGACCCACTAGAGCCCTTATTTTCATTGTACCAGGTTACCCTACAGATTAGCAGAGCTAATCTATAGGGTCCTAAAGGCACGGTAGATAATAGAAGTAGTGACGGAATCAATCAAATTGATAGACTACACTGGCCGTTATCTAATTTATCCTTCAAAGTTTACGAGATTATTAAGAAGGCCTCAACGCACTTCCTGACATAATGGCTTAGCACAATCCCTGACTTCAAGCAATGTCAGGACTATGTATGACACGCCGCTAGGCTGGCTGGAAGTACTGGAAAGTGCTGGACTCACTGGGTCTAGTTTCAACATTTTGTATTATTTCTCCAACAGTGACACGCCAGACCGCTTTCCTAAGTCTAGCCTAGTACCATTTTTTAACAGCCTGATAGTTACTTGAATTCTGACTCACGTTTCGAGCAATATTTGTTGTATACTCTATTGTCGAATGAAAAAGTGTAGGCTCTGTGCTAACGTAAAAGACCATCTGCTCTGCAGAGTACTCAATTATTTAAAAGATAATTTCATGCAAATGTTGCCCGCGAAATGGTTGACGTAGTAACCTGCAAAGGCATCAAGGGGAATAAGAATAATCAAAGTTGATATGACATCAGTAAAACGTACCGTACTTTGACTTTCAACGGTCTTCATCTTTCTGAGGGCACTTTTTATGAATTTCATTCAACTTTGGTGGGTCATGTTGACTTTACGGCTACCGGCGACTTTGGTGGTCTTTTAAAACACAAAGGAATCCTTGCGTGGGAATCATTTCCCTTTTGTGTTCTCCGAATTCCGATTTGTCCAGCTGAAAATCCAGCCAGACAAACAGGAACACCTGATAAGATAAGACCTGATAAGATAAGATAAAGCTGGATCTGGGGAGGTGAGAGTTTGGAGACGGCGCATTTGGGTGGGTTGGTAATGAGTGGAGGCGATGGTATTGGGGTTAATGTTATCCTTTGGGGAGGTTTAGAGGCGGCGTCGAACGAGTTGTTAATAGGATAATGTTATGATGGTGACAATAGCTGCGAACCCGTTTTGTAATGTGTAACTAAACGAGGGCACAGGGAAGGAATCGGGACGTAAGTCTTGAAGCAATAGATTAGGATATCATTCACTATGAAAACCACCTATCCCATACCATGATCGAAGCGTCTTCCAGATCCTCGGCAGGATGGCTAAGGGTGGAATCAAAGTTGAATCTTGAATCAGAGAACGAACTTGGAACGAACATAATGAAGCAACCTAACACTCTTGCAGGATGATGATGAACCGTTATCGGCCAGTAAGAGTGTTAGAACTTAGCGTTGCCACAAAAATTCCGAACACATCAATTAAAAATCGGAAGAATGAAGTTAGTTCTCCTGCACAAAGTTGCTGATGAAGGAGACACAGCTCCAGTATATCCGCCACCCGATTCCTCGAAGTCGATGACCACTCGCGCGCGGGAGGGGGGATATTTTGGGTCGGAGACTGTTAGAACAAGGTCGGAATAATGAGGCGGGGGATTGGTCGGGTAGCGAAGGTTGGGAATAAGAGGCTGGAGCAACTTGAAGGTGGGGTGAAGAGGCAGAGTATTGGGCAGTGGAGTTAGAGGACAGAAGGTTTTCTGCGGAGGGTAAACCACCTTGATGATCTGGAAAGTAAGTTCGAGTCCCCATCGAATTGCTCTTGCCAATCTGGATTGCACACAAGAACTAAAATACGTATATATTACTGTAGAAACAAAGCACTCAATATGACAGGAATAATGATAACTTCGTACGCAATGATGGAGCGTTCATTTACCATAATAGCGCCTAACTAGGCAGTTCTCATCTGATTAACTCCATCCCGGAGAATATATCCAACCAATCCTTGAGTCTAATCCGTTTTTTATCCAACTGTTGACTGACAGACCAATTAAGTAGGGAGTGGACAATACTGGGGCCCAGCAGGAAGGAGGCGCGCAGTAAGAGAGGGGGTGAAAGGCAGTGGCTGTGGTAGTGCAGGAGACTAGGACTCCTGCACCAGTGGGAATTTTATGTAGCGGTGAGGCAATAGCTAAAGCTTCGTCTAAGAGTAAAGCCCAGTGGCCCTCTGAAAAGACGGAGCACTGAGTTCTCAACTTGAAACTTGATTACTCTAGGCGGGACACAATTCTTCGATTTATGTTTTGGTGTACAAGTTTGTTTAATATACTTGTCCAGAAACCCGAGGTATAATAAACGAAATGCGCAGGGACAAGGATCCGATTTTTAAAGGAAATATGCTACGTCTTGGCCGTACTAGATATATAATGTGGCCAAGTTCTCGCCTCTGCTAGGGTGAAATTGTGTGCCCGCTCCGAGTTGTGGAAGCTCCCTCCAGGTTACGCAAAAGAGCAACTTTTTTCGTACAAGTTCGCCGGTGTTTTCATGTTTAGATTCTTCGGATCCGGTGGGTCGGGTTGTGCGTTACGCTCCAATTGGAATTTCTTCTTGGGTGAGTGGGATCGAGTTTGTGTCAATATTCTGTTTGCGTGCTTGAGAAGGTTTTGTACATTGTGAATTAGGCTCATTTCTTTTAAATTGTGTATTGTCTCTGAGAGTAAATGTATTCATTGAGCTAATTATTGTCCACGAAATGAGTAGAAGTATGGAGGGATTGCAGGAATGAATGCAAGAGGGACGGCGACTCTGAACGCTTGCAGGGTCTGTGTTGGTACAAACTGTTCCTGAACACAAGGGCGTATGTACAAATACAGCGCCTACTTTTCTCGTTTGGAATCCATCCCAGCTGGGATTTCCAACTCTTCCTCTTTCCTTCTCCTCGGGCTTGTCGATGGTGGCGCCGGCAAGCCGTTCTCGTTCTCATTCTCGTTCCTGTCTCCCCGTTTTCTCATCGTCGTCATTCTAGATGTTCCACTCATGGCCATATCTTACGAAGAAGAGGGTAAGTAAATATTCACCCTTCATTCCATGTTGACATACCGAAGCAGATCTTTTCCCCTTTCTTCCTCGAGTTCGGCGAATACAGTGCTGGTCAGCTATTCTCGTTCTCGTTTGCGTTTTCAGAGCTCATTGTTGTCATTGTAGATCTTCGACTCGTCGCCGCGTTCACCGATAAACGATAAAGCGAGTAGGTGAGCCCAGTTTTCCCCGCTGTCTTGATTTGCCGACGCAGATAAGCCCCCTCTTGTCGATTCGTGCGCTCGCTCCCAGGATGGGCTAGGATATTGATAACGGTAAGCATTCTCCTCTTGATCAGGGTGTTCTGGACTCACATTTATCTCTCGCTGGATACCGCCCCCTCGTCCATTGCTTCAATCGCCCCTCATTCGTTCGAAACTGCCCCCTGTTCCTAATAGCGCCTTCGAAAGCTCCTGACGCGCCGTGAACTAATTTAGGTACGTCAGTTGGTGCCTATTGACAGTGTGAGAGTATTTTCCAACATATCTAGTTCTAGTCGAGCGCTGCGAGATGGAGAGGAGTGGGTGGGCCTAACGGGAGGAAGGTGGAAAATGGTAAGTAGGCGCACTCGATTGGGTTAATAATTGTGGATTCACATCGTCTTCGTAGCCACCCTCTTACCCCCTCGTTGTACCCGTTATCGTTCATTCGATACCGCCTTCCTCGCTCGTTTATTACCATCGCTCGCAAGGGCTCAACATGAAGGTCAGTTATTGTTCGTCGATGGTGAAATTGTCTGCTAACGTACCTATGTTATAGCCTTCTTGATTCGACCGCCGCAACGACGATGACGACAGGGAGGAGAGGATGGGACTAGTTGGAGAATGGTAAGAACCCGCTCTCAACTGTTGTGGTTTTGGACTCACCATGTCTCTTATAGCCCTTGTCGTCGTCGTCACCTATTGCTTCCGCTTATTGCTACATGTCGATGACCGCCCGTCGAGATTGCCTCTTTCCGCCTGCCTCTCATCATCATATGCGTCGTTGCGCTGTCCGTGCAGATATGGACTTGTTCGTGATTCTGGTTGACCATAGTGAGGGATTGTCTGTTAAGTTAACGGGGATTTGTCTGCGGCTGTGACAAGGATGGGCAAGAGTGAGTAAGGAATCTTGTTGGCTTGAGCCAGAACGTGCCTAACAATATTAATTGTCGATCAAGGGCCTTCTTCGATAATTATTGTTAGGAGACTTGGGTCAGATTGCATATTAACAATCGAGAAATGAAAGATTTAACTTGATCTGCCAATTTCTCCTTGACCCATTGCCATATCAGCTTGATCAGCCCTGTATTTTTACAATAAATCAGACAGGAATGAACTCCCAGAACCTTTGTTCTTTGACAAATGACAATACCGATGGGTGAGAGAACAAGGCGGCATTATGTAAGCGCAATGTTCTGTTCCGGTCCGGCAGAATATATACAAACAAAGTCGCTTCAACGTCAACCACCACCACCATCTGCTCACCATGTCCAAGAAAAAGATCAAGATCAAGAAATCGTCTAAGGTCCAAGCGCCAGAATCCCAGTCACCACCACCACCCGTCGAAGAAGAGGGGATAATCCCGAGAGGATTGGAGGGCGCCAGTGAGTGGTCGCTTTAGAATTATCGAATTTTCGCTCATGGGTAGCTCAGTCGGACCCAATGGTGTGATAATTCACAAAGCCTAACCAACGGGAGAGTCACCAACACCAGTATGTTTGTGCGCTTAATCCGTACTCGAAACCCAAATTCACTTAACTCCAGGTCTCCCTGAACACTATCGGAAATCCATCCTGAAATATAAAGAAATATCAGAATCCGACAAGCCGCCTGACGATAAGCTGAGGATCACCACCATCCCTCCCAAATACTGCGACCAGCCTGATTCTGACAGACATACCGAGTGTATGATGACGGGCGTGGCCAAGAATCGCCTCTTCGCGTGCCCTCCCTTTCTCACCGAATCTGTTCCACGACCAAGGCCCAACACCATCACTATCAAAGAATCCCCAACTGGTGGCATAGGCGTGTTCGCGGAGCGCGATATCAAGTACAGAGAGTTGCTCATCGCGGAACGTCCCCTGCTCATGACCGCGGCATTCACTAAGGACAAAATACGCGACGCGGACTCGGCGCATGATTATACTTATGAGGATCACATCAAGATCATGTGGTTCGAGGAGGAGCAGGAGTTAGAGATGGTGTTCAACCGTATGGATGAGGATCGGAAGGAAGCGTATATGGCGCTGGCAAATGCGCACAAGGAGGATGGGAGTGGGCCGTTGATGGGTGTACAGCAGACGAATAGGTTCTGGGTTGATTTGAATGAGTTGACGAGGAACGGTGGCAAGGGCCCGCGCTATGAGGAATTAATAGCCGAATTGGGGGGGATGAACCTGAGCGAGGGGCAACGAGCAAACCTGAAACCGCAGGAGAAGCTCGACATCTATTCTCTCATCGCAAAAGACGCTTCAAGGATGAATCACAGGTATGTTCTTTACGTCGATTTCATGTTCAAACCCCTGCTTACTTACCTATACAGTTGCTGCCCGAACACCGATTTGGAGTTCTCTCTGGCTTCGTTTTCTCTCCAGTTCCGTGCAATTCGCGATATTAAACGCGGAGAGGAGATATTCTATGCTTACACAGATGTGTATGTTTCTGCTGCGGAGCGTCAAAAGGACCTCGAACCTTATGGCTTCACCTGCGCCTGCACCGCATGCTCGCTCGCCACACCCGAGTCGGACAAGTTCCGCCAAAACTCAACGAAACACATGAAGGTCTTGGAAACCCTCTATCACGCGCTCAAGGTGCGCGATATCAAGTCAGACAATAGGATGCAGACGGTCCGAGAGAGAATTCTGCCCAATCTACTCAAGTTTGGGAGGAAGTTGAGGGGGGAGGGTTTGGGTGTGATGTCGGGGCCGTATTTGAGAAGCACCATCATGCTTCGTGAATTGCATACTAATCTTCCCACAGCTGCCGAAGAAGACGAGGAGATTGTGTATCACAAAAAGGTGGCGGAGGAGTTCGAACCGAGACTTTGTGAGGACGTTACATCGCACAAGGCGGCTGGACGGAAGGGTCATATGCTAAGCAGCACTCTGCAGACGCACAGACAGCCTCGGCAGGCTTGACACTTCCGCGTGACAACCCGATGTATGCAGCTATGTTAGATAGTATGTTACGTTCGTCTGCATGATGAGTAGTTTATTGTCGCAAGCCCTAACAATATTAATTGTCGATCAAGCGCCTTCTTCGATAATCAATAAACCTAGAGGATCCAGTAGCAGGAATCCTGAAACATATAAAAAGGGGATGAGAATCAACAGTGATTCTCATCCCCTTTTTCCTCCTTTCATTCCATCATTCCTGGGCCTCCTTCCACACAATGAGCATGAGCACTCCTGGTAAGTTTCCACTTCTCGTCAATACTAGCTGCCACTGATACTGCCACCCAATCCAAGATTAGTTCGACAAAAATTCAAGTGGGTCATTGACTTGGTTGTCGTAAAGGTTTTTAAGGGGGGTCGGCGGTCTTTCATCCCGAAACTCCTCACCGTTATCGCATCTGGCGTTGGCGGGAAGTCCACGGCAGGATTTGGGCTTCCGCACTTGGCTGCCATTACCTACCATTTGATTTCCGTTCTCGGCAGACTCGGCTTGCACTGGCCACCCTTGCGAATCATTGAGGCTCGG
>Ga0307517_10015702_pt1 | contig 10032 bp, 11 predicted proteins | sample 23_EM_MG_FD_194515 | JGI IMG/M metagenome (GOLD analysis project Ga0307517, IMG submission 194515) | Populus trichocarpa ectomycorrhiza microbial communities from riparian zone in the Pacific Northwest, United States - 23_EM | ecosystem: Host-associated > Plants > Roots > Unclassified | place...
GGCCCTCGGTTTCCTTGAGATGCGTTTCGAACCCTTGCTTGAGTTCCGGATCGGTCGCCTTGTCGATCATCTTGGGCAATGCCTTGGTGATCTGGTGTTCGGCGTAATAGACGTCCTGCAACATGTGGACGAACAGGTCGTCCAGCGTTTTGATGTCCTTGGTAAACAGGCCCATGGAATCCTCCTGATGTCCGTTACCTCCCCGCGTCAGCTCAACGGACGCGCCGACGCGAAGTTTCAGAAAAGTCGCCCGTTTAACCGAGGTTAGGACGATTTCGACTCAGCCCCGCGCGTCGGCGTGATCGCGATCGCCTCGCGCAGCATATCGATCGCGACGGCGAGGCATTTTATCCGCACCGGACCCCGGCCGATATCGCCGAAATGCTCTTCGCGATGCTGCGTTGTCTCGCCATCGATGGCGCAAGCAAAGTGCACCAACCCCGGTTCGTCGCCAGGTCCCGCCGGACCGGCAAAACCTGTGACCGATATAGCGACGTGCCCGTGCGAGCGATCCAACGCGCCCTCGGCCATGGCGATGGCTGTCTCGCGGCTCACCGCGCCATGCTGCGCGATCGTCGTCTGATCGACCGCCAAGAGTTCGCATTTCGCCTCGTCGGTATAGACGACGAACCCGCGTTCGAACGCCCTGCTTGCGCCCTCGACATCGGTCAGGAGCGAGGCGACCAGCCCGCCGGTGCAACTCTCGGCGGTGACGATCGCAATGTCGCGTCGACGGGCAAGATCGAGCAAGTCGCGGGCGGCTGTTTCGATCTCGTCGGGGACGACGGCCAGCAACTCGCTCATGAGAGCGCGGCCTCCCGCGCTTTCGTTTTCGGCACGACGCTGATCTTGCCGCCGCGTTCGAAAGTCGCAAGCGCGACGTCTTCGACCCGTGCCGCCTGCTCCATCCGAAGCCCCTCGGTCAAATCGTCGTCGCTGAGATGGCTAGACCGCAACGCTGCGCGATCGACTTTGCCGTCACGGATCAATTCAATCGGGCGCCCTTTGATGAATCGCGCCAGCAGGTTCGACTGCACCGTCGCCATTGCCAGCACGCGATGCAATGCGACGAGCAGAAGCGTCGCGACCAGCGCGGGAATAAACGGAGCCTTGCCCGTCATCGCTCGGCTGATGTTCGACCCCACGACGATCGCGACGACAATGTCGAGCGGCGTGAGGTTCGAAAAGATTCGCCGTCCGGCGATGCGGATGCACAGGATGCCATAAGGCAGGAGCAGAAGCGCCCGGAAACAGAATTGCCATGTGGCCGGGGTCCCGTCGTCGGGCCCGACAAGAGCGGTCAACCATGTCATCACTACCTCCTCTATTCCGCGATCGTCCTCGCTAGCCGGCCGGCTGGATCGCCATGCCGATCACGGCTGTGGCCATCACTGCCGTACTCGCCCAGCCGAATATCTTCATCGTCATCGACGCTGTGAAATCGCCCATCGTCGATCGCTTTGAGACGACCAGCATCGTTCCGATCAGGATCGGGACGGCGACCACGCCGTTGATCACCGCGCTCCAGAACAGCGCCTTGATCGGGTTGATCGACGACCAGTCGATCCCGACCCCCAGCGCCATCGCAACGCCGATCACGGCATAGAAGGCCTTGGCATTGCGCGGCTTGTGCTCGAGCCCCGTCTCCCAGCCGCCGGTTTCGCCAATCGCATAAGCGGTCGATCCCGCGAGCACCGGGACCGCAAGCATGCCCGTGCCGATGATGCCAAGGCTGAACAATGCAAAGGCGAACTTGCCGGCGATCGGCTCCAGCGCTTTCGCCGCATCGGCCGCGGTCTGGATGTCGGTCTTGCCCGACGCATGGAGAGTCGCGGCCGTGTCCAGCATGATGGCGATGGCGACGATGTTGGAGATCGCCATGCCCGAGAAGGTATCGTATCGCATCCGCACGATCGCGTCGCTCGCTTGCCGCGGCGATTCTTTCAGCGGTTTTCGATCGTCCTTGAGCCCGATCTCCTCGACTTCCTGCGACGCCTGCCAGAAGAATAGATATGGGCTGATCGTCGTGCCGAAGATCGCGACGATGACGGTCAGCGCTGCCGTGCCTGGGATCGTCGGGATGATCATTCCGCGAAGCGCCGCGGTCCAATCGACCTTCACGATGAAGACGAGCGCGACATAGGCCAGCAGGACCATCGTCAGCCACTTCAGGAAGGACGAATATTTCCGATAGGGAATCAAGAGCTGGAGCAGCAGCGACGCGATCGCGAAGGCGCACGTGAACACATGACCGCCGCCGCCCGCGACCAGCTCGGCAGCGTCGCCCATGGCGGCGAGGTCAGCGCCGATATTGATCGTGTTGGCGATAAACAGCAGCCCGACCAGCAGCACCACGATCCAGCGCGGCATGACCCGGCGCAGATTCCATGCCAGGCCGTGCCCCGTCACGCGTCCGATCCGGGCGCTGATCAGCTGAACCGCGCTCATCAGCGGATAGGTCAGCACCATCGTCCACAGCCGGACCGGGCCGAAGGTCGCGCCGGCCTGCGAATAGGTGGCGATCCCGCTGGGGTCGTCGTCTGCCGCTCCGGTGACCAGTCCCGGGCCGAGTTTCCTGAGGAAGTTCTTGACGTTCACGCCATTCGTCACATTGCTGCCCAACGTCACAGCTTTTGGCAGCCCCATCCGGTTCCGACATTATGGTCGATCAATATCGACCCAATTCGAGATGGCCGAGAATGGTCAGGCAGCGGCCGCCAGTCGTTCCACCAGGGCGGCAAAGCGCTCGTCGAGCTTTTCGGCGCGCTCACGCACAGCGAGCCCGATCGCGCGGGTGGAGCTGGCGGTGTCCGCGACCTGATTGAGCGCCGCCGAGATGGCGGTGATCGCTTCGTCCGAGATGCGGGCATTGTCGGCGATGCCGATCGAGCTGCGTTGGATCGCACCTACGGCCGCCCGTTGCTGATCGGCCGTCACGGCCGCTTTTCCGACCGCGTCGAGCAGAGCCGCCATGATACCGTCGACCTGGTCGACCAGCGCCACCGTCTCGTGCACCGCCGAGAAGACGCCATCGACACGGCCCTTGATCGTCGAGGTGGTGTCGCCGACCTGCTTGGCGAGGCCTTTCACCTCGCCGGCCACCACGGCGAAGCCGCGCCCTGCCTCGCCCGCGCGCGCCGCCTCGATCGTGGCGTTGAGCGCCAGCAGGTTGGTCTGGCCGGCGATCTCGGCGATCCGGTCGGCCGCTTCGCGGATGAGGTCGACGTTGCGGACGAGGTTGCCGTTGGTGCCCCGCGCGCGGGCGGACTGCTGGCTGGCATTGTTCGCGGCGACGTGTGCGCGTTCGGAGGCGACACCGATTTCGGCGATCGAGGCGGAAAGGTCGGTCAGCTTGTCGGTGATGGATTGGCTCGCGCGACTGGCCTCGTGCGAGCGATCGCGGATCGAGCGCGCCTCGGCCTGCTGGCTGGCGATGACCGACAGCGTCGTATCGGCGCTGTCTTCCAGCGCGCCGGCGGAATCGAGCAGGTCGGCAACGAGGCTGGCCAGCGATTGACGCAGCTCCTCCGCGACATGACGCTGGCTCTCGCGCAGTTCGGTTTCGTGGCGCTTATGCTCCTCGATCGCGCGAGCGGAGAGCTGATCGGCGCGGGCTCGCGCCTGCTCTGCCTCGGCGAGCGCGCCGGACGCTTCGGTGGCGCTGGATTCAGCGCGGCTGGCTTCCGCTTTGGCGGCACGCATACTGTCTTCCAGCCGGCGCCGCGAGCGGAGGATCAGCCGCAGCAGCCACGCGGAGGTCAGCGCGAAGGCGCCCCCGATCGCGAGCAGGATCGGCAGGATACCCCGCAATGCATCCTGCCCGGCGGTGGACAGCGGCCAGGCGATCGTTCCCATCGGTACGTTTTCGGCATCGCGCACCAACAGGCGGTTGGGTGCGTCGCCCGTCAGCGGCGACCAGCCGATGGTGGCGAGTCCATAAGCGTCTCCCCACGCCGCCAGCACCCGTGAATCCAACTCGCGTACCAACACGAAATAGCGCAGCCGCCCCACCTGCTTGGGTTGCATGAGCGGCAGGATTGCCATTCCCGCAATCACTGCCGGCCGCCCTTGAAAGCGGACCGGAAAGGCGATCGCGGTGGTCATCTTTTCCGCCTCGCGCTGGCTATGGGGAAGGCGCGACATCAAGGTGGCAAGGCCGTTGCCGATAGCGCCTGCAAGCGGCACTGGTGTCCCCTTGCCGTTGGGCGGGCAGGTCCAGAGCATATTACCCTGATCGTCGATAATATAGCTGTGCATCGGGTAAGAGAGGTTGGTGCGGGTCGACGCGGCCATAGATGTGATCGACGGCATCGTCCCAATGGGCGGTGGTCGCTGTGGAGTCGGCCAGGCTCCGCGTCTCCCGCTTGACGGCGCCGGCAACCAGCGCGTGCATGGTGGCGGAATCGTTACTGTCTACGCGCTGCACCAGCAGGGCGACGACCAGCACGGCGCCGGTCACCGCCAGACCGATCAGGGTGAGCAGCGGGGCAAGCAACCCGTCAAATTTCTCGCTGGCTGCGTTCAACACTCGGCCTCCACGACTAGCCGCTTAATATAAAATGGTTAGGACACCGCTAAGCATGGCTCCGTACTCCTACCTAGCCAGGCTTGCCCGCTTCCGGCCCGCCCCGTCGGGCGCGAATTTTTTGCGATTGTGCGCAAAAAATCGGGCGCCACGCAGCCTCTGTTACTTCCCTCGCATCGGCCCTAAAATCGAACCGTGCTGATCTCTTACGCCCCGACCTCGCTCGCCGATTCCCCCGCCGGGTCCAGTGCGCTGGTTGCGGCGATATCCTGGCTTCAGGATGTGCTGCTCGGCACCGTCGCGACGTCGATCGCGGTGATCGCGGTCGCGGCGATCGGGTTCGGGATGCTCACCGGGCGCGTCAATATCCGCCATGGCGCGACCGTCATCCTGGGCTGTTTCATCCTGTTCGGCGCATCGACCATCGTCAGCGGGCTGCGCTATGCGGCCAGCGGTGCCGGAGGCTATGCAGCGCCGCCCGTAATTGTCGCCGCGCCGCCGCCGCCGTCACCGCCGCGCGCCCGCCCGACCGGAGTGCCTGCCCCTTATGACCCCTATGCCGGCGCGTCGGTGCCGATCCAATAGCGACCGTCGCCGACCGGCGGCTGTTGCCGAGCCCGGCCCGCTGGGGCACAGCCTGTCGCCATGCCGCCGAATCGCTTCACGCCAGCCATCCGCCGCGGCGCCGCCCTGACTTCCGGAACCTTGGCGCTTGCCCTGGCGTCGGTCTCGCTGGCGATCGCCCTCGGTTCGCCGCCCGCCGCCGCGCAGAACGACAATCGCGTTCCCGTTCCGCTCGGCAGCAAGAAGAACGCGCCAGTGTCGATCGCCGCGCCGCCGATCCTGGTGGTCGAGCCGGTGGCGATGATGATCGCGACGTTCGACGCGGACGGCGACGGCCGGGTGACGCGTGACGAGATGCGCAAGGGCGTGGCGAAGAGCTTCGCGGCGATCGACACCGGCAACACCGGAAAGCTCGGCTATATCGCCTTTTCCGACTGGGCGCAGAAATGGCTGGGCGATCCCAACGCGCTGCCCGGCGCCTACGAGACTGATACCGATAGCGACAATCAGATCACGCTCGCCGAACTCCAGGCGAAATTCGACCAGATCTTCACGCGGCTCGACAAGGACAAGGATGGCATCTTGACGCGCGCCGAGCTGCTGACGATCCGCGCCTTCCCGATGGGCGATGGCGGCCGCGGCAAACGGGGACGCGCGCCGTGACCGACGCGGTTGCTTCGCAGCCATATCAGCTCGTCATCTTCGACTTCGACGGGACGCTCAGCGACAGCGGGCACTGGTTCTTGTCGATCGTCGACGATCTCGCCGAGCGTTTCCGGTTCCGCAGCGTCCATCCCGACGAAGTGGAGGGGTTGCGCAAGCGCACCACGCGTGAGGTGATCGATCACCTCGGCATCTCGCGCTGGAAATTGCCGCTGATCGCGCGCCACGTCCGCGCGCGGTTTGGCCGGCACGCGGAAGAGATCCAGCTGTTCGACGGCATCCGTGACATGCTGAGGGCGATCAGCGAGACCAATGTCCGGATGTTCGTCTGTTCGTCCAATTCGGAAGCCAATGTCCGCGCGGTCCTGGGGCCGGACGATTGCGCCAGGATCGAGCGCTTCTTCTGCGGCTCGGGCCTGTTCGGCAAGGTGCGCAAATTCCGCCAGGCCGTAAAGGCGAGCGGACTCCCGCCCAGCGCGATCCTGTCGATCGGCGACGAGACGCGCGACATCGATGCCGCACGCGCGGTGGGGATCGGCGCCGGCGCGGTATTGTGGGGCTATGCTAACCCGGAGATGTTGCTGGCGATGAAGCCCGACAGGACGTTCGCGACGCCCGGAGAGATCGTCGACTATCTGACCTGAGGTCGACAAACCGCCGACCCCGCCGCTAGAGCGACGGGCGATGCCTCCCCAGCGCTCCATTCCCGATAGTTTCGACCCCGAGATCGTCGCGGGCATCGACGCGCGCCTATCGGCGGCCGAGCGCGACGAACATGTGGGTATCCCGATCGCGATCGAGAGCGGCAGCCGCGCCTGGGGCTTTCCATCGCCCGACAGTGACTATGATTGTCGCTTCATATTCGTGCGCCGGCATGATGATTACCGCTCGTTGTGCCGCCCGCGCGATGTGATCGAGACGCCGCTCGATCCGATCTACGACGTCAATGGCTGGGATCTGGGCAAGCTGATCAAGCTGATGGTCAAGGGCAATGCGGTGGCGATCGAATGGCTGCGGTCGCCGATCCGCTATCGGTTCGACCAAGGCGTCGCGGACCGGCTGCTCGACCTGGCGCGCGGGGTCACGGACCGCGCCGCGATCCGCCGGCATTATTACAGCCTGGCCAAGACCCAATGGCTTCGGCTCGATCGTGGCGGCGACGTTCCGCTCAAGAAGATCTTCTATGCCCTCCGGCCGGTCGCGGCGGTGGCATGGCTCGATCGCCATCCCGGAGACGTCGTCGCGCCGATGGCATTCCAGTCGTTGCTCGATGGTGCCGATCTGTCGCCGGCCTGCAGCGCGGAGATTGCCGCGATGCTCGAACGCAAGCTGGCGAGCGCCGAACTCGGTCGCGGACCAATCCCGCCGGCCATCGCCGCGTTGATCGATACCGCGCTTGCCGCCAATCCGCCGGTTGCCGTCGATCCGGTCTCGCCGGAAGAACGGCGGCGCGCTGCCGATCGCGTCTTTCTCGACCTTCTCGACGAACTGGCTCCCGCATGAATCCCCGTTTCGATTTCACCATCCACGCCACCGACGGCAAGGCGCGTACCGGCGAGATCGCGATGCGGCGCGGTACGATCCGCACCCCCGCCTTCATGCCGGTCGGTACCGCCGCCACCGTCAAGGCGATGAAGCCGGGCGACGTTCGCGCCGCAGGTGCCGATATCATCCTGGGCAACACCTATCATCTGATGCTCCGCCCGACCGCCGAGCGCGTCGCGCGGCTGGGCGGCTTGCATCATTTCATGGGGTGGGACCGGCCGATCCTGACCGATAGCGGCGGCTATCAGGTGATGAGCCTGTCAGAACTGACCAAACGCGACGAGAACGGGGTCGAGTTCAAGAGCCATCTCGACGGCACGCGGCATTTGATGAGCCCCGAACGTTCGATGGAGATCCAGCGATTGCTCGGCTCGGATATCGTCATGGCATTCGATGAGCTGGTCCCGACCACCTCGACGCCCGAGGTTCAGGCCGCGGCGATGGCGCGGTCGATGCGCTGGGCGCGGCGCTCGCGCGAGGCGTTCCTGGGCGGCGGCGAGCATGCCGACAATGCCGCGCAATTCGGTATCCAGCAGGGCGCGCTGAACGAGCAATTGCGTGGAGAAAGCGCGGCGGCGCTGACCGAGATCGGGTTCGATGGCTATGCGATCGGCGGACTCGCGGTGGGGGAAGGGCAGGCGGCGATGTTCGGTTGCCTCGACTTCGCGCCGGGGCAATTGCCCGCCGACCGACCGCGCTATCTGATGGGCGTGGGCAAGCCCGACGACATCGTCGGGGCCGTCGAACGCGGGGTCGACATGTTCGATTGCGTGCTCCCGACGCGCTCGGGACGCACCGGCCAGGCGTTCACCCGGACCGGCCCGATCAACATCCGCAATGCGAAATTCGGCGAGGATCAGGGGCCGCTCGATCCCGAGTGTTCGTGTCCGGTCTGCGCGACCTGGGAACGTGCCTATCTCCATCATCTCGTCCGCGCCGGCGAGATTCTTGGCGCGATGTTGATGACCGAGCACAACATTTGGTTCTACCAGGCGTTGATGGCGGACTTGCGCGCGGCGATTGCTGCGGGAACGCTCAACGCATTTGCGAGCGGATTCCGGGCACGCTACGGTCAGGGACGAGGAGAGTAAGCGTGACCGACAAGCCCGAAGACAAGCCTGAAGAAGAAAACGAGATCATGGCCGCCGCGCGGATCGCCAAGGAGCGCCAGAAGGGCGCCGAGGGTACGCCCGAGCCGGCGAAGCTCAGCAAATGGGGCATGGCGGCGCTGGGCGCGGGGATCGGGTCGGCGGCGATCGCCGCGGCGGTGCTCTACACCAATCGCAACAAGAAGCGTGGATGACGGTTCTCGCCTGACTGCCGACGCTTGTCGTCGGCAACGGCGGTGGGCGAGGCGGGTTTCGGCGGGCGATTGACTCGCGTCGTTTTAGCGCGACACATCACCGCCATCCTCACCTCCTTTGCGGAGAATTGAATGCGTCTGACTCGTGCCGCCCTGCTGATGGGCGCCGCCCTGATCCCGCTTGCCGCCACCGCCGCGCCGCCGGCCAAGAAACCCGCGCCCAAGGCGACCGCCGCGGCGACTGCCACCAGCGTCAAGCCGATCGCCTACACTGTCCGCACGCTCGCCAATGGCCTGCGCGTCTATGCGATCCGCGACACCAAGACCGCCAACGTCTCGGTCCAGGTCTGGTACGATGTCGGCTCGAAGGACGATCCCAAGGGCAAGTCGGGCTTCGCGCACATGTTTGAACATCTGATGTTCAAGGCGACGAAGAATTTGAAGTCGGAGAATTTCGACCGCCTGACCGAGGATGTCGGCGGCTATAACAACGCGTCGACCAACGACGATTTCACCAATTATTTCGAAGTCGTCCCGGCCAACCATCTCGAACGCCTGCTGTTCGCCGAGGCCGATCGTATGGCGAGCCTGGTGGTCGAACCGGTCAGCTATGCGTCCGAGCGCGATGTGGTGAAGGAAGAGCTTCGCCTGCGCACCCTGGCGACGCCGTACGGCAAGCTCTATTCGATCTACTACCCGGAAATCAGCTACCGCGTGCATCCCTATGCTCGGCCCGGGATCGGCAGCCTGGAGAATCTCGAAGCCGCGACGATCGACGATGTCCGCGCGTTCCATGCGACCTATTACCGGCCCGACAATGCGGTGCTGGTGGTGGCGGGCAATTTCGATCCGGCGCAATTCGACCAATGGGTCGACAAATATTTCGCCGGCATCAAAAAGCCTGACCGGCCGATCCCGCGCGTGACCGTCGCCGAGCCGCCGCGCACCACCGCGACGCGCTATACGGTCTATGAACCCAACACGCCGCTCCCCGCGGTGCTGATCAGCTATCAGGTGCCGTCGGACAACAATGCCGATATCCCGGCGCTGACTCTGCTCGACGCGATCCTGTCGCGCGGCGACAGCTCGCGGCTCTATCAGGACCTGGTCTATCGCGATCAGCTCGCGCAGTCCGCCAATACTTTCCTCGACACCAAGCAAGGCACCGGGTCGTTCGTCGTCACCGCGACGATGGCCGACGGCAAGCCCGTCGCCGATGGCGAGAAGGCGTTGCGCGCCGAAGTCGCCCGCGCCCGCGACACGTTGGTGACCCCGGCCGAACTGACTCGCGCCAAGAACCAGTTGATCACCGCGACGATCGAAAGCCGCGAGACCGCCGACGGCAAGGCCTCGACGATCGCGCGATCGGTGATCATCGACGGCGATCCGGCCGCCGCCGACAAGCAACTCGCCGCGATCGGCAAGGTGACCG
>Ga0307517_10015703_pt1 | contig 10031 bp, 11 predicted proteins | sample 23_EM_MG_FD_194515 | JGI IMG/M metagenome (GOLD analysis project Ga0307517, IMG submission 194515) | Populus trichocarpa ectomycorrhiza microbial communities from riparian zone in the Pacific Northwest, United States - 23_EM | ecosystem: Host-associated > Plants > Roots > Unclassified | place...
TGTAATCATGAAGAAACTGAGCTGGAATATCAGTGGTAGGTGAGTGGGAGATAATTTATTTCATAACGAACCTATTTTCCGTGAGCGCGTGGGTATGGCGCCGGGGATGCGGATGTGCCGTGAAAAACCTGGAAAAGAGAAACAAGTAGCGTGGTTTTAGCGACGGTGGATATAATTTCTACGGCGCCTAGTGCAGAGGGAAGTCAATGATTGACTCTAAAACAGAATATAAACTGACCTATATCACGATTAAAAAGATGCGCCCAAGATTTAGGGGAAATCATGAAGATATTTCCAAATTAGCTCTTGACATTCGCGTCTCAAAGCTGAAGATGGAAACAAACCCAGTAAAGCATACATAGCAACTACGAGCACCATGCAACACTGCACGGGCAGCGATTCTGGCTTGTTCGACATCTTTTTGACCAAGGAAATTACCGATTCTGAATGTTGTCGATTTAGATGAAATCCGCATGAAGAAGACGGCAGAAATTTACCGATAAAAGAGGTGCTCGAAACACACTAGAAGAGGAGAACGTGGAGTGCAGTCGGATTTGTCGTGTGACTGTGGTTCATCGGCTAGAACTAACGTAGGTTAGAAAATTGATCCAAATAAATGAAAAATAAAAGAAACCTACCAAGAACTTCGGAGTGCGCTGAACTAGTTCCCCTCCGCCTCCTCATCCCCGCTCATTGGCAGTCCCGATATGACTAAATAATGTCGCGCCAGTTCTAGTACGTGTAGCAGGTGTCATCGTCGAACCCGAGACCGTCGCCACCGGACAGAAGGTCTTTCTGTATGGGAGGCGAAGGGGTAACAATACAACGCCAGAAAACGGACGTGGATGGGAACTGTAAACAAAGGTGGTCGACGATGGGATATAGATGGTGTTGGGAACATACACTGGCTGTCGGCGAACGAGGAAAGGTTCAGGGGACGGGTGTTGGAGATCAGTGAGGAGGAACGGCATAGGCGGTGGTGACGAAGAATTCGCAGAGGCAAATCGAGAAAGCATAGCACGCCGCGAGCAAGCAGCGACAGTGCCGTCTTCTTCCGTCCCTTCGCCCCAACCTATCAGCTCGTCGCATGTCGCTTCCAACTATTCCAGTTCTCCTCTCGGTGTCACGGCGTAGGAAATTCGGCTTTTGAGGCAAGTAGTTCCGCCTCTCTACTTCGAAATCGTCCTCTTGGTTTTCCGTTTGTTCGCCCACAGCGTGTTGGTTGGTATCGTGTGTAATGGGTAAATCCCAGTCTTCCATTGCGCTGCTTGCCATAGAGAACGTAAAAGCATTAGTGATGAATGACAGGCGGCGTCGGGTATCGTTTGAGGGTTGTGTGCATAGTTTTTTGGTATGACTATTCCTATTGAATACTGCTCGTACTCGGCCCCAACTCAGCCCGCTATTCCCTTGTCCAAAGTTCTTTGAGCGTTCTAACACGTCCTCAGTCAATTAACACTCACTAAACAATGAAGAAAACACACGCAGGGCATGAGCTCCATGGCTGACGGCTACAGCTGCCATGCACTTTATCGTAGTGCTGCTGGTTGACTGATCTGGTGTCAAGGGCAGGGAGAAATCTAGGGCTTCGCACCGTACGTATTACGGGTACGGCCGTACAGCTTACGGGCTCTATACGGGCTCTTCCACAAGTCATCCGTACCGTATAGGTTAAAGTTGAATAGTCAGACGGTACGGTACGGGAGGAATTACGGCTATACGGCCGTATTTACGGTATATGATACTAAAATTAGATGATAGAAATGTAAACTAGAGGTAAACGAGGACTCGGAGGACTGTTGGGTGTGTTGATGAGGGTGAGCCAGTGTATCGCGAACGATAGAACCTTTTATAAACCTTGTAAATCCATAATTCTCGTTGAGAAAAGTGAACTTGACCTGAATTATTGTCATATGGGACTAAATAAATCCAAGAATGGATCAGCGCCTTTTAATTTGAAGAAAAATGGTGTAATAACCGAGAATTGTGGCACATAAACGAAGCACAGAATGGACTGGCATGTTTTATTGGAGGTAGAACCTGATCGTCACTGACCAACAAGGTAAAAAGGCACTGAAAGACGGAAGATATATGCGAAGTGCTCAATCTACGGCTTATGAATCCACAAGCAATGATTAGCACGACAACTCAGATGGCAACAATTGAAAGGGTCTTCACAACCTGAAGATTTCCACTTACATTCAGGGGGATATCCGTACCCAACGCGGTTTTATTGCCTCTTGCCCAAACCCTTGCATTTTCGTAGCTTTACTAGGATAGATTGAGGGAGTTGTGGGAGTGCTGGAATAAATTAATAAATTGAACGACGGTTGAAAGATCATTGTTGATCATCGATGGCAGACGTGTGGGAAACGATTGGTCAACTTATCCAATCCACGGCAAATATTTATCTTGTGGAAAGAATCTCGCTGCTCCCTCGTCAATCCCTCGTAGAAATTGAGTCGAAACAAAAAATTTAATCTACCCGTATGATTCCGTATATACCGTATTACGGCAGTAATTTGAACAGGTCAATACGGTATACGTCCGTATTTGTGACGGCCGTCAAATATTGGACCGCAAGCCCAAACGATACAGTACGGGTACCCGTATAAAATACCCGTATAGCCGTATGCTTACGGTTACGGTGCGAAGCCCTAGAGAAATCTGAGAAATCGACTCCTGGGTCATGCGAATGTGGCTGTGTTTACTAAATCTGGAAGGCCATCAATTGCGATCAAGCCTGATAACAGTATCTACGTGAAAGCTAACAATATTAACTATTCAGTGGGACCCCCGGTTTGTTATGAATAATAAAGCCTGTAAGAATTGTAACAAACTACGTGACGGACATGGAAAGTTCGCTTATCTCTTCCCCAAAGACCTCCTCGATCATCTCTTTCGACGACTTTTTCGTGGTGATTCTAACACTGTGACCATGGGAATTGGAATAAGTGGTGGATTGGCAAGAGGAGCAGACGAAACCAGTCCCGTAGAATGCCCTCCTTCCACATCTACTGCACATTACGGCCTTTATCGGGACTATCGTGTCAGCAGTTCCGAGGGATGGAGTAATGCTACCACATTTAAGTTCCTCATCTCCCAGTAGGACGCTCCCACATTGGTAGCAATTGTGGCTTCCGCTCAAGAGACTCGCCGAGGAGGTGCAGAATCCACATTTGATCGATTCTCTTCTGAAAGAGAGTGTATTTGAGTTCCTTGTAGAAAGACCCAATCGATCCTTGATCCAGAGGATCAAAGCAGCGGTTTCCCATCCAAGGGTCGCAAGCTCTTCGCGTGTTAACCTTTGGTCGCCATAGACCAAACTTGTGACGCCTTCCTCTAGCCAATGACCAAACTTATGAGCTCTCGCCAGGTTGATTTTGTCGATTGGCGATAAGACCATATCGGTCGACAACCTGTGTATGGCGTACTCCCTGACCTGTTCAATTAATATCAAGTATTAGTCACTTCGATATTTGAGGAGACGTATTTTCAACCCACCTTCTTCATATTCCAAATTGTGGATAGCTTCAGCACGCTCACCCACTCCTCCTTCGTCAAAACCAAATCGATTTTTGAACCAGAAATTAGAGATCTAGCTCTATAAACGCCCCAAGGTAAGCCACAATACAGTAACAACATCAAAAGAGATAAGACGTACGTTGGGTACATCACTTTCAACAAGCAAGCAAAGTCGTCCTTCTTGTATCCTTCAAGTATGATAGGATGTTCTTTAACTTGGCCTTCGATACTCGCAGAAGGCCCAGAGGGTAGGAGGAACATATCCGCGAAGACTTCAGACGATTGTTCGAATTCGCATCTAGGTACCGAGAAGAGAGTGTCCTCGACCTGGCCGGTGCGGTAATTCGATAAGGATAAGATACGCTGAAGATGGATTGGCGCCGAAAGTAACCACCCACCTGGAAAAAGACGTTGGTCCAATAGAACTCTTTAGAATATCTATCCTCGTCCATGGATTTAGGATTTAACAAATTCTAGAAGTAAGTGAGAGATGAAGGTGAGTGGATGAGAAGACCGATCGATACTGATGCACGATCGATGGATGTCTGCAAGATGTCTGTATTCGCAACGAAGGAAACAACTCGTCACGTGGGCGTGCCTTCTTGGGGTCAGCGCCATCGCAACACGTTACCTGCTTACTTACTTATCACCAACATAACTCATAAATCATTCCCTAGCATCGCCTCAATACACCTCGTCTCGGACCTTCTTTCCGTTTCCCCCACTCACCCGCTCCTATTATTACAACCTTACATCTCATACTCCCCCCACCCAAACCTAACCCAGTAGAGGACGATCGGTGGAAGGGGTTCATCCGCCCACTCCATCTTCCTTCGCCCCGTGGAGCAGTCGACGTCAAGTCGCCTGCTTCCACGAACCCCGTAGACTACTGGGTAGGTTTACATATTAGACTTCCACTTGCGATGGCGCAAACACCCGCAAGACACATGTTCAAATTGGAAGACTCTGGTGCAATGTTCGGCGGGACACGCTGGAGTTCTTTCGAACTTTATTTCTCTACCTAAAATTATTTATAACAAACTGGGGATCATGCCTGGTTGTTGATATTGTTAGGTCGACGCGTGGTATGCGAAGAGTGGTGGGAAGATGTCGTCGTGGTGAGATATCTTGCTAGTTATCTCGTTTGGTTGAGAATAATCAGGGACGAGGATAGTTATCTACAGAACGTACCACTTTTCCGGCGCTTCAGCCCGCATGTGGCTAAAACTCTCTTCAGGTTGAGAATGAGCCTGAGAAACCAGAATGAGTTTATTCGGAGCGTGCTGGAACTAATAGAAAATATTTCGAGGAGCTGTGTTGTTGGAGGTGAGAAATTCGAAGATCCATCGGTGTAATTAGTGCTCGTCTTCAGGCTGTACTTCCTTCTTTTATTCCGATAGAAAAGGTCAGTACATCCATTGTTCGAAATAAGCAGTACGACACTACCGTTATGAAAGGCCCTGGGAGCCCCACTACTCCTCCTGACATCCCACTCGCTTCTTGCCCGTCCTCTTCAAACATTCGAGTCTTCCCCCGTTGCCTCGTGGACGAACCCTCGTCCATGCTGCGATCTTCTTCACATCGGGTTACACGTATCTTCACGTTATCTTTAATGTCCTTCGCGGGAAGAGCTTGTCGCTGGGTCGTTGGTAAGAGATGTATGAGGCTGTCCATAAGCTCTACATGTCATGCGCAGGGAATGGACCCAGGTACCGCCGTTCGAGTATCTGTCCTTCCACCCAGAGAAATCGAAACAAACCCGAGTGGTCGAGTAAATGCTGCCGGGAGTGACACACGATTAGGAAACTGCATGTGCGTTAGCGGGTTCTAACAACTCGCGCTGTTGTTCCAATATCTTCGTGTCAACGAGCACTACCAGAATATAAGGTGCTGCCGCTATTGGATACGTGTGAGGATAGTGTGGCAACGACGGAAGTAAGGCTGACTATGTATGCACCATCCCACCACCCTCTCCATCATAACCCATTCCTCTCCATCCGGCCCTCTCATTCACGCCCATGGTCTCCCCACCGTCGAATACAATCATTGAGATCGATGGGGTCCACGGTATCGCGGGTGGCGGCGTTTGGGTAACTATCCAGTCGTTGCGGGCGAACGCGAGTTAAGCCGCACGGGGCATCGAGATCGCCACCGGGACAAGACTAGACGAGTGGACATCGTCGCTCACTGGCAGTCCTGTTCGTCATGTTGAAGGGATGGGGTAGGTCGACAGGTTGGTCTTGCTTCCCTTCGCTAACACTAATGAGATCGTGCGTTATATAGACACGACAAGTACTGGGTGAGGAGATGAGGTGACTTGACGAGACAAACCACTGACCATGTGAACGAATCCCATTACTAGTTTTTCGCCAACCAAGCGCCTTCGCTGACCTGTACTCGGTGACCGGATATTCATCCCAACCCGGGGGCGGGTGAAAGGGACTTGGTATTTCAAAAAGAAAAGTGCCGTGCTGCTAATGAGGTCTGTATGGGATCCAAAAGGTATGCGTCGCCGCTGTTGAACATGTGAAGATCGACTAAGGCGACAAGGAGGAGGACAGACCAGGTAAATATCCCCTCATGATCGGAGTTCCTTTTCCTGAACTATCCCTCTTCTCATGATCGACAGCTTCTCTCAACAATTCCTCTGCGAAAAGACCCAATGACGGTGGTGGCAAATAACAGGCGAACAGGCGTCTTCGATAATATTGTATGCGAATGGCGAAAGGAAGAGAGGGAGAGGGCGTGTAGAGTGGGATAAAGAAAGCCGGGAGAGAAGCATGAGCCATCGAAATATTAGAGCCGTTAGGGCAATGACCGTAAGCTTGTAGAGACTGTCTTCAACGCGCGGCGGTAATTCAAGTTAGAGCAAGAAGGTGTGGCCACCAGTGCAAATTCCATATCTGCCTCGTGAAGGAGATAGTCTTCGACAAAGGACAATAGAGGTAGGCCCTGTAGGCAGTTAAGACCGTTAGTGACGACGAAATGGAAGGAGGGAGGGAAGAAGGGCTAGAGATAGAAAAGAAAACGGCTAAGCAAGACCCATACGTATGATACATCCTGATCCAGTAACAGAACAAGAAACTCACCTGCATACCACTGCCAAACTTCCAACCTAGCCACACGTTCGCTCTCGCGACTCCAGAGCGGCGCCGTGGATGATGTGAAGACTTGGTGGGAAAGCGTGCATCAGCCTCCAAACTAAACAAGAGCCGGTGACATCAGGACTGTCCAAGGACTGTCACCTTTTCTTTCGTTGATCCGAGTTCTTCGACCCCCCTCTCCGATCATATGCATGATAACTTTGGTATTCATGGGACAGCATCACAATTTTCCACACGAGGAACCCGTTGGTCAACCACATTCAATATATTACTCACAAGAAAGTAATCTACGCTTGAACTGAGTAGCCTAGGATTTGGCAAACCCTACGAGGAGTTCGTCACGCGTTTCCGTGGGGTTTGATTCGAACAAGAGTCTGAACTGTGGAATACTATGTAGACGGACGGCATCTGCCACAAGTGACCTTTCCTTTCTCCCCCTTGCGCAATGCGCACCCACGTACCGGCCTTTCTTTACATCTTCGACTCAGTGTCCTTGACCCAGGCGAGTTACATAGCTGAACCAACACCAATCTCTCGACTCACCAAGGGTCTCTCAAGTTGGTACAGCCGCTCTATCGTCATCTCATCCAGCAACGTTCCTGTCCCCTTCGATGCTCCAAAAACCTGACCTGGATCGGGCACTATCCCTCAGTTATAAATTGGGCATGCCTACAATTTGAACCTAGCAGATACTAATTTTCAACCTCACACGGGTATTCAACGGACAGAAGGATGAGAACATGTTTTTTAATTTTTATGAGCTGTGGTACCCTTCCAATAGATCCTGACTTTTTTGCAAGAAAAATTCCTAACCGGAAGACGGATCTAACGAGAGAATATAATTGTTCTCAAGACGCTGAAACGACTTGAAAATGACTAAGGCAGTCGTCGCTGTCAAGAGTAAAGTGGGTGTTATGTGATCAACATCGATGATCAAATGCGAGTTGCGAACTTCATGAGCAACCCTCTTGTTGCTCTTTTCAAAGATATTCGGCTAGTAGAGTAGTGTCCTGTTGGGATAAGTGTATCGTACATTGGAGTACTACCATTACATAAATTGTTTTCACCATTAGCGGTCGACGCCTCCCTCAGGCACCTATGCAACCTCCGTGTTCTGCAAAAATTCCAGAACAACTTGGAAAAATCTAGTTGAACACTTCATTCAACTAAACCACTTTATCCTCAAAATAAAATCCCACTAACCTTTCAGGCTCTTCAAATTGCCCCAAATGAGTGCTATTCTGGAGTTCGACCCACTTGACCTTCGGAATTTTCATAAAGGGGAGGACCGCAACTTCTTGAATCTCATCGAGAGGCGCGGAGATGAGAAGAGTCGGACAAGCAATCTTATTAACTATCCCAGTGATATCCCAGTTCTTGAGGTTGCCGGCGCTGGTGAACTGAGACGGCCCTATCCTATACAACGGTCTCGAGTCAAACAGGGCGTGGCGAGGTACAGCTCAACAATAAACATACATCGAAAGCCGAACCCTCGGATTCTTCTCAAATTCCTTGAACGATTGAAGCAACTCTTCAGGCCATGGATCGACTGTGCACGCGTGTTTTTTGTAGAACATCATACTCGCGTCCACATATTCCTGGGAGTCAGTGGTGCCTTCTGCCTCATGCTTCCGGATAGTCTGCACGACCTCTTCAGGGAAGCGAGAGAGGAGGCTCTGTATGCCCTGGGTACAGAGCGCAATCGAGGCAGGGGAGTTGGCGATGATAAGCCGGTTAAGTCCTTTAGGGTTGCGGGAGGCGGCATATTCGGCTGCCAACATACCTAGAGGGTAGATTTGAATTTTAAGTAATTGATGACAGGTGCGATTTAGATAAATGCCTACCTCCCCAGGAATGTCCCAGAAGATCGAAATCCTCATGAATCTCCAGCGCTGTAGTGAGATTTTCAAGCTCATCCATGAACAGTTTTGGAACCCAGAAATCCTTGGAAACACCGGGACAGTGCGAGGACGCCCCGTTTCCGAGTTGGTCGTAAAATATGACAGGAATTCTAATGAAGAAAATCAGGCAACGGAAACAGGATAAAGACAAACGAGTGGCGTACTCAGCCTCCTCGCAAAGGATTTTGTGCGGCCTGTACGAAATTCGGATGTAAATTATAAAATGGCCATCGAGCGCTGAGAGCCAACATACAGCATGGAGTGGTGGGACATGCCCGGACCACCGTGTAATACCACCACTGGACGATGCTTGCTTGTTTTCAGGTCGCCATAGAGCTTATACCAGGTTTGATACGTTTCGTTGCCTACTTGGAATGAGATTTTCCCCTCTGATATCATGGTGGGGGTGGTCAAGGTGCGAGTATGAGTGCTTTGCTTGTCAAGATGGTACGAGGGAAAGTGAGGGGGTTTGTTCATCTGATATACTAATCTTGATGCCTCCAAAGGAATAGCTGCGCAGCCTTCGGTACTACTGCTTTAGCCCAACTTCAGCTGCGACCAGTCCTGATGCACTAAGTAGGATGGGGAGAACGAGTTTGATATGAATATTCCGGCTCACCGGCATATGAGTTGGACTCCGACTCCACGGCACACTCAAAACGGGACCAAGGCACGGGGAGAGTTAAAAATAAATGCACTGAGTTAACTCCTCACAACCCCAAGCCGGGCCTGGGATGTAAAAATTGCACGTGGTGGGTAAATTGTTTAAGGTGCTGGGCCTTCTTTCCCCCCAGCCCCTCCCCCCAAAAAGGATATATCAGACCGAAAAAAGATGTTTAGAAATTTTCCTGATGTGCGCCTATATTTGTAATAAGCAGCCATACTGTAATAGGTAGGAGATCCCCACTATGATGTCAAAAGTTGGTGAGTGGAGTATTTGGACACCGAGAACGGTGCATGCCAAGTGATATTATCAACTAGAACTACATGGGGCCCGAATATAATTTGGAGTAATGGAAGCAATGGGAGCGCTCATCACATACTAGTATCCGATTGTTTACTACAAATAGAGGCTCACATCTCGGAAATTTCGAAACGTGTATGGTGTTGCAGATAGCTGTAAGAATTTACGAAACTGAAGGTAATAATGTCTACGAGAATGATAATCAATCGGGAGTTAGATGAATGTCAAAAAGTTGAGCCAACGTTGCACTGCCACCAGTGAGCCCGTCGGCATTCACCACATGTTACCTGGTTTGATTGTGGATTTTATGTCCGAGTTACAGTATGCTAGAACTTGAAGCCTTTGGAGCCTTGAAGTACGATGATCATGACCCAAAAAAAATACGACGCCTCTACCGCATTCCTAAATCTGCACTCCTTCGCGTAGTCGTCCCACCACGGAACATGGGTGAATATATGTATCACAATCGCACTCATTCCGAGGCTTCGCTCACTTGGCATCGCCCAGTACTCGTTCCCTCTAAATTTTTTGTGTAAT
>Ga0307517_10015704_pt1 | contig 10031 bp, 10 predicted proteins | sample 23_EM_MG_FD_194515 | JGI IMG/M metagenome (GOLD analysis project Ga0307517, IMG submission 194515) | Populus trichocarpa ectomycorrhiza microbial communities from riparian zone in the Pacific Northwest, United States - 23_EM | ecosystem: Host-associated > Plants > Roots > Unclassified | place...
AAACCGTCTATGATTTGATCCAAGGGCATGGACGGACGGATATGTATCTTTATTATGCTACCACTATCGGTGATTTCAAGCGTGTTATTGAACATTGGATCATCGAGGAAGAATGGGTCAAAGCCATTGAGGTTATCAGCCGGCAGGTAACGATTTCTGTGACACATCTGCCATTGTCGTTGTTATTGATCGAACTTCCCAACCAGTCTGACCTCGAGCTTTATTATCGCTTTGGTCCGGTTCTTATGCATCAAGCTCCAAGAGAGACGGTCGATTCATGGCTCCGCCAACCGTCGTTAGACCCCCTTCGTTTGATACCTTCGTTCCTTCAGCTTCAACATTCCGTCCGAGATCCTCTGTCTCCTAACCATGCCATCCGATTTCTCAACTACGTAATTTTTGAACAACGCAATACCTCTCCAACAATACACAATCTCCTCATCACCTTCTATGTCTCCCCGTCATCAGTTCCATCATATACTCAAGAGGACGATGGCCCTCTTTTACGGTTTTTGTCCACTGCGCCAACAGATCCTATTACTGGAAAGCCGTATTATGATCTCGATTATGCCCTCCGGATTTGCAAATTCGCTGGCCGTACCCAACCTTGCGTTCACATTTATTCAAAAATGGGTTTATGGGAGAATAGTGTTGACTTGGCATTGGAAAAAGGAGATTTGGAGCTGGCCAAAATCAACGCCGATATGCCGGAGGATGATCAACCTCTCCGCAAGAAACTCTGGTTGAAAATAGCCCGCTATGTTGTTCAAGATAAGAAAGACATCAAATCGTACGTTGTTGCACTTTTTGCATATTTTTAAGTCCTCATTATGTTAGAGCTATGCAGTTCCTTGAGAATGCAGATTTGCTCAAAATCGAAGATATTTTGCCTTTCTTCCCCGATTTCGTTATCATTGATGATTTCAAGGAAGAAATTGCGCATGCCTTGGAGGGATATTCTGCCCAAATCGATTCGCTCAAGGTCGAGATGGATGAGGCTACAAAGACCGCCGAAAGTATAAAACAAGACATCGCTTCTCTCAAAAACCGATTCATCACTATCGACTCGAACGAACAGTGCTCGAGTTGTTCGAATCTCCTTCTTACAAGGCAATTCTATGTCTTTCCTTGTCACCATACTTTCCATGCAGATTGTCTCATTGGTTTGGTGAGTGTCGGCCGCTTTTTCTCATCGTGTCATATTTAATTTAAGTTTGACAGGTTAAAGAATATTTACCTGCTGCATCTCTTCGAAGAATTATTGCATTGCAAAATGAATTGATGAAAGAATCCCCCAAAGGGCGAGCGCCTGTCAACAAACCGCCCCTCATCTTGTCAAATCCACCTATAGGTCGCCAACCAGTTGCCCAACGGACGCTGTTGTCTGCCAATTTTGGGCCAATCGTCAACCCTTTACAAAATGGTGCAAAGGCAGCTAATCTCTTAGGCCGTAGCGTCATCTCAGCAGGAGATCGACTGAGAGATTTAATCATCCCAGACGCATTGGCAGCGGTGGTGTCAACACCGAACTGGCTCCCTGGTATGGGCGGAGGAAAAGCAAGCGGAAACGAGAAGAGCATTGGGGAGAAGAAGCTAGAAACTATGAGGGTTGAGTTGGACGATCTGTTGTCGAGCAGCTGCCCTCTATGTGAAAGCGTCGTCGCGGGATTGGACAAGCCATTTGTGATGGACGGAGAAGTAGACACGTCATGGACGTTGTAGCAGAGTAGGTACTTGCTAATAATACACAAAAGGATCATACACAAAAGGGGATCAGTGGTTGATCTTTTTCGTTCTGCCTGCTCTGCGACGTAGCCTGGCAGCCTTTCGTGCACCCATCTGAAACGCAATGATGCAAAGCTTGCGGAGGTGAGGAATAGAACGCACCTGAGCCTTTGCTTCCTCCAACCTCCTCTTTTCCTCGGCTGCTTGTTTCCGCTCTTTGGTCACCTCCCTGCGTCTAAAAAAAGAGATTGGCCTTGTTTTAGATTACAGGAGATGCGGCAAACCTCTGAAGTTCAACCTGCTTTTCTTCCTTGAGCTCGGTCTGCAATTTTTTGATCGCAAGCGCTTTTTGAGTCTTTTGCATACGATCCTCCCAGCTTTTCGTTCTCACGCCTTCAGGCAGGTGCGATCGGCTGAACCGAGCAATGAGCGAACAAGAATGACGGGAATAGGACAACATACACGGCTGGGGTTTTTTGAGCCTTCCACGGTTTGCCGGAGACACGGCCATTGGAGGAGGAGGCGAGGGTGGACATGATGGCGGAAAACAAGCCCCGATTTGGGTTGTGCATGTTTGTATGTAAACCTTCACACCAGAGGGCGGTTGGTCTTCCCGTCCACCAGAATGCCCAGGCCCCTCAACGACGCCCATGAAGACCATCGTCTCCGCCATCTCCTCGACCAGCGTTCTTCCCGCGCTGATGTCCGTGGTCGTTGTCCCTCCATCTCAGAGTACTCAGATACTCCCTCCGTCTACAGTCAAGCCTTTTCCTCCCCAAGGCCTTCCTTCGCCGCCGACGATGACCACCCCTCCCCCATATCCCCTTCTCACCCTCCCCCTAACGGTAGTCGACTTTATGACCCAACCACCAGTATGCTCGACCTCGATGACGATCCTCGCTCTTCTTTTGCAGCTTCGGACACTTATGATGACGACCACACAGCGTATGAGGATGGAGACGATAATGAGCCTGACACCCGCATCAGCTATCTAGGGCCAAAAATGCGGTTTCATTCTCGTGCGCCTTGGGAGATGGAAGATGGTGCCCTTGGCGAAGAGGACGAACCAGACGAAAACTCCCGCCATTTCCCCTCTGGATTTCCTTTTGGTCGCTCGAATGGATCCAAAGCGATTCAGTCGGGATCTTCAAGTCCACGGCCTAGTTATGCCAGCCGACCCAGCGGTGAATCCTCTCGTTCAAATGTACGCCCCAAGCGATCATTCGAAACAATAAATTCGCAAATCTCATATGGGCGAGGTGCTCTTTAGTGAGTTGGTATGTCCACTGCATACCTTTCTCTCTAATCATAACTCTCTTTCCTAGCGCGTTGGCCCAGGAAAGCATGTCTACCAACTCTCTTGGACGGCCAGCCCCTTCCCCTTCCAAAGAAACCCTTCGTAGCAAGTTTTCGCTTGGCCGTCTCCGCCCTGAGATGCCGACCGCCCTTTTGCCACCACCTCCGGTTCCTACGTCCCCAGCCCAAACTCGTTTCTTCCCTCCGGGACCCGACGAATCTGGACCCGTCAATAACATTCCCTATGCAAACAACAACCACTCTGTACAAGAGTCTGTTCACCCTTACGCCAACCCAGACCTGGTAGTATCCTATGCTGATGAGCTACCAGCACATTCTTCCCTTGTCTCGAGTTCATCCGCCTTGAACTATCCGGCACCAACCCGAAGTGATTCAAATATTACGGTCACGGAATCCATCTCTGGTGATTCATTGATGAGGTCGAGCCCCAGGTCTATCATGACCTCAGATACGTCGATGAATTCTATTACATCGAAGCATCGCGCTTCGTCCATTCACGCCAAGAATATATCTTCTCCGGTACCTGTGGTCACCACCCCGCAACGAATGGATGGACAGGCTTCAGAAATTCGTCAAGATCATCTCAACGTTCAGCCCTCAGGAGTGTCGACACTTCCTGGCTGGACAGAAAGAAATGCTATCCCGGCGTTCTCTCTCATATCGCTGGAGGAAGCTAGAGCACAAAGGATGCGGAGCTCTACAGCCAATGCCTCTTCTTCGAGGATATCAAGTGCAAGTGGAACCTCGAATTCCTCGCCTCCTTTCCCACCAGGTGATACTGAATCTCCCCAAGGTATAGATATTTCGCCATTCGGTAGCCTGACTTCAAGGGCTCGTGGCCGCTCTATCAGTGCCGGTGCCAAAGCAAAAACTGCCTTCCAAACTATCGTTGGACAACCCAAAGTGGAAAGACGAGATTCTGAGCCTAGCCTTCTTTCTCCACAGGCTATCCCTGTTTTACCGGCAGGTAAATCGCTCAGACACAAGAAAAGTGGCTTTATGCGCCTGTTTAACGGAAGTAAGGTGCAAGAGAGGGACGAGCATGATAGTCCACCACCTGTCCCATCTCTGCCTGATATTGCCCAGCCTTCTTTCCTAAACCAGCGGACACCAAAGTCGTCAGTCCATCGCATCCCGGTCCCTACCCTTTCGCCTTCGTTGTTAGAAGTTCCTATTACCCAAAATGGCGATTCCACGATAACTGAAAACAATTCCTGGAAGTCAGATTTGCTCGGCCCGAGGCGCACTCCTCCTACTCTGTCCATCAATACAGTGCCCCAAGCTTCCGCGTCCCGCTCTTCAACCTCAGCCGTCGCTGAGAGGCCAGGTCAAGCCATCCGCAGTGCCTCAGGAAAACCCTGGCTCGTTGAGCAACAACCACAGAGCGCGCCTGCCAATGTTTCCGAGTTTCCTGCCTTGCGGCTGCGCCCGGTTTCCACTTTGTTCAGTGCCCACTTTGGCGACCATATCGTGGCTACTGATTCACGGTCATCTGCCGAAACAACAGACTTGGACACCCCTAGATCACCCAGTCCCATTGGTCTTGTGTCACCCACAACGCCAGGCTCATTCACTCGGACCAGTAACGATCAGATGGCTATAATGTCGGGGTCGGGCGATCAGTCCATCGTTAAAGGCCTCCAAGAGCAACTCCAATCGGCCATCACGGTAAAGAAAGCCTGGCAAAGACAGATTTGGGAATTAGAAGGACAGGTTCGAGAATTGAAGGCGGAACTGGAGGAATCGAAATCTAAGTACAGCGACGGTTACTGCTCGAGTTGTGGAAGGGGCAAGAGGCAAGAAGCGCCCATTTCTGCACCTATTGGAGGTAGCGTTGTCAACAGGCCCAGAGCACGAACCGGAACTTCGTCTCGCTTTGGGAACGCGCTACCTTGAAAGCATCCCATCCGGAGCTTGGTCCTACATCTACACTCATTTTATACCCATCACTCTTTTTGTATATCCCTAATGTTTATCCCTTTGGGGTTCTGCCCTTGTAGGTGTATTTATGATCCCCTTATTCTGTTGTATTGCCCAACCTTCGTTCTGTCCTTATCAATTATTCATTATTCATATTTCTAAACATTCTCTCTCTTTACATACACAACCTTTCCTAGGCCTTAGTCCCTGGTTTTTGGTGACTTTGACTTGTCTTGCATAATACTCAGTTTGTATTGTCACAGGGAGTTTGTTGACTTCCTCTTTACCACTAAGAGCTTGCTTCGCATAGTCACTTAGAAACATGGCCATCCATTTTTCAGGAAAGAGTAGGAATTTTTACTCTGGTGGCTATTACCTTCTAAAGTATGCGAGTAAACGGCCTTGTCACAAAATTCGAAATACTTTACTATTCCGTGCCACTCCTTGCCAAAAATCCAGGCGAGTATTTGATTCCTTGTAGCGTAACATTGATACCTTGTGTTTTGAAAGTGACACTCTAGCCACTGACATCCTTTCGCTGTCTGTTCAAATTTCCGACTGCCGGTGTCATTGTGTTTCATCAACTAGTGTGTTTCGTCAACTACTACATATCGAACCCGAATTGGAGATGAACTACCCTTGCCAGCGTGAACAGCTCATTTGAAGCCTCTCCTTGGAGAGCCCTGTTCTCAGCTTTAAAGCCTACCGTGGTAGGCCAAAATGCGTTATATATACTGGATCCTACTAGAGCTCGTCGTCTGTGCCAATTAGCCAACCGATGCCTTTAGAAAATGCCCTTGAAGCTTGGCTCGAGACATCCTCGCTATCCATTTGGCGCGAACTTTCACTTCGCATCGAGAACCTTTCATGGTCATCCGAAGCCTGAGACCGTCCTCGATGACCAACGGTGAAGGGAAAGTTGGCAGTTACACTCTTAAATGTCCGACTGGCAAGGGCAGCCGCGTCAGGCGTGCTGAGCAGCGGTGGTGACGGCATATGGAAGTCCTGGAGGCGCGCACGCAGAGATGAAGCGACACCACTTGACAAATAATCCGTCGTGCGTGGCGCCGCCGTTGTTGAATCCATAGCATGGCTTTGGTGAAGTCTTCCTTCACGGGTGTCAATGTCTTCGCTCTGCAACTTCCGCCACGCCGTCAGAATATCATGAATCTTGTCAGGTGGGCAAAGTTCCAATGCATATCCTAGAAGCTTCATTTTCTTGGATAATTCTGGGAATTCTGATTGACGACCGAGCTGGAAACACGCAATCCAGCAAACTTCTGAGGCGGTTTTCCATTGCGTGTCGTCCAGGTCCAAACCTCTTGTAGATCTTAAACGTGAGACAACCTCTACCATGCGTTCGCTATTTTCGTAAGCTTTTGAGAAATCCTCGGCTTGCAGAGCAGTGTCCGCCAGCATTGCAAGAATTTTGAGTTCTGCCACGTTGTCATGTCTATAACCAAGTTGATGGCCAAGGTCCAAAATGACCTGTGTGTGCTTGTACGCATCGTTGTTACTTGACAAGACCCGGGAAATGAGAGACAGCCTGTCATTTGTTAGGCGAATCTCGAGTGGGGAAATCGGAATGCCTGGTGCCGACGAAACGTTGAAAGAACATATGCGTGATGTTGCCTTTATAAACTCCATCTCCTTCAAAATGGTTTCTGAGGATTGCGGCACCTCCAAACTATGATCAAATTGAGCTACATCTCCGCCAAGGGCGATCTTGCTTTTGACGCACCATTCATATGCAAGCTTCATGTCTCCAAATTTATAATTTCCGGAGCTCGCATTATCGAAGAATTCCCGCGAACAAGCCAGACAGACAGCTTCAATAATATTTGAGGGAAGTTTTAACTTGTGGCGACGGTCATACAACATGCTTTTGGCAATGCTGAAATCTAAGGTAGAGGATCAGCATAGGAAAATGCACATCTGATGCATGACTCACTTCCGGTGCTGAGCAACCCGCTAAGGAAAATACTGGAGGCTTCCTCCTTTGCCAATAAGCAAAATGCTGCCCTGGAAGATGGGTCGCCATCTCCTGTTAGCTTCAACATGTCCTTGAGCAACCATTCCCAATCTTCAAGTCCATGGAGCTTATCATCCTTCCCCCCAGCACGCCTGGCCATTCTATTCGCCCAGGCCCGTTGCTCATTCACATCTCTGCCACTTCGGAGGAACCACCGAAGCGGGGCTGGGACACCCCATCGCGAAAGAATTTCCCCTGACTCCAACTGAACATCAAGGATGTCCAGAGCATGAGACAAGGAAGCAGCTGGAAGTGGTTGGAAGAACACCAGGAGATCCTCTGCTGTGCACTGTGGTTGATTGGTATTTGGGGCGAGAAAGGCGCCCAGAGACGCAATGGTCGTGTCCGCTGCATCTTCGTCCGCATCTTCATCCTTCGAAATATCCCACACAGGTAGACATTCAAAAATGCTACTCATTGTGGGCCACTCTGAGAGACTATCACTCCCATACAAGCAAGCAAGTGCGACACGAACCATATCCTCATCGTTCTTAATGATCCTCTGAGGGGTTGGAAGTGTCGGTTTGGAGGCGTCAAATATAATGGCCGCATTTTCGATGGATGTTGTCAAGATATACTCGTGCAGTATCCTGGTTGAAAGTGAGGGATCTGGCGCTCCTGTTCGTTCTGCTCTTGCTTCCAGTACGAAAAGATATGGCATCACGAGATGCGATATGTAATGGGGAAGAGAATTGGGCGGAGAGTTGTCGAGATAGGCACGAACCACGGTCAGCGGGTTCATTGAATACCAGCGATCCAATGTCCAATCTTCCTCGATATCCTTCCCTTGAGGTGCATCATATATAAGACGCGAGAGTAAACTCAATTCCTCTCCTAGTTCATCGAGCGAAGGAATTCCCTGCGATGCGCCATGTTGAACCAGAGAAAGGGCAACATCAACCATCCCTGTGCATGACATTATATTGTTAACGCCATTTTTATACCATATGGATAGCTGTTCCGCGGTCAGGGGGCTGAGCACGGGCATCGCGATGATGGAGTTACCAGAATCTATCGCTGGCAGTTCCAGGCCAAAATTATGAATTGCATCTTGGGTGTCTTCGAACTCCGAGAAATCAAGCTCGGGTCTCCACTTATCTGCAGGTGGAACCAATTCCATATTTGTAGAAGGGTCCAGAGTAGGAAGGATATCCCGGTAATTGGAAGGGTGCGCGTTCTCTGGGATGCATTCTTGCACCTTGAACCGAGATGGCCAAACCTCTTCGTTGTGTTTCCGAAGAAGGATACGAAGGCCTTCAAAAGATTCCGAGGAAGCTAGCTCGCATGCCGACCACAGGATGGGGTTTTGAAGGAAGACAGAGAGAGATATAGCTACCGGTTTAGTGGATTTCGCCTGTGGTGTGGGGTGATAAGATGGCGTCGAGTTTCCTTCTGCCCAAGGGTCGTCCTCCCATTCGTTGATCACATCCTCCACCTCTATTTCTGTATTCATTGCGAGAACTTTTTCCAATTCGACATATGTGTTGAGCTTGTCAAGACGGCGAAGTAGGACAGAGCGTAAATGGCAAAGGAGTGCATCCGCGGGAGTGGTTTGGAAATGGGCAAGCAGTATGTCGCGAGTGTGATTGGAAGCAGTATCGTTCAGGCCGGGAGAAGAAAGTGCAATAATATGTTGACACCGTTCGATGACGCGATCCGTCCTCGACAAAGCAAAAGTTAGGAGGGTATGCTGAACGACTGTATTGTCAAGTACACGGTCAATACATGCGGACACCACCCACAGGTCGTCGTCAATGTGAGCGAGGGTTTGGTGGATGCTATGCTCAGTGAGCTCGTCGTTGTTGAGAGAAAACCATGCTTGGGGTTGAGAGTCGGCCATGAGGGAGAGGTTAACGGTTGAAGCTTTGAAGGTCCACAACAAAAACGCATCATGTACTTCTTTATTTGGCAATTATAACTAAATTTACAAATTGAAATAAACGCGACCAGCACGTTAGGTAAGGATTAGTTCTACAGTGAAGTTGGGTACATTACAACATCCCTAATCAACAAAAGAAACTCAAAAGATAGAGATTAGAATAGCGTATCCTGAACAACCCAATGAGCTTGAACCATCTGATGAGTAAACGAGGGAAACAGACCTCATCGCGCAGGTATTCGCCAACATCACTTTGAGAAATGCGTCAGTCAAAACCTTTTTGTTCTTTTCAAATGAATACATACGCTTGGTGAAAAACAATAATTGCAGTTGGATCCAATTTCCGGGTGTCCACTGTTGACCGCGCCGTCACCCCAAACCCCTTAACCACCGTTAATTCACGCTAAAGAGGCATGTCGGGGCACTTACGAGCGGAATATCGTTCATACTGAAAACGACGACACCCTGATGCTCTGGTGTATCCTCTGTGATCCGCCCTAGGTGGGCCTTCACAACATGGTTGCCGTATAGAAAGGGCATTTCTCCGTTGGGCTTAATCCAAATCTTAAAGTCATGTAATGAACTTTAGGGACAAAGGGGTAGGGAAGTAGCCTCACTTTGTATTTCGCGTATTGTGCGACATAGTCCAGAGCCGTGATGTGAAGCTTGAACTTGCCACTTTTACTGAACTTGCCAAAACAAGTACCAAGACTGACGAGGTTTGGCCGTGCAACAGATATTCCTAGTCGCATGGAAGATTCGGAAACATAGTAAACGCGATCCTTCTGTAGCCTGAAGCAGTACGACTCGTCGGGTCGGTCAATAAGATGAACGAGGTTCTTGCCCTGATTATGTTCATGAGTAACATATGTAGGAAAATGATAGAAGACACAAACCATATAGTTCGCAAGTTTTGTAAAAACAGCTTTTGACTCTTCCTCTGTGAGGGGCCGCATCTTCACTTGAACGGTCAGGACAGGTCAGGACTCAGCTAGCTGCGAGGGTCGAAAAAACGGTGAATCAAATAATGTATCCACGTGATAGAAAATCTGGATATTCCAATTATAATACATATTAAGTAATGAACCAATGATAAGTATAGCTCAGTGAGCTGTTCACAAATTATTAAAAATGAGCAGAACCAGGCAAAATCCAGTG
>Ga0307517_10015705_pt1 | contig 10030 bp, 12 predicted proteins | sample 23_EM_MG_FD_194515 | JGI IMG/M metagenome (GOLD analysis project Ga0307517, IMG submission 194515) | Populus trichocarpa ectomycorrhiza microbial communities from riparian zone in the Pacific Northwest, United States - 23_EM | ecosystem: Host-associated > Plants > Roots > Unclassified | place...
CCCTCTAAAAAACCCCCCCCCCCCCCCCCCCCGTCTCATTTGTGTCCCCGTTCTTCTTGAATAGACTCCTCTAATTTGAAATCTCCCAAAGTGCCGATCGACAGTGGGGACCCAACCAATCCGTTTTCTGTCCTGAGGCTGACCGACGTCCCGGGATACGCTATGGATGGAGTTCGCTCGAGGACCGGCCACTGTCGTTGGCCCAGCTTGATTTCGAATAAATGCACACCGTGGTTGTCCATGTCCCCTTACGTCTAAACGTGTGTCTTCGGAGTTCGCGGCTCCATCCGACTACCCGACTCCAGGCGCTACGAGGTCCGTGGCGTCGCACACCTAATACGAAGCGGATCCGTGGAACTGGTGCTCACGGATACAACGGGGGTCCGCGAGTGGTTTAAGAAGGAGATGGAAGGCGGTGGGAACCTCGATTTGGGACAACGTTAGGGATGTTAAGGGTGGCGCTGTATCGCTAATGTCGGGAGTCGATTCTCAGGGCCTTTCTTGCGGAAACACCTTCGTCGAGGTTATTTGACGAAACGGAGACGCAATCCTCGGAACTCACCACTAGGGCTAGATTCTCAGACCGCTCAGCGACCCCATTGGCGGACCAGGCCATCCTCGCCTATCCCCTCCTCCTTCGCTTCCCTCAGCGCGGCGTGGAAAGTCGGTTCATCGGTCGGGTCGACCTTTCCGCCTGGGAAATCTGACCATCATGGGTGAAAATCGACCAACGAGAGGATACCCACCCGACCTGCCCGGGATGTACCCTCAGCTTCCCTCTCGCCTCGAACAGTAACATGCGATTGCCGTTATGGTTGTAGAGTGAGACTAGGACTGCCGCGAGGCTGACGGAGCATCTCGTGGTGTGTGCTACAGACAACACGCCCTTGATTGCCTTAGGGACCTTCCGGTGAATGGGAATCAAGAATAAGTATTTGGGCTGGGTATAGGTAGTCGGGGTATTTCTGAGGGGGAGTGTCATTCTTTGTCTGGTGGGCTTGTTGTGGTGGCGATGAAAATGACCGGCCCACCCCCCCGACAACAAGACAACCGCACACGGTCGCCTCGTCATGGGGCCCTCGCCACGCCCTCCTAGACCCATTCACTCGGTCAGCTGGGACGTCTTGAACGGGACTCACCAGGTGGTGGGTGCTAATTGGCAGGCCCAAATTTACGGATTTGAGTCCCATCGCTCGACAGACTTTCGTCCACGGCATGAGAGGCATTCCACGCCCGCATTCATATGCGGGGTTTTTTGTACCATAACATTGAACGGCGGTTGGTATGCGCGGCTCTGTCACCGCATCGATGGGCGCAAGGGTGGGGGGCTTGGCTTTGTGGGTCCATCGCTTTGGTCTTTTTGCCACGACGACACCCGATGAACCTCCTCTCCAACAAAAAGCACAAGAAATCACCCAAACCTCCCCAACAGCATATCGCTTTGGGAATTCCTGCCAACATCGCCGTTGGACCGCTCGGTTTCCGAGCAGAGCTCAACGTCGACCCCAAAGGTGATTCCGTCATGATCCTACTAGTAGGAGTAGATTGGCCTGATCCGACCGTGGCACTAGATGAGAACCCCGGTCCTTCTCGGGTCGTGTTTTGCGACGAGAAGAGAGACAAAGATCAAGGACTTTCCACTCCAGCCCCCGGTGTTGTGATCGATGGTACCAAGTACGGGGTCGAGGCGACGAGTAAGTGCCCCTGATCCTAGCTATCGCGGCTGATCTTCATGCGGATCTGTGTGCCCCTTCCCATCAGAAGAGAACGCCGGCGACACTAGGGAGGGGGAAGGTGAACCAGCAGAGGTGCAGAGAGGTACGTGCCGGTACCGTTGTGTTGAAGTCTGCCTTCTGTTAACATCTACCAGTTCTGGAGAGCGACCAGGGGGGCACTACATTTAGGGTTGCCGCTGCCCACGTCGATGTCCCAAGGGAGCCCACAAATGGTTTCAGTTCGCTCGAAGACGCCCTAGGAGCCGTCTCTGCTGTTTATATGAATTGCGAGGTCCGCGTGTGGCCCACTGCCCAAATCCATCTTTGACGAACCCATCTGCAGGAAATCAGAAACAAGATCGAAGACCTCCTCTCACGTGTGATTACACTGGGAGCACGTTTTGCGGCAGGTCCAGGTGACGTGGTAGAACAGAGACGTCGGAAAAAATTAATACGGTACGGAATTATTCCTATGTTCTCCCTCAGACAAGGTGCTGAGTTCCTTCCAGCAAGTTCGAGCACATCGAAGGACAGCTGCGGTCATGGTCTGAGAGGCTGGGACCGCAGCGACCCGCTGATTGTATTCAAGAGGATGAAGTGGTGCCTGGGCTCCTCGAAGACCTGCGAGAGACTATCTTCGACTATCAGGTCTGTCTGCGACCTTAATAACGTTCTCAGTGCTGACAAGGGTAGCAGATGGTGCAACAGATGGAGATCTACAAGCAACGATGCAAGATGATTGTGAGTACTCCATCCCGTATCAAAGCAATCGCAATAACCTCTCGACAGAACACAGGTCAGAACATCTTCCATTCTCGACAACCGGCTCATGATGCGATCTTCTGATAGCTGAAGCGGCTGTCCTCAACAATTTCCGCTGTGCCCGGGAAGCCGAGCACCGAAATGGCGACCGCAAAGGTTGTCTCAAGGGGACTCGCGGGGCTGTTCTGGATCGGATCGAGCTCTGGACAAGGGACTTTTACGAGCCTCCCGTCTACTGGTTGAATGGTTTGGCCGGGACGGGGAAGAGCACCATCGCCCAGACCATCGCAGAGAGGGTGTTCGCGGATGGACAGCTCGGAGCCTCATTCTTCTGCTCGAGAGACTTCGAGGACCGAAGCAACCTCCATTTCATATTCCCCACCCTTGCCGTCCAGCTCGCGCGTAAATATTCCGAGTTCAGATCGATCTTCGTCCCATTAGCACAGTCGGATCCAGTAATCGCCTACGAGTCCCTGTATCACCAGATGGACAGGTTGATCGTAGAACCCCTGAGGGAGTGCGGCATTTCGACGGTGATCATCATCGACGCGTTGGACGAGTGCAAAGATGACGAACCCGCCTCGGCGATCCTGTCGGTCCTTGGGCAGTTCGTATCTGAGATCCCCAAGGTCAAGTTCTTCCTCACTGGTCGTCCGGAGCCACGCATTCGGGAAGGCTTCCGTATTCCGCTGCTGGCAAATGCGACGGATATCTTTGTCCTCCACGAAGTCGAAGCGAGGCTCGTCAACAATGACATTCGGTGGTTCCTGAATCACAGTTTCCTGGAAATCGCAAACCGTCGGGGTGGGTTGGACGGTTGGCCGACGGAAGAGCAGCTGGGCTCCCTTTGCGAGCGGGCAGGGAGGCTGTTCATCTATGCCGTGGCTACTGTTAAGTTCATCGACAACCAGAACGACAATCCCAGAAAGCGACTGGACTTCCTTCTTCAATCGCCCAAGAGCAGCGCCCACGAAGGGAAAACCAAACTGAAGACGAACACGACACTCGATTCGCTCTACATGACGATTCTCCGGGAGGCCTTCGGTGACGATGATCCGCGGAATGACCCTAGAATCCGTTCTGTCCTTGGCGCCGTAATCCTTGCTGCAAATCCCCTTCCTCCATCCACCATCGCCGCGTTCCTGGGCCTCGACATGGAGGACGTCTTCCCCCTACTTTCATCATTTCACTCCCTCCTTATCCTTCAGCAGGACGCCAACCACCCCGTTCGGCCCTTCCATAAATCCTTCCCCGACTTTCTCATCGACCCGGCCCGGTGCGTCAACCCGAGGTTTCGCGTCTCTCCTCCCGATCACCATTCAGAACTTGTAATTGGCTGCCTGGATCTAATGAACCAAATGTTGAAGAAGAATATGTTTGGATTCCCAGATGGCTCCACGAACGATGAGGCTGATGGCTTACGGAAGAGGGCCGAGGGAAATATCGACTACGGTTTGCGATATGCGTGCGAGTCATGGCATACGCACCTCGCCAATGCGAACGCGGTGCCGATCCACACGGCCAAAATTACCTCCGTCTTACATAAGTTCCTGGAGCAAAAGTTTATATTCTGGCTAGAGGTGCTTAGCATCCTTGGCACCGTGAGGAATGCGGTTGACGCATTAGAGGTGGCTAGAAAGTGGCTAGAGGTGCGTCGAGACAGTATGCTTGGTGAATTTGATCAACTTTCTCATATTGGATCCAGGGATCAGCGACTGCTGAGCTCGTCAACGACTGCTTTCGATTTGTCACCAGATTCTTCGAGGTCATCAGCACGTCCGCTGCGCATATCTATCATTCGGCCCTTCTCCTGTCCCCCCGGATGTCGATGGTGCGGAAATTGTACGAGCCATATGCTCGTCCCTTGGCGAGGATTATCCAAGGGGTCCCGATGTCGTGGGACCCAGTTATTGTGGCCGTGACATCTCCTCCCACCTGCCGTTACATCGCATGGTCGCCGTGCAGCAGGTTCATCGCGGTCGGCCCGGGCTCGTGCACAACAGAGACACGAATACTGGATGCAGCAACTCTCAAACGAGTCAAATCCCTCTCATCTCAGAAGAGTCTCACTCAGTCGCTCAATTTCTCTCCTGGGGGTCGCTTGTTAGCACGGCTCAGTCGCTCGCCAGCAATGTTGACCATTTGGGACCTGCAGACGGGTGTCCTGGCCAGTATCATCTCCCCAGAGCAGGTGGAAAGGGAGCGGCACTACCCGGAAGGTTCCTCATATCACCCAGAGCAGGAGGAAGATCCCCAGGTGATTGCCTCAATCACTTATTCTAGATGCGAAACAATGTTTGGAGTCTTGTTCAGGTGTGGTGACATTGCCGACATCATTACCTACGGTGTTCTCTCCAGCACATCTATAGGTCGTTGTTCGGTTAAAATGCCATTTGCAAACGTGATCTGGACACACAACAAACACATTCGATTCGCTACTTTTGTGTCAGGGTCCATCACGATATGGGAACTCGGATTCACCTTGGAACACCCAGCCATGGAAGTCGGGTCCCTGCCCATCCCAAACTTTGACCCCTTCAAGAGTTTCCTCTTCCTTCCCACCATCTCCCGGCTTTCCTTCTGCTTTGAACATGGTATCTTTGTGTGGGACACCCAACATTCAAAACTCCTCCTGAGCGCTGTGGGCACTGGGCGGTACAACTCGATGACCTTCTCCTCTGATGGATGCTTCTTTGCATGTAGCACCATTGGTCGAGAGTTTTGCATCTGGAAGGACTCCTCCATGGGCTATACCCTCCATCAGAAGCTCACAGCCGCCATTGGACCTGTCGACCTACATCTCTCCCCAGATGGGCGGTTGATTATCGCGTCCAATTCTGTAGACCTTCAGCTATTGCATACAACAACCCCCCTCTCCAGTGCCCCAGTTCAAGCTATTTGGGAAACCGGGCCTTTTGTTCTCGGATTTTCACCAGATGAATCACTGGCAGCGGTTGCAATGTCGCTGGGCAACACAGTCACAGTCCTCAACCTCAGGTCTGGTGTCCCACAGTTGACAATTAATGCGGGTATGAAGATTTATGGTCTGAGGGTAGCTGAGAGGACTGTTGCTGTCGTTGGTGAGGGCAAGATCATCACTTGGGATTTGCCTCAGGGGGATCGTGCTCTCAATGTAACCCTGAACACCAACGATAGTATTCGGACAACAATCTTCAATCATTCAGTATATCCCCACATGATAATTCACGCCGCAATATCCTCAGATTTCAGTCGCATCGTCATTGCGGACATGACCGTGGAGGAACCAAGGGGCCACATCAATATCTATGACATGACCATTGGGAAGCATCTCGCGGGTATCCGATCGGAGGGGTGGCCGCCGTGGTTCACTCCAGACGGGTCCGAAGTCTGGTGTTCCGTTCGTGGCGGAGCAGAAGGATGGGCGATTGTTATGGATAGAGAATCCAACTTACTCAACATGAAGTCTCTAGGACCACCTCGACACCAACAAGAAGGATGTCCCTGGATATCCCCCTGTGGTTACGAGACTACCGATAGTTGGATACTCAATTCCAATGGGAAGCGGCTCTTATGGTTGCCTCCCCGCTGGAGGTTGGGTAAAAAGGACAGGGTATGGGGTGGGCGGTTTCTCGCAATTTTGCGTTTAGGTCTCCCGGAGGCTGTCATCCTTGAGCTACTAGAGGATTGACCAACAATATGCATTTCCCTTCTTCTCTTGCGACTTTCTTTCCGCCTTCTGTTATGCGCTCCGTCTCGTTTGAATTTAAACGGTCGCATAGTGACTGTGTATTCTTCACCGTCTCACTTAGTATTTATCTTTCAGTTCATGTACTAAAGGCAAAGACACTCTATCTATTGTCTAGGTTCGGTTCGATCCCTGGCTGTCATCTAATAACGAAATGTAGCAAGGAGTGGATGTCGCGCGATGAACGGACACTCGAGTGATCGACGTCCGACCACCATGCCACTCAACATGCTCAGTGGTATTTGTGGGTGACCCGGACCACCACATTTCTCTCATCCCCATTTCCCCCGTATCCTGTTTGAAAACGGTTGCCCACCGCTCTGTTTCCACCCTCGTGACCAGTGCGGCACAACTTGACGCGGCAAAAGATAGACCAAAGGTTGAAATCCTGCAGGTCCCAAATGGTTGCACTTCTCGGTCCGATGCTCGCCGTCGACGCTGGCCCTGCGCAGATGCCCGGTGCCCTTGTTATCCTCGCGTGACGCGACAAATATTCAATCCACGATGTCTCAGCCCCGGTCTTGAGAGCGGGTTTATGAATGGCACACGTTTCCAGCTACAATCGCTCTGGATACCTCGTTACAAAGCGCCCGGGAAACAACGTTCGCGCAGCTCGATATCATCTACGAACTCGGGGTGTTAGAGACTGGGAACCCGGACGTCACGATTCCGTTTATAACTGGTGGTTTTACGCATCGGGCGTTGACAGTACAGTATGTCTTATCTGGCATTTCAGCCTCAGCCTGGGGAGGGAATTGGTGATGATTTCTAGCAGTATCCGGTCAGGCTTGGGGCTCCCCGATACACTAGAGATCAGTGGGAAGCGCATGCGGCTGGGATCAACTCCAGACTCAAGGTAGGAACTCGCATTTCGCGTGGTTGACACGGCCGAAGGAATTTATCTCACTATGCTGCAGTTCGAAATCAACACCATAGATAACCTCCGTCACATTTCATGTGAGTTACATCCCTGCCCATGGCTGAAACCCGTTATCTGGGGTGCGAAATGCTGGTGATGATTTATCTCCAAGACAATCACCCACTGCAAGTTTCAGGACGAAGAACTAGACGCCCCGGTGGAGATCGTGTTCACCTTCAAATTCACCCAGGACGAAGTCGGCACTCCGAAGGTCCTGTTCACGACGGAGTTCACGGACTCGCTGGGCATTAGTGAAGGTCGCTGAGCGCCAGCCGGTAGGGAAAGGGGTGTAAGGCTATTTACGGTATGCGATCCTTGTAGCCGTCCATAGTCCATGGTTTCTATGGATCACAGTGTGCTTTTGGTGCGTGTTTATATGATTTCTTGCCCGTTCGTATTGGAGAGATCGATTTTGATGTCCATTTTTTGTCCTTTGGGGAGCCGCGGAGAGTTCAGCCTGACAATGGCTGATGGCCTGGCGAATGTCAGGAGTTTGATTTCACTGACTATACAACTCACGCGAGAGGTTACGCGGTTACTGTCCAGCACCCTGGCTTGATTCGGACCGTACGTCGTGGTTATCCGTATACCTTGACCTTCGATAAGTTGGTCGCGTCGTGGGTTTCAGGCCCTGCCGCTAGCGTTCCTTCAAGCACTCGCGCATGCGTTCTGGGGTAACTCCATTTGCAGATTATCGCAAAAGTCTCGAGTGCGGATACCCGGTGAGTGCATACGCTCAAAAGCAGAAGGTAGACCTCCGAACTCGTAGAACCTACGACGCACCCGAAGTTCCGGCGTTTATCTTCGACCTCCACCCAACTCATCACCTTTGTCGCGGCAGGTTGTAGCCAATCTAAATACCTCTTCGCACACCACCCTCACCTTCTGCAGCACCGTACTCACGTTCCGTGTTCCCGGGTTTCTCGTGTCATAGTAAGTAGCCGCAATACAATGCTCGAACTAGATTTGGACTCACGGTGAATGTGTTCGGTTCGCTACTAGCCCGGGGCCGTGTTCGAGGATTCGATCCAGGTAATACCGCACGACATAACCAGAGAAAATCCACATCCAATCTGCGTGTGGACTAAAATTGAGAGAGGGTCCGACGGGACACGAGCACGCGTGACATCGACATCCCTACAATCATTGACATCATGCCTAGTGAACAGCAGTCTGATGTGTTCGAACAAGTGGACTTACACTGGTCGAAGGGTGGGGCGATAGGTAAGTGAATGCATCTACGAATATGCCTTGCTGTCAGGGAGCTCCGTAGTCGATGATGAATGCGATTAGCCGCAATAAGCACCAGTCCCCCCCCTCTTGATTTTACCGCGTGCCCGGTTACCAATCTCGATACCATTGACATTGGTGATTGGGACATCGTCCGTGTGGTAAATCGACGACTCCTCGCCCTCGCATTCTAACCTCTACTTAACGTATCCACATCGCCATAATCGAAATTCCTGGTATGTCATGTTCCCGACTCCGATGTTCCCTCCAACTCATCCCTCCCCGAGTCTCTGCCAACAAAGGTTCCCTCACTTCACGTGGTTGAGGTGTCGGCAAAGGTGACTGTAATTTTCCTGAGACATAGACACTGGTCAGCCGACCGAAACACCTATGGGCTAAACGGAGCACATACCGTCGTGTTTTCTAGCCATAGTTGATTTGAGCAACTTCGAACCGGACCTCCCCCACCCTCCGAAACCGTGGCATGAGTTCTTCGCAACAGGGCGGAAGCTTGACACCCCCTAGGAGGATTATGAGGATCCGAAGGGCGTTTCCGGTTTTCTGAGACAACTTCAAAAGAACTTTTTCGAGACACTCCCATTTCTTCGAATACACGTGCTCTTGTGCCAGATCGCCGGTGGAAACCATAGGGAATGAGAGCCGTATTGTGTGAAGATCCGGGGAAAGTATCGTCGATAAGATTGTTGGAATACTTGTTCCCGTTGAGAGAGACCGCGCAGCCATGAGGACAACCAGAGCTCCGCCAACCGTGTATATACAGCGAGGTTTATCCCCCCAGGGCGTTGGTTCCCTTCGTCCACCACTGGAAATTCTGGATTGAGTTGATGATCTATAACCAGAAGACAGAAAACAGCATACATTGTCACAGCTGGGAAACACGCAAGGTTGGCGCACAAGCGGCAATCAACGCTTGGAACCCTGTCCCGGAGGGCTCGGGATCCGGAAAAAGCTCCAAGGTATGGTATTGCACTTGGAGCCTTGCCAATTCCAGCATGAACAAGAACTCGCCACTACCTCAGACGTCGTACATTCGCAATGTTCCCCGAAATGGGTTGAGCTGATTTGGGTCAAGCTCCCCAAACCTGCTGTCCTCTACCTCCACAACAAGCCGGCAGAGATCGAAGGTGACCTGTCCAAGGAAGGGGAAGAAAGCAATGAATGCTATGAGATCCTTTGGGTTGTTTGTGGGAGTGAGGAGTTCGAGGGAACGTAGTGTCGGTTGGAAGTGGGCGAAGTAACGCGAGGTTAGCGAAAGGTCAGGGTTAACGAAATGAGTGGCAAATGGTGTGAAGCCGAGATTCCTGACGTTCTTGAAGGCCACAAAAGCGTCAAATATTTCGTCCAGATGATGCGGCCGGACAAATCCTGCGTGGAATCCCATAATAACTAGATCCCGAGTATAGTGAAAACTCTATGAGAGTGTGACGAGGTAGGGGCCTGTAGGCGTTCGAGTTCCTTGGGGTAATCCTCGGGGTATATCGTGAAGGATTTGAACAGGTGGCTCTAGGACCGTGGAAGGAATGCGTGATAGACGGGTGAGCATGCCTTCAGTGTTGCCCTGTTGTAGCGGAGGTGGTCGATGATGAGCTCGATTAGTTCAGGTGGGAGGCGACTCGTGTCAGGCCGCTGCGGGCAGGCGGAAGTGGTTGAGTCTGA
>Ga0307517_10015707_pt1 | contig 10030 bp, 7 predicted proteins | sample 23_EM_MG_FD_194515 | JGI IMG/M metagenome (GOLD analysis project Ga0307517, IMG submission 194515) | Populus trichocarpa ectomycorrhiza microbial communities from riparian zone in the Pacific Northwest, United States - 23_EM | ecosystem: Host-associated > Plants > Roots > Unclassified | place...
CACTCATTTCCCACCATTTTTATCGCATCTATAATTAATTACACCGACCACATTAAACTAAGATTTACAAAATATACAGACCATAGCAATGCTAAACTAAATACAAACAAGACCCTGTTTATCCCAAAATATTCATTTTGATGGATACAAATAAAATGAATCTAAAATTCCTTCCAAAATAGACCCAAAACATTCTCTCAAAATAGGCCCAACAAGAACACTCCTTGAGCTCGGGTTTGGTATCCCGAGCCCATCACACAAGGAGCCTGGGCTCGGGCAAGAAGCTCGAGCCCTTGCAAGGCGCACGCCCAACGTGGGCATGACATGCCCAACATCCTTGGTGCTCGGCGTGCACCCCAACATGCATGTGGGCTCGGGCTTCTACACCCGAGCCTAAGGTACTCGGGCTCTGGAGCGCACCCTAAACCCAACATGCTCAGGTTCAGGCAGCGCATCTGGACCCATTGCTCATCTCTAATACACCTAAGCCTAGTGTGTTTGGATCCAGGCAGCACGCCCACGCCCACTTTCACCTCTCATGGGCTTGGGCTTTCACGTTGAGCCTGACATATTTGAGTCCACGCAGCGTGCCCGAACGCACTATCATCTCTAATGAGCGTGAGCACCTTGTCCGAGCTCAACACTCGCTAAGAAACTTTTCTGAGACCCCATGCAAGTCCCTTAGTATTTTATACTGATCCAATACATATTATTTTTAGTATAATGCAACTCAAAATATCGCAAGAGAAAAATTACACTTCTTAGTCAATATGACTCATGAACTATAAATATACCATCAGATCTTTAGAATAAAGGTTCACAATCTTTATTCTCTACTGTAAATATATTTTCAGAACATCTCTGTCTAGAATATTATTGGATTTTTTCTCTTTAAAAAAATATTTATTGAAGCATCGAAGAGTCATCATCTCCACTAAAAAGAATTTTTTGTAGTTACTAATCACAAGTCACCTTAATCTATCAAACAACAAGTATAAGCTATCAATTAACTTGACTAAAGAAAATGAATAAAATTGTTAAAACAACTAATTAGCTGATTATGTAACTTTCATAGACTAGGAATATCATAACATTTAAAAATATTTTTTAGATATTAAGACAAAATGATTCATGATGAATATTTTAAGAGAAATAGGATTGCCCTACAAATAATATCATCAAAATATAATAAAATCACTTCCCAGGTCCATTAATAAAAACCAACTTGCACATGAATGAACTCCATATCGGAGACCTACAAAATGGAAGAAGGAAACACTTCAATTTTTCACTTCATTCGTTACAATTACCCTCTGAAACAAATTATACAAAGTCAGATACTACATTAACATAACTAGCGAGTAAAAGCGTACAAAACAATGGAAACATAACCCAAAAGAGCCAAAATAACAAGACCATGTCCGCCTCCACAACCCAAAACCCCAAGCTTCAACTGAATAACATTAACAAGTGCCCAACATCAGAAACACGCACCCACAAACCGACCCAATGCCCGAAACCAACTTCCCAACCCGAACCAAATTCTTATTCACGTGCGCTAACAAAAGCTCCGCCATCTGCAAATAATTTCCATGATTGTGACTCGAAGTTTTAGCGATCCCAATAGCTTGAGACTGAAGAGAGAGTTAACATTTAAGATTACAGCCTGTTTTTTGAATTTTAAAACTTTTTTTTGAAAAAATTTAAAATTTAAATTTTAAAATAATATTTTCTATATTTTAATGTATTAATATAAAAATTATTTTAAAAAAAATATATTTTAATATAACTTCAAAAAACAATAATTCCAACAATTTCACTACTAAAGCGGAGATGTAGATGCTGGTCGTCATTGAGATGGGTCTTGTGCTTTTCTTTGCAAGGGATATAAAGTACAAAAAAGCGCCGTTGCCGGGGATCGAACCCGGGTCACCCGCGTGACAGGCGGGAATACCTACCACTATACTACAACGACATTGCTGTGCTTCGATGACTTATTTAAATAATTAATGTTCTTCATTGCTCCCTTTGGCAACCAACTCTTGAGGTCATCGACCTGTAAGAAATGTTGCAAAACTCATCATATATGCATCGTGATCTCTCAGGTCACCCACCATGCATGGAAAATAATGGTTGCTTTTCATATTTTAGTAAGAGAAAAGTTTTTATTTAAAAGGAAATTTATTGTTTTTTTATTATACATAAGTGCTCTGGATTTCCAATATATTTATAAAATAATAAATGTTGTCCAATAAAAAAACTATACAAGAGATAACTTCTTGTTTAAAAACATTAAACTTCATCTAGCCAGTGACTTATATATATTGAGCTTCAGTTTTCTAACAGTAATCCATTATGCGTTAACACCGAATCCTAATCAACTACTTTTATTTTAGATCAGGATGACCAAGCTCCTTTAAAAAAATGATTTATTAAATTCTAACTTTAAAAACTAGACAGCAGGAAATCCTTTAACTAACTTATGGCAAAACTAGCGTTGATTTAAGATCATTCAAATCACTCCGTGACATCTTTACTATTCTTTGTTTAAGATTTGTCACCCTTTATTAACACAATGAAACTATCATCAGTTTAATAGAAAAAATCACGTGTTTGCAAAATTCTTGAGCAGTGTGAAATTGAGGTCGAAGGAGTATATTAGGTATTATAAAGCTTGATTAGCTGCTTTTCGAATTGGGCATTTGGTCTAGTGGTATGATTCTCGCTTAGGGTGCGAGAGGTCCCGAGTTCAATTCTCGGAATGCCCCGTTGCTGTTCTTTTTTTCTCCGTATCTTGTAGGTCAACGGGAAATCCCTCATATCACCGGAAGAAAGAAAATGAGAGATTTAAATGACAGCCCACCAAGAACTCAAAGAAAAGATTAAACAACAAATATCAAATATCGGTTACAATCAAGAAGGTTTTTTCTAGCATGAACAATCCTAATTGTCAAACTGTATTTCAATTTTCCTAATCTCAATGCATCTCGTCAAGTTACAATATATTTGGGAGCACTTTGACGCAATTTAGTCCCATTTTTTTGGGTCGGTGAGTTCTTTTCCGGCCCCAAATCCTCTCTGCCATTTGTCTTTGGATTTGGACACGATCCTTCATTTGTATTACCACAGATCTTGGGTTTTGAATCAACATTTGTATTGCCACAGATCTTGGGTTTTGAATCAACATTTGTATTGCCACAGATCTTGGGTTTTGAATCCACAGCAAGATAGTTTGTCAGCGCCCTCTTCACACCAAAACCACGACGAGGAGGCTTGTTGTTATTGCTTTTGGAGGAGGTGGTACTGTGGAGGAATGGAGTTCTCTCACCCCGTGCAGGACTAATAAGCGGCACGGGTGAAAAGCTCGGTGTACTGAACGTTGTTTTGTATGGAGTGCCTGAGACTGGCACGGAGAAGGGATTTGAAACCTTCCTGTGAGAAATCACAGCAACTGTGGAAACTGAAGACAAATTGTCCGAACGTTTAGTCAAGTCATCAACGTATACCAAGTCGTCAATACGAGCTACAATATTAAATGCCAAGCTCTCCAGAACTCTTGAATAGCTCTCGAGAATTGATTTCCCAACATCCTGAAAGTTGAAAACGAGTCAAGCTGATATGAAGAATTTAGGAAATAGAAAAAAGGGAGGGCAATGGGGCGATTGAAAGTAAATAATGGAGCAGGAGAGAGAACAAAAACCTTGTTGAATTGAATTTTGCTGGTATCCAAGGCGGTCTGGGTTAGATTAGGGAACCTATGCTTCAAGGAAAGCAAGAGACTTTCAGCTCTTTCTGCAAGCAATTCCCTCTTATCTCCGTCAACCATTAAGTCCTTGACCATCTCCCATGATGACTTTGTCGTGGAGCGATTTGGATTGGGTGGAGGTCTTGAATGAGCTCTCCGACGCCATACATAAATTGAAGATTCCACACGGTTTGCAATCTCTAAAGCAACATGTTCAGATGACAGGTCAAGGCAATCGAGCAGGCACTCTGCGGAGAACTGGTCTGAAGTAATATACCGGTACACAAGGTCTCCCAAACAAGCTCTTCCATTCTGAAAATAAATTAAATGACTGTCACATACCCTTGTTACAGCTAAAAATCTATGAAAAACACATGTACTATAATTCAGAAACTGCCTACAATACAAGGAAGAAACATAAAAATTTGCACCAACTTCATTATGTCAATACAAAAATGTTAAGCATAATTAGGAAATATTGAGAAAATTGTGGATATGGTGTTGATTTCATCACATAACAAAAGAAAAAAAATCAAGCACGGTTTGATTCAGGCATGTAAAAAAAAACTTTGTTGCATTGCCAGATTTTACCTTTGGGAGAGCTTCCAAGTACGAGTCAGGAACATCCATTTCAGCTAAAGCGACACTGTTGATTGCCATTGCAGCTTTCAGTATCTGATTGGTGCATTCACGCGTGTGGTTCAACTGCTTTCTTGTATCATCACTGAGACCACCAGCAGGGACACGAGGGACTGGTAGCCACCATTTTTCTTCTTGCCTCTGCATTGTTTTACGGAAAGAAGCTGACCCATCTCCATCTGGGGCTACAATCCCTTGATCAACATACCAAAACTCCGTGTCTACGAAACTATCTAAAACTTCCTGTCATTGAAGGAGACAGGCTAATGATTCCAAAATGATCATGTTTGAAAAAAAAACAAGGAATTGAGGAATAAATAAGGGTAAATCTTACAAGAAGCATATTGTCTAGTTTACGCAGAGCTGGCAGATTGATAAAAAGATCGGATCGAGGCCTGCAAGTCATAACCTGCAAAATGCAGAAACTAATTACATTGAGGACAAACAAAAGAAAGGGAAAACTAAGTTGATTTCTAATGAATAAATTCTATCACTTATCCTTTTTACGAGTATTCTATCCTAAAATGTGGATGATCATTTTAAGAAATTGAAACAAGTAAATCAAATTACGTAAGATCTTCAGCTAGCTTAATCTTTCTTCAATTGGTAATGTCTAACAAGGGTAAGAAAATTACAAATTCGGGAATAACATCTTAAAATAAAGCTAAAGCTACAAACAATACGCTATTCGAATATCAGTTATCTAATTATGGAAAGGGAAGCATATCTTACAGTCATGGTACGTTGGTTTAACATCAGAATAGTTGACAAACTAAAATCCAACAGACAAAATGCTTAATTAAGCTCTATTCTAATATTCTTATCCTGTCCTTGTTCTTGTGAGCAAATTCCCATGGTACATTTCCAAATTTGGGACTATAATTAGAATTACCTCAAGCTTACTACCATCAGGAAATGTCTGCCATGAGGGTATTAATTCCACGATATGGTCTCCAACACAAAGAAGCAACTCCATCTCTCTTCTCCACATTGATTTCTTCTCTTCAGGCAATGGCTCTAGTCTCCAAAGCTGCCCATAAATAGTACCTACATATTGTATAACCAAGATCAAATTAAAATGAAACTGCAGAACTGAGAGCCAAGGCTGCCATAGACACGACACAGATTGAAAGAGAAAGAGATCATACCACACAAATTGGTGATGGCATTTGATATAGCCAAAGCTGTGCAAACCCCTTTCCCAGACCCTGACATGTCTTCACCAAGCAACAATTTTGCAAACCTCTCCTTTATCATGTCAATCTCTAAACAAAATCCACCCCCAAAAAAGGAGAAAACGTCAACTTACCAATAATCATAAAGTTGGGGCATATGCCACAATCAAAAAAAGAAAAAAAAAAGGAGCAATTTTGAAATATGAATTATTTCAAACATAAGAGGCATCCATCTATGACTGGTAAAATAAAAAACACCAAGACCAACCTGAAAGCTTTGAGCCTAGCTTTTTGAATTTTGAATCCTCCAAATGGGCTTTCTTCTCTTTACTTCCATTTCCACTAGAGACCAAGCTCTTGCACTCTCCAGCTTTCCTTATAGGCCAACCCAAAGGAGATGGGGAAGCACACCCGGGCTTAACTCCCTCAGTTGAGCTACTCTCAGAACTCGAGCTGCTACTCTCTCTTGACTCGGTCCCAGACTCGGTCAGTAACTCAGACTCATCTTTCCTCCTCCTCTCAAATCCTCCACCGCCACAACTCCCCTTAAACATTGTTTCCATTCTCGACAAAAAGGAACAAACTTTTCGAAACCCAAAACCTCAACTACTTGTAAGAACCACCAAAAACATTTCTTCACTGGCTAGTTACTACAACTACATGGGTTTATGAGGTGGGTCATGATTTTTAAGTTGCAGTAAAACCAAGTGGTTACAAGAATAGAAAGAGAGAATCAACCAGAATGGTTTTGGGGGGCTTGTTCTATATATTTCTAGACTATTTGTCTCACTTCAAAATTTGATTTTTGAAGATCAAAAGGTTACCGTCAAAAGATCAGATCACATGCCATGAGCTAACGTCTCTCTTTGTTTTTTTGGGCTCCCTTTCTCTCTCAGCCCCTGAGTAGAGAATACGTTCAAAATAATATTAAAATATTGTAGTCAGATAGCTGTTGGCGGACGGATGTGCCTATGCCCTATAAAGTTACATTTTTGCCCTGCATGTTTTCCCCACATACATTTTTGAATTCGTATACCATCTTTTTTTCCTACGTACTTTTATACTAGTTAAATACGATTGGATATCAGTAGATATTTGAAAGCAAACTTTAAAAGGTGCAATTCTGGCAGAATTAGGCATAGAAAAGTTTCGTGTGTTTTATTTTTCTTTTTTTCAAGGCAGAGCGTTCATTTACCGGAAATGATTATGCAATTATTTAGCATTTATTTGTCTACCTGTAACTTTTATGCAAGGAAATAGAAATGGATGGAACAGGTGGAGGTGGGTTAGGTTGGCGTTTAATAATAATAAAAAAAGTGAGGAATTTATAAGTGCTTAAATTTTGGGTTTGCCTGAGCTCTTTCTAGCCAGTAAATTAATTCATAATGTTGATTTTAAAATTTATTACTTGAACTGCTTTGAGCATGCATCGCAGCCTCTTAGGACCAGCAGCTGACAGCCTAAAAATTGCAATCTTCTCCTCATTAATCTATCCCGCGAAAGCCGTTCAGGTGGAAATGATTTTTGTAATAAAATATTTTTTATTTAAAAATATATTTAAATAATTTTTTTATTTTTAAAAAAAGTTTAATATCAATACATTAAAATAAAAAAAAAATAAAAAAAAATATTTAAATAAAATAAAATTAATTTTTTAAAATACATGATTTCAACCTCAACCGTGTACATAAATACTGCATTAGCTTCAACCCCTACATATGAGCGGTGGTGGCCCCTGTGGTTACTGGACACAGGTATAAGATCGGCCCATTTTTTTCAAAAAACCAAAAACAAGAACTGAAGGGCTTGATAAGGAAGACCAGAATCGAATTGCTTGAAAAATAAAAGAGAGACGCGTCCTTGTAGAATTTTCTGAAGCTCGTGAAGTTGAAAAAAATATTTTAAAATAGTATTTCATTAATAATTGCTCAGAATAAAAACAGTAAAGATAAAAAAAAAATATATGTCTTTATATTGTTTTGAAAATATATAATTCTTTTCAAAATTATTTCAAGAATAAATTTATTCAATGCTTTTTTTCTTTATCTTTTTAACTTTTATTCCAATCATTTTCATCTTTTATATCTTGACCATAATTAAATTCCACCTAAAAAATATATAGGTCATGGACAACTGAGAAGATGATTTTAAAAATAGCCTAAAATGCCAATAAATATCAAAACAACATGACACCTAATTCTACATGCTCACTCGAGTGAGATTAGAAAAGAGAAAACTCTCTAAGATTTTATTTATTTAGATTAAAAATATTAATTTTTATATTCTAAAAAATATAAGCTAACAAGCACAACATTGATCAAATAGAATAGTAAAAGTTATTTTATTTGTCTAAAACCATGCCAAAACTAGATAAATTTGTCTAGTTTTGTATCTTAAAATTGAAAGTTTTTTATCCTCTTGTTTTTTTTAAAAAATAAATATCATTTTAGTTAGTATATTAAATATTTATGTAATTAAATCTTTGCTTGTCAAAGATGTTTTACTAAAATAACATGATAAAAGCAAGATTTTTTTTTCTAGAATTAATTTTATTATCACGATATGTAGATATGAATACCCATGTATCATATTTAAATATAGTTTTTGATATTGTGATGTATATTTTTTTAAAAAATAATTTTTTATTTGTAGATATATAGAAATATATTTTTATTTAAAAAAAAAATTGACATCAAAACAATCTAAAAATATTTTAAAAAAAATACTTTAAAACAAAAAAAATTAAAAAGCATGTATGGGCGTAAAAACCAAAAATGAAGTTCTTGTTTTTGTATTTTGAAAATATTTTTAAAGAAATAGTTTATTTTTTAAAACAATTTTATTATATTTTTATATTATTTTAATATACTGGTATAAAAAATAAATTTAAAAAAATAAAAAAATAATCTTTAACACATTATCAAAATATTAATCAGAATACTGCGCCACGTTTACAAATGATGGTCAATGACGTTACGGTTCAACTAGCCTCGAGGTTTTCCGAAGCAGACTAGTGTCTCTTGCGTCATGGATGGGAGGGGGCAGTGGCCAGCTGGCTGGTGATAGACAAATGGTAATTTCACAACAAGAAGAGAAATCAAGGGCCATATGGTAAACTGACCTATTATTTGAATTGTACACAGTATACACACATTGGGGTGATATAGCCGTTTGACTGTCTGAGAGATATTGGAAAAGGACACGGAGCGGAAAGTGCTTTTACCATTCTCTATGTATATGCATAGGACGGACATTACCTAATCCACCGCTGCATTATTTAACCATCGCTGCTTCAAACAGGCCATGCTAACCCTTTTGACTTGTGTTTTTGTGAAAAAAGTTGAAAATCCCAGAATGTTTTTTTTTTTCCAGCCTATTGTCTCTAATATCGTGCCTGCATTAATCATGTCACAAAAAGCAAGCAGTAAAAGGTTTCGGCACCGCAACAATCAACTTAGAGCGTGTATGGCAGTATAATTGCGGGTGCTTTTTAAATAACTTTTCGTGCTAAAATATATATCAATGATGTTTTTTTATTTTTTAAAAATCATTTTTGACATCAGCACATCAAAACGATTCAAAACATACAAACCATATTAAATTTTAGCAAAAAAAAAAAATCAAATTTTTTAAAAACGCAGACGCAGCCGCGTTCCCAAACAAGCTCTTTTAACTAATTATCTAACCTCTCTACCTTATCCTTTTTCTAGTGGAAACTGAACAGAGAGGCAAAGTGAGAGAGCCAGTTTCCACAAGGGAACCACCTTCGCAGAGACAGGGCCTTGGAACCCATTTCCAACCATCAAGCACTATTTGCACTTCAATTAATCAACGATACAGAAATGTCCATCTTGCAACCTTAAGCGGACTGTCCAGAAATTGCTGCCATCTCCCATCAAACACCTGAATTGTCCCTCTCCCAGGCCCCCCCGGAATCTGCTCAGCCTCGCAAATGCATCTAATCCCAGCAGGATGATTAGGATGTGCTGTAGTTTTTGTTTAATCATGGATTGTACCAAGAACTATTCAATTTGATCATTTACTGATTTCTTTTGGGGGTGGGTTGCCATGTATCATTGCTCGCATTGGAGCAACGTCAAAGTTCATTTATCTAAATTTAGGGACAAGACACGAGGACATGGATAATTTATCATGAAATCAGCAAGTCCCTCAAGAAATTTCCATGTGATGTTGGAGGGTCGTTGAGCTTTCAACATAATATACAAGTTGTCACTGCTTTACTTCGAGTTTCAACTTCCGCCCACTTAGCTAAAGGCAAGGCCCACCAACGGCTAGTTAAAAGCGTGTTAAGAATCCACCAAGCAAAGGCAGAAAGGGCTTGCTTTATAGCCGCCCGTGATGGCAAAAGCAAAAGGCGATGAGCTTTGATGCAGGAACTTTAACTAGTTTTCCCTAGTGTTCATTCCTTTTCATTTTCTCATCCCGCCTTTCCCATTCAACCTTTGGCAAG
>Ga0307517_10015708_pt1 | contig 10030 bp, 11 predicted proteins | sample 23_EM_MG_FD_194515 | JGI IMG/M metagenome (GOLD analysis project Ga0307517, IMG submission 194515) | Populus trichocarpa ectomycorrhiza microbial communities from riparian zone in the Pacific Northwest, United States - 23_EM | ecosystem: Host-associated > Plants > Roots > Unclassified | place...
TCTAAAATAGTAATACCTTCCTAATTAAGAAGGAGGGGGGAGAGGGGGAGGGCAAAGCTTGTTCTTAAACAAATAAACCAACGTCATATACTTGAAAAATATCTTGCACACCCCTTGCACAGGAGGACATCAGAGAATGCGTATTACGGGGAGGGAATTAGGAAAGAAACCAGTCGTGTCGTCACGTTATGTGGGCGGTGGATTAGGATTTTGCCGCACACGTTCACCGCATCCTGCTTACATATTTTGACCCGACAGCTTCGGCATTGCTGCATGCTTATGGCTTCTCTTCAAACTTCAAAGGCACTTGTTTTTCCTTCAATAGCTCACCAGCAAGATGGTGCCTTCTAGTCTCACAACTCGGAAATGCTATGTATGGTCGAGTCCACCTACAAGCAAACAAGAAACAGTTCTTCTGGCCAAAATTGACTGGTTCATCTTATCTTACTGCTGTTTAATGGTGCGTGCTATTCAATTTCAAAACCACATCTCGTGAGCCTCATTGTCATTCCTTTCTAGTATTTTTCGAACTGTAGGATAAATTTGTTTCTGGACATTTTGTTTCGTCAAAACTCATAATGTTGTGCAGACCTAGATCGTTCCAATATATCAAATGCCTATATCTCTGGGATGAAAGAAGAGTTACACATGTTCGGCACGGAGCTCAACGTTAAACCGGACTCCCTGTTATCGGATGCAATCGGCTCACACATACTCCCCAGAAAATTAATACTATCTTCACATGCGGGTACATTGTCGGGATGATCCCTAGTATGGGTGCTTTCTTTCCAGCACGAACGGCCGCTAATATTCCCTAAGATAACCTTATGCTTCAGGTCGTGTCGCCTAGAATCTGGTTTCCTAGTATGCAGATCATATGGGGCATCCTTACTTTCTGGTGGGTAGTTGCAAATGTCCTCCTAGTTGGGACTCAAATATCATTGATTGTAGCACGAGCATTGTTAAGAATGTAGAGCAAGTAAGTCTGGGTTGAACCTTCCCCACCACCTCGTTCACGCACTCATCGGCACTATTCAGGTTTATGCCCTTCGATTTTTTCAAGGGATGGCAGAGTCCTCGACATTTGTAGGAACACATTACATTCTCGGCTCGTTTGTCGATTTAAATAAAAAAAACTGTGTCAGCTTCTAATGCATGCCTTTCAGATGGTACAAACCTAATGAACTTGGAAAACGTTCCGGCGTTTTCACGAGCTCTGGACTAATAGGCACACTGTGAGTGCCCTGAGCCTAATTTGAACTTCCGAACTCACCTCCATCACCAGATTTTCTGGAGTTCTGCAGGCTGCAGTGTATAAGTATAAACACGCTAATTTCTAACCAAGTCGATCCCGCTATCTTACGGTTACACTCCAAAAAACAGGCATTTGAACGGACATGCAGGCCGTAGTGGATGGCGGTGGCTGTTAGTGTCCCTGTTCTTTTAGGCGGCGAAAAGATACGCCGAGGCTCAATTTGATGTCTAGGTTCATTATCGATGGCGTAATAACAGTTCCAATCGCTCTTTACGGCTTCTTGGTGTTCCCTGGCCTCCCTCGCACGACCAAAGCCTTTTACCTTTCACAAGAAGTACGGAAATGTAACACAATGAGGGCCTCACCATCCTGACTTTCGGATCAGGAACGTGTCTTGGCATATGAGCGCCTTGAAAATATCCCCATTCTAGAACAAGCAAAGTCGCGTTGGCTATCCTGGAAGATTTTCAAGAGGGTTCTTGGACGTTGGAGGTGGTACGCTTGCAGTTTACTTGTCAGTGATTAATCTTTAAATTAAATACTCAATATCAAATTTTGATCCGTTCTACGTGGGTGGCAGTTCGCGATTTCGGGTGAAACGGAAAGTTTTGGCTCTAATAATCTAATGGGCCAGTGGTTGAAGGCCACTGGAAAATATACTGTGGAACAAATCGGTATGTATGGGAAGGTGTTGCCCATCCCTACCCTGATTCGTTTGTAGACTATTATCCGTCAGGTTCGACCGCATTTGCAATTGCTTCCACCCTTGTGTGCGCCACATGGACCGATGGCACTCAGGTTCGATGGCCGGTTTTGGTCTATATGTCCATCGCGTGCATTACTTCTTCCATTTGCATTCTGGTCTGGAGCAGCCCAACTGCTCTCAAGTTCTTCGCATACTGTGTGTATTTTAATCGGAAGAGGTGTTATTGACGACTTATCCGGTTGGTTCAAATAATCAGATTTAGCAGGTGCTTCATATGCTGGCCAAGCTACGACTTTCGCGTAAGTCTTAGTTAAATACCATTCCTTCGGGCGTCCCCTCTTATAACACCCACTCCATTTTATTAGGTGGGCGAATCAAATCTGTGCAGATGATGATCAAGAACGCGCTATTGTCCTTGCTTCGATGAAGTCTGGGTCCCTTGTTTAAACTTATTAATATCCGATCAGCTGACGATGTCTACAGTATGTGGAACAACGCAGTGAATGCCTGGTGGTCTATTGTCCTTTACCCCGCGACAGACGCGCCTAAATTTCGCAAAGGAATGATTGCGATGGTATGCGTGTGTGTCATGACGTTGGCCATCACCTGGGTCGTATATTCACTGGAACGTCAAGAATGGCGACAACGCAGAGCAGACCACTTAGATTGTCCTGTCGACAAACAGGATGATTCCTTGTCGAGAGATAATTAAACGTTCCACGATGACATCTCTACATAGATGCACGGCACCATATAATTTTCATTTCATGATGAAGTAGAACCAAAATATTGGCAGAAAGGAAGTCTGAATCCACCAAGGACTTGGAAAGTTCTACACATGTGCTGTACAGGCAGTTCAGAGTAGCTCACCAGGAGCTTGAAATCGAAGTACGTTATTATAGTTGGCGGATACGAGGCATTATGTAAATACTTAATGATCGCGAAAATAAAAAATAAAAACGCTGAACGAGCGGACAACCCTTTATGTGGGTATGAACAAGTGGGTATAATGGGGGTCAAGAAAGTCGGAAAGAGGAATCGCTCCTCATAGCCGCCGATCAAAGTCCCGGTTGATTGGAAGGTGCATGAGCAAACTCTAGATCTTTCGAAGATGGATAAGAACTGTGCTGCTGCGGAGACCTGTCCCAATCGTGGGTTGAAACATATGGTTTCCCAGTAACGTTATACTGTTCTTGCGAAGGTAATGCGTAGGATGGCATATTGGATGAAGGAGGGAGGTAGGAACGGTTGGCGGGTGGAGCATAATCGATAAAGGCAGGCGACTGCCGGACTTCTGGTCCATCATGTCCGGTACTGACGCTGGCTCTGACCTTTTCCCCGAGTCCAGACTCCATCGTGTCGTGGTAATTTCCCATTCTGACAGGGTCAAAGGAAACTGCATCTTCGATCAACTTGTTCTTTTTCCGGCGCCTAATCGCGAAGGTGGCGAGAAGGATGAGTAAAACGAGGCCTATAAGACCTGCAATACCAAAGACGACCCCAGACAGCACTTTGTTCTGCAGGAAACCTGTTTGGGGTGGACCGGTAATGGAGCTGCTCGATGGTGAAGCTTGTGAAGCGTCGCTCGCAATAGTTGTCACCGTGTGTGTCGGTGTGACAGCAAGAGAAATTTCGGAAGACGTCGATAGCGGGATGGCACTGGAGGTCGTGCTGAACGAAGTGGATACGGGGGTCGAACTTGACGTTGACTCGGAAGCGCTGGAGGACAGAGCGTGGGCTTGAGCCAACACATGGATGGTAAATGGTTTAACTCACGATGCCAGGCTCGCAGAGGATGAACTTCTGTCATAAAATTTAATCAAGTCGATTCATCTCTGGGAGGGGAATTAATTCATACGATTGGGAAATAGCTGAAGAACTGTGGTCTTGACCAGGAAATCCGGATAGGAGAGGCCCGGGTCTGCGAAAGACAGTTTAGCTGTAAAATCTATAGCGATCAACCTGGAAAATAATGCTCACAAGCTAGGAGTGGGAAGGACGGGGAAAGTGAGGTGAGGTATCACTATATTGTCATTTGTAAGAGATTGAAAATTAGTGGGACACTAACTGAATACCTGGGATATCTCTCCCGAGGACAACATTCAAGGCCATCAAGGTCACGTCAAGGTTGTAGAAAGGAGTGTCGTAGAGGGGAAATAGAACGTACGGGGAAGAAAGAAAGAAAAGGTGTTGAAATCTTATAATTAGCGTCCCGAATAACGGTGGAGCGTGCAAACACCACCCAGGCTTCTTCGGCTACAAGCATCGCCATACCAAAGCACACTAAGTGGGGCTCTCTAAAGGCTCAGCGCTCAGGGACCCACAGTTGCGACGTAATCTCGTTACTTAGCAGGAAAAGAGTGATGCTGGCATGTTCAAAATTCGTGAAAAACAAACTTGCCACCTTGTCTTTCTCATGGTATCCATTCACAGCACATATGTACATAATACCAGTATATAATGCAAAAAAGCAGTATTCCTTTATCAACGGGACATGGAAGGTCTAGGACCACTTCCATATCTCTCGCCAGCCTTTCGTTCCATAATTTCTCGCAGGGGGCCTAGTAACCGGGTAAATGCGGCTTCGTCCAGCGCAGCCACCTTCAATTTGGGGGCCAGGGAATCTGTGCGATAGATGGCACTGACGGTAGCAGCACGGGGTGCCAAGCGTAACAACGAAAGTTCTATACCAGATCTTTAGCGACAAAATCAAAGCATGAGCGAGAAAAAGACTAACCTCCAAAGTAATCTCCCTTCCTGAGATGTCCGACTTTAACCTCGCGAACGTCTCCGTTCTCAGTCTGCTGTGTTTTGGTGACAATCGCTTCTCCTTCCTCGATAAAGAAGAATGTGTCGCCCATCTCACCCTGCCTAACCACAGCTTCTCCATCCATGTAGACGCTGCTAACCAACGCATCCGCAATTTTGCTCCTCTCTGCTGCATCCAGGGACGAGAGAAGCGTCACAGTTGACAAGAACTGCTCGTACATTGTTCGCCGCCTATGGGCTACCTTGAGGATGATCGTACGGAACGTAATACGATCCACCGACCACAGTGTAGATGGTTCCACAGCCAAGACGGATGCTGCTCGCGGATGGCCGTACAGCAACGCCAGTTCACCAAAGGAACTGCCGGGCTTGCACTCCAGAACGTTCGTGCCGAATTCAGAATGGTATTTTGGCGACACAAACTTATCCTCGCTGGTGATAGTGCTCGCAACATTTCCTGCGGAGAGCCATGTTGGGGGAAGGGGCTCCGGACGGATGAAACAATGTAACAAGCCCGATTCAACCACGTAGAAGTACTCTCCTACGTCCCCCTGGCGGATTACGACCTCGTTCTTGACGACCTTGCGTTCCTGCATCGCGTTGAGCACACCCCTTTCTTGCTCCTCATCGAGATCGCGGCAGATGAAGTTGTTGCCAATCGCAGCTTTGATGCGCCGGACCTGGTCCTCAGTCTTGGGGTGCACGGGCAGTGGTTCGTCGCTGTTGCTATCAACTGCGATGGATTCGGCAGATACCGATGTCCTGCGCGCGAAGATCGCCGAGTTCGGCGCATGGAGATAATCTCCTGGGTTGAGAGGTGTTGGTGTGGCTGTATCGAAAGCCGCGAAAGGGTTAACATTGCTCAAGGGCGAGGTGGGTGGCAACTCATTCTGGTTGAATCGGAGGGAAGGAGGGGTGCGATCACCGCCGAGCAGAGCGTTCCCTGGAACGTTGAGGGTTCCAAATGGGCTGTGCGCAATGCTGTCCCTGATGGATGAGCGAGGACGGGGGAAAGGAGCAAGAGTGGGCGGGCCTGTGGAACTGCCACCAAGACCACTATCGCTGTAGAGTTCAGTGGGAACCGATATGGATTGAGCACGACTTGCGAGCAAATCACGCGTACGGGCCCTTTGTTCCTCTAGCCGGGATTGAAACCAGTTTGCGCAGAATTGGAGGGCATCTTTTGGTTGGACGCGTTGTGCATCGCGAGTCAGATCGCTCACAAGCGAATCGAACGTTGAAGACATCGACAAGGCGATGATGAGGTTATCACCTAGATGGTCAAAATATAGGTTCCTTAGTAAAAGTCAATGTGGAAGAGAAGATGGTAAGAATGGAATGGAACGTTGTAAGAGAAAGTGGCAGGAGTGGCAGGTTCAACTTTGTGCTCACGTGCGCTTTGTTCAATCAATTGATTTACATAAGAGTATATATTCCATGATACAGTGATGTCTTTGAGGGAGTTGTTTACAAAGAAAAAGAATCATTCGGAATCGTCTACCCAATCTTCGGCCACCACTCTTTCCATGTAGCGTTGAATCCAACGAGGACGACGATTGAAATGCGCACGGAGTTCCTCGCGTCTCCGCACAGCTTCAATCTCTGCTGGTGTTGGTTCAGCATCCCCTTCTGTGGGCGGTGGTGGTGGTGTGTTTCTAATGCTGGCTTCTGTCCTGACAGTCCCCTCCCTGCGACGAAGTGCAACCCGTCTTCGATTCCAGATAGCTGGGTGTAACGTTGTTGCCAACAATCCAAAGAAAGTAGCTGCCTTATGGGCAAGACTAGGTTCAGTTGTGGGGGTCCCCGGTGCTTGGTTGAGCATTCGCTCCTCTTCCTCAATATTCATGTTGGCCAGGGCATCGAAAAGAGCACTCGCTTGCAGGTTAATTGCGGCAGGGCCGACAGGGCCAGGTCGGATGGGCACGTGGGCAGCAGGACGGACGGCAGGAGCCTGAGGCGCGTTCGGTTGTCCAACATTCGCCTGTCGAAGATCCGCAGCGTTGTTTGCCTGTTGGCGATTATCAGGAATTCGACCCCAACCATTGCGCAGACCGTTTCGTATCGGCTGCCAAATTTCGTAAAGCATCCACATCAAAATGAGGATACCAAATATTGGTTTCCGAGCCGGCGCGACAAAGTACAGGAGGACCAAAGTTCGGAAAAGGAGCATCATGATCGGTGCAAGGAGAGGACGGATGGGAATTTCACGAATCTCTGGGAAGAGGGGATTGTTTTGGTTAGCAACTGGATTAGGATTATTACCAGCCACTCGGAGAGGAGGAAGTCCCAATTGCTGCAGGAGCTGGTTAACGTGGGGAGGAATAGGCATTGACTGCGATTGGACCGCTCGAACGGGAGGTGCTGGGGGTAGGGGCATGGACAGAATGTTGAATGTGTACGATAAAACTTTCAAAGCATGCGCCTGGGCGGCCGTGGGTTGGACGGCCTCGCTGGAGTCAGATAACTGGAGGTATGATTTGCCACTAGAAGACTGGGGTGAGCGGCAGGGTTACCAAGGCATGATAGGCGAACATACTCGATGATAGCTAGCTCATACACGGCCCCGCCCACCGCGGCAGACGGGAACTCTTGATCGAAAATATCAGGCCAGAGCCAGCCAATTTTTCCCAAGGCCGAAAGAGCAGCAGAACGAGCAGCTTGGGGGGATTGTAATTCGTGTGGTGGTGAAATAGAGGGCGAAAGGAATGACAAGGCGGTCTGATGCTTGTACTCGACAAAAGCCAAGGGGTTGCGAAGCGCTGGGGTCGGGGGCGTAGAGAAGGTGTTGGAGGATGTACTTGAAGGCATAGGATATGGGGATGGTGTCGGGGTGGAAGTGGGAAGGGGGTGGGATTGAGGTTCGGGCTGTGGGGGCGCCGATGACCAAGCGGAAGGATGGACTGCGAGATGCACAATCCTGGGTTCAGTCTGGAAGAAAGTTAATCAACATGTTCATCGCTGTAGAAGCCAGGGAAGCAAACCTTCCAGAGATTGTCTATATTCTCATCGTCGCTGAGGACACGACCGCGCCATATGAGTCTCTGGCCATCAGGACGAGGCTGGCCTGGGCAAATACGATATATTTCCTGTTTAACGTTGATAATGGAGCACGATGGCTGGACGTGGACGACAAATGAGCGGGAATACGACGGTAGATCGACACGGATATCCATGGTAAGCAATAGTTCGACTCCAACGTGTAACTACATCACGTGCAAGGCCATCGTCACTCCTTCCTTTGCACTTCGATGCGCCGCTTCAATCACCTCCATCACAGCCGTAGCCTCTTCCCACTTGACCGCCAACTCTGATCCCGTCCGAATCGCGCTTCCCAAATTTCGGAATAAATCTGCATATACACCAGCATCTTTGGATGCCCACCTTCATTCCAGTTAGCACCGGTTATTCAAGACGGAGTGAATGGTATATTCACCGAGATGCAGTTACAGTAAGGTCGTCTGCTTCGATCTTTTCCACCGTTCCCCAAAGGTATTCAGGCTCCATGCCATACTGATCTTCCAAAATAGCTTTCGGCGACGAAATCACCTTCAGCTGATCTTCTTGGACATCCAACCCGTATTTCGTGTAGGTTCCTTTTGTTCCTCGCACGATGTATCGTATCTGCGGCGATCGAACGGAAAGAGGATGCGAGCGTAGTATTACCGTCAATGGATACAGGTTCCTAGCGCCGGCATCGTAATGCAAGTAAATTGTAAACTACACACAATATAATTAGGACGTGGTCAATGGAAAGTATTTAGGGTCACTCACACAGTCATCTACCTTTGGGTTTCCCAACCCTCGCAAATTTTGTATGAAGGCAGTTACACGCGCCGGACGTCCAAACAAGCACAGGGCTTGGTCAATTAGGTGTGGGCCGAGGTCATATGTAAGGCCAGCCGCGGGTGAAGGCTCGTCCTTCCACGTCCCTTTCAAAGTCTTACGGAATCGATCAAAGCTATCGTTTTATGAATAAATATTCATGGTCTGTTTCCCTTCCGACTCACTGTGATTCAAACTCCGTAATCGCACCCAGCGATTGAGGCGAGGTCTCCGGTTCGGCGAGTAACTTTTTTAATGCCAGGAAATCCGAATCCCATCGTCGATTCTGGAATGCAAAGAGGACGAGATTCTTAGCCTCAGCTATAGAACCAAGCTCTTTCGCCTCTTCGACCGTGGCGGTGACAGGTTTATCCACGAGGACTGATATATATAAAATCAGCTGGATAAGCGACTGCATTCCAACAAACCATACCGTGTTTTCCAGCAGTCAAAGCAGCTTTTGCAAATGAATAATGTGTATCATTCGGTGTTCCGACTATGACGAGCTCGATCTCAGGGTCAGCGAGAACATCATCCAGGGATCGGTAGATCTTGGGGGTCACACCAAACCGCTCTTTGACTTTGCCGCCTTCGGTTCGCGGGTTGCGCTCGAGCACGGAGTGCAATGTAAAGATCTCTGGCAAAGACAAGATGAAAGGGACATGGAAGGTCAGCCCAGCAAGCCCGAGACCAAGGATACAGGTGGAGATCGGACGAGTCATGGAGGGAAGAGTCATGGCATCATCGGGACACGATCACGGGATTAGTTAGCCAGGGCGCGATCACGGGATATAGTTCGCCGCCTCGTGACAAGTTCAAGTTGAACTTTTTGCTTTCAACTTTACGACCAATGTGGGGCACCACCCTCCTGCTCACGCTTCATGCCATCTCGTCTCTCGTCGTTGCACAACTAGCCCTTCCAAATCCCCCATTTCTACCCCCAAACATCTCTTCAGGTGCCCAACCATCCACAGGGGGCTACCCAAATCCAAAATGGTCAAGTCTTCTCGGCACTCTGCTCTACTTTTATGACGAACAACGCAGCGGTACTCTTACTTCGACAAACCGTGTGCCATGGCGTAACGACAGCCTAATTCTCGAGGGAAGGGATGTTGGCATTGACCTGACAGGTAAGGTGATCTAGACCAAGGTTAAGCTCCACACACTCACCTTGGATTGCAGGCGGCTATTATGATGCTGGAGGTCAGCGATTTTATTCCTACTCTAGGAGAGACGACTAAACGCCTTAACACAGATTATTCCAAAGACACTTTTCCATTGGTACGCATAGTAACTTGGTCCACCGCTCCGCACTCAACTCAGCCCGCAGAGCTTTGTCCTGATGTCGTTGTGTTGGGGAGCGACAGACTATGGAAAAGGTGCAGAATACGGTGTCGTGTATTTTGTTTGTTCCCTAATATCACAGACTAGGTTATGATTTGGCGAATCAAACCACCTACCTTGATGACACTCTCCGT
>Ga0307517_10015709_pt1 | contig 10030 bp, 3 predicted proteins | sample 23_EM_MG_FD_194515 | JGI IMG/M metagenome (GOLD analysis project Ga0307517, IMG submission 194515) | Populus trichocarpa ectomycorrhiza microbial communities from riparian zone in the Pacific Northwest, United States - 23_EM | ecosystem: Host-associated > Plants > Roots > Unclassified | place...
GTTTTTATTTCGTGTATCTTGTTTTTGGTTACCTTCTGGTTAACCCTTTCAATATATCGACTTCTTCAAAAAAAATAAAAATACCATAGTATAATTTTTTTGTATTGAAGAAACAATAGCATGGTTTTGATTTAGCTCTTTTCAGCATTTTTATGTTTCTTGGTTATAAGTCTGCTGGCTTTTTTATCTTTTGCAGATTCTTGATTTCTGCGGATTTATTCTTGCTCTCTTATATGTTACCTGTTTCAATACATTCTATTGCCCATCAAAAAAATTAATTGATTAATTAATTAAATTAGTGTCAAAACCCTAATAAACCTCATAATCGGTCTTAGGACAAACATCAACTTCCATTAATTTACATTTGTTAATATTGTCTAAACAGATTAAAACAAGAAGTTAATTGCATGACAGCAAGCTTTGGTTTAGTTGTTAATGCATAGAGAGGGATGGGGAGAATAAGTTCAAGCGATAAATAAATAAATAAAATAATAATTAAACCTTGAATATATATATATATTTCCCTTCTCATTTTCAATGTCCTAGATAGAGCATTTCAAATGACAATTGAAAGTGATCAGCTCTCGTAAATATATTCATTGCTTGCCATTACTTCATTATCATTAATAGAGTTATTGCTTTTCTTGTTTTGAGCATGTTTGTAAGTGTAATAAAAAAAATTAAAAATATATATTTTTTAATTTTTTAAAATTTATTTTTGATATGAGTATATTAAAATGATCCATAAATATAAAAAAATTATTTAAAAATTAAAAAAATTAATTTTTTTAAATATAGTTGAATCACAATATTAAATAAAACCTTACTATATAAAGATTGGTTAATTTTAATGGTGGTTAGTGGATATATATATCATAGTTTTTCACACCCTAATTGGACGTTGACTTTTTAATGCTTTGATATGCGTAAAGAAAAAGCTAGCTCTTTGTTTCTCTTTGATTTTTTGTGTCTTGTTTTAAGGGTTTTTTTTTTTTTCTTAGTTGCATATATGTAGGAGAATTGCTGTTTAATTAGTTTGAGAGAAAAGCCCCCGCTAAAAAAAAGGAGAAAAAAAATCACCATACCTCTCATTAATTTATATCTCTATCTTTCAATAGATTATATATACACCTTGAATTTAAAAATAATGTATCTATTTTCAATTAATTCCATTTATGAAGTATTTTTTAAATCTTTGATTCTAATATAAATATAGGGGTGAAAACATCACGCTAGCTAGTGCATGATCAACTTATATATGTGTAAATATACATCTAAAGGATAAAAAAATATCCTTCAATAATTAATAAGTTCAGCTATTTGTTTATTATTTTGCAAATATCTTTGCTCGCTCGCTCTCTCTTTCCTAATATATATAAACATCTTTTGATAATTTTTTCTTCGCATCGAACTTTTACATGTATATGTTTCTCTTTCTCCCTTTTTTATGTGGTCCTAAGAATTTACTCTTCGTGGTACGTCCATGCACAGAAAAAGCTTCCTCAAGTTCGATGGATGCAATGCTGATTAGTGATATGATTAATATCTCTCCCTTGGCCTAGTTTAATCGCATTTTATTTACTAGCTAGCCAAGAAATCGATGAATTCCTGAGTGTGCTAACTTCTAATGAGTAGTATTAAAACTTTAAAAATATTTTTAAAAAATTATTTTATAGTATTTTCAAATAAAAAAACATTTTTAAAAAATATTCTACACTTTTGGCCTGAAAATTCGATTTTTGCTGCTGGAGGGAGCTCCATCTAATGCATGCCTATGCCAACACAATAACCCTTTATTCCAAGAACTTATTCTATTCCATTGTCTATTGGCTTTTCTTCATTAATTTCACTTGAATTTGTTATTTTTTTAACTTTAATATATGCTCGTATAAATACGATATGCAGCCTTTTCTTATGAATAATATATGCTTTTTTTTGGTTTTTTTATAATTAATAATATATGTTTATAAGGGTTGATGTAGTTGTTAAACAAGATATGTTTTATTTTTTTAGATTTAAATCATATATAGGGTCAGTATAAAAAAGAATCTATTAAATTTATCATAATACACTAGATAAATATATATAGAGAACATATCTTAAAATTATAAAAGAATAAGATTTATTGTCAATCGACTTACAAGATGGTTGGAGTACGCTATTGTAATAAAAAACAAATTAACATGCATGCATGCATGCATATATACATGCATGCATATAGGAGTTGGGTGACAATGGGTGCCGAGAAACAATAAATTAATTCTAGCATATATATATATATGTAAGGATGGACATGAACTTGATGGGTATGTATGCCTATATACCATCCAATTAGGACCCAAAACCATGTCAATAGCAGCAACCACAGCATTGCCAGCTGCATCTGATCAGTACTCCTTCCCTACCACTAATAATAACACTGCAATCTCATCTCATCTCCACCGACAGCCTTTCCTTCTGATCATACATTATATATACTTTCTGCCAAATATTCCACCAATACCTAGCTAGGCTAGGACCCACTTACCTATCGTCACGTGCCTCACGTGCATCGCATTTCATATCGTGATGGGATCATGATGAGTACAGTGCTATATATGGAGAGAGAGAGTCAAGAAACATGCACACGCGCCGCCTTCATCTTGTATCCATCTGTTTCTATGCCGCGAGAAATTGCATGTTCATGGTGCATTTGTGGCGCTGCGTATCGATCAGGCTGCATGGTGAGGTGTCCAGAGAAATCAGCCACTTGGGAACCCCTCGGACTTGTACATATTGCTCATTTTTATTAACTTTATTCGACCATCAACTCTCTCTCTCTCTCTCTCTCTGTCTCCCACCCACACGCACGCTTGTTGGGGAGATATCGATCGAGTGAAAATGGATGGACATGGTTGGTCTGTTTTCTTCCTCTTATTTCTGATCTTGTAGCAGGCTCGTCTCGTATCTGTGTTTGATTCAGAAAACAGAAGACATAGATATATGTATCAAAGTTGAAAGCAGCAGTATAAAGTTTGCTTTTGAACTTTTTTCCAGAAAACGAAAAGAAAAAGATAAAGAAAAAAGGTTTACTTTAGCAACGACTCTAGTTAGTAGAAAAAATGGTTTCTGAAGGTAAAGTTTCCAAGTTATCATAAATTATTAGTTCATGAATCTGTTTTTCATATGAGTATTAACATATCATTTGTTAGAATGAATAAATAAAAATTGAATTTATGGAGGAATATATATTATATATTGAGCAAGAAACAAATGACACCACCATCCTGTAACATCTTCTCATATCTGTTTCTTCTTATTAACGCAGTTATATTTTATTTTCTTGCGAAGGATAGCATAAAAAAGGAGGCAGCAGCAGCATCAGCTGTCAGCAAAAGTTTCTTTATCTCATATAATCAATTAGAAATTAAACAACTGTTTGTAGCTCCTAGCTAGGTTGAAGTTTGGCCAAAAGCAAGTAAACTTAAAACTTAAAAGGAAGATTCCATCCTCTCAAATCGTTATTAGCTTGTCAGAAATCACACGCACAAAGCCAAACTATGATACCGCAATATCACCGGTTAATCCGATGCCCTATTATTAGATTTTTTTTTTTTCTTGTTTGTTTCTTCCAATGTGGATTATATTTGATATCCGCTGCTTCTTAATCAGCTTTTTTTTATCAGTTTGAACATCCATTTACGTAGTTAAGATACAATCTAACTATCTGCTATATATACACCAACCAGGCTGGTCAAAGATGAAGACATCAATTAGGCGCGCAGAGGCACATCTGCGAAAAAGCCTTGCATTGGATGACAATGACATGGGTGGGCTGGAAGAATTTGATAGATTTTAATAATCAGCTATAGATCTGTTATTAGTGAATTGGATAAAAAGTCTAGGAGAGTCGTTTATAAATTTGTGGAACAAAAATAAGCCCTGAGTTGGCTCTTTGTAACCATTTTAGATCCAAAAGATCATCAAATTAGATTTAAAAGATGTTGCTTGAGTTTATTTCTCTATTTTTTAATTTTTAATTTTTAATTTTTAATGTAATTTCAGATTTTATATTGTTTTTTACTATTTAACTTAAGATTTTAAATCTTTTTATCTTGTAAAGGTCAGTTTCTAACCTATTTATAAATTTTTTAAAAAGATAGATCGAAATATATATAAAAAATATTTAACAATAAAATATAAATGAGAAGTTCCTGTGGTAAAAACAATTATCTTTTTTTGCTTGATGTCTTCTTACATTGTTTCCTTCCACGGCATACAAATATCATCAACAAAGTTACTACATCATATCAACACTTCCAAAAAAAAAATACAGTCTTGAATCAGCAAGAAGGCATGAGCTGCAAATTAACCCCGCATGCAGTAGTTCATGGTATGGAGGCAACAACCAAGAAAAATTTCAGAGCATCGTGTTTGGTCAACAAAACATAATTAAAACAGTTGAAAATTAATTAATGTGTGTATAAATTGGATCATAATTATACATATGGGATGGAATATTATACCTTTCATAATATCATATAATTTAAAAGATCTAATGTAGAGATTGAAGTTTAAAATATAACTCCATGATCGGGCCGGGTAGTCCTCTAGATGGCATTCCGCAAGGGAATCAACTCTTATATAGTAGCATTTTGCATAGCATTCTTTTTACTGTTAAGAACAAGCTGCAGTATTCTGATATTTGTAAATCAGCAACCCTAATCTGTTTGCTGTTTTTTGCAATTGGGAATTAGTATAAATCCATTTTTGTTTCAAGCTTTGTAGCAGGGATTGGCTCCAGGCCGGTCCTTTTGCTTTGATCAATGATATTAAATTATTCATCATCAAAAAATTAAAAATAAATAAACATGAAATCTCAAGTTGAAATGAGTTTTCTCTATAAAATATTTTGTAATGTACATGAACATATGGGGCCAATTTTATCGTTGTCCTGTTGAATTCTTTGAAGGATCCGACATAATGTTTTAGATTAAAGATTCAGGATGAAATAATTAATGCTGTCAACTTATATTTCAGATATTAGTTCTTTAATTAAGGTTTAAAAATATGAATTTTCTTTGTACATGGCCTGAATTTATATATATAGGACCATGAAAGGATTTTACAATGAATAAACTAGATTTTTAAAAGTTATCATTTTATTTTTTTCAGTTTGGTGTAGAGTTTTTCTTTCTTTTCTTTTTATCTGTCTATATACACATGACATAAATTCTTTTCTAGTTAGCTAAGTCTTTTTTGCAATAATTTTATATAAAATCTTGATTATTATAAATAAATAAATAAATAACATACACGTACATAATTTGCTACACGCATTGGAAACTAGAGAAATTTCATGGACTTGGTCTAATAGACTCGGCTAAATATGTAACTAGCTAGATGTTTCACAACAGAAGATTAACTTAACCCATATCTATTCATATGATGGATCTTATATTTGATTTTAATTATTTTAATTGCTAGAAAATCCTTTGTGGGGCTATGTAAAATTGTATCGGGATTCGAAATTCACTCTTTTCAATTATTATTAATGATGCCTATTTAGAATTCAAAGATATTTTATGGTTTCTTTTGTTGTATGCTGCTGCTGCTATCTGTGGCCATTTTAGGTTGCTACTGTCTCTTATTTTGTCTTGGCCTTGTTTGATGTTTTCCTTGCCTTCGCACAGGCCCTTGTGCCCTCTCCTTTCTTTTGATTTCATGCTCATTGTATTTATAAAAGAAAAAAAAAATGTCTTGAGTCAATCTTGTCGTTTATCTCAAAGGTAATTAATGCAGTATGAAGCCAATAGCAAAACTCCACCTTGATCAAGTTTAAACCCTGTAATTAACTCGTTGTGATGTATCATAATATTGTTAAAAAGCAAAGCAACAAATCAATATTTAATACCAATGTAAACAAACAACCTGCGCATGCAGAGCCCCATGTTAATCAAATCAATGGTATTATTATAAATAAGACACTGTGGACTTGAAGTGGAAGGGTGTGAATGCCAGAAAAAGTTTTTAGCCAGATAAGTTCCTTGCATTTGAAAAGGGTCGTGCTCGTGCAGGACAGATAATTGCTTGAGCCAATATTTCTTACCACCAGAATTTTCCCACCAATGTTAACGTTAACCAAGCCTCTGCCGACGTCTCGAAGTAATAATTTGGAAACCTGACCCAATTACGCAGCCTGTTCATAAGACCTTGCACTTTTAAAAAGTTGAAAGTGTCTCCTAGACCAATTAGAGATCGATTCCATGCAGGAATATCATTGATGATGCACACCATAGCTAGAGATAGCTTTCTTTATAGACAAGACCCCTTTGCTTAGAGAAAATTTTCCAAAAGATTTCCTATCTCAAGCTCAAATCGAAGAAACAGCTCCTCTTTTTATTTGCTTTGCCCTCGAGAAAAAATCTGGAACTTCACTTTAATTTAATAGTTTAAATAGTAAGATAAAATTTTAAAATATAATTTATATTATTTTTATATATATTTTTAAATAAAAAAATTTTTATGCTCGAAACTTGTATAAATTTATATTATATTGTATTATCTTGTACTTAATTTTTATCAAATAAAATAAAAATAATGATATTTAAACTTGTAATTATTTAGTTAACAAGGTTTTAATATCATATCAAATAACTATCTCAACCTAAAAATTATATTATATCAAAAAATCATCTTAACACACTAATTAAAACTATTAAATGAAACCTCAAAAATTAATTTATATTATTATTTTACATACACATCACTCATTCATGTTATCTAAATTAATTGACTTGGGATAATGATATTTTAAGTATATGTAATATTTTATTTATAAAATTAAATTAATTTTCTTCCCATGAACCCACCTTAATGTTTTTCATTATTTTAATAAAATACTTTATGTTTTTTTCTATTTTAGTATTTATTTTTTAAAATTTAATTACTTGCACTCATAAGATTTAATAAATGCTTCCATAAGTTTCCATTACAAATCATTTGGCATGTCAGCTATTTTCCACACAAGTGTGTTTATGTATCCGAAATAACTATGATTTTTGTTATATTTTAATATTTTTGTTTTTCCATTAAGAGATTGAAAAAAAATAAAAATTAAATTAAAAATTAAAAAGAAAACCTATAAAACTAACCAACTAAGTAATTGTGTGAGTTTATTTTTTACTCATTAATTAGGATTTAATTCTAGAAGCTTTAGAAACTTTAACTAATGAGTGACATAACCGTAAACTCATCTAATTAATTAATTGATTTTATTGGTTTTGTTGTTGTTGTTTTTTAAAAAATCAATATATAGGCACTCCAGTTAGGAAAAGAAAGATAAATGACTTTATATGTCCGAATATAAATTTACAAGTTTTCAATATTGTGTTTCTATATTTATATATATTTTTAATTGTATCATTATGTAATATCTAATTCTCTAATATACCTTTCTGTCAAGTTTTTCTATCCAAATTAATATCGTTGCACATACTTCGAGTGTTATTATCACATTTGGTTTTTTCTCTCTTTTTTTTTTGTGAAATTAATTTTCTATTTTTTTTAAATTACAGATTTTAATTTGTCTGTGAACGTGTTTTTGGAACGTCTCCCTCCCATCATGATTTCATCCAGCAACAAACAGTAATGCCACATGGTCTGAGCTTTAAATGTCATCTGCTACGATTTTTATTTGGTGCAAGTACTGTATGATTCCCTTCATTAATGGATGGAACAGAAAATGACACAAGGGAAACGGGAGTAAGGAACTGATCAGTTTCCTCTGATTGAAAGTTAGGGAAGGTTCAGCCAATTTCGTTTAATCTGGATCATACCAGAAATTAATTATTTCTCCTCATTTGGTGTTTTGAAAGAAGAAGAAATATAGACGAAGGGAAAAGTGGGGTAATGCGTGCGCTCCACTCATCTGGTCCACTAAGGAATTATGGATTTTAAGCCATGCCAAATACTTTTTAAGGTGGCATCCATTTCATCTTCTTTTTTCTCCACTTTGTTGAACTGAATCCATTTCATACCGTGAAACAACAGCAAAACTGGAAAAATAAGAGTACAATAATCAAGCTTGATGGTAGTCACAATGTGATAGTATTATTTTGTAGCTCATGATGAATACCTACAGACCCTATAGCGCGCTTCTTTATAAACTAGACCTTCTTTACAGAAATTAATACCCATTCTGGGGGCTACAATGCCTATCTTTTGAACATATGCATTGCCCCTCTAAGGCGCATCCTTCAGCTCTCACAGCTTGACCATTCCCCAGAGAACATGTTTTAGGTTCCAATTGCTGCTTTGCTGCTAGAAACTTGTTGAAATCAGGTTGCTTATGTTGGTAAGGGATGGGAATTGATACTTAGGGGTTGGATTTTTTTATATATATAGATATTTTATTCATCATTCATTGAATAAGAATTTAGGTTTTTTTTTATAGTAATCAAAGAAATTTTATTAAGATTTCAGGGCCATTAAAGAGATGAAAAACTGGAAAACAAGTAGAAATTGTCTTGGTTGTGCCTGGAAATTAAAAAGACCAAAGCAAATTCTAGTATGGATCTTTCTAAAATTCTCTTCGGACCTCTGCAAAGTTCAAACATAAAATTCAAACACGTATATATAAAGTTAGCTTTAAAGAATAAAATGGTGGAAAATTAATTCAAAAGTTGAATCCCAATTTAACAACTGATCCTCAAATACCCTTATTAACTAATTCTTAACTAGCTAAATATCCCATTCACAGTCTAGCAAAAAAAATCCCAGCCTGCTAAACTCAGCTTAGGATGAAAGCTCACCTTACTCATCCAATATATATATATATATTTTCACTTAGGAATAATTAATAACGTTACCGGCACATGGTAGTGCCAAAATAACAAGATAACATCGCAGGTTATAGAAAACTCATTCAAGGAAAATAAAAAAGCAATCTCACTTCTTAATAGTAATTAACAACTAGCTATAGAAGCAAAGCCATTTCAACAGCCCGTAAAGCTGAAACTCAACCACTTCAATAATCTGGATTCCCACCGTAATTGCTATTGTAAGGTTGTGGTTGTCTCTTCTCGGTGGCATAACTCACGCGAATGTTTCTTCCTCCCAATTCCGGCCATCCATTGCTGACAATGCTTCACTGACAGATTCGGTGCTTTCGTAACTAACAAACCCGAATCCACGAGACCTCCCAGTGTCTATATCAGTGATAACTCTTGCTTTGAAGAAAAATGAGGGGAAGGGTGGGTTTCGGCTTGGGAGAGAGTGAAACGAAGGAAACGGCTAGGGTTTAAGAGAGCGATTGCTGAGTCCTTCATCGGTCGTAGCTAGTTCTTAACAAAAAATCTCACCTAACATTTTTGAATATTGTATATAAAAAATCTCTCAATTATCTGATCAGTCCTTCATCGCTCGCACCCTCCTGATATGGTGCTAACAAAAAGTTGAATCCAGCTTGTTCAACCTTATCGATAAGCTCGCGTAGACGTACACACCAGCATCAGCTGTCACAGCTAAATCAGCCGTGTCAATTTCAATGCTTTAATTACACTTTATTGTGCTTATTAAGATTGAATTGGCATATTGTGTATCAGGGCAGGGCAACTTCGGTGGTGTGCGAAAATCGACTAACCACCTTAACCTTAGAGGTTACTTTGATTAGCATGTGCAACAGCTTAGCATAGCTCTTCTTCGGTCGTAGAGCATGTGATACTTGGAACATGACAATCTTTTATATCATTCCATACATCATTGGAGCTGTAAAGAGTGCAACCACTCTCGTTGCAATGAACCGGGGGTGATGGTCAGTAGGGTTGGAGCCCAAAGAATAAGTTGCAAGGCAGCACGGAGCCACCACCAGAAGTATAACATGAGCTAGCTAGGCCTTGGTTTAGATTCCTGATTTGCAGAATTTTGGTAAGGTGAAGTCCTATAAATGGAATTTTCTTGCAAAAGCAATGATTTGAAGGGAAATTATAATGGGATCTCTTCCATAACTTATTCGCCAAGATTTATTAAATGAATATTGTAGACACAGATG
>Ga0307517_10015710_pt1 | contig 10030 bp, 8 predicted proteins | sample 23_EM_MG_FD_194515 | JGI IMG/M metagenome (GOLD analysis project Ga0307517, IMG submission 194515) | Populus trichocarpa ectomycorrhiza microbial communities from riparian zone in the Pacific Northwest, United States - 23_EM | ecosystem: Host-associated > Plants > Roots > Unclassified | place...
GGCCTCCTGCTCGCGCAAGATCGCGATGATCTGCTCTTCCGTGAACCTTGATCGCTTCATCCGTCCGTCCCTTTCCTGGGGCGGACTCTAATTATTCCTGGAGGAGTTTCAGGGGGTCACGTCAAGCGCCAGGCAGCATGGGTCTGAGAGGACGCTTAAGGATGGGCGAGTTGCGGCTTTCAAAGCTTCGCCGGCGAAACACGCAACTGCCCCCTCCCCGCGCTGCATGAACGAAGCGCGAGGGAAGGCGCATGTTAGGGATCTGCGGCTAAGTGCTGAAACGGACGGGTTTCAGGCCTGACAATTCACAATGGGCATCAAGGATGGAGGAGAAATCCTTATCCCCATATCCCTTTGCCCGTGCGGAGCTGAAGGCCTCGCGGGCTGCAGCTCCCACGAATAGCGGCACCTTCGCCGATGCCGCCGCCGTCATGATCAGCGACAGATCCTTGTGCGCGAGATCGAGAGCGAAGCCAGGCGCGATATCGTCACGAAACACCTTATGCGGCCATGCCATTTGCATCTGACCATTGAAGGCTGAGGTTCCGTTGATGACGTCCAACGTCTTTTCGAGATTGAGCCCCATCCCCTCCGCAAGGGCGAAGCCCTCGGCGTTGAGCTGGCATGCCCCGATCGCGAGGAAGTTGTTGACCAATTTGGTCCGGGTGCCGGCGCCGGCTGGGCCGCAGTGAAAGATGGTCGTACCCATCGCATCCAGAAGCGGCCGCACATGAGCGACATCTTCGTCCGAGCCGCCGACCATGAAGAGGGATTCCCCCTTTTCCGCGTGCGTGGAGAGCCGTCCGACAGGCGCATCGACAAAACCTAGCCCTGCGCTCTTTGCGGCGCGCGCTAGGCTGTCCGTCACGTCAGGATCGATTGTACTCATGTCCAGGATCACGGAACCCGGTCGGGCGACAGCGATAACACCATCACGCGCGAGCAGAACGTCCTGAACGATCTGCGAGTTCGGCAGCATCGTCACGATCACCTCGGCGTCCCGAGTGACAGTCGCGACATTCGATCCCGCCGATGCGCCCAGGGCGACCAACGCCTCCACTGCCGCGGCGCTGATGTCGTACACGGAAAGATCAAAACCCTTCCGGGCGAGGTTGGACGCCATGGGGCGGCCCATATTGCCCAACCCCACAAAACCCACTTTCATCGATCCTGTCCTTTCATGGCACGAGCCAAACTCACATTCCGCAAAACAGGCCTATATGCAGACTAACGATCAGGGATCGTCGCCGCGCACGCCACGCTATATATTATTGAATGATCAATCACTTTTGAGATTGTATTGTCAATCTCTCGATCTCATAAAATGCCCGTAAATTGGGGTTTTTGGTCGGAGATAAAATGACTGACAATTCGGAAAAAGACGCCGGAGAGGGACGCGGGCCTGAGATTCGCCGCAAGCTCCTCGGCGAGCGTGACACCCGGCTACGGGACGAGAAGATTTACGCCAACGACGTCATGCGCGATTTTGTCGAGATTACGAACGTCACGATCTTCGACAAAATCTGGGCCAGACCCGGTCTCGACCTCAAGACACGGTGCTTGATTACGACGATCTCCGACGTCGTCGGGGGCCGCTTTCCGGAGTTGGAGACGCATTTGCGCATGTGCCTTCGCCATGGGTGGAGCAAGGACGAACTCAAGGAGGCGATCCTCCACCTCCTCGCCTATGTCGGGGCGCCCCTGGTTCGAAGCTCCCTTCTGGTCGCAGCGAAAGTCTTCGACGAGTGGGAGGAAGAAGGCTGACGCAACGGCCATCTGTTATTGCTCAGCGACCCGCACGACCAAGGCAGAAAAGGAAGCGGTCGCGCCAGCCATGACGATGCGCTCTCGTCGGCCTTGAGGCCGAGATGAGCGCTGCACTCCCGCCACAAAGAGAAGCGAACAGCTTTTGGCGCAATTCCGTTAGAAAACGACGAGGTCGGTATCCGAAGCTCATCAATCCGGAATGCGGATGTTCAGATATTCAAAGCCGTAGATGACGCTCCCGAAACTCTTCGGATCAGGAACCGGCGCCACCAACTCGTATCGCGGCATACGATCCAGGATCTCCTCGATCGCGACACGCAATTCCAGCCTCGCAAGGTGCATGCCGAGGCAGGAATGCACCCCGTATCCGAACCCGAAATGATGATTCCGCTTGCGATGCAGATCAAATCTCGCGGGGGCGTCGAATTCCTGGTCGTCCCGATTGGCCCAGGCATAAGACATGACAAGCCGGTTGCCCGGACGGAGATCCACGCCGCCGATCGTGATCGGTTTGATCACGGTGCGCGCATTGAAATAGGAAACAGATTCCAGCCGCAGCGATTCCTCCACCGCCGCCGGGATCAGTGATCTATCCTGCAGCAGCTCCTCGCGGGCCTCTGGGAACATCGCCAGGAGATAGATCGTATTGGTGATCGAATGCTTCGTCGTGTCCATCGAGCCGATGGTCAACGCCGACATCAGGCCAAGCGCTTCCTCGCGCGTAAAGCTATCGCCATCCTTGCTGTAGTTGATGACCTGGGCCAGCATGCCTTCGTCATCGAGCTTACCGAGGAAGCGATCATAGGCGTCGAACATGACGGCCAGGAAATCGTCCCGCCCCCGCATCTGCTTTTTCTTGTCGAGCTCAAGGGATCCCCCGAGCATGACCTCGAACGCGTCGTGCAGACGGTGGATTTCGTCGCTTGAATAGCCGAGCACGGCGGCCGCCACCCCAAGGGGAACGTGCATCGCGAACTGCTTGATGACTTCGCCACCCTTGTTGGCAAGGATTTCCGCCAGCGACTTGACGATGATATCGCGTACCAGCGCTTCGTGCTTCTTGACTGCGGTGGGCTTGAGGAAGACCTGAAGGGCGTTGCGGTAGCGCGCGTGATCGGGCGGATCGGCCTGCGACGGAACCACGTTGAACTCGAACTTATGTCCAGGTTCGCTCACACCATCCAGGTTCGAGAAGTGCTCGGTATCCAGGAGTATTTTCTTCACCAAATCGTAGCTATTGACGTAGAAGGTGCCTCCATGAGCTTCGCTGTAGAATATCGGCAAGTTCTTTGCGAAATCTAGGCCCATACTATACTGCTCGTCACGAGGACGAGATACAATATGGTTAAAATCTCTCCTTGGCGTCGAGGCCGCCGTTTCCCGTGTCGGCGCGTCTAGCGTCGATGATTTCGTTGCCATGACTTGGCCTTCCACGAAAAATGTCGCAGCAATCGATGACATTTGACAGTTTACCTGTCAAGTTTTCTTTCCCAGCATTTCGGTGGCGCGGAGGTTGGACGACCCAGCGCCAGCCAGCCCTCAAGCCCGCCGAGCCAGGATCTCTGCGATCTCTTCGCTGTGCATCCAGGGGCCAGGATTGACCTGTGGATCGGCTCGCAGGTCGACGGCCCATCGGCACATCCGCCGCTCGGGCTCTATCCCGTCGCTGGGGGCGGCGCCGCCGGATCCAACGATCGCATAGCCCACGGGGATGAAGTTCTGCCCCCCCATCAGGGCGCCCTTGTCCCGGAGCCGCGTCCGCAAATCATCGGGAAAAACGCCAGCCGCCTTGGTTGCGGCGCTGAAGCTGTCGAGCGCGTCCTCGATATTGTCGAGGGGCACGATGTTGGCCACTCGACCATAAAGAAGCCCTGGGAAATCCACCTGCTCGGGGAATTGGGAAACGATAACCGCGCCCGTCCGCTCGACACGAGGCCAATCGGTGAAAACCCGATAGAAATCGTCCTGATGCGACAGCGATTCAAGCTCGCCCTTGAGCACAGGATCGAACCGGAGCGGGCCGCCGCTGGTGCTCAACGGAAGATTCTGCACCGCCTCGAACACAAGCTGGCCAAATTTGTTGGCTGCAGCGATCCCCTCGTCGTCCGTGCCGGACTCCAAGAACATCACCCGCGCATTAGAGCATGCCTCCTGATCGAACCCTCCCATATCGGCGGCCGCGCGCCGCGCGACATCGCGCATCGTGGCATCGTCGGCCAGCGCCTCCTTGCCAATCAGCGTGGTGCTGAACTTGGGTTCGAGCGGAATTAGATCAATGCCGGGCTGCAGATATTTGGTGATGTGCTTGATGGAAGCAAAGCCGCCCCAGGCGACGATCCGCTCGATATGCTGGGGACGATATATCGCCTCCTCGACTTCTTCGTCCCCGCCCTTCCAGTAAGCGACACTCAAATGCCGCGTCAGCGGGTGATCCGGAGCCATCTCGATCATGGTCCGCGCGATGGCTCCCATTGTCACCGGATCGTTGGACGGCGTTTTCACGATGGCGTCGCTGCGCGTCATGGCGTTGCGGAGCAGCGTCGTAATCGGCACGACCGGGACATTCCCGGCAATGACATGAACCGCGCGCGATCCAACGGCCCTCACCTCTATGGCTCGCCCGTCACGCAAAGAAGTGCGGACCCAGCCTTCCAGGTAGTCGATCCCGATCCTGGCCTCGGCGATCTGGCGAACATTTTCACGGGCCAACGCGGACGGAGAATTGCGAAAGATCGCCTCAAGGACGCCGCGCGACAGATTGGAGGAGAGACATGCAACCTCGAACGCTTCCCGCCAGTAAACGTTCGTGTCCAGATCGAGCCTGGACTTCAGTTCATCCAGATAGTCGCAGATCTCATCGAAGCTGATACGGTATAGATCCTCAAGAATAACGGGACTCTTGGCGACGAGTTTGTTGATATATTTCTTAACGCTCGGCGTAGAGAACAGGTGACCTGTCATGCCCCTGTTCTCAAACTCCACATCATAATCTTCTATGATTTCTCCACGTATGATCAGCGGCACTTTGAACGTCGGCATGGACATCGTTCCTTATCGCTCAGCCGGCCGCCAGCAGGGCCTTGAGGGCGTCGTCCGTTTGATCGATCGTCGCCGCACAGGTAATCTTGTCTTCGCCCGTCACCTCAGCGCTGTACCGGGTGATATCCGCACGCACGCGCGGCCCTTTCCGGCCGCTCGGGCTCGGCGTGTCCCAGTCGATCGTGACCTTGTCGCCCGAAATGATCCCGCCCCAGTTCGTCTGAGCGAGCAGATCGTAGAAAGCCAGACGGCCTGTCACCACGCCCTCGCGCGGCAGCACTGCGCCCGTCGTGGGATCGAGGAGGAAGGGAATGAGGTGCGGCGGCACATGATACCAGCCCTCATCCCCCATCGGCATGATCGTCACCATCTCGCTCATGCCATAGTTGCGCGCCCATGACTGGATGCCGGTGAATTCCTTGACGAGGTCCAGCCAATCCGGCCGGAGTGCGCCCTCCTTGTTGCCGCCGCCGGTCTGCCCGATGCTACCGTCCCCGAAGATATTGCGCATTCCCTTGGCGAGTCCCGAGAGGGAGATCTCCTGAAGCAAATTGGCGTAGCCTCCGGCCACGATCCGCCGCCCCGCAAGCTTTTCGAGCACCGCGTCGTAGAATGTCGTGGCGTCGGCCGGCCTCTTCTCAAGATCCGCCATATATTGGAGCAAGGCCACGCGCTGGGCTTCGGACAGCGCGATTTTCGACATGTCCCCCTTGGCTTGCGCGATCCGAATCCGGCCGGAGAGCGACACGAGATCGGCGCTTACCTCATAGTCCAGCGTATAGAGTTGGTCGGGCGAGGGAACGACGTATTCCTCCATCAGCGGGAAGCATCTGTGCCGCATCTGCCGCCCGCGCCGAGGCACCGGCGACACCCAGGGAAGCCGCTCGTCGCCCGGATGTCCCAGGCGGATACCCGGCGCGCGAAACCCTTCGTGAACTTTCACGTAGTTGCGAAAATAAGAGAAGATTTCGATCGTGCTGCGCGGAAAGAAGGAGAGCTTGCCGGACGTGCCTGACGTATGGACGATGCGAAGCGGCGTCTGGGCATCCAGCGTATCGATCCAGGAATCCACGCCTTCACAGTGACTGACATCGGCGGCCGACAAATCGATCGTCGTATAGCCGCCGAGCCATTGCGTCAGCCGGCCGAACTGGGCCTTCTCGACCAGGGAAACCGGATATCCCTTGTAGACCGAGTCCGAGAAAAGCAGCGGGACCACGTCCTCCAGGGCGTTGATCTGCGTGATATTGGCGATCTGCGCTTGGGTGCGAACAGATTTTAACTGGGGAAGCAGTTCACCGAACCGCCGCTGGAGAGCCTTGAGCTGGAACGCCTCCAACTCACCCTTCTCCATCGAGAAGAGTTCTTCCGACGACAGGTCCACCATATTCGACAGGTCGTCGCGCTCCGGCGCCTGGGTCGATACCTCTTGCTGCAGGGCTTCGCTCACAGAATTCCTCCTATATGTCCTGCCGACCTGGATGCCAGAGAGCTTCCTTGGCGTAGGCGGCAGCCGGGCGCCCCTGCCACCGAGTGCGGGTGTGTCGCCGGGTTCAGCGCTCTCGCGACCATTAATCTAAACAGTTTACCTGTCGATCTTAAGTCTGAACAGTTGGCCTGTCAATCGAACCGTCCCGCTGCACAACGGCCGAACCGCTCCGAACATCCGGACACGGCATGAGGCGCGCGCTATCCGTGCGGAATCTGGTTGAAGGGCACATCCTTATCGACCCGCACATCACCCGGCATCCCAAGCACCCGCTCCGCGATGATATTGCGCAGGATCTCATCGCTGCCACCGGCGATGCGTCCGCCAGGTGAGGAGAGATAGGCCTCCTGGAACATCATGTTCAGCGGGGACACGTCCCGGTCGAAGACAATTCCTCCGGCATCGAGCAGATCCAGGCCGTAGGATGCGATATCCTGCGACATCGTCGCCTTGACCAATTTGCCGATGGAATTCTCAGGCCCCGGCTCCTTGCCTCGCGAAACCGCAGTGAGGGTGCGAAACAGGCCGACCTTCAGCCCCTGGGATTGCACATACCAGTCAGCGAGTTTCTCCCGCACCGCAGCATGTTCGATCGCGGGGTTGCCGTCGATTTCCACCATGCGGGCGAGGTTGAGCAGGTCGCGTGGATTGGGCCACGCATCGATCGTACCTCCAACCACGCGCTCGTTCATCAGCGTCGTTAGAGCTACCCGCCACCCGTCACCGACAGCACCCAGACGTTGACTGTCGGGAATGCGAACGTCCGTCAGGAAGACTTCAGAAAAGCGGCGCGCGCCCGTAATCTGGTGAATGGGCCGCGCCTCGACTCCCGGCGTCTTCATGTCCAGGAAGAAGAATGTGATGCCCTTGTGCTTGGCCGCGGTCGGGTCCGTGCGCGCGATCAGAATCCCATAGTCGGAATGATGCGCGCCGGAATTCCAGATCTTCTGCCCATTGATCACCCATTCGTCACCGCGACGCTCGGCGCGCGTGCGGATGCCCGCCATATCCGATCCGGCCGCCGGCTCTGAGAAGAGCTGGCACCAGATATGCTCGCCCCGCAAAGCCGGCGGGATATAAGTCCGAAGCTGGTCTTCGGTGGCATATGCGAGCATCGTGGGCAGACACATGCCGACACCGACTTCGAACACACCGTTCGGAACGTCGAACTTCAGTTCCTCCTGATGGTAGATGACTGACATGATGGGTGGCGCTTCACGTCCGCCCCATTTTTTCGGCCAGCCCAGCGCAGCAAAGCCGGCCTCAGCTTTCTTGGCCTGCCATATTCTGGCGTTGCGGATCTCCTCATCCGTGATGTGACCCCGATAGTTGACCTGCTTAGTCTCATCGCGCGGCTTGGCATTGGCCTTGAGAAAAGCCCGAGCCTCCGCACGGAAGGCCGCTTCTTCCGGCGTATCCGCGAAATCCATAGCGTCCTCCTACAGCGCTTCGCCGGCTTCAACGCGGGCGATGAGCCGATCTTTCCAATAGGGCGTGCCGCCTAAGACCAGATCGAGATACTTCGACCGCCGGTAATAGAGATGGCAGTCGAATTCCCAAGTATATCCGGCTCCGCCATGCGTTTGGATATTCTCCTTACTCGCAACGAAATAGGCATGGCTTGCTGAAACGCGCGCGCTGGCGCCGGCGATGGCGACGGCATGCTCTCCGCCGGAAAGCGCCCAAGCCCCGTAATAGGCATTGGACCGAGCCAGCTCGACCGCGACATAGACATCGGCGAGTTTGTGTTTGATGGCCTGGAACGATGCGATCGGGCGCCCGAACGCATACCGCTGCAGGCTATGATCGCGCGCCATCATCAGTGCGGCATGCGCGCCGCCGACCTGTTCGAAGGCGATCAGGATGGCCGCGCGATCCAGCACGGTCTCGATCACACTCCAAGCGTCCCCATCAGATCCGATCCGCACGGCCGGCGCCGACGCAAAGCTGAGCCTGGCGATATTGCGCGTCGGATCGATTGACGTGAGCGTATGTCGATCAACGCCCGGCTGATCCAGATCGACGCGGTACAGCCCTATTCCGGCCGCGTCCCGTGCAGCGACAATCGCGAAGTCAGCGATCGCACCGTCCGGAACGGGCCATTTGACCCCTGTCAGTTTTCCGCCCTCCGCCCGAAGTCGAACGCCCGTCGGGTCGGGGCGCCCAAAACCCTCGGCGAGAGCGAAGGTGCCGATGCGCGAGCCATCTGCGAGCTTAGGGAGCAGTTCCTGCTTGTCTGCTTCGCTTCCCGCCTTCAGCAAGAATTCGGCAGCCAGATAGATGCTCGATGAAAATGGCAATGGCGCAACTGCCCTGCCCAATTCTTCCGCGAGGAAGCACAGTCCCTCATAGCCAAGCCCCACGCCGCCATATTGCTCGGGAATGGCGGCGCCGAGCCAGCCCATCTCGGCCACGCTTTGCCATAACTCCTGTGCATAAGGCCGCTCGCCGTTGAGAACGGCGCGAACAACACTGGGAGCGCATTGATCGCTGAGAAACTTGCTCGCCTGGTCGCGCAGGAACAACGCGTCCTCAGAAAACTCGAAGTTCATTCCAACCTCCGCCGAAGCGCCAGGACAATATTCACGCGCCCCTGGCGCGGCCTTGTCTTTTCATTGAAGAGTTCAGGCACGTTGCATGAGTTGTTCGGCCATGCCGAGTTTGTCGGCAAGGCCGGAGTCTGCGATGGTTTTGCGCAGCATGGCCCTGTCCTCTTCGGCGAGGGGATGAAGCGGCGGACGCGGCGGGCCGGCGGGCACGCCCATCAGATCCTGCCAGTATTTCATGAACGCGATGGGGTGCTCGTTGCGCTCGAGCACCGCCTTGTAGATATTGTCCCACATCGTCCGCAGCGGCTGCAGTTCCGCCGCGACCTTCTCCGCCTCCTCGAACCGGCCCGCCTGCCCCAGGCGCTGATATTCTGCGATCGGCTGCCAGCCGGGAGACTGCATGATGTGGCACGCCGTGGTCGCGAACAGCGCCTGCTGGTTATTCTTGCGGATGTGCCGCAGATAGTCGGTCTCGATCGCATGGCTGACCACGATCCGGTCACCACACTTCTCGAACACCGCGTCGCTATGGGCGTTGTTGAAATAGCCGTTCTTCAGCGCACAGACATTCTCGATGTCCGACAGCCGGTCGACCATCTCGACGCTCAGCTCCAGCCCCGCATGCGGCGTGTTGTACAGCGCGATCGGCGCGTCCAGTCGGTCGCACACATAGCGGAAGAAGGCGAAGATATGCTCTTCCGACTTGGTATGTTCGAAGGGCGCCTGCAGCAGCAGGATCGAGGCGCCATGGTCGATCGCGTGCTGACCGAAGCGCACCGTCTCCTTGATGCTGTGATCCGTGATGTTGACATAGACCGGCTTGCGACCGCCGACCTCCGCCAGCAAAATCTCCGCGCCTCGACGGCGCTCCTCGTGCGTCGAGGACCAATATTCGAACAGGCTCGAATAGGACAGACCGCCGATCTCCAGCTCCAGAGCCCGCCGAACACCGATCCGGATACCCTCCTCGTCGAGCTCGTCGTCCCCCTTCACAGGCCCCAGCATCGAAACCCACAAGCCCCGGATATGCTCCCGCGCCCACGCCTTCGCTCCCGACGAACCCGGCTGCAGCACCATTCCACCAAGATCCGCCATCTCAATCCTCCCAATCCAAGACAGGCCCGACCCAGCCAAACCTCTCAACAGGCCCACCCATAATTATCAACAGGTAGACTGTCAAATTGGG
>Ga0307517_10015711_pt1 | contig 10030 bp, 12 predicted proteins | sample 23_EM_MG_FD_194515 | JGI IMG/M metagenome (GOLD analysis project Ga0307517, IMG submission 194515) | Populus trichocarpa ectomycorrhiza microbial communities from riparian zone in the Pacific Northwest, United States - 23_EM | ecosystem: Host-associated > Plants > Roots > Unclassified | place...
CGGGCGATGGCCACCAGCATCGACTCGGTATCGGCGTAGGGCACTGCGCGCGCGGTGGGCTGGGTCGGGAACGCGCCAGCGAGGTCGCGGTCGGCCAGCAGCAGCGCACTTTGCCGCAAGCTGTCGTCGAGCACCTCGTCGATTTCATTCAGCGTCAACCAGTACGCGGAGAACACCAGAACCGGCGCAGCCAGGCTCAACGCGCCCAGCACCCAGAGCATCAGCTGGCGCAACAGCGACGGCGTCCTCATGCAGAGATTCGGTAGCCGACCCCGCGTATGTTCTTGATCACCTGGGCACCGAGTTTGCGTCGCAGGTTGTGCAAATGCACCTCGACCGCATTGCTGCCGACCTCTTCTCCCCAACCATAGATGGACTCTTCGAGACGCTCGCGCGAGAGCACGGCTCCGGGTCGGCGCAACAGCGCTTCGAGCAACGCGAACTCCTTGGCCGTCAGTGTCAGGGCCCGCCCGTCGAGCGTCGCCATCCGCGTCACCGGATCGATCCGAAGCGCTCCCGCGCTCATCTCGATCGAGGCCGACTTGGCATGGCGCCGCAGCAGCGCCCGGACCCGCGCGACGAGTTCGTCGAGGTCGAACGGCTTCAGCAGGTAGTCGTCGGCGCCGGCATTCAGGCCCGCGATGCGATCGGGCACCGCGTCGCGTGCACTGACGATCAACACCGGCACGGTTTCGCGCCGCCCACGCAGCTCGTGCAGCAGCGACAAGCCATCGACACCCGGCAAGCCGAGGTCGAGCACGACGGCGTCATAGACCCCATTCGAGAGGGCCGACCGGCCGCCCGGCCCGTCGTGGATCCAGTCGACGGTGAAACCCGCGGCAGACAGGCCGAGCCGTATCGCCCGCCCGATCATCCGGTCGTCTTCGATCAACAACAGCCGCATCAGGGCGCCCTCATGTCCGCTACAGATCCCGGCAAGTCTGGCACTTTCGATTTGCACAGTCTCCGCCACGCGGACAAGACTATGCGCCGTCGCTGAAATGAGCCTTAAGAAGCGGCCCGCCGGCACGAATCAAATCAACGGTGTGGGCGCCGCGCAGCGCTTGCACATCGCGTTCGGGAAACTTGACCGCGATCAATCAGCGAGCGCCATCCAGACGCATGAAATGCGCCCGCACGTCGCAGATTCTTGCAGCGTGCGAGTCGATGTTCACAACAGTCTGGAGACCACGATGAAGACGAAATTCGCGACGGGTGCGACCGCTTTCGCACACCACCCCTTGGCGCTCGCGTGTTCGATGGCATTGGCCATCGCCGCCGGAAGCGCGCATGCCGATCAGGACGCCGAGATGCAGGCCAAGCTCGATGCCCTGCAGAAGCAGATTTCGGAACTGCAGGCGCAGATGGCCGCCAAGGCCGACAAGACGCAGAAGCAAGACGAGAAGCCGAGCCCGCAGCAACCCGGCATCCGCACCGTGCCGGGCGATGCGCTGACCTTCAAGATCGGTGACAACAACGAGGTGACGCTGTACGGGCACGCCGACCTGTCGCTCGACTATCAGACGAGCGGCTTGAAGAACGCGACCGGCGCCACCGGCAACAACGGCTGGGTGGGCGACGTCTCGAGCAACCTGTCGTACTTCGGCGTGCGCGGGTCTCGCCAACTCACCGATGACCTGAAGGCGGTGTTCCAGTTCGAGACCGAGGTGATGTACGCGGCGACCACCGGCACCTCGGATCAGGCGCCCGACGGCACGGCGCAGAAGTCCGGTCTGGGTTCGCGCAACAGCTATGTCGGCCTTCAAAGCACCAAGCTCGGTGCGATCAAGCTGGGCAAGAACGACACGCCGTACAAGTCGTCGACGGGACGACTGGATCCGTTCGCGAACACCGTGGCCGACTACAACAGCATCATGGGCAACACCGGCGGCGACGCACGAGCCGAGTTCGATCTGCGCACGCCGCATTCGGTCTGGTACGAGTCGCCGAAGTGGAGTGGCTGGAGTTTCAGTGGGCTGGTCTCTCCCGGACAAAACCGCAGCACCGACGCGCTGCAGTACGCCTTGGGTGAACCCGATTGCACCGGCGGCAACAGCGTCGGGCCGCAGAACCCGGCGAGCGGCTGCAACGACGGCTCGTTCGGCACCGCCTACAGCGCCGCCGTGGCGTACGAGATGGGCCCGCTGTTTGCCACTGCGGCGTACGAACTGCACAAACGCGTGAACCGCAGCGGCGACGATCTGACGCCGGACTCGGTCGGCATCGCCAACGAGAGCGCATTCAAGCTCGGGATCCAATACACGTTTGCCGAGGCCACCACGATCAACTTCGCCTGGGAGAAGATGAAGCGCAACGCGATCACGGCGCTGCTCGACGAGCGCAGCCGCAACGGCACGTGGCTGGCGCTGACACAACGGTTCTCGCCGAGCGACGAGGTGAATCTCGGGTGGGCTCATGCCGGCAAGACTCCGGGCAATCCGAACGGCGCGCCGCCGAACATGAGCGGGGTCGACGGCTCCGGTCAGTCGGTGAACAACGCGGCGAACCAGTTCTCGCTGGGCTACAAGCACCGCTTCCAGGACAAGAAGGTCTCGGCGTACGTGGTCTACACCGATCTGCGCAACAGCGACTTCGCGCACTACGCACTCGGCGTGAGCGGCCACGGTATCGTCACGCGCAACAAGGACGGCGACGGTGCGACCTTCAGCGGCTACGACGCCAAGGCGATTTCGGTCGGTTTGACGTACGACTTCTGACGGCAATGGCGTGTTCGCTCCGGCCGGTAGCCTGGCCGACCAGGGCATTCATGCCGCGCAGACCGCGGGCAGCACATCACTGATCGGTGCGCGCAACAGCGCATCGGCGATAGCATCCATCGGCGTCGGCTGGTTGTTCATGATGACGATCCGCGCACCGGCCGCCTTCGCAACCGGAACGACGCTCGCCGCCGGATAGACCTGCAAGGTGCTGCCGACCGCGAGCAGCAGATCGGCCTCGCCGGCGGCCTCCATCGCGCGGTCGATGACCGCCGGCACGAGGGCCTGGCCGAAGGAGATCGTGTCGCTCTTCAAGATGCCGCCGCAGGCCAGGCACGCCGGGTCGACCTCGCCGGCGCGAACCCGCGCCAGCACGTCTGGCATCGGCACACGCCGGCCGCAGCCCCAGCACATCGCGCGGCGCATCGTGCCGTGGACCTCGATGATCCGCGCCGCGGCATTGCCGGCCAGCTGGTGCAGCTCGTCGATGTTCTGCGTGATCAGCGCGTGCAGCTTGCCGCGTCGCTCGAGCTCGACCAGCGCGAGGTGGCCGCGATTCGGCCGTGCCTGCCACGCGGGATGAGCCAGTCGGCTGCGCCACGCGGCCTGGCGCACCAGCGGGTCGGCCAGGTAGGTCTGCAGCGTCGACTGCTTCTCGGCCGCCGGATCGGTGGTCCAGACGCCCTGCGGCCCGCGGAAATCGGGAATGCCCGACTCGGTGGAGATCCCTGCCCCCGTCAACACAACGACGCGACTGGCCTCGGCGATCCAGGTCCTGACGAGTGGGATCGGATCGGCCGACGGCATGGCGAGAGCAGGCAGCGAGCCTTACAGCGTGGGTAGGCGATCGAAGCGGTCGAAGCGAGGAAACGGCGCTGGCAAGCGCGTAACCTCGAGGTCGTCGACCAGTGCCGCGGACATGCCTTCGCGCAGCCAGCTGCACAGGTCCGCAAGCTGCGCCGATGAACCCTGCAGCATCGCCTCGACCGAGCCGTCCATGCGGTTGCGCACCCAGCCGGTGACCCCGACCACCCGCGCGCGGCTCACGCACGCGTCGCGGTAGCCGACACCTTGCACGCGGCCGGAGACCCGCACCAGCCAGCTCTCGAGCGTCCCATCCTCGTCGCGAGATTCCATGTGCGCCGCCTCATTGCAAGGTCATGCCCGGCCCATCTTACTCAACTGCTTGGGCCGCGCTAGCCTCGCGCGCATCCGACGGCGCCGGGTGGCTTGCGGGGCTGCGCTGAAGACGCCACAGCAGCGCGAACGCGACCAGCGACGTCGCGACGACGACGTAGCCAACCACGTCGAAATTCTGCAGCTTGCCGTCCGCGCCGAGCGTGACGATGTGGCCGGCGACAACGGACGCGAGACCGCCGGACAACTGCTGGACCGAGGCACTGACGGCATTGAAGGAGCCGCGCTGAGTGACCGCCGGCACCGACGACACCAGCGCCTGGAAGGGAATCATGCGTGAGAAGATCCCGACGAACATCACCGCATTGACGATGATCAGCACCGGCAGCGAGATCGGTTCGAGGTGGGTGTAGATCAACACCATGACGATCGACAGCGCCGTGCCGAGCATGAACACGCGGAACTTGCCGACCGCATCGGCGGCTTTGCCGATCAGCGGCCCGACGAAGATCGTGCAGATGCCCGTGACCAGATAGACGGTGGGCAGGCTGTGCAGGGAAATGCCCAGATTGCTGACGACGTACGCGCTGCTGAACGGCATCAGCATGAACCCGCCGGTGGTCAGCAACGCCGTCGTCGCGAAGGCGATCAGGTACCGCGGCACCGTCAGCGTTTGAAAGAGATGCCGCCACGCGCTGTGTTCCTGCGACACCTTCAGGTGGTCGGCGACGGGTTGCATGCGCCAGATCACGACAATGCCGCCGAGCACGCCCAGTGCGGCCATCGCGAGGAACGGCACGTGCCAGTTCCATCGATTGGACAAATACAGCCCGATCGGGATACCCAGCACCTGGCTCGCCGCGAAGGCCGTCTGGATCAGACCCATCACGCGACCACGCATCTTCAGCGGGAACAGATCGGTCGCGATCGCGAGCACGACCGAGCCGATGACGCCGCCGAACAAACCCGTGACGACGCGCGCCAGCAGCAAGGTCTCGAAGCTTTGCGCGAGCCCGCACCACAGCGTTCCGACGATGAACCCGGTGTAGAAGAACAGCAGGATCTTCTTGCGGTCGAACCGGTCCGCAAAGCCGGCGGTCAGCAAGCCCGACGCGCCGGCGCTGAACGCGTACGCGGAGACGACCAGCCCGAACTGCTTCGGACCGATCGCCAGCGCCGGCATGATCACCGCGCCCAGCGGCGACATCAGCATGAAATCGAGGATGACGGCGAACTGCAGGAACGCCAGCATCCCGACGACAAACTTCTGATAGCGAGAGAACTGCGTGGGCTCGGTGGTGGCGGGCATGTTCATGGGTTCGATCGGACGCGGCTGAGGGTGATGGCGTGCTCGTGACAGGCGCTGACGCACAGGCCGCATGCTCGGCAGGCCTCCGCGTTCGGCGTATAGGCCACCTTCATGCCGTGCACGCGCAGCTTCAGCTTGTGCAGCGTGCCGAGGCCTTGGTAGTCAGTATCGGCGATTCGCCGAACTTGAAAGACGAGCTCGGGACAGACCCGAACGCAGTCGGCTTTTCCCTCGCAGCGTGTCAGGTCGACGATCGGCGCGAACACGCCCGGCTCCTGTTTGCACAGGGCCGCAGCCCTTGGGCTAGTGTTCATTCCCGGTCGCCCGGGCGCCTGCCCACATGAACGCCGCGATGGAACTGCTCGCGCTCCTCGGGCGTCATGGCTTGCCATCGGCCCCAATGGTGACGCGCGTGCCACCCGCCGTGTCCGCGGAAGCCTCCGAACAGAATGCGGCTCAGGATCAGCAGCCCCAGCGCCTGCAGGTACTCGATCGATCGGGCGCCGGCAAACGCCACCGGGATGACGGCGTTCCACAGCAGCATGACCATCCCGCCCAGCGCGGCCACCGCCACCACGGCGAACACCGCCTTGCCCAGATATCGCGCTTTGAACCTCATGTCTGTGCTCCTTCGTCAAATGTCAAATTCGTCGTACACGGTCTGCAGACGCGCCCGCAGGTACAAGACCGCGTAGCGCTTGCGCCCGAGCAAGGTATTCACCGCCACCCCGCTCTGCGCCGCCATCTCCTTGAAGCTCACGCCCTCGAGTTCGTGCGCCACGAAGACCTCCCGCTGGTTCTGCGGCAGCTCGTCGAGGGCTTGCTGCAAGGCTTTCAGCAGGACCGATCGCGCGTAGGCCGCTTCCGGCCCGGCATCGGGTGCCGGCAGCGCGAGGTCCAGACGGATCTCGTTGTCGTCATCGTCGCGCTCCACGATCTCGTCGAGCGGCTGCTCCCGCTTCTTTCGGAAGCGGTCGATGATGCGGTGGCGTGCAACTTGGAACAGCCACGCGCTCGCCTGCTCGATCGCGGCCGGAAGGCGGTATGCCTCGATGAATTCGTGGAAGACGTCTTGCAGGATGTCTTCGGCGTCCGTCTGATCACGCACGTGGCGCCGGATGAAGTTCCCCAGCCTCGAGCGCTCGCGCAGAAACGTGGCGGCGATGTCGCTGTCTTTGTCGGCCATCAGGATCGGAGGCGTCGGCGGGTCCATGACTCTGAAGGCGTTTCAGAATCAGGAATATTGTGCTCAGCAAGAAATCTTTCATTCTTGCTCCCTGCGAACCGCGTTCTATTTGAGCGTCAGCGCTGCAGGGCCAGATCGAAGATCGGTTCAGCGGCGACCCATTTGACACCCGCGGGCGTCCAGGGCGTGGGGGCCTGAAAGCGCCACATCAGTTCTTCCCACGCGATCAGCCGCGGGTCGGTGGCCGCGGCGTGGGCCATGCGCTCGGCGTCGAAGACCGCATCGTCGGTGTCCATCAGCATGCACAGCCGCGTACCGAGGCGGTAGATCTGCATGCCGGTCACGCCGTTCGAACGCAGGTGCGCCGCCACCTCGGGCCAGATGGCGCGGTGATGCGCCTCGTACTCTTTGATCAACGCCGGGTCGTCGCGCAGGTCGAGCATCAGGCAGTGGCGCATGGCGTGCTTCCGACTGTTGAGGTGTCAGTGCGACGAGGGCAACGCGCGGTCCAGATGCACATAGCCGCCATCCGGGTGCAGCCACTGGCCGGTGGTGTGCGACGAGCGATCGGAGAGCAGGAACACGACCATGTCGGCGATCTCCTGGTCGGTGGTCATGCGCTGCCCGAGTGGGATGCGGGCGGTGATGTCGGCCAACGCGCCGGCCGGGTCGGGCTTGCTCTGGAGCCAGGCCTGGTACAGCGGCGTCATGACCTCGGCCGGCAGCACGGCATTGACGCGCACGCCGTGCGGCGCGAGCGCGGCCGCCCATTCGCGCGTCAGCCCGAGCTGCGCGGCCTTCGCGGCGACATAGCCGCTCGTGCCGCCCTGGCCGGTGAGGGCCGTCTTCGACGAGATGTTGACGATCGCGCCGCGCCGCGCCTTGATCGATTCGACGCACAGGTGTGCCATCACATAGCAGTGGATCAGATTGGCCTCGAGCGAGCGCACGAACGCGCTGCGGCCGGCCTCCAGTCCGACGCTATCGTTGACGCCGGCGTTGTTGACCAGCGCATCGATGCCGCCGAACTCGGCCACCGTGCGCGCGACCGCGTCGGCGCAGGCGGCTTCGTCCTCGAGCTGAACCTGAAAGAACGCGAAGCGCGGGCACAGCGACTTCAGCGTCTCGGCGAACGCCGGCTTCAGCGCACTGCGACCGAAGATCACCGGCACCGCGCCCTCGCGCGCCAGCTGCAGGCTGATGGCGCCGCCGATGCCGGCACCGCCGCCGGTGACGATGACGATCTTGTCCTGAAGGTGCAGATCCATTCGATGTCTTCCTCGTTCAACCTCGGTGCGTGTACTGCGCCAGCGATGCCGGCTTCATCTCGATCGAGTAGCCCGGCCGGCTCGGCGGCAGGTAGGCCGCACCGCGGATCACGCAGGGGTCGACGAAATGCTCGTGCAGGTGATCGACGTACTCGATCACCCGGCCGTCCTTCGAGCCCGCGATGCACAGGTAGTCGATCATCGACAGGTGCTGCACGTATTCGCACAGACCGACGCCGCCGGCGTGCGGGCAGACCTTCAGACCATGCTTCGCGGCCATCAGCATCACCGCCAGCACCTCGTTGACGCCGCCGAGCCGGCAGGCATCGATCTGCACCACGTCGATCGCGCCGCGCATGATCAGCTGCTTGAAGACGATGCGGTTCTGGCACATCTCGCCGGTGGCGACCTGCATCGAGCCCTTGACCGCGGTGCGGATGCGGCGGTGGCCTTCGATGTCGTCGGGGCTGGTCGGCTCCTCGATGAACCAGGGCTTCGCGAAGGCCAGGTGGCCCAACCACTCGATGGCCTGGTCCACATCCCACACCTGGTTCGCGTCGATCATCAGGTGACGGTCGGGGCCTAGTACCTCGCGCGCGATGCGCAGGCGGCGAATGTCGTCGAGCAGGTCGCGGCCGACCTTCAGCTTGATGTGCGAGAAACCCGCGTCGACCGCGGCCTGCGTCAGCCGGCGCAGCTTCGCGTCGTCGTAGCCCAGCCAGCCGGCCGAGGTCGTGTAGCACGGGTAGCCGTGGGCCTTCAGATCGGCCAAGCGCTGCGGCTTGCCCTGCACCTGGTCGCGCAACAGGGTCAGCGCCTCGTCGGGTGTGATGCAGTCGGTGATGTAGCGGAAGTCGATGCAGCGCACCAGTTCTTCCGGGCTCATGTCGGCAACCAGCTGCCAGACCGGCTTGCCTTCCGACTTGGCCCACAAGTCCCACACCGCATTGACCACAGCGCCGGTCGCGAGGTGCATGGCGCCCTTGTCGGGCCCGATCCAGCGCAGCTGGCTGTCGGAGGTCACGCGACGCCAGAAGCGCCCCATGTCCGCGGCGATCCAGCCGAGGTCGAGCCCGATGACGAGGTGGCGCATCGCCTCGATCGCCGCGCAGCAGACCTCGTTGCCGCGCCCGATCGTGAAGGTCAGGCCATGCCCTTCCAGGCCGGCTTGGTCGGTCTCGAGCACGACGTAGGCCGCCGAGTAATCGGGGTCGGCGTTCATCGCATCGGAGCCGTCCAGGCTGGCCGATGTCGGGAACCGCACGTCCAGTACGCGCAGCGATCGGATCACCGTCATCGTCGGGCTTTCGGTCAGTCGTACAGCACCGCGGCGATCTTCGGATCGGCGATGTTGGTCTTGTCGTACCAGTAGAAGCCGGTGTCGATCACCTTCGGCAGCGTCTCGCCCTTCAGCGCCTTCACCGCGGCCTCGACGGTCTTGTAGCCGATGCCGACCGGGTTCTGCGTGATCGCGCCGGCCATCGTGCCGTCGCGGATCGCATCCTTCTGCTGCTTGCCGGAGTCGTAGCCGATGATCACGACCTTGCGCTTCATCTCGCGCACGCCGTTGACCACGCCGATCGCCGAGCCTTCGTTGGTGCCGAAGATGCCTTTCAGGTTCGGGTAGGCCTGCAGGATCGACTTCGTGACCTCGGTCGACTTCAGCTGATCGCCGCCACCGTATTGCAGGCTGACGATCTTGATCTTCGGGTAGCTGGCCTTGATGCGGTCGACGAAGCCGTCGCGCCGGTCCACGCCGGTGCGGCTGGTCTGGTCGTGCGCGACGACCGCGACCTCGCCTTCGCTGCCGATCAGCGCGGCGAGCTTGTCGGCGGCGAGCGCGGCGGCGGCCTTGTTGTTCGTCGTCGCGGTCGTGACCGGGATGTCGCTGTCGACGCCCGAGTCGAAGGCCACCACCGGAATGTGCGCAGCCTGGGCCTTCTTCAACAGCGGCGTCGCGGCCTGGCTGTCGAGCGCGGCGAAGCCGATCGCCTTCGGGTTCTTGGCCAGCGCGGCGGCGAGCATGTCGATCTGCTTGTCGACCATCGCCTCGGTCTCCGGGCCTTCGAAGGTCACCGTGACCTTGTAGTCCTTCGCGGCCTGATCGGCGCCGGACTTCACCGCTTGCCAGAACTGGTGCTGGAAGCCTTTCGAGATCAGCGGGATGTAGATCTGCTGGGCCGATGCGGCGGGCACGATGGCGCACAGCGCGCCCGCGGCCAGCGCGATGTTCAGTAGTCTTCGTTGGGTCATGGATGTCTCCTGCTTGTCGTTCCGGGATCCGCCCGGCTGCGGTTCTTTCGAAGGGCTCATCGGCTCAGGTCTTGCCGCGGCGCAAGATGTCGGTGTAGACGGCCAGGATGATGATCAGCCCCGTGAGCACGGTCTGCCACTCCTGCGCCACCGACATGAT
>Ga0307517_10015712_pt1 | contig 10029 bp, 12 predicted proteins | sample 23_EM_MG_FD_194515 | JGI IMG/M metagenome (GOLD analysis project Ga0307517, IMG submission 194515) | Populus trichocarpa ectomycorrhiza microbial communities from riparian zone in the Pacific Northwest, United States - 23_EM | ecosystem: Host-associated > Plants > Roots > Unclassified | place...
ATAGTTAGGACTCTATGTTGGTCTTCAGGAATACTGATGTTGTTAGGACTCTAGTGTTTGAATTTGAATTAATCTTATGTTATCATGTTGTTAGGAAAGCTTATCATGTGTTCTTGTTCATTCTTCAAGGCTATATATATATATATATCCTCGTTGAGTTAATAAGAAGACAACTTTACAAGGCATTCTATTGTTTATATGGTATCAGAGCATCTTTAATTATTATTTTTCCCATCATCTTTCTCATCATGACTGATCCCAACAACACCAGCCTGCCCAACCTGGTGACCATCAATGTCACGGCACAGGCTCCTCTCAAGCTCACCAGCTCCAATTATTGGTCCTGGAAGCTGCAATTCCAAACACTTTTTATAGGTTATGATCTCCAAGGGTTCGTTGATGGAACCAAACCTTATCCACCATAATATCTCATCACTGACAACTCAAACACTCTTAATCCTGAATACCATGCATGGATACATCAAGATCAACTAATATTAAATGCTCTCATTGGAGTTATTCACCACTCCATCATTCCATTTATTGCTGGTACGTGCTACTACATCTCAGCAAGCTTGGACAATTTTAGCATCAACATATGCCACCCTCTCCAACATATGCCACCCCCTTATGAGGCCGCATCAAACAAGTCAAGGCCAGCTTCAAAGCCCTCATAAAAGGCTCTCTTTCCATCTCTGATTTCATTCACTCTGTTAAAGCATGGGCTGATGAATAAGCAATGTTGGGTGCCCCCGTTGATGGTGAGGATGTCACATATAAAATTTTGGAAGAATTGGGCGATGAATACAAAGAACTTGTGCGTGTTGTACAAGCCAGAGACACCTCCATTGCCTTTGATGAACTTCATGAAAAACTACTCATGTTTGAAGCCTCTCTAAATACTTCACACAAAGCCTCCTTATAGTTCTCTCCTACGGCCAATGCAGCAGTTAATCGTTATGGCTATCGATCTAAGACCTTTTTTGGTCGAATAAATTGGCATTTTTTATTAGGTCACCCATCGTTACCTATTCTCAATGTTATCCTTTCCAAAAATAAGCTAAACACTTGTTCAATGACAAAGCAATTTTCCTGCAATGCATGTCAATGTAACAAAAGTCACAAACTTCCATTCTCAGCTTCCACTTTAGAGTCTCATGCTCCTCTTGAAATAATTTTCTCCGATGAATGGACTGTTCCTATGTAGTCCATTGATGGCTTTAAATATTATATTGTTTTTGTGGATCATTTTACACGTTATACATGGTTCTATCCTTTGAAACACAAATCTGATGTCAAGCCTACATTCATATGTTTTAAAGCCATTGTTGAAAATTATTTCAAGCATAAAATCATCACCTTCTATTCCGATAATGGAGGTGAATTTACAGCTCTCAAAGATTTTTTTTCAAATACATGACATATCTCATTGTACTTCCCCACCACACACAGCTGAACATAATGGTATCTCTGAACGCAAACACCGACACATAGTGGAAACTGGTATTTCACTTCTCACTCATACCTCATTACCTCAAAATTTTTGGTCATTTGCGTTTTTCACTGCCATTTATTTAATTAATCGGATGCCTTCACCTTCATTAAAATATTTTTCTCCATTTGAACTTATCTTTAAAAAAATCTCCTAATTATGCTAAACTTTGCATTTTCGGGTGCTTGTGTTATCCATGGCTACGTCCATATTTGGCTCATAAACTAGATGTTCGGTCCAAACCGTGCATATTTCTTGGATACTCCAAAACTCAAAGTGCTTACAACTGTTTTGATCCCCAATCCTCCAAATTGTTTTCTTCCCGTCATGTTCAGTTTGTTGAGTTCACTTTTCCATATCCTAGTTTACTACAATCATAGTTTGTATCAGACTCTTCCTCTCTACAAATATGGACACCTTATATTCTTTCTATAGTAACACCTGCGCTTGTGCCTCCCCCGTTCATGCCACCTGTAATTCCACCTTCTGTAGCATACCCTATCAGCAGCTCCATTACAACAGCCAACAACAGCTCTCCCACCATGCAACCCACACAACCTTCCTCTGTTCTGCCCACCTCACCATCCCCCATGATCATTCATCCTCCCCCTGCTGCACCTTCTCATTTCATGACCACCAGATCAAAAAATAATATTTACAAACCTATTCGCAAACTACCTTCCATACACATCTTCCCTCAACTGATATTCAGGAGCCCACATCTGTTACCAATGCTTTAAAGGAAGAAAAATGGCATCATGCCATGCAGGATGAGTTTAAAGCTCTCATCCAAAATGAAACCTGGGATTTGGTTTCTCCTCAATGTGCCTCTAACTTAGTCGGTTATAAATGGATTTTCAGGGTAAAGCACAATTCTGATGGCAGTGTTTCTCGCTATAAAGCACGCTTGGTGGCCAAAGGCTTTCACCAGCGACCGGGGCTTGACTATATCGAAACCTTTAGTTTGGTTGTCAAGCCAACCACAGTTCGTCTTGTTCTGTCCATTGCAATAAGTAATGGGTGGAGGCTGTGACAATTGGATGTCAACAATACTTTTCTTCAAAGACATCTGCAGGAAGACGTATACATGGTTCAGCCGCCTGCCTTTGTAGGCAAAGAACGACCATATTTCATCTGCAAATTACGTAAAGCCATTTATGGGCTAAAGCAAACACCACGTGCATGGTACCATGAACTCCGCTCCTTTCTGATTGATAACGGCTTCACAGATTTAGTGAATGATATGTCCTTGTTCATTCTTAAACATCATGGACATCTTCTATATTTATTGGTATATGTGGATGACATTATCATCATCGGTGATGATGAGCATGCAGTCGACCTCCTTGTTCAAAACTTAGCCAAGCGGTTCTCACTAAAGGATCTGGGGTCTCTAACTTATTTCCTTGGTGTGGAAATTCAATCCCATCTTCACGGGTTGGTGCTTTCTCAGCACAGATATATTCAGGATCTCTTGCATCGTACCAACATGAGCAACTCACGGCCTGTGGCTACTCCACTACCATCAGGTCCTCCTCCCACTCTTGCAATGGGTGAGTTACTCCTTGATCCATCTGCATATCATGCCACTGTTGGAAGTCTTCAATATATGTCACTTACTCAACCGGATTTATCTTTTGCTGTGATCAAGTTGTCACAGTTCATGCACAAACTGACTGAAGAACATTGGAAACTTGTCAAACGACTACTGCGTTATCTCTCAGGCACCAGTAACGTAGGCCTTTTTCTGTATCATCAATCACCTGCACACTTGTATGCTTTTTCAGATGCAGATTGGGGGGGGAAACAAGGATGACTTCTCCTCCATCAGTCCCTACATTCTATACCTTGGTCGGAATCCTGTCTCATGGTCATCCAAGAAACAACAAACCATTGCTCGATCATCAACGGAGGCTGAATATCGCTCTGTGGCTGACACAGCCTCAGAAATCAGTTGGGTATGTTCATTATTGAATGAACTTCAATATTCGGTTAATCAAGTTCTTGTGATTTATTGCGATAATATTGGTGCAACACAACTATGTTCAAATCTAATTTTTCATTCAAGGATGAAACATGTGTCCATTGATTTCCATTTTATTCGCGAAAGAGTTAAGTCTGGAGTTCTTCGTGTTTGTCATGTCCCCTCTGATGATCAACTCGTTGATGCATTGACAAAATCTCTTCCCCGTTATCGGTTTGAGTTACTCAAGGACAAGATTGGACTTACTCAAGGTCGTCCATCTTGAGGAGGGATGTCAGCCAGCAACGTTCACAGTGCTGGTTTTCAGGAATACTGATGCTGTATAGTTAGGACTCTATGCTGGTCTTTAGGAATACTGATGCTATTAGGACTTTAGTGTTTTGAATTTGAATTAATCTTCTGTTATCAGGTTGTTAGGAAAGCTTATCCTGTGTTCTTGTTCATTCTTTATGGTTGTATATATATCCTCATTGAGTTAATAAGAAGACAACTTTCCAAGGCATTCTAACGTTTATATATAGAGTCCACCAACAAATCATGTACAAGGTAAAAAAAATAATAGTAAATTGCAAGGCATCACATTTTAATGGGCGAAAAATGGAAGCTTGTAAGGTAGCATTACATGTGGATTAATATTCTTGGAATGTTGGACTCGATGGCTTAGACCTGACAACATTTGAAAAAGATTTAGAGATCTTCAAGGGTATGGCTAGAAAATGTTTAGCGAGAGGAATATTCTCGAGCAAGCACTTGTAATAACTTAATTTTGGATTCTCAAAATTTTCTTCAAATGTTATTTTATTTTTATTATTATTCATAAAAATCCAAAAAAAAGAAAAAACTTAAAATTCAAAAAAATATTTTTCTCAGGTAAACCACCCTTTTCCATGAAAAATGAGCCCATCGAGTCAAACCCGTCATTTTCAGTCAAAACCGAGTCAACTGGGTCAATACAGGTCAAACCATGTTGACCGGGGTGAAAATTGAGTTTCAAGTCGTTTCGGGTCAAACCCGTCATTTGTTATATATATATATAACAAATCAATAATGCATAAATACTTATTATAGTCGTTGGTGCAGTTGAGGCAGGTGAAATTTTTTTCTTCGGACAGAGCCGTGTCTTCCAGTTATAAATGCCCTATGTCCCATAGTGAATGGCTAATTGGCTATAGAAAAAGGAGAGAAAAAAGAGAGAAAGTGATGCGAATGCTATTAATGGTTTTTTAGTTTTTGACTTTTTCCTTCGCTCGAGTAAGATATTGATTTCTTTTCAAAACAATTGAAAAAATATCAAAAATATTCTCACCATTAGATTTAATAGTATTTAGTTTTGGAACCTTGATTTGATAGAATCTAATAGGACTTATCACACTATATTAAAACCCAAATCTATCTCAGCTTTTAAAATAATCTGCTCTTTGATCTTGTTGTGCCACGCAACACGATGTACCAAGCTACTGGTACATATCACCACACTACAACAAAGATCAGTCCATTAGAACCGTCCGATCAACTTTGAGATCAAGCCAACTGCAGCTGAAGGATCAGTTCATCAGTAATTAGCGGTTCCCAAGTTTTAGGTTCACTGACTTACCATGCGCGCATCCGCATCATAGTATATCTCAGAAATTCTCTCTCCTCTTGCCGGCGATTCCCTCTCTCTACACGGAACTCCCAACTTCGGCCACCGTAAGACGCTGGCACACCATAGAAAGGTTCCTCTCCTCCTCGCGAGCAAACCCCAAGCGTTCTTAGTTGCCTTTGACAGATTATCTTATCGGAAAAGGCCGCGACTTCTTTAGCCACCCGAAGTTTCAAACTGTTGATTCTCTCTCATTAGCCATCAACGACCATCAAAACCACTGTCATCAGAATACTCTCCCCCAGATCTACCAGAATCTACCCTTTTTGGCTCGGAATCTCGCTGAAGAATTTCACCCCTCCAACAGTGGTCGCGCGTGTGCCATGCGCCACCAGGGTATTTTTGTAATTTTCTGAGAAGTTCAAGGGTATTTCAGTCTTTTACCTAACAGTGGCACTTAGGTAATTTTAGGGATTTGTAGTGGTATTTTATTTATTTTTTATACAAGTATTTGTAAAATTTTCTTTGTATTTTGTAAAATACCCGAAATAAATATATAAAAAAATAACGACGCGGGTCCAACACCCGTTTTATCTCGTCATGGTGCGCGAGTCCAAAGCTTAATTCTCAAGTATAGTTATGCTTATTTTTTAGCAATACCAACATAATCTTTCTTTTTAGGAATGTACATTGTTTGTCGACGTCTCTTTTTTACAAAAAATGACCGATGTCAAAAGTTTAAAAACAAAACATGGATTATGTCTATTGTTTCTTTTTGCAACTCAAACGTAACTCTTCTTTTTAGGGTTAATCGTCAACATTTCATATGAGTCTTCTATTTTTAGAGACTAATGTCATTTTTTAATGTATCTCCTAATTTTAGGGACCGGCATTAACCATTTTTAAAAACAAATTGCAAATAAGTTCAAAATATTATAGCATTTGAATAAAATTGTCATAACCCATTTTTGGGTCACTCCCAAATTTGTTTTCATTCTCTTCAAAAAAAAAAAAGAGAAGAAAACAACCCGAAACAATGTCGTTTTAGCACTGTTCTCCTTCTTCCCTGCGCATGCAGAGGCAGGGAAGAAGAAGATTTTAAATCTTTGTTTCCCAATATTCTCTTGCTCTCTCTCTCCACCCCACTTGCCCAAAAAACCTGCATGACCCATACCCACGCAACCATACCCTGCAAGCATTATGGAAGAAAAATGAGACGGAGACCCATGCCCTGCACTTGAACAGGGTATGGCGAACCTCTCCCCCGACTGCCTATAAATACAGGCAAGAAAGAACATAACAGGAGGGGGAAACCAACGACAGCTTTTGGGGGGGCAAAATTTTAGAGAAAGAGAGAAGGGCAGTGACAGAGAGGGAAGAAACGAAACCGAATAGAGAAGGAAAACAAATCGGGGGTGGGGAAGAAGATTTTGAAGACAGATAAGAGAAACAGAGAAGGCCAGAAATAGAGGACAACGCTGAGAAGAGAAGGAGAACTACCAGCCAAGCAGCTCCCCCAGTTCCCCTATCGTCACCAGCACCGTGAGCTGTCAGCAGCACAGCCACGACAGAGAGAGGAGGACGTTGTTGACAGAGGCAACACACACGGACAAGAAAAACAGCAGCAGCACCACCAACGCCATTACCAAGTCTTGGAAGTAAAAACAAAGAAGGAGAGAAAAGAGGAAGAACCACTGGCTTCTGTCCGCATAGCTGCCACCAGCGCCACCCTAGAGCCACCGCCAGCTGCCACCATCCTCCCCGTCATTGATAACAGACCTGCACCGTGAGAAACAGAAGAAGAAACACTGAAAAAATAGAAACAGAGCAGAACAGAGCAGAAGAAAAAAACGCAGAGAAGAAGAAGAAAGGCCAACCACCGTCCAAGTCGTTCTCCGGTCAGCAACCACCAGCAGCACAGCCTCGAAGCCACCGCAGGTCCGCCCCTTTTCCTTCTTCTTCTTCTTCGCTGCACCATCTCCACTGTTCTGCGTGAACAGTGGAGAGTGCTCCATTGTTCATTGGGCCAGACTTTTCTGGCCCAGCCCAAAATGAGCGGGCCGGGTCCGGCCCGCTCCAAAAAACTTTTTCAAAAAAAATATATTTTTGAAAATCCATGATTCTTCCACGTATTTTTCTACTAAATTTTGCTTAATATTGGTTTGTATTTTTACGATGTAAAAATACACATCCGGTATTATAATACCCAGTTTTCGTCAAAACATTAAAAAAACATGTTTTTGTTTTCATGCATACGGCCAAATCTCTCAAAGCTAAAAAACTCATATTCTATTTTCATACAACAAAGAAAACTTCAAAAAAAAAATTTGTTTTAGCATGCATTTTGGCTTTAATAACCAGTTTATTAAAGTCATGAGAATTTGACCAATATTTCAAAAAAATCCAAAAAAATTATTTTGTTTTCTGTTAATATCCGGGATTACGAATTTATACATAAAACGTACTCCTGATATTAAAAAGGTAGTTTTTTTTATTTGACGCTAGAACGGTTAGGTTTTACCTCATTTAGATAAGAACCTCCTTATTGAGGAGGGCTTTTCTTGAATCTTAGACAGATAGGACCAACAATTAGAAAACAAGACCAAATCTTAGATTTTGATCAGACAAATAAAACAATGCAGCTTACCTTAGGTAGGGCGTATTTGGGGTTCTAATACCTTTCCTTTACGCAACCAGTTTCCGTACCCGATCTCTGAGACCAGTTAGAGTTCCTAGTGACCAGAATACTAGGTGGCGACTCCCATTTTTTTTTTTTCAATGATAAAAAGACAAGAACTCCTTGTCTCCCCATATTTGCCAGATACACACACATTGAATGTGGAGGATGATCGTCGTGACGCCGCACACGTGTGACAGAATGGTGACTCCACTGGGGACCTTGTGGACTAAGCTTTGTTTTTGTCTGATAATTATATTTTAATGTTTGGTTTGGGTGTTATTGTTAATATGCATTTCCTCAGTTTCTCATACGCTTTAATTTTGTACGTATTTGTTCATGCATTGTATAAAATTATTCCATGCATCATTTACATTTAAGGGGAATTATACTGGAAAAAAAAACTTTAGGTTAGGTGGGGGACTAACAGCTTACCTTACGACTTTTAGTCAAGGTTTAAGTTTGTGTAAAACTCAACTCTTCGCTGAGAGCTTAGACTGGTAATGATTGGTGCATATGTCATCCCATTACCTACTGAGCCCCTATATTGCCTTCACGAGGGTGATCACTGGGACATCAACAGACCATTTTGAGACCAGGTAGAAAGCCACCCATCATGTAATGGCCCAAACCTATGCTTGCTGGCGAGATTTCGGGTCCAGGGTCAAGTTAGGAGCTGGGAGGTTCGGGTTCGGTTGAGTCAGGATCAGGATCAGGCGGGTGGTTGTTGTTGTTGTTGTTGGGGTGGTGGAGGAGCTAGAGAGGGAGGAGGACACCATCAATAAAGAGTTCATCAGCTGTAACAAGATGATTTTTTTTTAGTTTAACGTGGGTGTCCGGGTCAGTTTACGCGCACCTCGACTAATCCCACGGGCCCTGAAGTTAACGACTATATAAGCCTCCAGTGGCCATCATATGAGCACCCACAGGACTCGAACCTGAGACCACAGAGGGAGCAAACCTCTTAGTCCCAAACTCTTACCACTGGGCCGCCACCTAGATGGTTAGCTGTAACAAGATTTGGTTGAGGGAAAGATGGGTTTTGGACCATCTAGAACTCGAATTCGGGTGGTGAGTTTGAATCACTACTTGCTCTCCTTCTTCTACTGCTGCATGGAGAGAGGATAACTTAAGGTTCTTTAATGGATATTCTTTGTGAGCTATCCATATTGTTGGATAATGAAAGGCAGAGAGGGGAGGTTTGCTTTTGAGAGGAGAGGAAGTGTGGGGGAAGTTTCTCTGTTTTCTTGGGACTGAGCTTGGTTTAGAGTTCAGTTCAGCTTGACCCTACAAGAGCTATAAACAAAAGAGAATGAGTTAATAAAAATGAAGATATGAGGGCTTGGAGATTGGGTCCATTATATATGCAACCATGTAATAAGAAATTATAAAATTATAAGAAATTATATATGCAACCTTTAGTTTCTACAGGAACACCTGCATAGTATATTCTTAGTGTCATTAAACTTAGCTTGGAAGACTTAGGTAATGTTTGTTTGAGTGTTTATAAAGTATTTTTGAAAAAAATTATTTTTTATTTTTTTGTTTTAATTTAATATTTTTTGGTATTTTTATATCATTTTAATGTGTTGATGTTAAAAATAATTTTTAAAAAATAAAAAATATATATTATTTTGATATATTTCCAAGCGAAAAACACTTTGAAAAACAATCACTATCATATTTTTAAATATTTAAAAAATAAAAAATATATATTATTTTGATATATTTCCAAGCGAAAAACACTTTGAAAAGCAATCACTATCACATTTTCAAATATCCTGTTAGTTGACTTGGGGTTTGACCAAATTTGGATTTGGAATAACTAGATAGGAGTCGACACTGGTTAAATTTGAGAGACTCAACAAATCAACCTACAATCCGATTCATCAGATAAAAATATAATCAAAACAAAGGTTAATTTTAAAAAAAAGTTAAAAAAATATCATTTTAAGGTTTGTAGCAGCCAAACCTCCAAGCTGGCTTTCTATGGAGATTTGTAAGGGTCCCTGTTTTGGAAGTAATTACGTGATGATGATCATCAAGTGCTCTGTAGAAAGACAATTCAGCGGACACCGTGGCAGTAATGGGAGTCAGAATGGGACCCACTTTGTTTCAGAAAAATCTTGACCATCCAATCGACTGAAGTCTAAAGGGGAAGTATAAGACCTACGGCTCGAAACACCCATGGGGTTTGAATTCAAATCCTAAAGACCTGGCAGCTGATGATTCGTACATCCATCTTAGTTAAAGTTTTAAATTAAATTTAGTGACATTAACGTTAAAATATAATT
>Ga0307517_10015713_pt1 | contig 10028 bp, 10 predicted proteins | sample 23_EM_MG_FD_194515 | JGI IMG/M metagenome (GOLD analysis project Ga0307517, IMG submission 194515) | Populus trichocarpa ectomycorrhiza microbial communities from riparian zone in the Pacific Northwest, United States - 23_EM | ecosystem: Host-associated > Plants > Roots > Unclassified | place...
CGTCATCCATACGAACGTGGTGACTATGTGAAGTTCCGAAATGAGATGAGATTATGATTTCGATGGCCTTTAGATCGACGTTGGCGGCTCGCCATAGGTTTTCACCGATGGATGCCCTTTCGCAGCAGGAGCTCATATCATTTAGACCGGTGACCGTATGAGGGTGTCGATGATGAACCTACAGACTGGTAAATTTGCGAATATTTTCACCGATTAGCACAGCCACACCCATTTATAGTAACCGACCCTACGATCACGTTCCACGCTACAAAGCGCGTCGGTAGCCCCTGAAGATCCTGCTCAAGACGCGTTTCCCCACCTTCAAAGCTTGCAGTTGTGTTCGTAGTGCTTCATTCTTCATATATATATTCCCACTGGTCCATATGGATCTTCCAGAACTTTAGGATATCCACTCGACGCTTAAATGTACAATTTGGTACAGTCATCCACCGTCTAATGATACACTGAAAATTTAAATGTCAAATATAAATGTAAGGGGAAATTTCTTCCCTATAATAAATACAGAGTAAATTTTCTTCATATAAGTAGTTTATTCCTTCCAAATTTCAGGAAATTTGGAGGTGTTCCTGTTGAGAAATTCCCAAAACACGGGTGTATCATTTGGTGGTGGGAGTGTTCTCGGCTAATTCCACAAAAATCCAACTTTTGAACAAGATGCAGCTTGCCTGAAACCTATCCAATATTTCTCATATTTTAACTACTGATAGAAAAGAGGTCCAGTTCTTAAGGAAAAATTGTTTCATAAAAGAATATACATTTTTGAGGAAGTTATTAATGTAACAAAAGTGTATCATTAGGGGGTGGTGTATCATTAGCCGGTGGATGACTGTACTGCCGTACCATTGTAATATTGTGTTGAAATATTTACCCACAGTCAACTTGTCGAAGCACACATGAACTCGTATCCCCCACGCCTGTTTGACTCTAAGCCCTGACTCTATAATATTGTTTTACTCTCCCGGATTTAGCAACAGGGGTTTTTTCTATCACATATTGTGTGGCTGTGAGCCGCGGTTCGACCACGGTTACTTCTCGCCTTATTTCGTCACCAATGCCAAAGCCCAATGGGTCGAATTCAAGAAGCACTTCATCCTGCTTTCAGAGAAGAAGATTTCCCTACTCCAAGATGTTCTTCCCTCCCTCGAAACCGTCGCTCTAACTTGTCACCTATTCCTCATCGCTGAAGGTCGATAGAGAGGCTCTTCCAGCCTGTATCCTCAACAAGCTCAATGACAACGGTATCATCGGGGCTCAGGTTCCTGTAGGTGCAGGTGTGATTTTCGCTCAGAAGTACGTGGGCAAGAAGAATCGTACGTTCGCGCTGTACGGTGGTGGTGCGATTAACAAGGATCATGTGTTTGAGGCATTTGACAAGGTATGTATACGCCCTCAATATTTCTTTTCGCCACCATTGCTCATGAATTCTAGGCCAAGCTGTGGAATCTCCCCACTGTCTTCATCTGCGAAAACAACAAGTACGGTATGGGTACCTCCGCTAACACCGACTATTACGCTCGTGGGGACAAAACACCTGACCTCTGGGTATGCGCAGTCCTTACCCATTCGTAACACGGCACACAAATTCTAAACGCATGAAATTCCACAGATTCATGGAATGGACACAATCACCGCCAGGAAAGCAGTCGAATACGCCAGGAAATGGGCTGTCAATGACGAGAAGGGCCCTCTTCTCCCTGAATTCGTCACTTACTGTTACGGAGGTCATTTGTACGTCATTTCCCTCCCGCCTCATCCTTGTAATATCTAACCCACTTATGTAGCATGTCCGACCCCAGAACTACATACCGAACCCGCGAAGAAGTCCAACGCATGCGTTGTACCCAGGAAGCCAAGGCGGAGGTCGATGCTGCCGTTGAGGCGGCCAAGGCTGGCCTTGAACCGGAGCTGAAGGATTTGTGGACCGATATTTACCATAAGGGCACTGAACCCCCGCAATGAGAGGACGAAAGAAGGAGGTGGGTTTTTCTATTTTGATTTCGAACGTTTTAACGGTGAGGCTGGATGCTGATCTTTTTTTTTTTTGGTTGTGATAGGTCCATGTTTATTAAATTGCCTCGGGAGGTTAAGCCCTTGTCGTCCCTCTGCCTTTACCTCTGTCGGTCTTCATATGCTCGTCATCCGTCCTACCATTTCGTTTGTAATAGCGAGGCCAGTACCTGTACAAAAACGATTCACGAGATCAGAAAAGTGGAAAGATGAAGTAAGTTCGGGAGCTTTGAAGGCGCCACGCGTCTGCAATAGGCTAATAAGCTAATGGGTACGACGAGACAATAGGATACAGAGCAGTATCTTTTGGACACTACTCTAACCCGCGAACCAGGTTACTTGGACAACCCCAAATAGAGTCATCCACCAGCTAATGATACACCACCATGCAATGATACACTTTTGTAACATTAAAAAATGGATATTCTTTTATGAAACAAGTTTATCTTAGTACCTATATATATTCCCCACCTATAATGAAAATTTGGCAAGGATTGAATAAATTAAGATTTAATACAGTAAATAACTCAGCCAAAACTTCGTTTTACATTCCAGAATTTTTTTACCTAGCAGATATAAATATCTACATGCTCCTTACAGTAAAGTATGAAAGCATTTGAACAAGAGGTGAAGTGTTGAGAATACAATTACCTGTGTACAAAGTAGTAATAAATCCCGATTTAAACTCTGCCAAAATGATGCTTCCCCTCTCATTCTTTTACCAGCTCAACACAGTTTCCATTGGTCTGAAATTTTGATTATATATTTCGAAGTAGCAGTACACAGCTATGTATTTTTTTTATTGGAGCGCACAATCACTACGGATGAAACCGAGGCAGCAAAAGTGTACAAAGTAACCATTGCGTACAGAGTTACCGGTTAAATACTGTATATAATTTTTGTACCCAAAAAAGGTGTTCTCGAATTCCAAACTAATTTTAAAAATTTCAGCGTATCATTAGCCAGTGGATGCTAGAACCGGACTGGGGATAAGAACAGAGGAACATGGATTTCTGCTCGCATATGTTCCAATTTTGGGATCACAGTTGTAGCCTTAGAAAACACCTTTAGGAAGTTGACTCATCATCTGAATACGAAGGATGGAGCAACGAGAGTAAGAACGAGCGAGACATGGCGTATTGAAATGCGACCAAGGCGACGAATATCGCACCGATGTAGGAGGAGACATGGGAAAGGCAGATATGCTGGCAGATGATGAAGCCCCATTGAGATAGGACAGCGATGATGCTATGCAAGAAGAGCGCCTTTGGGAGGGCGTAGGCAAAAACTACACCTTGTATACCGAAATACTTGGATTTAATGGCTTCAAGATAGGCACGAGCTGGGGCCGCTCTGGCCATGTAAAGTTCTCCGTGACGATGGATAAGAAGTACTGAGGTCAAGAGACTAAGACAGGCAAGACTGCCTGAAATATAGGCAAGAAGAGGGGAGACAGGGAGGAAGAAGTATAAGATATGAAGGCTATATAGGACGACCAAAAATTAGCAATTGGATCAGCGGTGCTGGAAGAATACACACAGAAGCAATGCGGCCGAATGGAGGCTGGATTGTTGCCACCCTTTTATACAGGATGTCATGAAGGCATCCCAGGCATGTCCATAGACGAAGTCGTCGACGAACAAGGCCTCAAGACGGTCGGCGTATTGGTCGGCGGCTCGAAGAGACAAGACTGAGATGAGACGTTTGGTCCATTGAATTTCTTGCCCTTCGTTGGCCATAATCAAGATTTCCCCGGAAAGCCGGGATTTCTTTTCGCCGTACTGCGTCTCGTATCGGGCATACACTAGAATATCAGAATGATGGTTTAGTGCGGAGCATTGCCAGACTTACTTATTATGGACCATAATCGGCCAACGACGGAAACCGTGCGCCCGTCGTTAATTCGTTCTAAGTAAAAATAGAATTAGGACAGGGCGATGCAGAAATGTTGCGTTCCCCTTACCTCGTGACGAAATTAAGAAACTACGGAATTTTTCGCAGTCCGTGCTATTGTATGGGAAAGTTGATTGTGTAGAAGTGAGATTATCTATAGTGATTGCGCATCGTGAGTTGTACACATGAAACACCATTAAAATTTGCCTACCGAGAAGACCATGAGTGAAAGTATCAATGAGATCGTCGATTGTCTTGAGAGGAAGACCACCAATGTGCATACAAAAATTTTCGATGTGGGTCCAATATTGAGCTTCCAGCAGCGTTTCTAAGATAGAGTATCAGAATTCCGCGGAACCAACCGAAAAGGTTAGGCTTACTTAGATGCGAGGAAGAAGCGACAGGCGAAATTCCAAGTTCGGAAGTGGAATATATGTCAATCCAGAAGAGCGTTCGGGCACCATGATCCACGAAATAATAGTTGCAATCATTGCCGTCAAGTTCAAGGAAGAGCTCGGTACGGTCTGTGAACGTGAAACCTTTCTTGGACGCTCGCTCCTCGACCTCTATGACCCAAGCAGAGGTGTTTTCGGCGGTCACGGAATTGTAGAGATACGACTCTGTTACGACGCGTAAACCAGAATTCCGGTGGAAGTAAATTTTTCCCTCCGGATGAACTGAAGCTGACCATTGCGGCGGAAGGTAGATTGGCCTGGTGGCGAGTTGGTTTAAAAACAACGAGAATTCAATTGAAAACACCACCCACAAGGTTGAGAGAAATTTCTCGGGTTCATTAATACAGCTTGAGCGCTGAACTCTATGAATTAGAGAAATTTAGTTCTTTATAAATGAATGGACAATTGGACGAGCGCACTTGTTCGCGACATCATACCTAGCTGTTCGTTGTGGTACAATGGGACGAAGGGATCCAAGATTTGGGGAGATATCCTGAGAAGGCTTCAAGTTGACGGTTCCTTGTTGTTCCATTGGTAGAACTGTGGCAGGTGCAAGGAAAGGCAGTGGGGGGGTGGCGAGGACATTGTTCCTTTGGCAGCCTTTATGCATTATGGCCCGCTCGAGTGTGCCACAGCAATGTGATTGACATGATGTGACACATAGCCACCGCCACTGTTGCGCCACCAACTGGCACCTTAAACCCGCGCACCACTGCCTCTTGTTCATAGCACGAGTCAGGTTAAAAATGCCCACAGCTTCGGAGCCAAGCATCTTATTCACTTTATGGCCAGCTGTGGTTCTCCAAATGCAGATCTCCCCTTGTTCACTCGGGTAAGTCCATCACTGGAAAGCTGGAGTGTCAAGCCTCGAGATCAGTTGCCAAATATCTTGTTGCCGCGAATGCCGATACTTGTCATCATTGATAGGTTGTCATGTATATTAGTCTCAAGCATGTACTATTACGACCAATCGTTCACGATTTTGGAAAAATTTTACTCCGAGATGGCCGAAAAAATTTCTTTTGATTTAAATAAGACGAATAAAAATTAAAAAAAGGTTTTCTTTCGGATGTGACAATGACGTGAACGATTGGTCGTAATAGTACAGTACTGTGAATTAGAAAAAATTTGCCTCTGTGTTCTTACGCTATTTCATCTTTTAGCTAATTCAAATGATATTCGAGTATTTTTTCTGTTCAATACAGAGGTTATGATATATAGCTGACGAAAGGTATGCATCGAAGCACGTTTTGATAGCCGTTTCAGTATGTTTCAATCGAATTTGAATAATTTACCTGTAGATTTGTTATCTGGTATCCTTAAGATGTTACTAAAATGATACAATTTTTTATTTTATTATCGTGTTAACGGATGTATAAATCGAACATAATCTTTGAGCAGTGATCGGAGTTTTAATTCAAGATCAACCTCGATCGCGGTTCATCAACCACCACCACCACCACCACCACCACCACCTCAAGACACCAACGCCGTCCGCTTCCTGCCCCTCTCCTCTCCTGAGGGATGTGGGCCGGGAGGTCAATCACATACCCCTGCCCAGATGCCCCTCCCCTCTTTTGAGGGATGTGGGCGGGTTTCGTTCGTGTTCAGAAGAATTAGGGGATGGGGGAGGAGGAACAGGGGGTACCCATGGGATGGGATGCTAGAATATCATTACCACCAGCTGCCCAAAAGCGCTGGCGCTTAAGACGTCCCACCTTTTTCTCCTAAATGAGTTTAGGCTCATAAACGCGGAAGTAAGTAAACGATGATAAACCATCTAAGAATTAAATTTTAATTGATGATTGACGCCGCGCTCGAAGTTTTCACCATTCAATATCAGTGCCATCATTTATTGCAATAGTTTCAGCTTGAAGAATTAAATGATATCGATTGCAAATCGATCGTGATATTGTCTGTGCTGAAAGCATAGAACTATAGATTTTACTGCAGGCACTACTCGAGTATAATACATCTATATATCTGACTGATGTTGGGCTGCCGTACAGAGTGCGCTTATCCACGTTAAATAGGGAACCGGTTCATTCCATTCATCAAGTTACAAGTACTTTAAAATTGTCTACAGAACGGTGATTATATAGACGGGACGGGGTCCTAGTGATATTAAAATAATCCATACGTGCTAACCCGCCTCGGAATTGGTGGCCCCACGATGTTGGAGGACATCTCGATATTGGAATTTCCCGTGTCTGGTGTCCGGTGTCCGGATTCCGATATACTGGGGAACTACTGGTTTTTTTTGGCTGTACACCAGCTAAGCAACTAAATGGGATCCTATGTACATTTATTTATTTAAATACGAGTAACGCAACCCAACGAACCGACAATTTTGAAAGGGGCCGGACAATTCTTCATCACGTGCTAACAGCCTGTATCGACGCGTAATTTTGTTTTGGAAGTCACTTTTGTATCATAACTTGCCTAGAAGATTAAGGGAATGGATCTTCGTAAATTTGTATACCTGAATAATGGTTTAATTACGAGGTGTTTCCGTTATTGAGGAGAAGGAAGTGTGGGGATGCCGGCCACGGCAGCACATTATGTAACTTCTCTCGCAAATTACGTCCCCTACCTATTGGTATCGCTCTCCTTATGGCGAACGTTTCGGCCGTGGATGCATCATGCAGTGCATCTTCACAGTCATCATTTCGTTCCCTCATTCTTATATGGCGGAATTGGAAGGAGTCAGTGTCAAGGAGCGTATGCATTCCGCATGAGCATCCCCATTTTCCCACTTGGAAGATTAAAAGTCCTCCCACCCGTAACCTTCCCCACCGCGCCTCGTCTATTTCCAAATCCCGAGCGCGTACAACCACCAGACCCCACGGATCGATTGCGCCAGCCTTGAGATTAGTTGTTTATTCTGTGTGTTGGCGTATGCATTCCATAGCCACCAGTACATGAAACAACTGTGTATGTATCTCTTTTGTCCGATTCGATCCCCGTTTTTTTCTGGTTTGGGTGCTTCTTGTTTCACGATGGAGCGATACTACCATTTTACTCGCACTCCGGTGCTCACATTCGTTCTTTCTGTGGATGCCCGTCTCAACCCAACGTATTTGGGTCTTGGATCCTGATTCCGTATTTTTCCATCCTTTCAAACAGCGAACTTTTTTTCTTTTGTGGCGGAGGTAATGCAGAATCTCCATAATTTGGTCTAACTTCTTTACTTGCGTTCATCGATCATGATGCCTACATCTACCATCATTCAAGTTGCCAGAGTATACAAAATGTATGCCACACTAAATGACATTCGTGCAATATCCGATATTCATCATTGAATATATCCGGGTACAAGAAAAGAGTCAACTCTGACGAAAATATCATGCGTACTACCGTCGCCGCTTGGAACTCAATGGTTAAGGGGAAGCACAGACACAATTTAGCGACGATTGTACACGTGGTACGAACGATGTGATGGGTCAGATGTGGCTGTGGTCTCGTGGAATGGGAATAGTTCTACGACGAACCGGGCGGCTCGGGTGGGGGAGGAGGGATAGAGGAAGATGCAGAAGAGTTCACCTGTCGGTTAATGTACAACCACTTCTAGCCCACTGTTGAACAAATGTCCTTGTAAATTCTGATTATCGGAAGCCCAGTCCTTACTAGTGCTGCAAGTGCATTAATCTCCTGTGCCTGACATGCTGCCTCACTGCCCAAAGCGTCTGAAAATATGGGGCTAGGTCACCCGTCCGAGTCGGTTCTTTATTGATCAAATTAGAATAATTTTTCTTTCAGTCTGAAAGGTCTGGGAACAGTACTGGAGTGTCAAGCTTAAGCGTTCTCATCGAACCTCTCTCTCGTCAGACGAATTATATCGCTGTAACGGAAACCCGTCAGGAGATAACTTGGACTCGATGATCCAGAGGGGTCTGTTAGACTGTGATTGTAACGCCCGATATCTGGTCTACTTCGATCTTGCTACCAGTGCTAAACAAGCAAGGCTTATTAACGGCTTTGCTCAGGGCACTGGAGTCCAAGTACTTCCTAGATTTCGGTACCTATATCATTTCCCTGATGAACCAAGTATCGGTGTACTCGGTTTCCTGTTTAGTCTGTTTGTGTGTCCCTATGGGCGCTGCATTTTGCCGAAGGCCAGTGATATCATTGACTCTGGAAAAAGAGAAGGTATTGGGTAATCCTATGATACAATTGAAAACTATTGAGCTATTCCTACATATCCGGATTGAAGGGGTATACAGTGGTATGGCACTCTATGATAATACAACTGTCGTCTGGCTCAGGACTTATTTAATTTCTGGACAAACGACTATCGGTGAGAGGAATCAGCGGCGTGGATGGGCCTAGTACCTAGAGAAAAGGTAAAGCATCCTTTGCTCGAGGAGGAATTACGCCGCATCCTGAAAAGCAAAGTGCTCAGGAGGAGAGGATCATGGGCCTCTTAAAGTACCCTACACCATCGTTTCCTCTTCTTTCGCTGAGCGGAGCCACCTATTTGAGAAGGATGGGCGAGGCAGTTGAATGCGAGACGTGGCGTATTGAAATGCGACCAAGGCGACGAATAGCGCACTAATGCAGAAAGAGGCATGGAGCAGGCAGATATGCTGGCAGACGATGAAGCCCCATTGAGATAGGAAAGCGATGATGCTATACAGGAATAAAGCCTTGGGGAGGGCGTACGCAAAGGCTGCACCTTGCATACCGAAATATTTGGATTTAATGGCTTCAAGATAGGCATGGGCTGGGGTCGCTCCCGCCATATCAAGTTCTTCGTGACGATGAATAAGAAGTACTGAGGTCAAGAGACTAAGGCAGGAAAGACTGCCTGAAATATAAGCAAGAAGAGGGGAGACAGGGAGGAAGAAGTATAAGACATGAAGGCTAGATAGGACGACCAAAAATTTAGTAATTGGATCAGCGGTACTAGAAAGGTACACACAGAAGCAATGCGGCCGAATTGAAGCTGGATTGTTGCCATCCCTTCATACAGGATGTCATGAAGGAATCCCAGGCATGTCCATGGACGAATTCGTCGACGAACAGGGACTCAAGACGGTCGGCGTATTGGTCGGCGGCTCGAAGAGACAAGACCGAGATGAGACGTTTGGTCCATTGAATTTCTTGCCCGTCGGTGGCTATAATCGAGATTTCCCGGGAGAGCCGGGATTGCTCTTCGCCGTAATGCGTTTCATATCGCGAATACACTAGGATATAGTCAGAATGATGGTTTAGCGCGAAGCACTGCCCAACTCACTTATTATGGACCACAATCGGCCAACGATGCAAACCGTGCGTCCGTCGTTAATTCGTTCTAAATAAAATGGAGTTAGGACAGAGCGATGCAGAAGTTTTTCATTCCCCTTACCTCGTGAAGTAATTAAGAGACTACGGAATTTTTCGCAGTCCGTGCTATTGTATGGGAAAGTTGATTGTGTAGAAGTGAGAGTATCTATAGTGATTGGGTATCGTGAGTTTTAAATATGATACACCAAATTAGAATTCGCCTACCGAGAAGAGCATGAGAGAAAGTATTAATAAGATCGTCGATTGTCTTAAGAGGAAGACCACCAATGTGCATACAAAAATTTTCGATGTGAGTCCAATATTGAGCTTCCAGCAGGGTTTCTAAGATAGAGCATCAGAATTCCGTGGAACCAACCCGAAAAGGTT
>Ga0307517_10015714_pt1 | contig 10028 bp, 12 predicted proteins | sample 23_EM_MG_FD_194515 | JGI IMG/M metagenome (GOLD analysis project Ga0307517, IMG submission 194515) | Populus trichocarpa ectomycorrhiza microbial communities from riparian zone in the Pacific Northwest, United States - 23_EM | ecosystem: Host-associated > Plants > Roots > Unclassified | place...
AGAGGAAAGCGAAAAAATCCACAAATGGATCTGTGACAATTCTTGTGGCGCGGAGGGGTAGGTGCATGACCTGGAGTAACCGGTGAGGGTCCAACTACAGGAAGAGAAGGGGTCATTTTCAAAAACAAGGATCATTCGAAAAAAAAAAATTACATACTGATAGCAAAGCCGCTGTTTTCCCGATGGTAAAAGGTACCCAGACTCCAAGACCGATAGCAATGTCCAGGACGAAGATCATTAAGGCCGCCTATTACATGGAAGTTGTAAACAGTCAGAAAATCAGACAGCTAACTCCCTAAAATTAAACAAACGTTTTGGAAAACTGCATATACAGGTCCTCTCATCCCAATGGCTAACAGTATTGTGTTAGTCGAAAGGTGGTCCTGGAAAAATTACACATACCTTCCATGGCTCCATCCATATCATCTTCGACGTTTTCTGCCATGTCATTTGGATCAAGATTAGGCCCGGGGTCCTCTTCGTTGATGCCAACCGCGGGTCCTGGTTCGCCAGCAACTTGAGCACCTTGCCCAGCTTGGCCATCAGGCAACATTTGCGCGTCTTCGTCTTCCTCCTCATCCTCATCCTCATCCTCCTCGACATCCTCCTCGACATCACGGGCATTGTCTTCCTCGTGCTCGTGATCTCCATCATCGTGTATTTCTTCTTCGCCCTCACCTTCGTCAGACTCATCCTCCGATTCGCTGTCGACCGCAACCTGGATTCTTGCTCCTTCTTGTTGTGGACCTACTCTATCTTCATCTCGAGCAACCTCGCGCAAGTAACGCTCGCGCTCAACTTCGATGTCCACGTCTCCATGCTCATGGAAATAATTATCATGCTCCGCCTCTATCTCCATATTCTCGTCCGAATCAACGTTGTCCCACTCATCATCATCATCATCATTAGGATGGCCACCGTAAACAGTTTCACGTTTCACCTGTTGTTCTATTCGTTCCAGCTCGAAGTAGTCGGGTGGCAAGGAAGAAGGACCAGCAATAGGGCCGAGCTCTTCTGGTGCACGATACGTCGCTAGGCTTGGAGTTTCCAATGGCGTCTTCGCTGGGGAATAGGGGAACGGAGACTCAGATCCGGATCGAGAACCACCTAGTGTATAAGTAGGTAGAGACGGCCGAACTGGATATGATTGAGGTGATGTGGACGATTCTGGTTGTAGTGATCGAAGCGAAAAAGGAATATCTCTGCTGGGTGGTTGCAGGGCAACGGTGGGAAAGGGAGATGAATCATTGGCTGAATTAAATGTGAATGGGATATTAGAACTTGTTGCCGGACTGGAGATACTTGGAGCTTGAGGCTCAGACAAAGATTCTCCGTGTTGGTCAGACTTGAACGTGAAATCGAACTTTTGCTGCCCTTCTGCTGTTACAGGGACGCTTCGTGGTGGCGGGAAATGAGGCTTTTGTGGACGATAGAAATTTCGTCGATGCGCTCCGACTGCCTTTGCAACATGGATCCGCCGATGAAACTGCTTTCTCCTGAAATCTTCCACCTCTTGCACATGGTTATCATGCAACTTCCGTCGCTGATCAACTTGCCAGCCGTCACCGTCATTGTCATCGGCCTTTCTTGCCTTCTGTTTCTTGGTGTTCCTTCTCGGACCTTCGTCGTCGTCTTGGAACCAACGATCAGGATTCAGAGCGACGTCAGGGTCAACGTTTTGTCTCTGGATGGCGTTGACTGCTTGCATTGCATCGGCCTGACGTTGAACAAGCATATCTGGCTCAGGAAAATCATCCGCGTCGACGATTTGTGGTTGTGGTTCCGGGGGTTGTACTGGAGGTGGGTCTGCTGGTTGTACAGCCTCCTCTTCCTCAAAAACGCCTGGGCGAGCGTTTTGAGCAATCCATTCACGAAGAAGGAATACGGCGACAAATGTAAGGACAATCAGGGACGCAATGATTTGGCCTGTGAAGATGTCAGCGGATAGTGCCAGCCAAACTGGGTGAGTGGTGATCCTGGCGATAAAGCTGCTTGGGGGTGGCACAGTTCCATCGAAACGAATGTTTGTATAGAAAAAACTGCCACTGGCACTTTCGGTTGTTGGAGGCCTTGGGCGGTCACTTATCCACCACGCACTGTTTAACGAATTCAGGCATTGTTCAGAAAGAAATGAAATGAAGATGAACGACGGACGTTGTTTCTCCCATTGAAAAATACATTCTCCACGTCCAAACAGTCACCCAAGGTAGAACGCCGAGCCAGATAGCAGCAACAGCCACTGCCCTCATCACGAAGAGTAGACCAAGTAGCATGGTTTCCATCAGTCGTTTCAGAAGAAGGACGGGGGGGAGAGTGGATGGCATATTGGGCGCGTACACTGTTTCACCAGAAGAATTAACGGGGTAATCGTCAGTTGAGCAGGTATGAACATACCTTTCGTAAATGCGTATGGGTGCTTGCAAACATCGCAAGTCTTCTTCTTGCTATGGGCAAGCCAGGTCGTAAGACTGAAAGAAAGATTAGACGAGTCAAACGGAGGGATAATACTGCATACCAATCTTGATGAATGTAGCGTATCGTGCCCGAGCATTTGCAAGGATGGAATAGGGGTTGATCGGGCTCCTCTGGGGCACTACATATCCGACATGTATCTGAAAAGAAAGATAAGAGCGGAACGGGGCGATGAGGAGCAAAGTGGGAAAGTGTCTGACCTTGTTCTTCTGCTTCTTGCATTGGTACAACAGTTCAGCTAAGAACTGGTGCTATAGCGACAGAAATATGGTGCTCGTCGTTGATGACGTCGAAGGTGGTTGCTCGTTATTCAGAATGTTGGTCAGAGCGTTCGTCAACACGCGCCTGTTTTTGTAACACGTGAACAACTTCCTTTTCAAGACTCCGACTCAGTGGTCCACGCTTCGTCGCTTCCACTTTGCTTCTGTTGGAGAATAGCGACCAGGACTCCTTCTTATGCACCAAAGATTATCATGGAACCCCAGGTGCTGACCAGAAAAAAACTCATACGTTATGGCGAAAGGTCCTCCAACTATGAATACTATTCTTCCGTTGCTCCACTTCGATAATCAAAGATGAGTATGGCTTCAAATGAGCAGGCAATACCTCGACGCTCTAAATATCGCATCATTGAATGATCTCTTGCACCAGAATCTCAATCAATGAGTAATCACCATATTTCCCAGAGGTGGAATCGTTTTTTGTTCAATTTTCGTGAGCACATTGACATCTTCAAATTGAAGTAGGCTCACTGCAACAGGATATATAAAATTTTCAATCGACTCCTGTCAGCCAATTGTTGCGGAGGAGCAGGCCAGCTGAAAAGACGTCCCCTACAGTCATACTACTTAGAAGTAAAACTTCGATGATTTCTTTCTTCCACCGCTGCTCGACCAACAATGCGCATAATGATTTACCTCCGCGTTCTTGGCCTACAACTTTGCTCGCTCATGGACTTCGTATCAGGCGGACGTTCGTGGGGCGACTCTATTTGAGACCCCGCCCTCCCTGTCCCCCCGCCCAAACCCAATGGATACCCCAATCAAGCCCGTTGCCAGCCTGAAGCGGGTCGACCATGGCTAAAAAGTACAACTACTCTCCCTGCGGATAGTATCTTGCCTACAGTTTTCCGATCATTCCAAAGCATTGTAAGTGGTGCGAAATACTCTCGTCGGCTCCTGGATTTCCCGGTTTGGGCCTCTATACTGTGTAAACAGCACCACGTTCCACTTTTCTAATCGTCATGCGGATCGAAACTCAGAACCCATGGCACGGGAAACACATGATATCGTTCAAATCTCGTTCACTAGAGCGCAAGCACGAAGAAAATCAGCTACCTTGCAATTTTGGGTAACGAGCACATGGTGGAGTTCTATTATTAGCAACCTTGACGATGCACTCATACGCCCACGCAGACTAGTATTGAGTGCATTACTTGTGCTCGGCCAATAATAGTGCATTAAATGGACACGGTTAATATGGGCTGCGGTGAGACTCAGGCCTGTACACCACACGAACGAATACTTGCCTCATGCTCTCCGCGGAGGGCTGACATGGTTTTTGTCCTTCGCTTCTCAAATGGTTACTTTGTACATCATCGTGTGTCCCCTTCGCATCACCCAGATTTGCCCATGCGACCAGAGAAGATAAGGATAATATTTCTCGAAAAAATCCTCCGAAGGCAGAAGGCATGATTAAATTATATAAACGCACCATTTGATACATGGCGACTCTTACAATTCCTGCGGTTCTTTCCCTTGATCAGCCTTTTTGCGATGCTGTGGACTTCCTTCTTACTCTTGGGTCTCGCCCAGCTCTGTACTTCCAATGTACTCACTAAGCGCTGGGACGATGTCGCTGAGAAGCACTCCTGGGTCGAAACCCCGCGTGGCTGGCAACTCAAAGGACCTGCTCCATCCAAGCATGTTTTCCAGCTGAAGATTGGCTTGAAACAGCATGGAATGGAGGACCTCATAGCGAACTTAATGGAGATTAGTGATCCCACCCACTCGAGGTGAATACGTGCAACTTTTTAAATATTCATGACCATTCAGACAGACCTCCAGATACGCGCAACATTTAACCAAGGAGGAAGTTGAAGCTTTCAATGCTCCTCACGCAGACTCAACAGAAGCCGTCGACGCCTGGCTCGATTTCCACGGCATTGGGCCAGAAAGCACCGTCGACCGCTCTCGCGCTGGTGATTGGATCACCCTTCGCATATCCGTTGCACAGGCCGAGAAGATGCTTGGCGCGAAGTACAACGTCTATCAACACGGCCCCTCCGGCGAAGAAGTCGTCCGAACCCTCAGTTACTCTCTTCCACAGGAGCTCCACTCCCATATTGACGTTGTTGCTCCAACAACTTACTTTGGCACCCTTCGCAGCATGCGAAGTACAAGCTTCATCCAACCCAGGCCCGGGAATGATGCCGGAGCTTCTCTTGTCCCCATATCCGACGCTACTGTGCCTGCAAGCTGCAGGACCACCATCACCCCCACATGTCTCAGGGATCTGTACAATACCTCTACCTATGTACCCGCCGCGACCAACGTCAACAAGCTGGGCGTTGCCGGTTACTTGGGAGAGTTTGCGAACACGGCAGATCTACAGGTAGCCCCGTCTTCAAGGAATAACGTTTGGATTTTGATGTGTCCATCCTATTTGATTAGACATTCTTCCAGAAATTCCGTACAGACGCTGTCGGCTCTTCATTTACTACTGTGCTTGTCCACGGAGGAGGTAATGATCAGACCGATCCTGGTGTGGAGGTAAGGAAAAACCTCAGAATGATTCAAAGCTTACTTACCAACATTTAAATCAATTGTAGGCCAATCTCGATATCCAGTACACGACTGGCATTTCATTCCCGACTCCAAACATATACTATAGGTATTTACTTTTCTATCGCGGACGGGAAGACTTGTGAAATATCTTTTCGCTTAGCACCGGTGGATCTCCCCCCTTTATCCCAGACTCCCAGACACCCACCAACACCAACGAACCTTACCTGGACTTCCTTACCTTCCTCCTGGCTCAAAGTACGATCCCCCAAACCCTCACCACATCTTATGGGGACGACGAACAAACCGTAAGTGATCCAATGGCGCCATCTTTGGCCTGACAAGAACTCCGGATCTTAGGTTCCTCTTGACTACGCTACGAAAGTCTGTAACATGTTTGCGACACTTGGCTCCCTCGGCACGACCGTCTTCTTCTCGAGCGGTGACTTTGGGTGAGATATTTTCAACCTTCAACCATGGACTCATGTTGACCGAATTTCAGCGTTGGCGGGGGCGACTGTCTGACAAACGATGGCACCTCGAAGACTCTCTTCCAGCCTGCCTTCCCTGCTTCGTGAGTAATCTCATTGCCGAACATGATGACCTCTCTACTCACTTTCTTACCATGGCCACAGATGCCCATTTGTCACCGCTGTTGGTGGTACGAAGGGGATTAACCCGGAGACTGCTGTCAGCTTCTCTGGTGGAGGCTTCTCGCGATACTTCGCTGCTCCGTCCTACCAGACCACCGCTGTCAACACCTTCCTCACTGGGCTCGGAACGAAATTCAATGGCTTGTTCAAGTATGTATCTAGTATCCATATCATTCTGCTAAATACAACCTCATGGCCTCTTAGCAAAACCGGACGTGCGTACCCAGATGTATCTGCACAGGGTCAGAATTTCCAAGTCGTTGTCGGTGGCAGGACGGAAAACGTTGCCGGAACAAGTGCTAGCTCTCCTGTAAGACCTGGGTTCTTTTTTCGAATATTCAAAGGTGCTCATGCCACGCAAAGACTGTCGCCGGCGTATTCTCCCTTCTCAACGACTTCCGTCTGTCGAAGAATAAGGCCTCCCTGGGATTCATCAATCCTCTCATTTATTCCACTGCAAAGTCTGGATTTACTGATATCAAATCTGGTTCGAATCCTGGATGTGGAACCACAGGTAAGGCAGTTTGTTACCTGAAATTAAAGCGTTCTGACATTTGGATTAGGGTTCACTGCTGGTACAGGATGGGATCCAGTGAGTATATTTCCTATCCTTATAGATTCTTCCCTTTTTGAACTGACACGCAAATTAGGTCACTGGTCTGGGAACACCCAATTTCTTGGCCTTACAAAACCTCGTTTGAGATGACATTCCTTGATTTCATTCGTGAGTGTTGGTCTCAACGTCTGTACTATGTATTTGCACACGACATGTTTAAATTCCATCCCAACAAACCCATGCGTGCTTAAGATATTGTTACACGGGAACGCCGCATTCTCTCTATCGTTTCTGAATGACCTCGCTTCATGTGGAAACTCATTGGCTGTGGGCCACGCTACAAAATCTTTCACTGATAGTTATTTTTTAAAATCATTTTAGAATACTTATTAGTATTGCTGGGTCTCCAAAGATGTCGTATCGGTGACGCTGGGGCTTCGAAGTAGCATGTTGCACACTCGAAATCTGAAGATTTAAAACTGTGGAACTATGAAATACGAAAAAATGGAAATAATCATTATACAAAGATATTCAAGGAACCCGCTTCGGCTTGAGCTCGACCATGCACCCAGAGTTGTATAGGGTCACGGTACTAAACCACGGATCTAAACGAATTCCAACACGTAAGGCCCATAACTTCAGTGTCAACCACTCTGTTGTTGATCTGCCGCCTCTCCTGAGTAGGCCCTGAACTTGGCAGGGTTTCAGACCGTTGGCCACAAGGACGACACGGTTCTCGAGATAAAGATGGTGGAGCGAACAAGAGCAAGGCAAGGCAACAGCTTTACCAGTATCTCCCTTTCTCTGGATAGAGATGATAAAATCCAACCGTGTGGTGTGAAAGCTTGAAGAGAAGATATCATCATCGCACTCAGGGCACATGGCGGACGATTGAAATAATAGAGGGAGGTGTGCCCAAGGTCACTTGCTTGGCCGTTGCAATGTCTATTCAAGATCTATCTAGAGGCCACCCGCCACGCAGATTTTCAGGCTCCGGACCATGAATGCAGCTTTAATCGAGGGTGAGAAAGATTCATGGGGTCGGCTGTCTGGGACAGCCCAAGAAGCTTGTCTTTAGATGCACGACACCCCCCATTCTTCAAAGCAATAGTCCAATCACACTCTGGAGGTGAATATTCGGAACTCGGTCAGATGGCGATATTCGAACTCCTGCCAGCAGCCTACGCCATACTAGCCATGGAGATCCATGCTGTTCCGACTGAGCAAGAGTATTCGGATTCTTTCGGTATAATGGTATGCAAAGAAAATCCTTGTTTTATCGCCCATTTAGCTGGTTTCGAACATTCTGGCGACAAGAGGCTACGCGTGCACAAGGAGAGATCATGACCGTTTATGTGCAGATAAGTTTGAAATTACGTCAGCGAATGACTCTCAAATCCTACTAAAGACTTGAACTCAATTCCATCATAAAACATCTAACAATATGACGGCTAGTAGGACAAGATACTCTCAGATTTCTGGTTTCTTACCCCTTTTCACATTCGCAGGACCTCACTTATTGCTATTTGCACATGACCCGCCAGGATCTTCTCGTCTTGGATACTGTCGATACCGCCGAGTATATCAATGGTGAACTATCCGACGATGGTACTCCAACTATTGATGTGCCTTCCCTCATTATTTACCGTCATTGAACAGAACTTGACATTCCAGAGCATTTGATCCCACCGAACCCAGATGAATCAGACAGTGGGGAAAGTTTATCAAATATCGCGACTAATGCTAACATAGTTGTAAAAGTTTTGCCATCTCAGGTACACCCTTCCTATCCGTACGGAAATCCTACGAGTTTAAAACATCCCGCATCCAAACCCCAACCTAAAAATGACCCTGCATCTCGTGCTTTATTCGAGGATATGGGATATGGTGGGGGAGGAATAAACGGTTCAATTCGATGGCGAGATCTTGCTCTTGATGAGCTGCTTCCAATCGACGAAGATAAAGAAGAAGCGAAAAGAGCGATGCAAGCACGGAAGATGGCCAGTGGCGCGGCGAACAACAATCCACAAGGACAGCACCATCAACAACAAGTCCCTCAAATGCAACAAGGCCAGGATGACGACGAAGACGACGACGATGATGAAAACGATGAAAACAACGAAGATGACGAGGATGAGGATGAGGAAGATGAGGAAGAAAGCGAGGGGGAGGAGGAATAATCAATTTATCTACCAAGCAAGGTCCTTTTCTGACCAACCAAGGTTTTTTTTTTTGACAAAATATCAAATTTACAGATTCTAATTCAACGGTTGGAAACTATCGATGCCACCAGCGCATCACCGAAGTCCTGCTGGAGGAGATCTTTGACAGAAGTCTCTTGCTCTACAGTCCATTCGTATGCTTCAAGGAGCAACGCGTCCGTCAATGGTACAAAATGAGAGGTCAACACATGGATTATGTGGGTGACGCGTGCTATCGCGGTTCTTGTCGAGCCATCGACGTCCTGACGTTCGAGTTGAGGAATTGAGATCCAAAGGTTAGAAGCGAAAAAGCACGCACATCATTTACGTTTGAATACACTGCCTCAGCATCGAAACCCTCTTCTCCTTCTTGTTCATTTTCTTTAACATGTTTACTTACCCATATATAACCGTTAAGGCCAAGGATAAGGTCAACGCCACATGGCAATGTGAGGAAATGGGATTTCAGTCGTCGCACCAGAATGGGTGGAACCATCACTAGTTGTCCGTTTCGTAGCTATCCAGGATTTAATAACGCGGGGGGGATGTAATAAATTTTACTTGCCTTTCCATATTTGAGTGATCGTGTGTGAAGCGACATAGCACCATCGGAAAAGAATGCTTGGACTTCAGCGACCAATAGGTCCCCTTCTTCAAAAAACCCTCGCATCTGCAGTTCATCACTTTCCAATTTCCGACGCTAGTTGACAATCAGGCCAATTTTGGAATGATGAGGATGGATTTGCGCCTACCTGCACACCACCGGGTAAATTCACGGACGACAACATAAGGACAGCATCTTGCCTCGAATTGGCATCGACTTTCCATCTGCGAGGTTGCACTTCCGTTATCCGCCCAACAACTAGATCTCCCACTTCTGGATTATATCTTTGACATACGACTCAACATGAGGTTGCAGAGACGGTCGGGAACTCTTTGCTCACCGACTTCGAATCGCCCGAACAGTCACAAGCTTGTTCACGCGTTCGATGGTTCCTGCTACAGATGCAATAACCTCCTCGTTATCTACATATGTCCCATGTCCACTATCTCACCTCTTAATCAGATGGAATAGCCTCAACGGGGATCATAGGTTCATACCGCATGTAAGTGTGTGAGGATGTCAAGGATTCTCCTGGGCAGGTCAATTTTGATCCCTGAAAATCGTCAAGATCCATGAGGTCTCCTTTGACATTCGGGTGGTGTCTTGTGCTGGCATGGTCTGTATCTTCGAATTTGGGAGGAAATGAGGTGAAAGAGATCATGGTTGCTAGTGAGTTACGCTACAATCGCGGTTATGTAAATTCTCAGGTTAGGGTTATATGTGCGGGCAGAGCGAAATAGATTTTTGGTTCACGAGCAC
>Ga0307517_10015715_pt1 | contig 10027 bp, 2 predicted proteins | sample 23_EM_MG_FD_194515 | JGI IMG/M metagenome (GOLD analysis project Ga0307517, IMG submission 194515) | Populus trichocarpa ectomycorrhiza microbial communities from riparian zone in the Pacific Northwest, United States - 23_EM | ecosystem: Host-associated > Plants > Roots > Unclassified | place...
CACTTTAACCATGTTTTTTTTTTTTTTTTTTGGGTTCAAAACACAGCAGCATTAGAGAATTCACCACTTTAGACTGGTAATAATGGCTATCACTAGCATGGTTGCATGGCGCAATGCCGTGTGTACACTACCTGATGCTGGGGTATGTTTTTTAGTAGATTTGAGAGAGAGCAGTCACATGACAAGAGAGCTGGCAAGATGCTCTCACCTATCATAATCACACCCATCGTCATCGACCTCATCATTTGTGTTTTGAAACTCTAAAAAACACAGCTTCCCCACACATCGCCAGTGTTTGCTGGTGTAATTGTTTTCCTAAGTATTTTGTTTTTGTTATAAATATATAAAAATAATATATATTTTTTACTCTTGAAAAATAACTTTTTATATTAGTATATTAAAATAATTTTTTAAAAAATTCTTAAAAAAAAATCACTAAACGCGATCTGAGATGTTTTTACTTTCTTCTTTTTTTCCCCCGCAAGACCAGACAGTTCTCTCTTCTCTCCTCTCTCTTTCTGCCATGCGATGCACACTGCAGTGGTGTGAAAATCTGTCATTAATTGAAAATTGTAAAGATGAAAAACAAAACCCCCATTTCGATCCTCAATCATCATCACTACTCTTCTTTAGCTCTATTCAATATTCTCCACGCATCGCTCTCTCATGATACTCTCTCTGCAATCTTTTCAGTTTCCCAATAAAAGGGGTCAACCTCTCAGGCTCTAGCCGGAGTTCTAAAACCAGGATAGATTTCTGGAGCATGATGCTTTTCGGTGCACCTCAAACTTGAAAACTTATTAAATTAATAATTTTTAGTATTTTATTATAGTTTTAATATCTTACTGTTAAAAATAAAAAGAAAAATATTTTAAAGAATTTCAAATATTTTTTTTAAAAAAATAATATTGTTTTAGAAAAAATAATAAGAATTTAAATAGAAATCATTTGAAATCTTTTAAAAAAATCAAATCAGATCAAATCAAATAAAAAAATAACTGAGTAATTTAATTCAAGTCAAATCATAAATAGAAGAATCACTCTACCAACCCACTAATACTAGTCATCTTATAGCAATGCTCTTGCGTCAGAACTTAGAAGTAACCTTATGGCAAGTTTTCAGCACTAAAATCCCTCGACTCCGATGACATTATTTTTTCAGAAAGCATTCCTGTTCTTGACTTGGATACACGTACGAATCTCCTTCGCGCATACAAAAAATACCAACACAGATAAAATTGTCATAACCTGTAAGATCTCCAGCTAGCCCAGAACAAAATCAATGCTTGCATTTGATGGTTTCGACACAAATTAACAGCATTAAAATATTGCCGATGACCTACTTGAGATAATCATAATTGCATGAGAGGCACACCGCATGCATCAAAAGTTAAGGATGGTAGAGAGTCATAATGATTGATGCATGGCCGCAGCACAAACGCGACTCCTTTACTCATGAAAATAATTAGCAATTAAATTATACGAGCAGCAAATAGCTAGGTTGACATCGTTTTTTGGTTTTGACCAGAGGATCGAAGAGAGTTACACATGGTAAAAACTTTCTCCTGTCAACCCTTGTCTGCCACTCTTGTAGCCAGGATCGCATCAAATTCTCATTTCGAATTAAGGTCATTGTGTTCCCCAACAAAACTCTGCATGAGGACCTAATTGCACCAATCGTGCATGATGATTCAACTCTTCCTGGTGAAGTTTTTCTCTCTAGCTGGCATTTTAATGGTAGTTTTTGTTCAAGGAATTGTTAGTTTGTAATATGGTTAAACCCGCTTTTCAAAATGTTTTACAAATTATTTTTTGTTTGAAAAATTATTAAATTGATTTTTTAGGTGTTTTTGATGATTTTTACATGCTATATTAAAAAATATATATATATATATATATATATAAAATAAGGGCATCGACAAACATATAATCTCTCATGTCTTATTTTCTTCTAACTTTTCAAGAAAGGAAGGTGTGGACATGTCCATATCTTTTTGTGTTTTTGGTTCTCTTCCTAGCTTGTATACTTGTTCATCGAAATTGAAAGTTTATAAGATTTTATTGTCAAAGAACCATCTCAACCTAAAAGGTTAAGCTGTTAGGTGAGGTCCTAAGATATGATTTATATTATTCTCTAACACACCTCCTCAAGTGAAAGCCCTTTGGACTTGAAACTTGCACATGTCCACTTTATCTTGTGCTTAATTTTTATTAAATAAATGAGGATGATGAGATTCGAACTCGTGACCGCTTGGTCATCAAGGCTCTGATACCATGTCAAAGAACTATCTCGACTTAAAAGTTTAAACTGTTAGGTGAGGTCCCAAGATATGATTTATATTATTCTCTAACACTTATACTATTGAAATTTTCCCATTTCTTTTTTTTTTTTTAATATCAAGAGGTAGTATGAAACTAATCAATGGGTATCGAGTTTATTTCTCAGATGATTATAAATTTATATTGATTTGATATGTTTAAAAAAACTTAATAATTTTATTTTGTGTTGGTTTTAAGGTGTGATCAACCAATAATTTTTTTTTAAAAAAACAAATTCGTTGACTATCAATCCAACCCCTTAAGTTCGGATTTTCAATCTTTTAAACCTTCTTTTACTCATCACATAATTTGAAAATTAAGAAGCAATATTCCAAAAAATAAAAAATTGACTTTAATCACTGAGTTGTTGGTTACATATCTTTTCGAACTAAAGTTATATTTTTTTTTTTAGTTTAACATGGGTGTTCGGGCCAGCTTGCGCGTACCTCGACTAATCCCACGAGCCCTGAAGTTAACGACCATGTAAGCCTTCAGTGGTCATCATATGAGCAACCACATGGCTTGAACCTGAGACCACAGAAGGAGCAAATCTCTTGATTCCAAACTCTTACCACTGGACCACCACCTAGATAGTTAACTAAAGTTATATTTGATACTACGAGGTGAAACTTTTGGAAATAAAATGTTGAAAGAGCAATATTTAACGGTGAATTAAGTGTTGAGGATGTAAGAAAAGGTTAAGGGATAAAGTGTTACAAATGTTTGGTTTGAGATAGTAAAATCATGAATAACAGTGAGTTTCAATAAATATAAAATCATTTTTTAGAAAAATATAATTATAAAAAATTAAATAACATATATTTGTGGACTAAAATGAAAGGGAAAATAAAAAAAATAGAAAAAAAAAGAGGGAAGGACACAAAAATATCTAAAAAAAAAATTCTCCCTGAAAATTTCTTTCTCTCTCTCTTCGCAAGGTTAACATTAATTAACTCTTTTTATATAGTTAGACTTTGGCCTGCTTGGAAAATTTCCCTTCAAATTTATACCAAAAATACAAGTTGGGGTGAAAAATTATATATCATGTCGTCAAATAACTATTAAAAACCTAAGAGAATATTAAGCTAATTTTCACACGTTCACATTAACTCCTATTTTTTTATTACTTTTAATTAATGAAAATAAGGATAGTAGAATTAGAACCCGTAATTATCTAATCATTTAATCTCTAATATAATATTAAATAATAACCTCAATTTAAAAATTGAAATTATTAGTATAATTGAAATTATATATATATAAAGAAGAAGAAGAAGAAGAACCCTTGACTATAAATTTAGAATTTTTGCACTGGTTACAAGGCAACATCCAACAGAAGCCTTAGCAATTAACAGTCAGAATTATGGATCTCAAATTAACAAATCGGACACATAGCTTAAGCAGAAAAGAAAAACTTGGATTAGGAGACAGAAATGGAAATGGCAAATTAATACTATGTTAAAGAATGATAGATTAGATAGTGATCCTGTTCGTCTGACCAGCACCGATTGGCATGATTGGCATGATCTTTTTCATAAAGTGGAAAATCCAATGCCTTGCTGATGAACTTTTTTGAAGCTTTTCTTACCTGAGAGCAGATCCACTTCAACCCCATTAATCATGAAAAAGAATGGACTTCCATGCATCGAGCTCTGCAAATATGCTAAAAGGCTCCCCCACTTCAAAGCAAAACACCTTCCACAGCCACTTCCTATTACTTCTTTACTAGGTTCGAAATTCAACCACTAGCTAGTCAATGAAAATTCTGCCCACCCACCCACCCCCCCAAGCCACTTCCTCTTACTAGGTTCGAAATTCAACCACTAGCTGGTCAATGAAAACTCTGCCTTGGTTGGACTCGGAGGGATGTCTTCTGTATGATAATGTGATGAATGTTATTTTTTTAAAGTATTTTTAATATTATTATATTAAAATCATTGAAAAAAACTTCAGATACATTTAATGTTTTTCCAAAAAAAAAAAAACTATTTGAAGACACTTTAAAAAATGGCTAAATCACAAAAACAAATACACTTAAAAATACATATAGTTTTACTCTACAAATCTTGAATCTCAAATTCAAACGTACAACTTTCTCCCAATTGCTAATGAAATAGTTAGGGATAGAATCAATGAAGCACTAATTCATTTGGAACAGAAGTTCTTCCCCATGATTTGGAAACTGTAGAAAAAGAAAAAGGATTTACTAGGTGATTTCTTTTCATCCCTTCTTTTTTGCAATAGTAACCTGGGGTATTGGACATCTCCCACCCCAAAAAAAAGTCACCCCCACAGTTGCACCCATCTTATGTGATCTCTGAAAAAGAACAAAAGTCATACAGATTAAGGATAAAAGTCGACACTCGAAGTTGCAGAGAGCAGGGAACAAAGCTCATGAACTTTTACCGAAGGTTGGACTTAGCCACTAAACTAAAGAAGGAAAAAGAAACTTCTGTTTCCCACGTCTAATTTTGGATATCATATATGCCGCGGCCGGTTTTTAACTCCTACACCATGAAATTTTCATGAAATCATGCCTAATTTCTTCAATGTCTTTTAATTTTAGCATGGACAAGTTTCTTTATACTTAAAGTGGTCCAAATTTTTTATCTAATTTTAACATTTAAAAAACAAAAAAGAACTTGGAAGTGATAATTTAGATGTCATTGAGCGAGTACAATATAACAGCTATGACTTCTAAATATATTATTCTATTTTATTTTTTAATTAAATTTAATTAATAGCACAAAATAACATGAAAATATACAAACTTAAAGTACAAAAAAATTTCAAGTGTTAAAAATAATACAAAAACTAATTTTAAGATGTCATTTAAGCTTAAATTTTGACAGTAACTAAACCCATAGCCCAACATATACAGAGTCATGCATTGAATGCCTTTGATCTCCCTCCCCTCTTCTGATTAGCCCCATTCTGTTACTCCCTTTCTTTCAGAATCAATATTCTATCCTTGCAATAAAGCAAGTTCATGTCATTTGTTCTATCACCAATTCGGTGTACAGATTGATATGATTTATGGGTCCATTTTCTCTTATAACACTAGATGACAATTTGTTAGGTGTTTGTTGTTGACCGCCTTGTTCCCGTCAGTCAGGGAAATTTCCATTTAAATTCTTGCCAGGCTTAATCTTGGAAAGATCCCCTTTACTTCAAGGTCTATAACAGGGAATGCTTTTATCTCCAAGCTTTTGAAATGGGCTATCAAACATTGAACAAGACGAGCATTTACCAGTCGGTGACTGCTGTTTTTCCACGACTCATTAACTTGGTGAACATCTTGGGGAACGTAAAAGACGACTCCTCCATGTACCATGGGTGAAAAAATTACCCGCAAGTGAAAGTGAATGCTCATGCTATGCCTGTCTCACTGTTGAGTGTTAGTGTGTGTTTAGACATGTACCCTTTTCTTCTTCTTCTTCTTCTTCTTCTTCTTTATAGAAATCGTTTTCAGTTTTTTCTTGAATCCCGATTTAGCCTGTGATCGATCTTATTGTTAGCTTTTTGCGTTCAAATCATGGGAAATGTCTATTACGAGAAACTCAAGCTTCCTAGCCTAGGATCCAAACTCGAGAAGTAGCTCAGTTTTCATTTGTTCCTTGAATTCCTTAACCTGTGATCCATCTAATTGTCACATTTTTTCGATTCAAACTAAAAGAAATACATTATGTGAGAAACTCAAGTCTCCAGTGATGGATCAAAAAGATAAATATGAAAAGAGATCAAATCGAGTTTTAATACATGTTTATTTTATATAGATAAACAAGAGATATGTTAATAAGAATTTTATCTCATGGTAAAAAAATTTCAAAACAACTATATTTTTGAGTTTAATAATAATGCCAGAAAATTTCTTGAAACCTAAACTTTTTTTTTTTACTTTAAAAATTTATTTGGTCGCCCACGATATATAGCACAAACGTACAAATTAGCACATGTAGAAATCAAAAACAAATATCTAGAAAATAGATTGAAAAATGACCTAAAATTTAAAATATAGAGATAAACTATAATAATTAAACGAGCAGAAATACAAGCACAAGCTGGAATAGCTCTCCCTGTATATTTTCTTTAACAACATAAATATGGTCTGATTAATTCCAAAAGAGAGTTACAGCATCATCGTTTTGTATGAAAGTTTTTGAATGACTTAAATAATGACATACAACATCATAGGAAATTGAATCTACCGACTTCTAACCCTTTCATCGTTGGATCAAGCACAAGATCATGGCTTGTCAACGAACATTTATGTCTTCCTTTTGAGAGTTGTTTGTCAATGGACCTCAGCTTACTTACCAACGGTCAAAATATTTAAAGCATAGCTAGCTAGGTGATTAACATTTATTCCGGGTGGCAGGGTTACTATTCTTAAATTTGGACCGTCCCAATGATTCAATCATGGCCCTGACATTAACTCAGTAAGACAACTGGTATGTAGTATCCTGTACGTCAAATAAGAGAGGTTAGATGGGAACAAAGTCAATGTCATCAGCCTGTAACTTCGACGTAGGGATCCTGCTCCATCATCTTCTGCGATGCATTTTTCAAACTTTTGAATTGTAAGAATTAATTGCTATGGTTGGGGTAGATTCGGAGCAATAAATAGTGAATAGTGGGCAGTGTGGGAGTATGTTGTCGCAATAAATTCTCACACACATGTGATGATTATCTGTGAGAGTTTGCTGATGTAAATTAAGGTTAATGGGTTGCTGGTGAAAGAAACCTTGCTTAGTATTTAACTATGATCAGAAGCCACCATTCGGCACAAAAACAGCCACAGGTTTTAGGTGCAAGGGCTGTGGGAGTGATGAGTGCGACGTATCGATCGACAGAAGGGAAGATTTTCATCTCCCTCTACTGAGTGGCATTGCATTTATCTTTAACTCTTGTCATTTTCTATCGTTTGTAAATCTCCTTTACCTCCTTGTGGTACTGGTTGAGGTGACAGGTGAATTTATCCTGCTGTTGTTACTTGGATTCAAATTAGTGGAAGAAATTAACTGTGAGGATATACAGGAATAAGGGATGTGGATTTTGGATGATGAGTTACGGATCTGACTAGATAAAAAAAAAACTTGGTCTCGATGCATAAAAGTTATAAGAAAATAAATAAAAATCGAATTTTTAGTGTAATTACTCGGAAACTAGAATTGAAACGGTTGATTTTTTTTTTATAAAATAGTCTGATTAGTGCTTGAGATATTATTATAGGATAAACGATAAGAAAATAATCATGATTTATAAAGCTCGAATGAAATAGTTCAAACCTAAAACTAGAAAAATAGCAGACAAACTTTTGGGTGAAAAAGTAGTGATTAATAATATATAAAAATTTGAAATGGTTCGATATATGGAGAAAGGACTGTAAAAGAGAAAAGTAGTGTAAGTAATGCTATAATTACAGAAGATTGACCTATGTTTACCTTTAATCGAATTCTTAACTTGCCTTATAATAGGTCAAAAGGGTGTGTTTGAATTTTGAAGAAAATCATTTCTTGTACAGGAGCGGAATGTTACCTAGGATTCCTCACTGATCATTACATTAGTGCTGTAATAGTAGGACCCAATCCATGGATGTGGAGGTAGGTTGGCCAATGGCTCTCTGGTCTTTACAAGAAGGTCCGTCACTCTTCTTGGTGGATCACTTGTATCTTTCTTCAAGACAATAACATCCACGATACCATAGTTATTATACATTATTTGGATCAATCTCGAGCTGGATGAATTAATTTCTTTTTAAAAATAATAATCAGAGTTATGTTATTTTAATTAAAAAACAATAAATTTCTTAAAATATCAAACCATTTACGAGTCAATTCAACTTTTTTACTGTATTATATTAGGTTAACCTTTCTTGTTCATTGTAAAATATGATGTGAGTCAAGTCCTAGATCCAATAATGTCTAGTAACTAGACCAAATAGAAAACATTTGTGGCTTCTCTTGAATTGGATTTTGACCGAAAAAAGCATTAAATTTTGTTTGGTTTAGAAATAAATATTTCAAAATCACAAAGAAAATCATGGAGTTTTTTTTTTTCAGTGATTGATGAGTATTATTAATGAAAGATAGTCACTTAGTGGGTGGTTAAGAAAGAACAACAAAGGGAGTTCAAAGTAAAACAATAGCTAGCTTTCGAGAAGGAAAGGTAGAAAATTACAACAGTTATTCATCTATCTAAACAGTTTAGCGACCATGATCTTAGTTGAACCATTTGTGAATTTCGTCTACACTTCCTAGCAGATCGTTGCCCGTGTAACCATAATTTCCTTCCCACCTCCTTAACCAAGTTAACAGTTGGTGAGGAGCTAAAGAAAAGCATGATTAATTTCTAGTCCAAGTAATTGAGTATGTAAATACATTTTTTATAAGAATACTTGCATCCCACAGGATCTTACATGAATAATTGAGTATGTAAATTAATAACTATTATTCGTACTAAGAATTTAATCACGAGGGGTGTAACTTAACTGGCCGGACCTTATATTTGTCCTTTAAAAGTTATCAGTTCAAGTCTCACAAACATCAGGGTTACTAGAAGTTTACATAATCGTTAATTTTAGAAACCATAAGATTAGTTGATGTATGCAATCTGAACATTCACGTTAATTAAAAAAATAATTTAGACGCTCTCACTCGACCTCATTATTCATATAAGACGAGTCAAGGAATTTTTCCCATTTCCACCCAGACATAATTAACACTTGATGTTTAAGAGACTAGGGTTAAGTATAGCAATTAGTCAGGCACCAAAGTCACATTAATACTCGATGATCCAAGAAGAAGAACATAATCTCACACGTCATTGCAACCTAAAATTCTAATTGCTGACTCAAATCACCACATAAATCATCCTGTAAAAAAAAGCACGATGTGCAGGTGCCGTTAATTTGCATTTGCCAAGGGACTGTGCCATAGTACTGATCACTTTGTCCCACAAGTCACTGAGATGATCGTTCTCACTTATTAGCTCATTTCGAGTTTGTTTTTATCTGCATTTCAATCCTGTATGGTGTGTTTGGTATAAAAAAAATTATTAAATTAAATTTTTTGTTTTTTAGTGTTTGATGTTGATTTTAATTTGCTGATATTAATATATTTTTAAATAAAAAATACTTTTAAAAAACATGTTTCATCACAATAACAAATGTTTGTTTAGTGTTTTAAAATAAAAAAAGAAAACAATAAAAACATATTGAGTTTAAGAGATAAAAATTAAAAGATAAAATACATTTATTTTTAGAATAATTTTAAAGTTTGTAATTTTAAAATAGAAGGTACATGACAACATGCTCCTTTTTCCAATTTATTTATTTGTGGAGACAGTAATTAAACACTTATTTTTCATCATAGTGTACACTTGTTAATAAAATATATGTTGCTTTTACAAAAACAATTTTTAATTAAGAATATATTAAAATAATATCGTTTTAAATATATTTTTTATATAGTACATCAAAATTATTAAATTTTTTTTTTAAAAAATTAATTTAATATTTTCTTAAACTTAACCGCATTTAACAATTAAACATGTGGAATCTTAATATCTTAGAGAAAATGCAACAATCCTGTTGCCAAGTACCATTTATATGGTTTGTCAGGCAATAAAAACCCCTCTAGAAATCTAACGGCCCTTGATAATTCTCTGTGCCCTATAATAACCAGAATCCAAAGGGTGGTGATCTCAA
>Ga0307517_10015716_pt1 | contig 10027 bp, 7 predicted proteins | sample 23_EM_MG_FD_194515 | JGI IMG/M metagenome (GOLD analysis project Ga0307517, IMG submission 194515) | Populus trichocarpa ectomycorrhiza microbial communities from riparian zone in the Pacific Northwest, United States - 23_EM | ecosystem: Host-associated > Plants > Roots > Unclassified | place...
GGTCCTGGTCGACAACGTCCAGTGGCTCGACGACGCCACCGCCAGCGTCCTGGCCTTCGTGGCACGCCGAGTCGGCACGGAGCCAGTGGTCATAGTGGGAGCCGCACGCGACGGCTACCGGTCGCGCCTGAACTCCGACGAACTCACCTCCGTGCCCCTGGGCCCGCTCACGGACGGCCAGGCCGCGGAAATCCTGGCGGACCGCGCCCCGGATCTGCGGCCGACCGTGCATCGCCGACTGCTGGCGGAGGCTGCCGGGAACCCCTTGGCCCTGACCGAGCTCTCCCGCTCCCTGGGGGAGTCGGCCGATCCGCACATTTCCCAACTGCCTCTCACCGAGCGGCTCGAACGGGCCTTCACCGACCGCCTGGAGACCCTGCCCGACATCACCCGCAGTCTGCTGCGGATCGCGGCCCTCGACGACAGTCCCTCGCTCCCCGAGATCTACCGCGCGACCCGGCTGTTCACCGGCACGACGGTCGGCGCCGCGGAACTCGACCCGGCCGTGCGCGCCCGACTCGTCCAAGTCGTCGGCAGCGAACTACGGTTCGGGCATCCGCTGATGCGGTCGGCGATCCACCAGACCATGCCCACCGGCGTCAGCCACGCCGCACACGCCGCGCTCGCCGCTGTGCTCTGGGAACACCCGGACCGGCAGCTGCGTCACCGGGCCGCCGCGGCCGACGACGCGGAGGAGTCGGTCGCCGCCGCGTTGGAGGACGCCGCTCACCGGGCCGCACGCCGTGGCGGCATCGCGGCGGCCGTCACGGCCCTCGAACAGGCCGCCGCGCTCAGTGAGGACGCCGACCGCCGAGCGGAACGGCTGCTGCGTGCCGCTGACTTCGCCGTCGAGCTCGGCCGGCCCGAGACCGTGACCCGGCTGCTGGACCAGGCGCTCACCGGGCCGCTGTCGCGACGGCAGCACGCCACGCTCGTCTGGCTTCGCGGCAGCTTCGACGAGGGACTGCACAGCCACTCGTCAGGCGCCAACTCCCTGACGGCCCTCGCCGAGGAGATGGCCGCGGAAGACCCCGCGCTGGCGCTACGGATCCTGTGGAGCGCCGCGCAGTTGTGCTTCTGGTCCGAACCGGGCCCGGAGGGCCGCCGCAGGGTCCTGCACGCAGTGGAGCGGATGGAGCTGGACGAACTCGATCCGTGGCGGCTGGCCATCTGCGCCTACGTCGCGCCGGTCGACCGCGGCGCCTTCGTCCTGGACCGTGCCCGGCACGTCGCTCTGAAGGAGGGCGACGACGGCCGCGCCTACCGCATGCTCAGCACCGCCTCGCTCCTCGTCGGCGGCTTCGACATGGCGCGGGCGTTCTCGGCGGCAGGCGGCGCGCCGCTGCGCGCCCAGGGACGCCTGGGGCTGTTGGCCCGGACGGTCGGCGCGGACGCGTGGAGCGCTCTCGTGGTCGGTGACCTCGGCGTGGCGATCGCCGCGACCGAGGAGTCACGAAGGCTGGCACGCGAAACCAGCCAACCGATGATGTACGCCTTGATGACCGCCACCGCTGCCAAGCTGGCCGCGTTGCGCGGTGAGGCGGATTCCGCCCTTGCGCTGGCCGAGGAGGCGGAGGAGATCGGGCTGCCGGCCGGGGCACGTCCGGTGCTGGCCACCGCGTCGATGGCGCGCGGGCTGGCCGCGTTGGGCGCGGGGCGGTTCGAGGAGGCCTTCGGCCAGTTCCGCCGGCTTCACGATCCGGCGGATCCCGCGTTCCAGGTCGCCCTGCGGCTGACAACCGTGGGTGACCTTGTCGACGCGGCGACGCACTGCGGGCGGCTGGAGGCCGTGCTACCGATCGTGACGGAGCTGGAGGAGGTCGCCACGGTGACCTCCGCGCCGGTGCTGCACGCCGATCTGCGTCTGGTCCGGGCGCTGCTGGCCGCCGACGAGGACGCCGACCCGCTCTTCGCGGGCGCGTTGAGCGCCGACCTCAGCGCCTGGCCGCTGATCAGGGCGCGTACCCATTTGGCCTACGGCGAATGGCTGCGGCGCCGGCGGCGCAGTGTCGAGTCCCGCGACCACCTCCGTGCCGCCCGCGACATGTTCGACGCGCTCGGAGTGATCCCCTGGGGGGAGAGGGCCCGCCGGGAACTGCGCGCCGCGGGCGAGACCAGCCGCCGTCGGACCCCGGACGCCCGGGACCGGCTGACCGCCCACGAGCTGCAGATCGTCCAGCTCGCCGCCGACGGGCTGACCAACCGCGAGATAGGCCAGCGGCTCTACCTGTCGCACCGTACCGTCAGCTCGCATCTCCACCGGATCTTCCCCAAGCTGGGCGTGGTCTCGCGCGCCGAGCTGCGGACGGTGGTCACCACACTGCGCTGACCACCGTCACATGACGCTCGCTTCCGCCTGCGCGGCGCTCCTAGCGTTCCCCATGTCAGGACATCGACAAGCAGGGGAGCGGTGCCATGGTGTGGAACGGCATCCGGCACGCATCCGGGCCGCCGATGGTCGGCCGCCACGCCGAACGCGAAGCCATCGGACGACTGCTCGACGCGGTGCGCGACGGCCTCAGCGGAGTCCTGGTCCTGACCGGCGAACCCGGGATCGGCAAGACCCGGCTGCTGGAGTACGCCGCGACCCGGGCCGCGGAACTGCGCGTGGTCCGGCTGACCGCGGTCGAGCCCGAGGCCGGCCTCGGCTTCGGCGCGCTGCACCGGTTGCTGCGTCCTTTCCTGAACCGGACGGGCCGGCTGCCGGGGCCGCAGCGGGCCGCGTTGGACGCGGCCCTGGGCCTCATGCCGGGGCCGCCCGCGGACCGCTATCTGGTCGGCCTCGCGACGCTGACACTGCTGTCCGAGGCCGCCACCGATCAGCCGCTGCTGTTCCTGCTGGACGACGCGCAATGGCTTGACCGGGAGTCGGCCGATGCGCTCGCGTTCGTCGCTCGCCGGCTGCATGCCGACTCCCTGGGCCTGATCATCGCCGTCCGCGACGGGCTCGGGGACAACGGCCAGTTCGACGCGCTGAACGTGCACTCCGTGACCGGTCTGCCCGAGCCGGAGGCCAAGGTACTGCTCTCCTGCGTCCCCCGGCGGGTGGACGCGGACGTGGCCGGCCGGATCGTCGCCGGCACCGGTGGCAATCCGCTCGCGCTGCTGGAGCTCGCCGACGCCCTGGCCGCCGAGCAACTGTCCGGTATCGCCCCGTTGCCCGATCCGCTGCCGGTGAGCCGGCTGCTCGAGGGCCACTTCCAGCGCCTGGTCGGAGCCCTGCCGCCGGAGACCGGAACCCTGTTGCTGCTGCTGGCCGCGGCCCCCTCGGACGACACGGGGATGATGTGGCGGGCCGCCGGGCGGCTGGGCCTGTCCGCCCGCGCCGTCCAGCCGGCGGTCGCCGCGGGAATCCTCGGCCGGGACACGCCGACGGCCTTCCGGCATCCCCTGATCCGCTCGACGGTCTACGCCGGAGCCGAACCCGGCGACCGCCGCCGGGTACACGCGGCACTGGCCGCCGTCTGCGACTCCGTGCGGGACGCCGACCGTCGCGCCTGGCACCGGGCCGAGGCCGCCGAGGGCGTGGACGACGGCGTCGCCGACGACCTGGAAGCCGCCTCCGAGCGAGCCCGCTCCCGCGGCGGCTACTCCCAGCAGGCCCTGTTCCTGTCGCGCGCCGCCGAGTTCACCGGCGACCCGGACAAACGGGCCGAGCGACTGCTCGACGCGGCGCAGGCCCACCTGATAGCGGGCGACGCGCCGGCCGCACGGACCGCGCTGGACCTGGCCGGCGCCGACATCCGCGGCCCGGTGATGCGCACGCGCGAGCTGCGGATGCGGGCGACCGCGCAGATGTTCCAGATCGTCGTCGGCGACGTCCCGGCGATGCTGATGGACGCCGTGACCAGGCTCGGCCCACAGGACCCGCGGCTGACCTGGGAGCTGCTCTGCGAGGCGCTGCACGCCGCACTGGTCGCCCACGACTGTACGCGGGGCACGTCGCTGACCGAGGTCGCGGCGGCCGCCGTCGCCGCGCGGCACGCCCCGGACTCCGCAGTGCGTGGCCGCGACCTGCTGATGGAGGGTCTGGCCCGTCGCGTGGCCGAGGGCTACGAGCACGGCGTGCCCGTGCTGCGCAGCGCCCTGAACGGGCTGCGGGGCGGCGGCGTGATCGGGGACGCGCACAGCCCGTTCGCGGTGATGCTGTTGATGGCCTGCGACGATCTCTGGGACGTCCAGGCCGCGCGTGAACTCACAGACCGCCTGGCGGCGGCGGAGCGCGACGCCGGCGCGCTGTACGCGCTGAGCATCACGCTGCTCGTCGAGGCGCGTTACGAACTCCTGGACGGACGGTTCACGGAGGCGGAGGTCCGCTACGCCGAGTTCGACGACATCGTGGCTGCCACCGGGTTCCCCGGCGGCGGAGACATCAACAGGCTCCATCTGTTCGCCCTGACCGGCCGGGAGGCCGAGCTGCGGGCGGCGGTGCGGCAGACCGCGGAGATGAGGAGCATAGGCCTGGGCTTGCACCACCTGATGGCGCAGCACGCGCTGGCCTTGTTCGAGCTGGGGCAGGGCCACTACCGGCAGGCGATGAAGCACGCGTGGGCGGTTTTCGAGGAGGACCCTCCGACCAACGGCAACCTCGTTCTGCCGCTGCTCATCGAGGCCGGTGTGCGCGCCGGCGACCGAGCCGGCGTGGCCAAAGCCCTGGCCCGGCTGGAGGAACGCGCCCCGCTCGCCGGTACTCCCTGGGCACTGGGCACCCTGGCCCTCGGCCGGGCGCTGACGGCGGACGGCGACGATGCCGAGAAGTCCTACCAGGAATCCGTCGAACTGCTGGGGCAGGGTCCGCTGGGCCTGGAGCGGGCCCGGTCCCGGCTGCTGTTCGGCGAGTGGCTGCGCCGCCGCAAGCGGCGTTCCGATGCCAGGAAGCAGTTGCGTGCCGCGTACGAGAGCTTCGACGCCTTCGGCGCGGTGCCGTACGCCGAGCGGGCCCGGATCGAGCTGCTGGCCACCGGTGAGACAGCCCGCAGACGGACGGAGGAGACCAGGTTCGACCTCACACCACGGGAACGGCAGGTGGCCTCCATGGCCGCCTCGGGGCTGACCAACGGGGAGATAGCGACGCGGTTGTTCGTCACCGCCTCGACCGTCGAGTTCCATCTGAACAAGGTGTTCCGCAAGCTCGGCATCACCTCCCGGAAGCAGATCCCCCGCGCGATCGGCGAACCGGGCCCGGCGACCGGGGACTGACCCCCGAGGAGCTCGATGCCGGCGGAGTTCTCCTGGCCGACGGTGATGTACGGCATGTCGGTCAACCTTCGTGGGCTTGGTGGGAGAAGCGGTCGCGGCCCGATCAGCCCCGGCTCTCGGCGGTGTCGCGATCTGGCCGTGGCGTAGCAGCAGACCGCCGACCAGCGCCCCCGTCATCATCGACAGGATCGACGCGACGCGCCGCAGCCGCACCCGGTTCGAGGTCCGGTCCGCAAATTCAGGAGGTGGCGCGGGCGGCGGCCTCGATGACGTGCGCGGTGGCGCCGGGATGCGAGACGAGGACCGTGTGGGAGGCGCCGCGGATCACCTCGGTGTGAGAACCCGCGCGAAGCGCCATGGCCTGTTCGGCAGCCGGTGGGATGGCGCGGTCGGCGCCTGCGACCAGGAACCAGGAGGGAATGGTCTTCCATGCCGGCGTGCTGCTGGGTTCCGCGAACGCGGCCAGCGACACCGGCCGCTGTCCGGCCGCCATCAGCCGGGCCTTGCCGGCCGGCACGTCGGCGGCGAAGACCTGCCGGAAATCCGCGGGGTTGACGTAGGCGTCCTGCCCGCCCGGGAACGGCCGGACCGTCAGCGCCGGCGACAGCTGGCTGCCCGGGTATTCTCCGAGGATCGCCAGGCCGGACTCGCCCTGGTCGGGAGCGAACGCGGCGATGTACACCAGGGCCTTGACGTTGGGGTGGCCCACCGCGGCGTCGGTGATGACGGCGCCGCCGTAGGAGTGGCCCACCAGGATGACCGGCCCGGGAATGGTGTCCAGGACACTGGACACGTAGGCCGAGTCGTCGGCCAGGCCGCGGAGCGGGTTCGCGACGCCGATCACCGGGTATCCCTGGCGCTCCAGCCGCGATATCACCCCGTCCCAGCTCGACGAGTCCGCGAACGCACCGTGCACCAGGACCACGGTCGGCCTCGGTGTGCTCGGTGTGGCCGACGCCGTCGTGGCGTTCGCGGCGGACGCCGAGCCGGCGGGCGTGGCGGCGGACAGCGCCGGGATCGCGAGCAGTGTCCCGATCGCCATCGCCGAAAGCGTCAGCATTCTGCGGCGTTGCCCGCCCTCGCGGAATCGGACGTGTTCGATGCCTGTCATGACTGCTCTCTCCATCTCATCGTATTTCCTGCTCTTTCAAGGCGGTCTGACCTACAAGGACGGCGGCGGTCCGGTGACCCGCAGGTGGAAGGCCTCGGCGGAGGCCACGACCGCCGCGATATCGAACTCCGGCGGCAGATCCCCGGCCTCGGCCACCGGGGTGCCGTTGGCCCTGAAGTACTCCTCGATACAGGCCGGGCTGAACAGCACCGCTATCCGCGCCCCCTGGGGCGAGCGCACCAGGTAGCTGTGCGGAACCCCGCGCGGCCCGTACGCGACCTGCCCGGGCACCAGGTCGTGGCGCTGGTCGCCGACGAAGAACGTCACCTCGCCGTCGAGGACGAACCAGACCTCTTCCTCGTCCTCGTGGACGTGGTGCGGGGGCGCGTGGCCGGCCGGGTCGGCGAACTCCATCAGGCTGAGCCGGTTGTCGGTCGCGGTACCGGGAAGCAGGATCCTGGCCTGGCCGCCGAGGAACCAGAAGGGTTCGCGCTCGGCTGTCGGGCCGAAGGTCGGGAAGAACCGGGTCATTTCCGCTCCTGACGTCATCGTCGGCCGCCCAGGAAGTGCAGCAGCATGTCGGTCGTCTCTTTCGGGTGCTCCTCGTAGATCCAGTGGCCGGAGTCGGTGATGACCGCCGGGGTGACGTGGGTGGCGTAGTGGCGTACCTGCTTCGCGACCGACGAACCGAGGCTGCCGTCGGCGCCGATCGCGAGGACCGGCATGGTCAGGGGCTTCTTCTGGAACCGCGCGTTGTCGGCGATGTCCTGCGGGAACGTCCTGAACCACGCGAAGCTCGCTTCCAGGTGTGCGTAGTCGCGCAGGTAGGAGGCGAAGACCTGCAGGTCGTCCGGGGTCAGGGCGTCCTTGTGCACCGCGATACCGCGCATGAAGCCCGAGGTCCAGGTCAGCTCGCGGCCCCGGATCAGGCTCTCGGGAAGGCCGGTCTGCAGGGAGAAGAAGCCGAAGTTCCATACCCCGGGTCCCTTGGCCGTCAGAGCGGGGAACTCGTAGATGCTGGGGTCCGGGATCGGAGCCTCGCTGAGCACGAGCTTCCTGACGCTGTGCGGGTACTGCGCGGCGTAGGAGTAGGCGACCATCGTGCCGATGTCGTGGCCTACGACATTCACGTCCTGGTCCTTGCCGAGCGACACCAGGAGCGCGTGCAGCGTGGCGGCCATGGTCTTCTTGTCGTAGCCGGACGCCGGGGCGTCACTCCGGCCCGCGCCGGGCAGGTCCGGGGCGATGACGGTGTAGTGCTTGGCGAGCGCGGGCATGATGCCGTGCCACTCGTACCAGGTCTGGGGGTAGCCGTGGATCAGGACCAGGGTCGGGCCGTGGCCGCCGATCACGTAGTCGATGCCGGTCCCGGCGACCCGGGTCTTGTGTTCGCTGAAGCCGGCGGGCATCTGCTCGCCGGGCGCCGGCGCCGGCTTGTCGGAGGCCGAGGCCGTGAGGGTGATCGAGCCGAGGCCGACGGCCAGGGCGAAGACCGAGGCCACCAGGCGGCGGGATCCGGGCAGACGGAATCTCACTGATCTCTCCAAAGGATTGTGAGGGGAAGCGAGGCGCGGTGGGCTCGGCGTCCGCTGTGCCGTGACGGCCGGTCAGAGCGATTCGACGAGGCCGCCGTCGATGACGAAGTCGGCGCCGGTGATGTTCGCCGCCCGAGGACCGGCGAGGTAGAGCACGAGATCGGCCACCTCGGACGGCCAGGTGAAGCGGCCGGTCACCGACTGGTCCGCCGCGCCGCGGGCCACCTCCCGGGGGTCGACGCCCCGGGACTGGCCGACCGTGGCGGCGACGCCGTCGGCGCCCTGCCACAGCGCCGTCTCCACCGGGCCGGGACCGATGGTGTTCACCCGCACGCCGCGTGGCCCCACCTCCTTGGACAGGGCCTTGCAGAAGTTGGTCAGCGCTGCCTTCGCCGCGCCGTAGTCGATGACCAGAGGGTCCGGCAGCCGGGCGTTGACCGAGGAGACGGTGACGATACGTCCCGCGCCGGCGGCGAGCAGGTGCGGCAGAGCGGCCCGGGTGGTACGGACGGCGGCCATGAAGTTGACCGTGAACGTCCACTCCCAGTCCTCGTCCGTCACGCCCAGGAAGCCGTCGACCCGCGGCCGCACCGCCCCGACGTTGTTCACCAGGATGTCGACACCGCCATGGAGCGCCACGGCCTCGGCGACCAGCGCGGCCGGACCGTCGGGCGTCGCGAGGTCGAGTTCCACGACGGTGAGTTCAGCACCCTGCTTCACGTGCTTGTCGAGGGCTTCGGTGCGTTCCCTCGAACCCGCGACGACGCGGGAGCCGGCCGCGAGGAAGGCCTCGACGACCGCCAGTCCGATGCCGCGCCCGGCGCCGGTGACCACGACGGTCCGCCCGGCCAGGCCCGCGTCGGCACCGGACGTTCCGGCGGTCCGGGACGCATCGGGGGTCATCGCCCGGTCTCCGGACCCTGCTGCCGCAGCCAGGTGAGAACGGTGTCCGCGACCTCGCGCCAGCCGCCGTCGATCGTCAGGGAGTGCCCGCGGTCCGGGAAGTTGATGATGTCCGTGACCGCCTCGGAGTGCCGGTACTGCTTGAGCGTGGCCCGGGTGACGACCTCGGGCACCGTGTGATCCTTGCCGCCGGAGATGAGCAGCAGCGGGCCGCGTCCGCTGTTGTCCGTGTCGACCTTCGCCGGCGAGTGGGGGTTGAAGTTGGCTGAGGCGGCCTCGTACAGCGGCTTGCCCGGCGCGGGGATGGTCCAGCGCTCGTACAGTGCTGCCGATTCCTCCTCCGCAATGGCGTTGCCGAACGCGAACCGGAACTGCTCTGCGCTCAGGGAGACCGACCGGCGCCTGTTGGCCGGGTTCTTGAAGACCGGGAGCGTCGCCTTCAGCGCGGACAGCGGCAGGGGCAGAACGCCCTTGATCTGTGCGGCGTCGATCGCGACCGCCGCGGCGGCGCGGTCCTGGCCGAGCAGCTTCTGCGCGATCATCCCGCCGAACGAGTGACCGATCACGACGGGCCGCACGGGCAGGGCCGCGATCAGGGCCGCGTAGTGCTCGACGACGTCGTCGATGCCGTGGCCGGCGATGCTCTCGGGGTTCTGGCGCGCCTCCTCGACGGTGTCGGGGTCGCCGGGCCACCCGGGCGCGGACGGGTCGTAGCCCTCCTCGCGGAACAGATCGATCCACGGCTGCCAGGAGGTGCTGTGCAGCCAGAGCCCGTGGACGAAGACCACGGGAATGGGGACGGTCATGGCTGGGCCTCTCATGTGTGGGTGTCCTGACCCGGATATGCACACGAAACCGGGAACCCCGGTGCCCTCGCACCGGGGAGGCACCCCAGTGGTTCCCAGGGGTGGACGCCGAACGGCCCGAGGACATCCGCGTCGAGGAAGGTCTTGAAGATCGCCCACGAGTTGCCCTGCGCGCCGTACTTGGCGAAGAACCGGGTCGGGTCGACGGAGGCGATCGCGGACCGGGTGCCGGCCTCCAGGAGGGATCCACGGGTTCCGCCGGTGACTCGTGCAATAACCATTCACATAGCTGGCGCTAGACAGCAATCAAGGCCCGGGTCGTTGACCTGGGCCTTTGTCATGGAGCGGGTGACGGGACTCGAACCCGCGCTCTGAGCTTGGGAATCACAGGTCCTTCGGGTCGGGGACGATTCTGACCTGCGGAAACAACTACATGTGCCTGGCCGCGTGGCCTTCCCGGCTGACCGCTGTTG
>Ga0307517_10015717_pt1 | contig 10027 bp, 12 predicted proteins | sample 23_EM_MG_FD_194515 | JGI IMG/M metagenome (GOLD analysis project Ga0307517, IMG submission 194515) | Populus trichocarpa ectomycorrhiza microbial communities from riparian zone in the Pacific Northwest, United States - 23_EM | ecosystem: Host-associated > Plants > Roots > Unclassified | place...
GGAGGTAGTGAAAGTCTCACTGGTGATGGGTGAAGGAGGAGGGGGCGGTGGAGTGGAAGGAGGTGGAAGGAGGCAAGGGAAACTCACGGTTGAGAGAGAGGGGAAGGGGCTGTTCGGGTGAGGAAAAAGGTGAAAGAGAGAAATGAGGATAAAAAAGGGATTCTGTAAGTAGTTTAGATCGATTGGTTGTGCTATTCCTGGCAATCAATTAAATTATGCTATTTTCTAAGTTTTATCATCAGGCTAGTTTGCAAAATATTTTTTGTTGAGTGCTTTTTTTTTCCTTTAAAAAAAAAAAACACTCTAGATATCAGGCTTCCAAAGTAAATGTAAAATTCGAAATCTTGCACGCATGAACAAACAGGCTATATGTTTCTTTTTCGTGTTCTAGCGATGTTCTTCGCACAGCGTGTGCACAACGAGGCAAGTTTAACCTTTCTGGTTTGATCTCAGAAGCAGACCATGCGAGAAGTGCTGCATTAGCAGTTGCCTTCATTACATGTTGAGTAACTTATTCCTCAGTTCCTTGGTTTTGAACGCAATCATAAGTTCGTCCTTCGTGTTTGAAAAACCCGTAGGTTAATCTGCTCGTTAGAACTTTTTGATTTTTCTCCGACAATCTAAATTATCAAGGTGTACGATATTGGGATTTAGATAAAAACCAAAAGATATTCTAATTGAAAATCAAGAACGAAGCTCGTAAAATATTGGGATTTAGATAAAAACCATGAATGAAAGAAGCTTCCTATGGTTCACTAGTTGTGAGACCCTTGGCAGTATCATTACAGGCAAGGGCTTCCTGTCATCAAGGGGCCCTAGCTAGCAACACTTTTGAACTTGTTCAAGCAAGACTGGAGTATGTTCTGACGTTTCTGAAGATATTGGCGTTCATTCTGTAGCACGTCAATGGCACCAGTGGAACAAACAAGTCCATGAATTTCTCTTCATTGACAGCAAACAAATCTAGCCCCAAGTTCGGACAGTATCAATTAGAAACAAAATGAAAAAGAATACTGTAGTCAACTCATCTAAGGCAAAGACAATGATAAGAGTACAGAGCACTTAAAAAGCACCATGTCACTTAGTGGAAACAATTTAAACCCATATTTATACAGCTTTTCTACATATTACTTCCATTGGCATGCATATTAAGTCATTGGTAAAATGCACGTAATTTCCTGATTCCTAGCACATGCTTTTATAGCAAACCTGCCGCATGAGTCAGGTATGTCCTAGCATATTAGCTTTTTCTCTGCTAGCATATTTCCACCATTTCGAACTCTTAAATTTTAAGTGTTCTCTGTATGTCCTGTCATTCTTGATACTCTCTTACTGGTCCAATTTCATTGCAGTTCACGTTCTCCTTCCTAACACCAGCATACATCACATCACATGGCTGGTCTTGAGATGGGGTCTCAGGCACTGTCATCTGGCTCTCTTTAAGAGCTTCTCTATCTTCTGCAAATTTTCCTGTAGTAATTTGCTGTACATTTTTTTCCCGGAGGTATATCCTCCTGGCCTCTCATGGTTTCATTACGCGATGGTACCCCCACCATCTGACAAGTCGTGATAAAATGGACGAGCAGAAACTTGATTGGATTTAAAATAAGATGTTGCACTCAAGCCAAAACCTCCTGAAAGTCATTCTCGTAACAAACCTGAGAATATGGGCTTGTAACTGAATCAAGGGTGGTGCCGAACTGGTTGCTTGCACTGTTTGGCAAGATGAAAACCAGCATATTTCAATTTTTATTGTCATCTGCACAATTGGAGAAGCACTACTAGAAATTGTTTTTTTTTTTAAAAAAAAACAATAAAAATGCTGATGGAAATTAATATTCATGGTTTACTGATGAAAACTGTGATAGAAATTTTTTGATAGTAATTTCAAATGGAAATGATTATGAAATAAAAAATAATAATAAATTTTTTGTCAGTAATTCAATAAGTTTATGCTCAGAGTACCATCTGCATAGGAAAGATCAATAACCCATTTATAAGGAATGAGGTCTTAAAAAAAGATGCATGTAAAATAAATAAGATCATGAAAATTACTATAAGTAGTTCCATCATCATGATTACTATATTTTACAACTATATAAATAAAATCAATACCATTAGTGTTTTTTTATAAACACATTAATCTATGTTCTTTATATTTTAAAACCTCCTCATTAACTATTAGTGAGCTCTTCTCTTTCATTATATATTAATTATGTCATCACATATGTAAACTACTCTTTAATTTGCCGTATACTCCATAACTTATATCAATACACTTTTCCATTCATTTCTTTTATGTTTATTAAAGTCATTGTAATGTTTTCATACTATATTCTCTTTTTCCACATCGTATTGTATCTGTAACACATTTCATCTTATGAACATATTTAGTTCATGCTGATATTTCACTTCACAGTACCCTTAATTCATGCCACATTTCATTTTTTAATTACCATCATATGCTTTCTCGGCCTTTCCAAGCATTTATTTCATTTCAACCAATTAAAATCATTATTTCATCTCATCATCTATTTATACTATAACTACCAGAAATTCGCCTAAACCAACGAAATTACCGACAAAATAATTATATTGGTACATTGTGGTGATAAATACTGATAGATACTATTCCGTCTGTAATTCGGTCGGTATGTACCGCCGAAATAATGCGGTCGGTATATACCGACGGAATTACAAATGAAATATATAGATTTTTTAAAAAATGTGGTTTGCTGACGTAGAAGTTTTGCGGGCGATTTTACCTACGGAATCACCGAGGGATTCAAACAGGGATCTCCGTATAGTGGCGTGACCAATTTACCGTCAGAATTGCCGACGGAACCACCGACAACATGAGTCCGTCGGTGATTTTATCGGCAAAAGTTAATATATATATCACAACTCTGCTGACTGTCTCCTCCCCTATTTCTCCTTCTTCTTTCCCATCCCAATTTTCCCCTCCCAAACTGCAAACAACCACCGCCCCTAAAAAAAATCCCCATTTTCTCAATAGAAGTCATATTTCTTTAAGTTTTGTGGTCACAACATCTGTGTTCTGATTTATTATGGATTTTATCATTTTTTGTAAGTAAATCTATCTTTTGTAATTTTAACATTTAAATGTCAATTTTATTATTTTTTTAGTATATGTATTTTGTTAGTGTATGTACATATTTTATTGTTATTTCTCAAACAAACTTGTATTATGAATGCATAATTTTGTACTTGTTATGGTTTGTTTTAGATTTTGTAAAATTGTATTTGTTTGTAAATTGTTGAACCTTCTTGAATTACTGAATTACATGTGTTGTGGTGAAATAATTAATAGCTTGTTTAACGGATCCGTTTTAATTTTTATCAATGCTATTGCGGAGTTGTAATTTCCGTAAATTTATATGTATTAATTTGTATGGACGTTGATAATTGATAATGAATATTTATGAGAAGTTTTAATTACATTGTTGGATAATCTCGAGGTAAACCAATATTTTTGCAAATTTATTTACCTAACATAGTTAATTAATACATGTTGTCGTCATAATTTTATAGAGGTTTGATAGAAGTCATGGATGATCGTTCATGGATGTATCGAGATTCACCCCAAGGATTGCAGAGGATGGATTATTGTAACGGGATTCAGGGTTTTATTAATTTCGCAACATCTATTCTCAGAAATTTTACTAGAAGCGGTATTAGGTGTCTATGCAGGAAGTGTCAAAATAAAAGTATTTGCATCCAGATGTTGTAATAATGTATCTTCTACATAAAGGGTTCATGAAGGATTACCTGTGTTGGTATGCACACGAAGAACTATTTGTTCGTAATAAGAGCATAAGAGAAAGGGTGGTTGGTTCAACTTCTAGTGCTAGCAACGTGCATGCAGTTGCAAATGACAACAATAATCCTTACAAGAATATGGTTATGGAGGCAATGAGAATGAATCAAGGTAATATCAGTCAATGTCCAATCATAGAAGAAGAACCTAATACAGATGTAGCTAGGTTTTTTGATCCGTTGAAAGATTCTGATGAACTATTATGGGATGGCTACACGAACCACAGTAAATTATCGGCCGTAGCACAGGTGTTCACCATCAAGTCAGATCAATGGAACTGTTTGTAGAGACGCACGTGCGGAGTGAAGACCGCCAGAAGGGGGTGCAACAGTTCATTGACAACCACACTCAACACTTTGTGGTATGTTCGTTCAACCATTTTATTTTGTAAGTTATTATTTTTATTGAATTGAATATGATCATTTCTTTTTTCATTTTTAGGAGATCTATAATAGCCAGTTGAGGGAGAGATATGAGGATGATCCTTCGACCCATCCGGATTTCAATCCGGATTTGTGGACGGAGGTAGGATCGTTTGGTGGACCCGATAAAAATCGGGTGTACGGGCTCTCTAACACTACGACCGATAACTTGCGGGCGGCCCATAATGTCTCAACTTTTGGGAGCTCCCAATCAGTATCGAGCACTCAATCTGAGGCGATCGTGGCTTTGAAACAACACACGACTCATCTCACCGAAAAATACGAGCAACTATCAGCGAATTATGAACAACACATTGCTCATCTCACCAAAAAATACAAGCAACTCTCGGCGAATTATAAAGAACTTCGCCAAATGGTCATGAACATTACATCACAGAATGATGATACATGTGTGCCCCCCTTTTTTGGTTGTATGGTCTCGGGAACAACCAACCTCCTCCTCCAACTCCTCCAGCTCCGTCATTGTTCTAGTTTAATATTTTTTTGGAAACACATTAAATTTGTAATGAATATTATTTAACTTTATTTTTTTATTTTTGATGTTTAATAAAATTTTATTTGCATAATTGGTTTTTTTTACTATTAATTTATATAATTTTATATTATTTATTCTAAATATTTTTTTTAAAAAAATCTAAAAAATCCGAGAGTTGAGAAATATTTACTAAAAATGCCACAATCACCGACGCTTTCACAGATAGATAAAGTTCGTCGGTATTTTATCGAGAGTTGAGAAATATTTACTAAAAATGCCACAATCACAGACGCCTTCACAGACGGATAAAGTCCGTCGATATTTTACCAAGAGTTGAAAAATATTTACTGGATATGCCACTATTATCGACAGAATATATCTATAGGTATATTTCCAGCGGGGATTTTTCTGTGAAATCTCGTAATGTATTATTTGCTTATCAATATAAGTTTTAATCTCAATATCTATCATGTCCATTAAGGGTCATCCATATAAATTTTTAAGCTCAATATACTTCCAGCTCATTTCTAGCTTGTTCATATATTTCTTCCATTCTCATATATTTCACGACCATCTGGCTTTTTCAAACACCACCACCACCACCATCATCTTAAGTATTTCTCAAACTCATTTTCAACTAGAATATTTCTTCTATCAATTGGTGACAAGTTCCAATATTTTTCTTACTCAAATACTTTTCATGTCTGTTAATGGCAAATTACAAAAATTCTATTTATGGCTAATTTCAATATTTTCCCACTCAATTATTTTTCATGCCCATTTAGTTCATTTACATAATAATTATGACTTATCCATACATTTCTAGATTTATCCATTCATCCATAAATTTTATTGACACTTTAATCAACTCATTTGATCCATTTTCATATTTGAATGCATTCTCTTTATTGTTCATAATCACTAATTCTATTAGAAATCCTTAACTCCTACTTCAGGCCTAATAACCCTTGTAGTTGCAGCTAGATTGACATTTAAAATACTAGTCACATATTGATTCCACCATTACTATCAATTTAATTTTTCATATATCATTTTTACTACTCTATATGCGTATCTCGCCTATCATTTATTTTCTTACCCCATAGCAATATCTACACCACATTCGATTTTAACATTACTCCTTATTCCTGCTGTCAACTTAAATACTTTCCAAACCATAGCCCTAACTTATGTAGCCGACTCTATAAACACTTGATCAATAGCCCCCACTCATGTGGTCAACTCATATACATCTATGTTACGAGGTCCACCGTTATGGATGGTTGCAATTTATAACTAATTATTTATGTTATCATGGTCAATTTCTATTTTTGAAAAGGTTACTGTTGTTATGGTCAAATACAATTACATATTGATTATCTCTGTTGCAGTTTATTACCATAATCTAATGGTAATAAATCATAGGTAAAATATTATAAAATTTTCTGATTGTATGTATTCCATGTGTGCAGCATTGCGGTGATCATCCTTCCAGGTTGGGATAGTTGGGAATGATGTGGGTGGAAAAGACAATGAATTATTGTCCTTTATCAATATAAAAAAGGAAATGAGAGTTGCCACCTAATATTTTGATTACTAGAAACCTTAACTGGTTTTAGAGTTTGAGTTAAGGAACTGATTACGTAAATGAAAGATATTAACACCCCTAGTACGTCTTCCTTGAGGTAAGCTGTATTTTTTTTTTTTATTGTTTGCTATGGTCTAATGATGTCCATCTCTACCGACTTATTATGACGAGTTTGCTACGATAAACAAATCCTAGTTTTCTAAGTCAAGAACTCGAATTGAGAAGGTAAAATGTCCTTAATTATTGTTTAGGCTTCTTTCAGGGTAAAATTAGAATTTTTGCAATCATGTCATTCCAAATAATATTTCAGATAAAATTCATAGTAGATTTTATCCTTATATTTGAAATGAACGAGTTGCATTATTCACAATAATATTTAAATATAGGCCAAAATCCTTTGGAATTTTACAAACTTGTTGTAAAATCCATACAATACTTTCTTTTTTTTTTTAAATGCCAAAGTGTTTTAAATTTTCTTGAAAATTTTGCTCAAATAGATTTAGGATTTCTGGCCATATGCAAGAAAAAAGAAATATTTCTTTATTATTCTTTTAGGTTTGTTTGGTACAAACCCATTTTTTGGATTAAAACTAACCAAAATAGGTCTAAAGGTTGTTTGCCAAACACAACCTTAAACCAAAAGAAAATTAACAAAAACAAAAAAGCAAAACAAATAGTGTATAAGCCCTTTGACCTAGATTTTTTTGACTTGACATGACTAGGTTGACCCAAAATCTATGGTTCGATCATAAACTAAACCAGAAATCCTGGTTTGACCAAAAAACAAACCAAAAACAAAATCAAAGTAAAAAAAAAATAGATTAAACTTGCCAAAAACACAAAAACTCAAGAACAATTGAGCGAAATGAATCAAACACACCAAAAAATGAAGAACAACAGGAAACCAAAACAAAACCCAGCAACATGGAACCCAACACAGATAAGATTTCATCAAAACAAAAGAACATACATGATGAAAATCATGCAAGGAACAATAATCTAGTATCTAATCACTTCAATTTTGACTTAAAATTCATGATTTTATCAAAATAGGTTTTGGTTCCAAACCGAAACAGAAGGATTGAAATCTATTGTAAACATGTTATTGATGAAAATAAAAACTAGATTATTTGTTAATCATGTCTAAATAAGTGTTATGGGCAAAGAAATGGACCAAAATTGGTCCAAATCATAGAGCTAAGGTAATGTTCTTTACAAGAACGCGAAAAAAACTGCCCGAAAACCCAACAAACCTAGAAAAAGGTAGCCCCTTTCAAGCCTCTAAAACTAGCGTTTGTGGCTTCTAAAACATGCTTTCTTTATCCCAACAAGTCACACTAACATACACAAATATATTTGAATCTAAAACACTACAAAAAATACCAAAACATCAAAATCAAGCTTGAGGTACTAAATCCAAAAAACAACTTAAAAATAGCCAATATGTTCTTGCAACATGGGTTTAAAATTGGCTTTCTGAACTCACTTTATGCATGAACATACATAACAAATCTAGGGTAAACACTCTTGCATTAACATGCATACCTTAAGTAAAAAACAAACTAAAACCATTATATATATAAAAAAACAAACTTAAAACCATAACTTTATATATCAAAAACATAAAAAAAAACGTTCAAAATAACATCATTAAATAAAAATCACAGCAAATAAGAGGTGAATGCAACATCCTTAGTTAAGCATTCCAAACCTCTTTTTTATACTTATAAACATAAATATAAAACAAAAACAAATAAAAAAAACAACTAAAGTAGGCCTTTGGGATCATAAGGATACTTAGAACATCTATTCTCTCCTTTTGTTTTCTTTTGGAAACTTTGTCCTCTCCTAAAATTGCTATCATTTCTAAGCTTAGGAAAACCTTTTCTTAGGTTTTTGAACCCTTTTTACTTATGCTAACGGATTAATATTTTTCCTATTTCTTCTCCTTTCCTCCTCTCCTCTTTTTTTTTTCCAGCCCTTCATACATGCTTGAGGGGGGGTATTTATAGGTTTTTTTTTTTTTAGAGAGGGGGGGTTTGAATCTGTTCTTGACCTTTTGATCTTAAGGGAAGGTTTATGAACCCTTGATAAGAACCCATGAGAAGCCTTTGAGTATGAACACATGAAAAGAAAGTTGGGTTTTTACACAATTGTGTTTTAGCCATGGCTAACTAAGTTGTCCACTTTCAAGGTCTCGTTGGAGCAAATTTGATGTCATCGTCGCCTGGGACCCCCTGAAGTTAGTAGCAGGGATGCAAACCTTTCATTTGAATCCAACCTTACTCAATTTAAAGATTTGTAGCTCCACATTCATTCATTTGAAGTTGCAAACATGATCAACCAAAACTGTCGAAAACATAGGCCAAGGCGACCAAACGACATATCACTCACTTTCTCTTCTTTAAGTCTGAACGACGCATCGTCTAGGTGAGATTAGGGTTTTTAATTTAGGATTTGACAAATTTCAATCGAGTCCGTATTCTTTCAATTGTGACAATGCACCTTTAATTGCTCTAAACTTTTATTTTTTGTAATTTCACCCCCGCCGAACTTAATTGCTAGCCTTTATGTCGGCCGCCTTTTTCATTTTGATCATTAATTCTGAATTTGTGCATTTTGACTCTCAATTGCTTAACAAACTTTCAATTTCTTCAATTTGGCCCCTGATTTGGTCAATTTCAACCCCTACATTCATGCGCCTTTTCCAGTTTGATCTTTAGTTTTGGATTTCTTTAATCAAGTCCTTACTTGCCCATCAAACTTTAATATTTATACAATTAAACCCTTGATATGACCAAATTAACTTTTAAAAATTGCATTTTGACCCCCAGACTTTAATTTCTTCTAATTAAAGCCTGAATCGACTTCAAAAAATTATTTTTTCTTGTAATTAAGCCTTCAATAAATGCAATTAAACCTTGAAAAATTCTAATTGAGTCCTTAAACATCTAATATTTCTTGTATATTTGATCCTCCTCAACTAGTCTTGACTGATTTTCTAGGCGTTCTGGTATTCTCTTCTCTCTGATATATGTTTTCAACATTTTTTTTTATTTTTTGTATTTTCTCATTCATTTTTTTATGTTGGGCCCCAAAAATAGGTAACAACAACATACAAAAAAATTAAATTTTAATTTTAATTCTATCAACTACAAAAGCATTTTAAATAATTAAAAAGAGTAAGGGTGGGCAATCCCTTACTTTGAGGTCCTGTTGTGCAAACTTTAGAGAAGTCGGGTCCCTTTCCAGCCGCTTCTCCTACAACTATTAAACAATACAAATTAGTGTTCTTACCATTAATTAAACATTTAAATATCCATATATCCTAAAACTCCAAATTAATGTCCACACATTATAACCATCAAACTCATATTCCAATTTCCTGCTTAACATATCATAACCCAATAATTAAAAACTCCTCAGGCTCTCAAGACCCTAACACACAAAGGACTAAAAAACGGTTTGTACACGTCTACAACACCCATTAGGTGAAGGGTTCTCCTTTATACAAACGAGTATTGAATACTCGACTCCTTAAGGACTACATTTCCATAAAAAAAAAATAAGTCTAGACAACTATAATAACCTAGCTGACACGAGGGTGCATGTGTAGAATGTGTATAGTATCTTAGAGTTGGTTATCCAAGATAGTGAATTAATGTGAAAAATCATCCCATAAC
>Ga0307517_10015718_pt1 | contig 10026 bp, 8 predicted proteins | sample 23_EM_MG_FD_194515 | JGI IMG/M metagenome (GOLD analysis project Ga0307517, IMG submission 194515) | Populus trichocarpa ectomycorrhiza microbial communities from riparian zone in the Pacific Northwest, United States - 23_EM | ecosystem: Host-associated > Plants > Roots > Unclassified | place...
TGGTGGACTCGAGCTCCTGATACCAGACGTTGTTGTGCTAGGGACGCCAAGTGGGGACGAATACCGTGCTACGCTTGATGATGGGAATGTCGCCGGGGACAAGGGCCTACCGGGAGTTATGGTCACACGGGCCGCGGGCGTCCGTGGGACAATTGCTGCCTCCTGTGAACCAGAGTTGGTCGAAATTCGCACAGTCCTTGGGCGATTGTTTCCGTGTGTCTCCACCAATCGTGGCCCACGACGACGTCTAGGTGTTGTCTCATCCGCACCACCGAGGTTCGCTCCTTCAGGTTCGGTGTCCGGTTCAGTTTCGTCGCCCGGATGTGACATCTGATACTCATCGCTGCTATCGTCGCTGAGGCGGACGGGTTCCATATGCCCTTGTCCGTCAGCCTCCATCTCAGGTTCAGTATATGCTGTGGTCTGAATTGTGCTACTCCGGAGGCGCTTGGCCGGTCGTGCTAGAAGCCCTCTCGCGATTGGTGGTGGGGAAGAATTACGACCCGACGATTCAGCACTATTGGAGCTGCCGGATTCGGTCTGTTGTGTTACCGATCTGGACAGCCTATCCGCTGGTACGACGTCGCGTCTACGCCCGTTCATATTGCCCCCTCGTGAAGTTGGCTGATTCGATCCCATGGAGTCGGGTATGACGTCGCGCCTTCGCCGGCTCAGATTGCCCACTCGTGGAGTTGGCTGACTCGACCCCATGGAGTCGGGTATGATGTCGCGCCTGCGCCCGTTAAGATTGCCTACCCGGGGTGCTGGCTGACTGCTGGAATTCGGATGCATGTGGGATATAGGACGGGTAGTGAACGTTGGTAAAGATTGGAGTCAATCTGATAATTGGATGTGTCGAGTTTGGTGGAAGCGAGGAGTGAGTATTTTCCTTTCGTCGAAGAGGACGCGTTAGGTCTTATACCTGTACGCTAGGATTTAGGGGTGTGGTAGGCTCACTTACTATCACTCGGTATGCAAGGGAGGGATGTGCCTACACAAAGGGGTTTAAACTTTCAATACCATATCCGCGGTTCAGGAATTAGGACTCACAGGTCTATCGTGAGAAATAATAGACGAAATGAAGGTGTCGCTAACGTCGCCGGACATGCAAAATCTAGCTGCAAGCAGTATCGGTTAGCGACGAGGGCTGTTCGCGAGACACTCACCACGCCAAAAGAGGATTAGGATCTACTCTCATCTCCCAGCGTCGAATCATCACCACCAACCGAAACTGTATTCAAGGAATACAGTACTGCCTTGTGAATAATCTGACGCAGGCGGTTGACGCCAGACCGGATATAACTATGCACAGACTATCACTCGGTATGACAGTGAAAGAATTGCCCACGATCGGTATTGGAATTATTGCCATCGTGGCCGCGCCAGCGACGCAGACAATCGCAACATTGGTAGGGCACATCATACTGTCGTCAGGAGAGTTAGACGGGACGTCCGATGCAGGAGATTTCCCTACAAAATAGGGGTTTGAGATCGTGAAGCCTCAAGTTGGGCTTTGGAGCTGAAATTCAAGACCTCCATAGGACCCCACACACGGGGGTCGGGCGTCAGAAAAAAAGGCGAAACCACGGTGGCGTCAATGTCGCTGGGCGAAAGCTAGCTACAAGCAGCATGGGCTGACGACGAGGTTGCCCGGGAAACACACTACGCCAAAAGAGGATGATTAGGAGTATCTACTCACATCTCCGAACGGCGAATCTGCTCTACTTAGCTCCTTGAAAACTTATTGAGAGGAATACAACCTTGTGGTTCACGCCGGACCGGACATAACTATGCACAGACTATCACTCGGTATGAGAGTGAAAGAATTGCCTACGATCTGTATTGGAATGATTGCCATCGTGGCGGCGCCCGCTACACGGACAATCGTAACATTCATAGGACACATCATACTGTCGTCGGGAGAACTACAAGGAACGCAGAGTCCGAAGGTCGAGATTTTCCCTACGAAATGGGGCTTTGGGATCGTGAAGGTTCAAGTTGGGCTTTGGAGCTGAAATCCATAGGACCCCACACGCAGGTGTCGGGCGTCGGAAAAAATAAGCGAAATGATGGTGGCGCAAATGTCGCCGGCTGGGCGAAAGCTAGCCGCAATCAGCATTGATTGACGACGAGGTTGCACGGAAAACACGCACCACGCCCAAAGAGGATTAGGAGTATCTACTCTCATCTCCGAACAGCGAATCAGCACCACTCAGCACCCTGAAATCTGTATGCAAGGAATACAACCTTGTGAATAATCTGACGCAGGCGGATCATGTCTACTAACGCGATGTGCACAAATACAGTAACTGGCAACGAGATTCTAAAAGTAGCGAATACCAGACGCCAAAGTAAGGGGGTACAAGGAATTGATGACTATTATACAGGGGATAGGAACACGAAAATGTAAAGAATATGAGACGTCTAGGAAGTGTGTAGCTGACACGAAAAGGTAAGAGAATACGGGACGTCTTGGAAGCGTGTAGAATTTTTGGGGTGGCGTGAAAAAAATAATCGGGAAGTGGCAAGAACGTTCAAGTTCATGTTCTGTGACGCCCTCGACGGCCTCTCCCACGTCGGGGGGCAGTGTGCGTCGGGGGTTCAGGTTTGTTGTGTGGTTCGGGGCTGGGCGCGTGGGCCGTATTCGTCGCATTTGGGGGGCGGGTATCCCGAGATCCCCCTGCTGCAATTTGCTGGGGTGGGTGGGGGTTTGTGGTATCATGAGGAACACTCGGCGTAGGTGCAGGAGAAGTGGTGGGTGAGTGAGAAGGGGTCGAAGGAGGGGGGGTAGACTCTGCTCGAGTAAACGTCTCAGGCGCAGGGGTGGGGGACTTGGCCCGATGAATATCGCGATCTTCTGGTGGTTCTGATTCGGCAGCAGGTGTGTCTACAGTGCCGTCGTGCCCACGCCCTGGGCCACGATGCTCTCTAGTCCTGCGCGCCACAGCTCCCGATCCTGGTCGGGGCGCCACAGCCTCTTGTTCGGGAGTCTTCAAGAGTTTTGCAAGCCAGGGATCCTTTTGAACAATAGCCCTCAGGACTCTAGCCCGCTCCTTCTCAGATGGCCCAGTGTCTGAATCCCGGTGTCGTGAATCCCCGGTACGTCTGCCTGGTGGATCTCCGACGGGAGAATAATCGCTCCCTGAGGTGTTCCCACGCTCCGATTCACCGCTGTCCCCGTCGTCGTCCTAGATATATGATTAGATAAGATGTTGAATGAAAATAAAAGAAAACTTACTTCGTCACCTTGAATAATGTCTCTACCACGGCGATCAGGAGTGTGAACCTGTCCCGGCGGCACCCGATCATCGTCGTGGTGACTGTGATCGACATTGTCTTCGTCTTGGCTGCCGCTGCCGTCGTTGAGACTCTCGTCGTCGTCGTCGTCGTCGTCCCCGGCTCCGATGTCATCCCACTGCCCCCACCGGTCCCAGGCCTTACGATCGAAAAATGGATGTCCACCGGAGGCTGGCGCCGGGGTTTCGTCTCGGCCCTCTCCCTGATCCTGGCGTGACTCCAGCACCAGGAGATCAAGAGGATCTTTGCCAGGGTTAGCGAGCAGCCACACCCGGATGTCATCGTCTGTATATAAAAATATGAGCTCCGAGAGGGGGAGGGGGTCCGACGGTCGCCGGCGTAACGCGCTGGCTCCTTGCCCAGTTGCCCCGATGAGATATCGGGGATATTGGATGGGGTCCTCCACATGTTGTCGCTTGAGCACGCCGAGTAGGGATTGCAAGTTCGGCGATGCTAAGACTCCCCACGCAATCCCTCCGCCCGAGTCTTCGTCATACCAGGGGTAGTGCAAGAAGGGGTGCCCGGCTTTCGTTGCGCCTGTTCGTCGAATAATGTGGATCCTGATCGGCCTTTGGCAGTACGGAGAGGCCCAATCGTATTGGGCCACTGGAAAAACTGTGAGTACTAGTCGTAGAATCGCATAATGTAAATGGGGGCGAACACTTACTCTGAACATCACAGACTTCTGCATCTATTGGATCCTCTGCCCGTTCCGCATGGAGACGATCGTTCGTCGCCTGAAGCTTCTTGGCTGTGTCCCTAACCAACACTCTTATTTGACGTTCGACTTCATCGACGTCTTCGGGGCGGTGGTTTGTTTTGATTAATTTAATTCGGCCTTTGACAGGCGTGAGGGAGCGTGCGAAACTGAGTACCGAGTCCATTTGGGTGCCAGTCAGACTCGTAGGGTTCCACCCGAGCACCGTGATGTATGCTTTGACTTGTTCGCGCCATCCCTTGTACGCAGCTGTAGGCTCGCGAGCATTCAAGAACCCACACCAGCTTTTAGCGTAGGATATCTCCCCATAGCGCCCCCTGATTCCAGCTGTGGTTAGGTCGCAAATTTCTGACATATGCGTAGTATGTTTGACCCTCACCTCGAATCCTCCACGGCTGGCTCAAAGGGTGGTCTTGCACCGGACGTCAATGAACGACTATTGAAGTTAAAAAGTTAGATCATATCTGGACGTTCTGGAATGTGTGATCATGCTAAACAGAGAAGATTTCTTACGTCCTTGACGCCTCACCGGCAATGGCAGCTGCACGAGGATGGCTTTTTCGGCGTTTTGCGCTGGTGGCGTCAACCCCCGGGGGCTGGATTGTTTGGCGTCTGGGAATAACAGAAACGTTAAGGTAATGCGCTCTTAAATTGATGAAGAGATAGTCCTTACTTTGACCTTTGCCCCGAGGCATGCGTTTTTCTCAATGGAGCCATTTGATATACGGACGAGGGGAGAAGATGTGTGGAAGTGAACGCTAGACGGATGGTGTAGAGGGGAAGGATGGGCGGTAGGTGGCCTTGTTATACTGCGCGTAGACAACAACATGTGCGGCGCTGTGGGCGTGTCGGACTGTCGGAATTTCGCCAGGCGTTTGTGTGTGTGAGGTTCGTTCTGTGATAGCCCTATGGGGTACGATGTGGTGTGTCGTCAATCGGCATGATCCCCCCCCCTGACGATCACACAAGGGTTTGAGCCGCGATAAGAGCCGCATCGTCAATGGCAGAAGTCTTGGCGCACAAACGTCGACTGTTTACCGGAACATCACATTCTGCACGTATACGGGACGGGAACACGATCTAGAAAGAACGAGACTAAACATCGCTTTGAGCTACACACACAATGATCAAACGAAAAAAAGGAAAGGAAACAATCAATGACCCTTTGAAATGACAGTCCAGACAACTAATCCACGGCTCATCTAGGTAGACATCGCCGATAGTCGGCGCGCCATCGAATCCATCAGTTCTCCTGTCAAGTTCTCCTGACCAGCACCCGTACGCACTCTCTTAGACTTAGGGTCCTCTGTGCTCTCGGCGTCGAAACCAGCACGACGTTTCCGCGTCTCCTCGGATCTCCGATACTCCTTGATAAGGTAATTCAAGCGCCGTTTTTCGGGCGTATCCTCCATGCGATAATCCTCATCGAACTGTATGCCGTGCATGGGGTCATCTTCGCCTTGAGCCGGGCGATGGAGGACGTTTAATGGTAGCTGTCGATTCTGCTCGCTCAACGATTTGGCAAGAAGGGGGATACGATTCGCCGGCCATTTAGCGTGTCCTACAGGCGGACGTGGCAATATTGTAAAGAGGATCTCACTTCCATGCGCAGAGTCTGAGAGGCCCGAGGACGACTCGGATAAATGAGAGGTATCATCCTCACGCGCGTCGTCCGTATCACTACCCTCCCGATCAGCAGGTCTGTCGTCGAATAATTCTCGGGAATGCATCTGGCCTATACGTTGTGCCGGATCATGGGCCCAGTTTCGGACGTCATTTTGATTGAGATAGTCGACTCTCCTCAGCGCCGGGGTGTCTTGCCGCTCTGAACCCCGATCACGGTAACAGTACACCATGAGATCCAGCGGGTCGTCGAGCACGGGATTTGAAAGGAGCCAAGCTCTTACGGTTTCATCGCTGTCGATGAAGACATAATCCATGCTATCCAACTCTCGCATAGAAGACCTACGTAACCTTCTACGCCCTTCGCCTGTAGCGCCAAGTATGTAGCGGATTCAGTGGTGAGGTACGGATCTGTAAATCATAGCTGACATTCCACGGATGTCATAGGAATCCAACTCGGCGAACACGATCCCATTGACATGAGGGGGACGCCAATGGAGTAAGTTATAGTTTGGGGCGACGTTTACCTTATTCCGTTCAAACTGGGATAGTGCCAGACCACATCACGACGGCAGGACATAAACGATACGCATGGCGCGCGGACGCTCAACTAGAGCGCTCCAATCTGTATATCATAAGTCAGTAAGTAAAAACATGAAACAGGCTGATGATTTAGGAAGTGACTAACCTGTGGGCCTACGGTTGGGTGCCGGGAGAAAGCCCTGGGCAACAGGTTGGTTTTGGACTGCCGCGGGGCCATTATGCGGTGGATCAGATAACATTTGCGCTGGCGCAGGGTGATTATCCTGTGAGCTTGAATCACGTACCATTTGTGGGTGCGCAGGATCATTACCAGGTTGCACAGGTACATCCGGACCCGCCGCAGGAACATCACCCGGGGGAGCCTGACCGAGCTTTCCGGCAGCAGGGACATTGACTTGTGCAGCCAGGATGTGTGGACCAGCCGCACCCGGAGGAGCCTGTCCGAGTTGTCCGGCAGCAGGGACGTTGACTTGTGCAGCCAGTACATTTGGACCAGTTGCACCCGGGGGAGCCTGTCCGAGTTGTCCGGCAGCAGCGACGTTTGGACCAACCGCACCCGGGGGAGCCTGTCCGAGTTGTCCGGCAGCAAGGACGTTGACCTGTGCAGCAGGTACGTGTGGACCAGCCGCACCCGGAGGAGCCTGCCTGAGTTGTCCGCCTGCGGGGACGTGGGCTGGGGGAGGATTTGGAGGAAGTTGACCTGGGTTCTCTATAGTCGTCGCAGCCCCCCACTGATTTGGGGCCCCTGGCGGTAGTAACGATGCGTGCACGACGACCTGCCCAGGGGGGATTGCGGGATTTGGCACTACCAGTTTGCCTGTGTTATTTGTGTCATTCAACTTCCGGCAACTGTCCTTAACCATTTCCACGACTGCCTCCTCGATATCCTCTAGACGATGCATATTATTGGCTGCCACTGCGGAGACGATGAGATCGCAGGCAGGACGCAAGGTCCTCATGCCTGTGGATATTGGCAGGAAGTCGGCGTCAGGGAAACCTTTGGCCGTTCGCCCTGCTGGCGTAAAGCCCCTTGCTATCATCTGATCCTTCGCACAGTTCCGCCACTCTGTGTACATTTTCTTTTGAGCCTGGACTTGTGTGAAGCCCATGTTTAGCTTATGATCCCTAATCGCTCGACCGCCTGGGTTGGTGCGATGCATGCTGATTGCCCCTTGAAGCGAACTAGGCGGGAGTTGATCTGTCTGTCCCGGCGCAAGGACTCCGGCATTTTGCATGAATACGTACTGCATGTTGATATTTTGCGCCATGTCCGTTGAGGGTTTGTTTATATTGATAGTTGATTTGGAGATTCTAGTCTTGTGAATATAGAGGATGTTGTGGATGTTGTGGATGTTGTGGATGTTGTGGATGTCGGATTATCCTTGGTATGAACTTGCTGCTGTCGTGATCAACCCACATTATATATATAACTCTCAGACATTCAAGATGGTTTGAAAGAATCATGAATTGTTTGAATTGTTTTCATGAATTAAGATGCATCAAGAACTGACACCTCGGGCGTCCATTAGTGTTTCAGTCGTTTCCTGTGAATGCAAGATGATAACCAGCTGATACCACGTGACGTCACGAGACACAATGCTAAACCTGTTGGACGGCTGGTGATAGATCAGTGTGCACAGCGCGAGGCCCAGCATCTCCAGTCTTCCGCACGCATTAACATCGAGAGGACGACAACATCACACTACTATCACCCACACTGGACTCCCGAAATCGGTGGCGCCGAATTCCATTATGCCGGTCAAATCTTCATTTTGTCGCAAAAGATACGAGCGTGCAGGCGCATACGAGACACACTGGCGAAGTGCGCATGCAAATCTCGATATCGTACTCGCATCCACAATACGGAATCCACATGCGGACGTCCTCACCGACCGGAGGACCGACCTATCTGACGCCAACGAACCCATCGAACACTCCGATTCAGACTACGAATCAGATCCTGCCGGAGACACAGGTGGTAGTGAGTGCGACGCACCTGATGATACGCTTAGGCGGGAGCCCGAAACAGAAGTACTCAAGGACAACACGTACCCAGTCGCTGCGGAACAGGACGATTATCCGGGCGCCGGGGAAGCCATTGGAGAGGTTAAAGAGTATAAGGAAGAATGCAGGGATTTGTGCGAGAACCCATGGGCTCCGCTTGCTTCTACACAAGGTTTCAAACTTGCATCTTGGTTCATGGAGAGCCAAGTCTCAAAGACGCGGATTAGCGATTACTTTTCGAATGGTATCGGAAACTCGACATCCATCTACTATAGCTCTATGCATTCGTTGGAGAATCTTCTCCAACACTTGGATCCATTTAGCCGTATCTGCAATGGTTGGAGTGACATGTGGAGGACAGTCAGAGAACATTACCATTCTTCTATCGGAACGTTCTAGACTGCGTGAGATATCTTCTTCGCCAGATCGCCTATCGTGATGACTTGGTCTATGCTCCACGCAGTGAATACGACCAGCGCGGACAGAGAATTTATGCAGAAATGCATATGGCTGACTGGTAGTGGGACGTCCAGGTACTGCCGCGTAGTCTCTGTTATGTGAAAGCATACTAATAGATCACAGGAAACACTCCCGGAAGGGGCGACTGTGGTTCCAATCATTGGGATGTCAGATTAGACGAATCTCACCAACTTCTCCTGAGCCAAGAAAGCATGGCCAGTTTATATGACGATCGGAAATCTTCCGTCGACAATGTGTAACAGACCTGGATTAAGGGCGATTCTGCTTCTTGGGCTATTGCCCATTCCGCCCAAGCTCGCAAAGTCCTCTATGGCCGATAAACTCCAGAGACTGATAAATGCAGACACACTCCGTGGCGTATTCGAACTCATTTTTGCCCCATTGAACCGTGCGGCGTGGGAGGGCGCCCCTATTGCTTGTGCTGACGGCAAGATCCGGAGATTGCTCCCGATAATGTCAGGGTGGATTGCGGACCATATGCAAAACGTTACCCTACACAGGATCAAATGCAATGCGTGTCCTAAATGTAAGGTGCCTACAGAAGAATTAGGGAGCCGAGCCGGCCACCATCATGCTAGAGATTACGCAAGATACAAACGCTACGAAGGCGAAAAGCCGTCCCTAGATTCCGAGACCCACGACGCTGCTCACTCTCACTACACGAATGAAACTCATGGTATCAAGAGAGGGCAAAACGTTTTTCAAGGACTCGTGAGAGTTTCGACGCCTGATCTGCACAAGCCGGATATGCTTCATACAATATATCTAGGACTCTTCAAGCATATGATGGACTGGATTCAGGGATTTCTCAAAAAACATGCACGACAGCAGGCGTTCGACGACGCCTGGAAAGCTTTGCCCCCTTACCCGGGATTCATTGTCCCCAAAAAGGCCTACAGGGAGGTTACGCAGTGGCAAGGAAAAGAGATGAGGAATCCCGGGCGTTGTTTGTTGGGAGTTCTCGCTGTGGCGTTGAGACCGCCTGATAGTACGCAGGTGCAACCCTTTAGATGTGTGATCACCTGTGTCAGGTCACTCCTTGACTTCACCATGATGGCTCAATACCGAAGTCACACACCACGAGACTATATCTTATATGGAAGAATATGCGACACAGTTCCACAAGGCGAAGGCCATCTTCTTGGAGTTTTGCATATCCAAACGGACGCAAGAGAAGGCTGATGAGTTGCGCAAGGAGCTGCGTCGTCAGAGAGCCCAGATGAGGGAGCGAGTGCCCTCATCCCAACGGCGCCGGATCCGTGACGACGATCGTGAAGAAGAGAACGACCAACGTATGGAATTGATACATTCCGAATCTAATTTCAACTTTGTTAAGATGCATCTAATAAGTCACTTTCGCG
>Ga0307517_10015719_pt1 | contig 10026 bp, 17 predicted proteins | sample 23_EM_MG_FD_194515 | JGI IMG/M metagenome (GOLD analysis project Ga0307517, IMG submission 194515) | Populus trichocarpa ectomycorrhiza microbial communities from riparian zone in the Pacific Northwest, United States - 23_EM | ecosystem: Host-associated > Plants > Roots > Unclassified | place...
TCTAAAGAGTGCCTGACAGCTCAACGCAAATTTACAGCTCAACGCAAATTTGTGGCTTACCATAGTAACAGTGTGGCTCAACACAACTTTGTGGCTTGGTCCAGACACCTGAAAATACTCGTGTCTCTGCTCCAAGAATAGGCACCTCTTTTGGAATAGCGCCCACTAGCCTATAAAAAGTATAGTGTTCAAGCTGTTTGGAAAAGTGTGAGGAAAGGTTCTGGTAGCCGGTAAGGCCACATACCAAAACGACCCCACGACAAACCACAGGGTTGGACATTTTGTGAACTCTGGTGAACTGGTATTGATTATTCTTAGAAAGTAAGTCTTCTCCGTTGTGAGAAACCCAAGAGTTTAAATAAATATAAGAAACAGAATGACAAAGGGAAGAAGCCTCTCCAAGGCAACAAGAGGGGCCATTATCGCACTATATAAATACAATGCGATGTCTTTTGTAGAAATTGGATTCGTTTTGAATATTCTAAAAGAAGCCGTACACATGACCTATAAGCGGATAGTAGTAAGGAAAACAATATCTGATTCACAAGAGGATATCAAGGCTAATAAGCTTTACCCCATGATTCTGATCGAGAAAAGCGGCCTCAACGCTATCCTCCATACGAGTATTTTCAGGTGTCTGGACCAAGCCACAAAGTTGTGTTGAGCCACACTGTTACTATGGTAAGCCACAAATTTGCGTTGAGCTGTAAATTTGCGTTGAGCTGTCAGGCACTCTTTAGAGTGGCCCCGGTTGTGAGCCAGCGAACATGCGGGGGTTGCGGCTGCACGCCGCAACCTTGGCACGAGTATCATACCGCTCAAAGAATACCATACTGTACAAGTAGAGTATATCGGCTCACTTACCGGTAGGTTTACCCACGCTAGAATATCATTGCGGTTCGTTACCGTACCCCCTAGACCGGTGTCGGGCTGTTTCGTAAGACCCGTTGAGTTTGGATGGTGTGTCGCGCGTGGCGAAGTGTCCCTCCTGTGCGTAGCTATGACCTCTTGGTAAACCGGACAATAAATCGGTGGGGAATTGACTAGACGATAAATTGCCTAAAGGCCTGGATAGGAATGGGATAAAGACTGAAGTGCTTGAACAAATAGAGAAGGAAAGGAAACATTGTTTATTGGCTAGGTATTTCCTGTGTGGTTGTTCGTTGCTGGGCTAGGATACTGTCACAGATTGTGACTAAGCAAGGCAGATTTCAGATGACTAGGTACTTGTGAGTCAGTGTTAAATTATGATTGGTTGATTGTTTTATAACTTGCAATCGTGATATTAGCAAGAAAATTATCATGCACCCAGTCTCTCCCCATACACCCGGTGCGGTCAACATTCCAGGTGCTTATAACGTAAACTTGAGTTCTGGGTACGTCTGCGCGGGTTTATTCCGTCTGGAAGTGAAAGGGCCGCCTCGAATGCATCTGGATGCCACTGGCAGCGTCTGGATGCATTGGAGGTGGCCCCTTTCCGTCCAGAGACCTTAGACCCCCCTCAGAAACCCTCACTCGAGCGCTCAGCCTTTTCCTCCCTTCACGCCTAAAGTCCACGATCTCATTCATGCTGCCCTTGTGCGGACGCCTTTCAACGGCAACCTGTCACATCCCGGCCCCCCCCAGACACGCCCACCCACCAGCTTTCCTCTCATGATACCCTCTCTCCTTTAACTTCGTCACTAGCCTCTCTCTGAATTCATTTCTCACGCAGAACCCCTCCCACATCACTGCTGTTTCTCCCGCGCCGCCGGATTCCCTAAGTCTGCTCACATATTTCAGTGGATGTTTTCCAGTTTTCATGTTTTCGCACTATTTCCTCCCAATACCCTTAGCCCTTGCTTCTCCACCCTCTGATTCTACCCTGTTTCTCTCATATCTGGCAGACATCCCCCACCCCTTGCCCTTTCGGTAGGCTCTTTTCTCTGCTCTTCACAACCTATCTTGTTCGCCCTGTTCCTCTTGCCGTCTGCCCCCAGACTATTGCTGTCCACTCGTAGGATCAAACTGTCTTCCCTGGGTTCTAACAGTCCCCCACACACATTCCCGTGTCTCTTCACTCAGAACTGCCCACTAGATGACATAACCAAGCCTGCCCAGTTTATAACTATCCCTCAACACATTCTCATGCCTACTGAATCTACAATTGCCTGCTAGATGACTTACTCATGCTTGCACGGCGTTTAACCATCAGCCCAGTTCGTTCTCATTCATTTCCTGCACACCGGCCTGACCATAGACACCTATTGTTTGATCATTCCTGACCCTTTTAGCAAGGATAATCCAACTTGATTTCATTACATATATATACACAATCAGCGGATGATAAAACAATTATCCCTATCAGCACAATTGATTTCTTCAACCTCCGATTCCGTGTCACCTGGTTCTTGGAACAGTGGTTCACCAACAAGTGCTCTCGGATTTGCCCCATATTCTCGCTGCGGCTTGCGCTGCCTGTGTCTTCCTGAATCGGTGTTGCAGCCAGCTGTCTCCAATTCATCCAGCTCCATATCACGGCCAAACTCCTGCCTCAATGCGTTCTCATCCTTGTCATATCCCACAGTCCTCGCAACCCGTATTCCCTGCTGCTTCGCACTGTTAGCCTTCAGTGTTGTCCTTATCCGCCGGATTATTTGACTCTGCCAAACTCTGCCTGATTTGCCCCATGATCGTGACTGACATTCAAGCAGGACAATCTATCAATTAGGTGACCTTTCACACAATTCAAGTAGAGGCAGTTTTCAAAAGTATCCAGATGCCGGGCCGGTTGGGGGATTCAGACACTTTTGAAACCTGCCAGTAGGCATAGTTTATCTGTTATGTGGTACCAGATCTCTAAAATCAAGCGAGATGGGTACGACCAGGGTATCTTATCGTAGACGGAGACATGTCTATGAAGGCTCAATATAAAGGTCAGTAAAATAGTGATAAAGACTTTTCTTGTAATAACTTATTATATCGACAAGGTCTCTTCTCCGTAGCGTCATCCTTTCAGTAAAGCTCGGAAGGTACTTTGATATTTATATCCCGCGTGGATAGAGTGCCCGGCCTACAAGTATCTACCATACTAACTAAGTACCAGCTAACCATTCCGAACATTTCCTCATAGTGCGAACACTGTATGACCCTGAATATAAGCGCCCCACTATTGACTTCCAGACTGGAGAGCTCTTGATCTCTCTGGTGTGGCACCACGTCCCAGTCAGAGTGCACACTCCTTCTTCCATCAGGGGGAACAGAAACTTGTCTGCATGCTAGACAATGTCCTCATCATTGAATGAATGAAGTGGCTAGCTTCGTAGTTGAACCTATCACAGTAGCAGATATTACTCTCACTTCCTGCGCCTAGGCTTCGGTCAGACCACCAGTTGGGATCGTACCAGTGGCACAATTCTCTCATAGTCCTTCCTTACCGAATAGTGCTAAATAGTAATATACTATTTGTGTGGGTGCGATCATACTCTCATTTCATTACAGAGTAGACACGACGGGGAGGTCCTGTTACCTTGGTGACATAGTGTCCTGTGCCGTACCACAATATCTGTAACCTAATGCGATGGCGACCGACCTCGCCCGGGGGACTTGCATAAGCTCGCCAAAGGTCCCCTCTCATATATCCCGTGAACAGCATCTGGTCGGATGGACGGTCGCGACGTATACAGTGTTATGAGATAGGTTACAAGGATAGTGTCTTTTGCTGTTGGGACGTAACTACGACACCGTCCCAACGCCAGGGCCAGAGGAGGGTGTTAGCTTCACAGGATGAAGGTAGGGTAACCCCAGTGCACACATGGATAGGTGGAAAAGCTACGCTTTTCCCATATATCTAACAGAAGGCTCCTTCTCGAAAGCTTCCTTCTTGAATCTTCGTAGCCAGGTACAACAATAAACAATATAGATTAACTTCCTTTTTCAACTCAGGGTTGTAGGGCAAAAAACCTCGTGCGTTTACTTGTCCACACAAGGAAACCCTTTCCACCTTATTCAACATCTGCCCTGCCCGGCATTTCCTTAATTTCGCTATGAAATTCCTACACCAGCTCTTGCGCATTATCCAAGCTTTCTGGTGGTTCCCATGAGTTCTCATCCTCTGAGCAACCATTCAACTTAACGAAATACCTAAGTTTGCGTACCCACTTAATGGGTCCGTGAATCTTTCTGGTATAAGCGATTATTTTGCTGGGAAGAATTTTCTCCACCTCCCATTCTAAATTGCCACTGATTCCTTCAGACTCACAAGGTAGTTGTTCCATTTCTTCTTGGATGCAAGTTCGATAGAGTTCTAATAACTATGCATGGAAGATAGGATATATCTTCTATCGCGGAGAGATTTCCAGTGTGAAAGCATTGTTGCCTGACTTTTCAATTATCTTAAATGGGCCATAAAGCTTTCGATTTAGTTTCTTGGATGGTCGTTTGGTACGAATGTTATTTGCATTTAGCATGACTTGATTCCCGACTTTGAGGTCACATTGCTTGGTCGCTTTTCGATCGTAATATTTTTTCATCGCCTCCCTCGTTTGATCCAGTGCTTTATGAGCTTTCTCGTAAACTGCTCTCATCCAATGACTATATAAACCTGCTCCGCGGTTCTGAGCTTCACGCTCCTTGATTTATTCTGTCTGTAGATGGAAACCATAATTTGAATAGAAGGGTGTAAGTCCATGCGGATTTGTCACCAAGGTATTGTGTTCGTGACCTCACCCTCTGCTGCCCCTGCCATGACCTCCATCTTTGTCGTTATCATCATTGTCATTGTCATCTGAGTCGGAATCTCCACTAGTAATACCTGGTAGAGGTGCTGGTTGGTTGTTCCCTCCTCAATTTACTTCCTGTTCTTTATTCTGTCTGGGAGTTGATGCTGACTGTTTGTCAGGGTTGATACCTTCCTGTGGTATCCAATGTTTTTGATGAACTCGGTTGGAAGGTCCGAGGTCACCATTACCACCTCCAGTTGGTGGAATGGTATGGTGAGGTTTTTCAGCACGCTCAATACTTACAGTTAAGTTTTGTATTAATGTTTGGAATTCGAATGGTCACTTATTTAGAGGGTCACTTGCCTCCTGACGATCCTGTTCATGCTGCGTGGCTGCATTTTCCTTCTGTTGCTTTAGTAGCTGGTCCGCTCTTTCCTCGTGATCTTGGAGGATTTGTTGCCATGTAGCCTCCTGGGTTCTGACGTGTTTCTTCTGGGTTAGCCCTTTGTGTTCCAGGATACTGTCACTGTCCTTTGCCAATTCAGCATCATCTTGCTGTTGCGCTTCCTGTCGTCTCAATTCTCCAGCTATCTCAGCTGTTAGAGGTTCTCGCTCAACTCGAGTTACCCCTTCCAACGTTGCCAATCCTCTTTTCGCATTGGTCAGCTCCTGATCGACAATTGATTTGTCTTTTGCTAAACTGGTTTGTTGAATTTGTAAGCTGCCCTATTGCACACTAGCATCATACAATAATGCTTCCAGAGCTATTAGATTGTGATCTTGGGTCTGATGTATCGTGGACGGGAGCAGCTTAAATGCTTGCACAATTTGTCGTTTAAGCAGTTCGGTAGAATTCGTGGAGTTTCTCGAGTGCTGTCGGGAGGTTGAGTTGGAAGATGGTTTTCCAATCTGAAAAGGTGCGCTTGTGGCACGACTCATAGCTATCGAGGCAGGCCAAGAGGAAACTGTAAGAGGTCCAGCCAATGAGGCAAAAGATGAAGTGTAGGGTGTTGAGCTATCATCCTCCATAGGAGCATCTGGCCATTTATCCCTGGCGGTGGTGTTGAAGGGAAAAGGTGAACCTGGTGGGTTTTCCGTCATTTTGGTACTGAGATATCAGATTTCTTGGTTTAACAAATCTGATAAGAATAGGTTTTGGTGTTTCGCCTCTTGGAAGAAAATGGATGACGAAAGGACCCAGATTGCTTATGTCACCAGTTTTGTTTGTAAGAATCAATAAATTGCGAGTACTCTGTCGAAATTTTGTCACAGCGTTCAGTAGAAGGAGATTGGTGAACAATGGTTTGTGGGGTCGATGATCGGGATGAGAGGCTTGGCGGGAGCGACGGAGTGGAGCCTGGTAATCTACTCCACCTGCTGATTCTGATTCCCAATCGTCCAAGGGCGCTTCGGTTGGTTGAAATGTGTTAATAAGAGTCTCAGTAGGGTTTTCGAGGCTGAAGAAGAGATAATATATGATCAGACAGGCAATCAAGTCTGATAGCATGAGGTAGGGGGTGAGCCTTGGTGACAGAACAATAACAATGTAGTATAATAGGGTAGCGAATGTGGTAGGATTACCGGCTAACTAGGCTAAGGATATTTGAGATAACAGATTAATAGTGAGGAAGCCTCGTAGGACATTATTTGGTAAAGGTAAAGTAATAAAGAGTAGTCAAATATCAACGAGTTAAAATATAACTCACTAACTTGGTATATGGTTAAGGTCTCTTCTCCATTGCTTCATAATTCTTCAACCACTGGGAGAGAGGCCTACTATTTATACTAATGTTAATACTACTTCAACTTTTTTACTTACAAAGTATCATCTTAACAATTCAGTTCGTCACAACAAAGTGCGAACACCGTTTGACCGTAAAAACTTGCTCAGCTCAACCCGAAGGAATTCTCCGGAACTGCTATTGCATCTGAGGGTGTCCCGGCTCTACAGTCGACCGTCCTGGATCTCTTCGTCATGATAGACTTTATATGAATATGCAGTCCAAATGCCTACATTCCAATAATAATATGGAATATGAAGTGATCAGTTCCGACATCCAGCTATTAAAGCAATATGCAGTAATGTGCATATGCAACTAGAAAATGAGAGGACTAGTGTGCAGTATACATCATTCCAATCAGTTAGACATATCTTGAAATGGGCTCTCATCCTGTCGTCGGAGTCGTCTCCAGATCCCTCTAGAAGTCTCATAATATCAGGAGCATAGGTTCAGATATATGGTTATTGTATGAAGCAAGATACCGAACTCTTAAATATTAGGTAAGCTATTCCTACTATGGCAATACCGGCATTGTTCATAGTTATCGTCCTCATTCGGATTGTGTCCAAGATTCTCGAGAGGTTGATCGCATCGTGCCTGACGTTTGTTGTGAGGTTATTGCAGCTCGTTCACCAGAAATCAGTATGGCCCCTTCTGCGCACTCTGATCATTTGACACTGCCCTCTCGCGGGTTCGCCACCGTCAGGACCGTTCTGCGCCCTGGACTCAGGGTTTTTACCCAGCTCCTCCACATCAAAGGTGGCTTCCAAAAATGATAAGGCCTCTACCCTATGCTTCTCTCTTCAGACAGCGTGTGTCCCACCCTACAGGGTTTCGTGGATTGGCTCGTTTCTCTTCCAAAGGACGTGCCGCCTGTTGTTTCAAGGATCACCTAAGACCTTTTCCTGAGTCCAAGTTTAGCACTCCACAAGGGACTCCGATATCCTGCCTGCTGTTTATCATATATGTGGCATCCCTCTACATTGACCTCCCAAGAGGGCTATCCTTGTCATACAGTGACGATTTCACATTGTCAGCAGCATCAGTATCCTACGGGATGCAAGTCACAAGCTGTAACATGTGTACATGTTCAGGTAACGGTACACAGGAGAGGGCAGTGCAGGATCTCCTATGTTTAGTTGATTTATATTTGGTTTATTTGATTTGATTTCAGCTCCACCACGGTCTCTGAGTCAGATAGGCTATGCTATTGTATTGCTATCTTTTGTTCGGTTTGTTGGAAGTTTATATTTAGGATTCCGGGTATGGAATGGTCATGGAACACTGGCGAAGGCTGAGAATTGGTTGTTTCTTTCTTTGGTCTTGCCGGATTACAGGATTCCGGTATGTGAGCAGCTACTGGTAATGATGGTGATTGCAGGAAGGCTATGGCTCTTGGGTTTTGTATTTAAAGCAGTCTCCTGGCTAGCAGGAGACAGCAGACTTCGACAGACCTTCAGTCTAAGAATAGACTTGGTTGAACAGCAATCTCTGAGTTCTATTTGTCCATCAACTATTATCACTTACCTCTGGTCCCTTGAAGCCTCCTTTAGTAGCAGCCCTAGCAGGTCTATCGCCGGTCATAGTGTATTTACATTAGACAGGAATAAACCTGTTATATTCTTTTGCCTACCACAGGTGAAAGCTCTTTGTTCTCAGGATTGGGAACTGCCTAGTATGATTGATCACCCTTCCAGTATCTGGATAACTACTTTGAAAGCAGGAGCAGCAGGGAAAAGAACTCCCGGCTCCAATACTATATTGACAATAGCAGAACGCAGGAGCAGAAGCGTTACCAGGTCTGGTTGGGCCTACCATCTTCCTTCAGCAGAACCTACAGACGATCCGCCAGAACCAACCACCCAGCAACCAACCCCTAGGCCCACGCCAGACTCAGCAGATACACCAGCAAGAACCAGTCCCTGCTCCCAGGAGATCTAGATACAGACTCAGACAAAGACCACGACCTCACTGCTGAGGAACTCATTCAAAGAGAAGCCCAGCGGCTTGAGGAGAGGGCAGCTGCAAGAGCAGCAGCACGGCAAACTTCGCAAACTAAACGTCTACCAGAACGCCCCACTACAACCAGGTGGTGAGCACCCAGCATTCTAGGAGTCTTTGGAAGTCAGACACCAACTAGAGCGCCCTCCTGAGAACATAGAGCACAACCACTACCCGGTACATTCATCCAAGACAGACCAGAAAGACCCTTAAGATCCAGGAGGGCCAGAGAGCACCCTGAAAGACCAGATCCACCACCTCCAGCCCCAGACCCACCTCCAGGAACCATGGCAGACCCAGGCCCAGCCGGGTTGCCCCTCCTAAGGTTCCCAAACCGCCCATGTTTAGAGGTGAAGGAGAAGACCTCAAATCAGACAAACTCAAGCGATGTCTTAGAACAGGGAAGAAGTCCCTAGCGAGATTAGAACTGAACAATGACTCTCCTGGAGTGGCGGACTCCTATGGACTTTATACAGAAGGGAAAGCAAACAACGCATTCCAGACTCTAGATAGAGAAGAAGAGAACCTCACCCTACCACAGTTGACACACTGTTTTCAGCAACTATTCGAAGCGTCTACAAACACCGATAAGACATACCACAAGTGGCAGAATATCCGCCAGACAGCTGGAGGAGAGCCAGCGCGTATAGTGAAGATAGCTGGAGAGCTAGCAGACCTCAAAGGATCCCTTCCGGCTGGATCCAGCTCAGACTATGCACAGAAGCAGCGATTTCTCGACAGTATGGACTCTAGACTACGCCAGGAATGTTGAGCCCCAGCTCAGGCCAGAAGATACCTGGGACCAGATGGTGGCTCTGGTGGAACGCTATGACGCTACCATATACAGAACTGGTGGCTACAAAGGCATCGATAGAAGCTAGGCTTCTAACAACAAACCCCATACACCAAAGAAAGAAAATACCTACCACAAGCCCTCAACCACATCAACGCCCAGGAACACAGGCAAAGGAAAAGCCTCCACTAAGAAGAGGACCGGTACTAAGTCCAACAAGCCCAGTAAGGCCGAAATGGATCGACCCATGACAGAAGGAGCTTGTTTCTACAGTGGCGAAAGTGGACACAAGGCCAATGAATGCCCAAAGAAAGAAGTTAAGACCAACTATGTTTGCCTTTCTGAGGAAAGCCCAGACAGCAGCGAAGGCGAATATGAGCCCGATACAGACAACGCTGAGGAGCTAGATGGCAGCGGCTCTTTCAGGACCTACAAGACCACAGTAGGCACACATAAGGACAGGCCATTCCAGGCACTCGAATTCACTATCAATATCAATGGCAAGCCCGCCAGAGCCCTAGCAGATTCAGGAACTATTGGTGGTACCCTGACATCCAACAAATTCGTTACAACACACAACATCCCCTGCACAGCTAGGAAGAACCCTGTCATCCTTAAGATGAGTGTCACAAATCGTGACTAAGCAAGGCAGATTTCACATGACTCATAATTATGAGTCATAAGGTATGTTGGATTTCACACTATGACGTTATTTGACTCATAGTTCTCACATGACTATGCACTTGCGAGT
>Ga0307517_10015720_pt1 | contig 10026 bp, 8 predicted proteins | sample 23_EM_MG_FD_194515 | JGI IMG/M metagenome (GOLD analysis project Ga0307517, IMG submission 194515) | Populus trichocarpa ectomycorrhiza microbial communities from riparian zone in the Pacific Northwest, United States - 23_EM | ecosystem: Host-associated > Plants > Roots > Unclassified | place...
CTTCGGCATCCAGCTGCGCGCCAAGCAGAAGCTCAAGGGCTATTACGGCGACGTCACCGAGAAGCAGTTCAAGCAATGCTATCAGGAGGCCGCCCGGATGAAGGGCGATACCTCGCAGAATCTGATCGGCCTGCTCGAACAGCGCCTCGACATGATCGTCTATCGCGCCAAGTTCGCGCCGACGATCTTCGCCGCGCGCCAGCTGGTCAGCCACGGCCACATCCGCGTCAATGGCGTGAAGTGCAACGTCGCGTCGCGCCGCTGCTTCGTCGGTGACGAAGTGACGCTCGGCACCAAGGCCAAGGACATGGCACTGGTGATGGAAGCGCAGCAGCTCGCCGAGCGCGACATTCCCGAATATGTCGCGCCGGACGGCAACGCCAAGGTGACCTTCACGCGCGTGCCGACGCTCGACGAAGTGCCCTATCCGGTAAAGATGGAGCCGAACCTGGTCGTCGAATTCTATTCGCGCTGATCGGTCGTCCAACTCGAGAAACGAGAGGGCGGTCCCCTTGGGGGCCGCCCTTTTGCGTTGCGGCTGAAACTCTTTAGGGTCGGCGCGCGACGAAGCGCGCGGCCCGACTTTGCCGCGATCGACAGCGTCGCCGGACTGGGGAAAACGTGACCGATATTCTGCAACGTTACCCGCAAGTCGCGGATGAACCGATCGCGATGGCGATGCTGTGTCAGGTGCTCAAGACCAAGGGGCAGGCCGGCGATGCCTATGCGCTCGGCCTCGCCGCGCTGGAAGCGGCCCCGGCCGATACCGATGTGCGCGATCTGGTGCGGGCGGCGCTGTCGGCGGGGGTTCCCCATTGGCACGCGCCGATGCTGCGCGACGGTCCCCGCAACGCTTGTTATGCGCAGGCGATCGCGCGCGCGGTGACCCCCGGCATGCGCATTCTCGAGATCGGCACGGGTGCCGGCCTCCTGTCGCTGCTCGCGGCGCGGGCCGGTGCCCAGGTCATCACCTGCGAATCCAACCCGGTGGTCGCCGCCGCAGCGCGCGAGATCGCGCGGCGCAACGGCCTGGCCGATCGCATCACTGTCATCTCCAAATATTCGACCGAATTGATGATCGGTCACGATCTCGACGAGCCGGCCGACCTGCTGATGTCCGAATTGTTCGACGACGCGCTGTTCGGCGACGGTATCATCGACATCATTGCCGACGCGCGCGAACGGCTGTTGCGGCCCGGCGCGCCGATCCTGCCGCCGCGCGCCGAGCTGCGCTGCGCGCTGGTCGCGCTCGACCGTCCGGCGGAGCGGCCCTTGGGCATCGTCGAGGGGTTCGACCTGTCGCCGTTCAACCTGCTCGCAGCACCGCCCGCGGCCGCGCTGCGCGCGCGGTCCGACGGCGCGACGCGGCGATCGCCGCCCGCCAGCCTGTTGGCGATGGATTTCGAGGCGTCCTCGTTCGGCCCGACGCGCGAGACCGCCACGCTGATCTCCGATGGCGGCCCGATCCACGGGGTCGCGCAATGGCTGCGGGTCGATTTCGGCGCGGGGGTGGTGTTCGAGAACAGCCCGTTCGACGAGTCACGCTCGCATTGGGGCGCGCCGATCAACCCGCTCGCCGAGCCGATCGAAACGGTCGCGGGCGAGCCGATCGAGGTGACCGCGCGGCTGGTCTCGGCGCAATTGCTGATCAGCGCGCGACGCCCCTGATCGTCGCCGGCCTTACAGCCCCATCGATGCGCGCAGGAACGCGTCGGCCTTGCCAAGCATCTGCGCGCGCGCCGTATCGTCGTCGAGCTGGTGGTCGAGCCCCTTGAATTCGACCAGTTCGGCCTTGCCGCCCGCGCTCCTGATCTTGTCGACCATCAGCCGCGATTCGCCGATGCCGACATTGGTGTCCTTATCGCCATGGAACAACAGCACTGGCGCCTTGATCTTGTCGGCATTCCTCGCGGGCGACCCTTCTGTCACCCATGGACCATGACCGATCTGGGCATCGCGCTGGGGGAAGTCATAACTGTCACGCGCCTCTTCGCGTAGCACATCGAGGTCGGTGACGGGGGCAATGGCGACGACCGCCTTGAACAGATCGGAATCCAATACCGACGACTGCAACGCGGCATAGCCGCCATAGGACCAGCCGACGATCGCCAACCTCTTCGGATCGGCGATCCCAGATTTCACGAGCCAGCGGCCGGCGTCGTTGACATCGCCGATCGAGGTCCGCCACGACTGGTACCCGTTCTTCTGATACCAGGCATCGCCATAGCCGGCCGACCCGCGAAAATTGGGCTGAATCACCGCATAGCCGCGCGCCGCGAAATATTGCGCCAGCCAGCTAAACCCCCATTCGTCACGCGCAGCGGGGCCGCCATGTGGCATGACGATCGCGGGCAGGTTCTTCCCGTCGCTCCCCGCCGGCAGTGTCAGATACGCGGGAATCTGAGTTCCATCGGCAGCTTGATAGGTAATCGGTTTGACCGTCGCGAGCGCGACATTAACGAGATCGGGCCGAACCGGCGAAATCACGGCCAGTGAGTGCGCCTTCTTGTCGTACAGGTAGAACTGGCCGGGATCGACGTCACTGCCCGCGAACAGGATCAGCTTGTTTTCGTCCGCGCTGGCGTCGACGAACGAGATCGCTCGGCCGGGCAAAACCTTGCGCAGACTGATTTGCAATGCCTTAAGCCCGGCGTCGAAGAAGATTGTCTCACGTCGGTCGGTGGCAAAGCTCACCCCGACCACGCGATTCTGCCGCCCGATTGCGACCAGCCCGTCGATATCGACGTCGGGGCGTTCGACGATCAGTTTCTTGGTGAGGCTGCCGTCGAGCGCCACGCTGAACAACGCGGTATGGCCGCTTTGGTTTTCGAAACCGTACACCAGGTTTTGCGCGCGATCGATCGCCACCGGCTCGAATCCGATCATCCTGCCAGCCTCGATCGTCGCTGTACTCAACGGCTTCCAGCTGCGATCACCCTGCAATCGATAGAGATAGATGAGACGCTTGCCGCCATAGCCGGTATTCGCTTCGGGCCGGATCGCCATGATTCGGACATTACCCTCGCCGTCGCTGATATAGTCGGCCGCGCCGTCTTTCGGCGGTTCGATCGATTTGCGCGACGCCGTGTTGGTGTCGACCAGCTCGACGCCCAATCCCTGGCGGGTGTTAGACACCAATGTGCCGGTGCTCATCTCTGGCACATAATAGCGCGTCAGCAACGCCGAGCCATTGCTGGCGGCGCCCCAGTCGATCAACTCACCGCCGTATCCCAGGAAGCCAAGCGCCTGCCCGGTCGCCTTGGCGCTCAATTCCTTGATGCCGCTGCCGTCGGCGTTGATAGCGACGATCCGATTATAGCGGATAATGAACTTGCCGCCGCCGTTGGTCAGCACGATCTGACAGATCAGCCGCGTGTCGGTCGACCAATGGCATCCGGCAAGCTGATCGCCATCGCCGGTCGATGCCAGGATCGCTTTCAACGCCGTTCCCTTGGCCGTGTCGCCGATCACCAGCGCCCGACCGCGATGCCTTGCGGGAACCAGCATCGCGATCTTCGACCCGTCGGGTGAGAGGCTCACCTGCTGGATATATTCGCGAGCACCGAACGCCGCTGCCAGATCGGCGGGCGGCTTGGCCGCCACCGTTTGCGCGCCCGCCCCGTGAAACGCGAGCGGCGCCAGCACGAGGCCGGCGACAGCCCATCCCAATTTACCCATCACGCCCCCCAACCATTTGATCAGAGATGAATAAGGGAGGCGCGGGGCTTCGCAAGGGGCGCAGCCTGTTTAGGGGTCGGGTTACGCCGTTATGGACCAAATAGCGGTGGGCGAGCCCAACTGCGCGCGGCTTGCGCTCGATCGATTGACGCGATCTATTCGGTATCGCGACCGCTTGCGCCCTTCGCAGGGCGCTGCCAGACAGCGGCCGTCCCAAACGAAAGGTCGCCGATGCGCCGTCTCGTCCTCTCCCTCGCCGCACTGGCCGCGGCGCCCGTGCTCGCCCAGTCGAGCCCGCCCGCCATCTCGGTCGATACACTCAAGGACGTCACCAGGACGCTGTCTTCCGATGCCTTCGAAGGACGCGCGCCGACCACACCGGCCGAGGACAAGACGGTCGCCTATATGGTCGAGCGGATGAAAGCCGCGGGGCTGAAACCCGGCAATAACGGCAGCTGGTTTCAGAACGTGCCGATGGTCCAGCTGACCGCCGGGAACATGACGCCGATGACCTTCACCGGCGGCAAGGTGCCGGTCAGCCTGACCTATCGCGACGACATGGTGGTCTCGACCTATCGGGTCACGCCCAAGGTCGACATCCGCAACTCGGACGTCGTGTTCGTCGGCTATGGCATCAACGCCCCCGAAAAGGGCTGGAACGATTATGCCGGGATCGACGTGAAGGGCAAAACCGTGGTCGTGCTGGTCAACGATCCCGACTGGCAGGCGCCCGACAACAATGGTCTCTTCGAAGGCAAGGCGATGACCTATTACGGCCGCTGGACCTACAAATATGAAGAGGCCGCACGCGAAGGCGCCGCCGCCATCATCATCGTCCACGATACCGATCCCGCCGCTTATGGCTGGGGCGTGGTGCGGTCGAGCTGGTCGGGCGCGCAGCTCGAGCTCGACGAAAAGGGCGACCATATGGACCAGAGCCAGGCGATCGGCTGGATGCAGCTCGCCAAGGCGAAGGAAGTGTTCGCCAGCGCGGGCAAGGATTTCGACCAGCTTCAGGCCGCGGCCAAAGTGAAGGGGTTCAAGGCCGTGCCGCTCGGCGTCAAATTCTCGGTCGGCTTCACCAATAATATCAAGCGCCAGGCGTCGAAGAACGTCATCGGCATCCTGCCGGGGACCGAACGGCCCGACGAAACGGTGATCTATTCGGCGCATTGGGACCATCTCGGCCATTGCACGCCGGTCAAGGGCGACGGCATCTGTAACGGCGCGCTCGACAATGCTTCGGGCTCGGCCGGGCTGATTGCGCTGGCGGAAGCGCAGGCCAAGGCCGGCCCGGCCAAACGCACGATGGTGTTCCTGTCGGTGACCGCCGAGGAATCGGGGCTGCTCGGGTCGAAATATTATGCCGAACACCCGATCTTCCCGCTCGCGAAGACGGTGGGCGGGGTGAACATGGACGGGTTGAACGTGATCGGCCCGGCCAAGGATTTCGTCGTCACCGGCTATGGCAAATCCGAGCTCGAGGATCTGATGAAGCCGCTGGTCGAGGCGCAAGGCCGGGTGATGAAGCCCGAACCCAATCCCGAACGCGGCGGCTATTTCCGCTCGGACCATTTCAGCTTCGCCAAATTGGGCGTGCCGATGTTCGACGGCGGGTCGGGCGAGGATCTGGTCGATGGCGGCGTCGCCAAGGGCCACGCCGCGACGCTCGACTATATCGAGAACCGCTACCACAAGCCGCAGGACGAATATGATGCCGGTTGGAATTGGGCAGGCGCAGTGCAGGACCTGACGCTTTATTATCAATTCGGCCGCCAGCTCGCCGACAGCTCGGCCTGGCCCAATTGGTACAAGACTGCCGAATTCCGCGCGATCCGCGATCGATCCCGCGCCGGGGCGCGCCTCGGCCAGTGATAAAGCTCGCGCCTCCCAAGCCCGAATGTGCCCAACACAAGGCGGTGTGGATCGGGTTCCCGAGCCATCCCGATCTGTGGGAACTCGACCTCGAGCCCGCGCGCGACGAAGTGACCGCCTTCGCGCGTGCCGTCCATGCCGACGGCAAAGGTGAACAGGTCCTGCTGGTCGCCGCTGACGAAGAAGCCGCCGCCGCCGCCCGCCGGCGTGCCGGCGATTTCGCCAAGGTCGTGATCCAGCCGTTCGGCGACATCTGGCTGCGCGACACCGGCCCGATCATCCGCGGCGACGGGGTGGCGGCCGATTTCCAGTTCAACGGCTGGGGCGGCAAATATGACTTGCCCGGCGATGACGATATCGGCGCGCGGCTGGCCGAAGCGCGCGGCAAGACGGTCGAACGCTTCAACTGGGTGCTCGAGGGCGGCGCGATCGACGGCGACGGCCAGGGGCTGGTGGCGACCACCGAACAATGCCTGCTCAATCGCAACCGCAACGGATCCACGTCGCGGACCGAGATCGAGGAGCTGCTTCATCGCGACCTCGGCTATAGTGAAGTGCTGTGGCTCGGCGACGGACTGCTCAACGACCATACCGACGGGCATGTCGACAACCTCGCGCGCTTCGTCGGCACGCGGCGGCTGGCGATCCCGCAAGCGAGCGAGAACGACCCCAATTGGCAGGTCTATCAACGCGCCACCGCGCGCGCGCTCCAGCATGGCGATATCGAGGTGGTGCCGATCCCCTCTCCGGGCCGCGTGCTGCGCGACGACGAGATCATCCCGGCGAGCTACATGAATTTCTATATCGGCAATGCCAGCGTGGTGGTGCCGCTCTATGGCACCGAGAATGACGCCGCCGCGGTCGAGACGATCGGCGTGCTGTTTCCGGGCCGCAAGACGGTCGGCCTGCGCGCCGACCATATCCTGACCGGCGGCGGTAGCTTCCACTGCATCTCGCAGCAGATTCCGGCCTGAGCGACGATTTCCGCTGCACTGCCGCCGATAAAAGCACCTCTATTCCGTCAATTGGCGCCAAAATCGATGTAACTGGTCTTGACGCACCGCAGGCGCGACGAGCAGTCTGTCAGTAGTCAAGAAGGGGGTTCCATGTCAGATTTTCACACGCCCGGCGCGCAGCCGCCGGGGGCGCAGCCGCCACCCGCGAAGCGTGGACTTCACGGCTGTGTCTGGGCGATCATTATCGTCGTCGGTCTCACCATCCTGCTCTCGGTAATCGGCGCTGTGGTCGGCGGGGGCACGCAATCGGGGAACGTCAGCGCGCCGGCGGCGCCTGGAACCGCAGCTACGACGTCACCGGACGCCACGGCCGACGGTTCGTCCTGGACCTATTCATCCGACAAGGATGCGGTCCGCAACACGACGAACGACTATGCGTCGATCACCAGCGACAACAAGGTCGAATTCGATTTCCCGTACAACGGCGGATCGACCCTCACGATGACCGTCCGACACGATCATCGTGGCGACAATGTCTACTTCGAAATCTCCAAGGGTCAGTTCGTCTGCGGTGTGGAGACGTGTAGCGGGGAGATGAACGTTGACGGAGCAACGCGCCGCTTGACGCTCGCCGGAGCGTCCGATGGAAGCGCGAACATACTCTTCGCCAGTGGCGAGGCCGGCATCATCAAAGCGCTCAAGTCAGGCAAGAAGATCATTGTCGAAGTGCCGTTCTATCAGTCCGGCAACCGGCAGTTCACCTTCACCACGGCCAAAGGATTGGTCTGGCCGCCAGCAAAGTCGCCCGAGCAGAAAACGGCGAAATAGTCGGCCTCCGCCAAAGCCGACATCCAGCCGCATCCGCTCCGGCCGCTGCACTGGATTCGGCGCGGCGGTATGGGGCCTGTCCGCGTGGTAACCTGTTTGGATTGCTCAGCTATGCTGCCGGCTCCTGAACACCTCATCGCCTTCACCGTCGCGGCGAGTCTATTGACGATCACGCCCGGGCTCGACACCGCCCTGGTGCTGCGGACCGCCGCGTCGGAGGGGCCGCGCCGGGCAATGCTGGCGGGGTTGGGCATCGCGCTCGGATGTTTCGGCTGGGGAATCATCGTCGCCTTGGGGTTGGGTGCGTTGCTCGCGGCTTCGCATCTCGCCTATAATATTCTGCGCTGGGTGGGCGCAGCGTATTTGCTCTATCTCGGGATCGGGCTCCTGCGGGCACCGCGACGCGATTTCGCGGTTGCCACCGCGGATCAGCGCCCAACGAGCGGCGTGCGATGGCTCGCGCGTGGTTTCCTCACCAATATCCTCAATCCCAAGGTGGGCGTCTTCTACGTATCGTTCCTGCCGCAATTCATTCCGGCGAATGCCAACGTCGCCGCTACCACGATCGCGCTCGCCGTCATTCATGCGCTGCTTGGCATCGTCTGGTTCGTGGCGCTGACCCTGGCCACGCGGCCGATCACGCGGCTGCTCCGTAATGGTCCAGTGGTGACGTGGCTCGACCGCATTACCGGCGGCGTCTTCATAGCGTTCGGTGTCCGGCTCGCGACGAGCAGCCCGCGGTGACGCCCGCCGTCCTATTGCAAGGTGACTTTGTCCTCGCCATCGTGGCGGCCGAAGAATTGCATCAGCTGGACGACCAGTTCGGACCGCGCCGCCAGGCCGGGGGCTTCGAGCAATGCCTGTTTCGCCGCCGCGTCGAACGGCGCGATCTGGGCGATGCCGTTGACCAATGCCTCGTCGTCGAGCCGCGCCACCGAATCCCAGTCGACCGCATAGCCCTGGGCATCGGCGAAGCGTCGCGATTCGGTTTCCAGCGCGGCGCGATGCCCCAAGGACAATGTCTCCGATTCGTGCGGCAGCGGGATCAATTCGGCCTCGACCTGGCGGAACGGCGTCGTCACCTCCAACTCGCGCGCGACGCGGAACAGCGCGGTCCCCTCGAGCACGATATTGTAGCGGCCGTCGTCGAGCGCCTCGACCTCGGCGATGCGGCCGACGCAGCCCAGGTCGAACAGCGGCGGATGATCACCGTCGCCGCGCGGCTGGATCATCCCGATGCGGCGGTCGCGCGCCATCGCTTCCGACACCATCGCGCAATAACGCGGCTCGAAGATATGCAGCGGCAGATGCATCCGCGGAAACAGCAACGCTCCCGCCAGCGGGAAGATCGAGAGCCGCGTCATCGTCACGTGAATAGGATCGCCGACAGTCGCCGGCGCTGCGCCGACACCCACGGATCCTCCAGCCCGACCACTTCGAGCAACTTGAGGAATTGCGCGCGCGCGGCGCCGTCGTTCCAGGCGCGGTCCTTGGCGACGATCGCCAGGAACGACTCGGCGGCGGCATCGCGCTCGCCGGCCGCCATCTGCGCGTTGGCGAGGTCGAACCGCGCCTGCAGATCGTCGGGATCGGCTTCCGCCGCGGCGATCAGCGGCGCGAGATCTTCGGCCGGCGGGGCGGAGCGCGCGAGATCCAGCGCGGCACGGGCGCGATCGATCTCCGGACCCTTGGCGGCGTCTTCGGGCAAGGCGGCGAGCACCGCCTCGGCATCGTCCAGCCGGCCGAGCGCGACCAGCGCGCGGACGCGGCCCGACACGATTTCGGGATGGTCGGGCGCGATCTCGGCGATCTGCTCGAAATAGGACAGCGCGCGCTCGGCATCGCCATCGCTCAATATTTGCTCGGCGGCGGCGACCAATGGCTCGAGCTCGGCTTCCTGCTGCGCTTCGGTGCTGTCGACCGGCAATTGGCGGAGTACCTGGTCGAGCATCGCCTTCAATTGCGATTCGGTGCGCGCGGAAGTCAGGTCGGCGATCAACTGGCCCTGGAACATCGCATAGACGGTCGGAATCGACTTGATCTGGAATTGCGCGGCGATGAACTGGTTCTTGTCGGTATCGACCTTGGCCAGCACCACGCCCTTGTCGGCATAATCCTGGGCGACCTTTTCCAGCACCGGGCTCAGCGCCTTGCACGGCCCGCACCATTCGGCCCAGAAGTCGATGATCACCAGCTTGCTCATCGACGGTTCGACCACGTCACGGCGGAACGCCTCGACGGCTTCCTTCTGGTCCGGGGTCATTCCAAGCGTAGCCAAGTCTCTTCTCCGTCAGCAACAAAGGCCCTTATGTGGGCGCTGGCCTCTCGAAGCCAAGGCTTTTTGATCGCGCTGCAACAGGGGGTTGCGGACCCGCGGGAGCGCTGCTAATGGCCCCGCTCCTTACCCGCCCGTGGCTTCACGGGCCGGCGCCAGAGCGGGCGTAGCTCAGGGGTAGAGCACAACCTTGCCAAGGTTGGGGTCGAGGGTTCGAATCCCTTCGCCCGCTCCAGTATTCGCGGCCGCTGATTAGCGGTAGCTAATCAGCGAAACCGCAGCGAACCGGCCGGCGTGGCGAAGCCACGGCCGACGACGCGTCTTTGCCGCGTCGCAACCCTCAAGTCCTTGTTGCCGCCCCACCCATCACAACGCCGGCTCCCGCACGCAAAAAAAGCCGCCGAAATACATCCG
>Ga0307517_10015721_pt1 | contig 10025 bp, 14 predicted proteins | sample 23_EM_MG_FD_194515 | JGI IMG/M metagenome (GOLD analysis project Ga0307517, IMG submission 194515) | Populus trichocarpa ectomycorrhiza microbial communities from riparian zone in the Pacific Northwest, United States - 23_EM | ecosystem: Host-associated > Plants > Roots > Unclassified | place...
GGTTTTTTGTGTTGGATAACCGAGCAGAAGAGTCATGTCGCTGGAAGGTTCGAAAACGAAGTTCTACCGATATTTTCCTTCGAGTCCGCTAGTGGACTCGGGAAGAAATAGTATTAGGCTCTGGCGGTTGGAAGGCAGTCATTCTCACGGTGGAAATGGCGGGAGTGGCGGGTCACCTTCGATGGGGAATAATGTTGGGTTTGAACAGAGGGTCTTCACAACGGCTGTGCGCCTGTCAAACGGGCTGATCCATTCGATTCAAGGGAATACCAAGGACAGGACAGAGTGTAATGTAATTAAAGCACACCCTGCACAATCACGCTGGGAGTAAATGACCTGGTGTCATGTGGTAGTAGCTTTCAGATGTCGGTCATGTCACTACAACCTCCTTCAGTGGGTCTCAGACGAAAATACCGAAGGGTTACTGACCCTTCTGCCATTTTCTGCCTTATGAGGTAAGCATGGATATGTGAACCTAGCGGGGTCGACCATCTGGGATCGCTGGTATCTATCTCGCCATCGTAAAAGCCAAGTTCTTCCATGAAATTCTCAATCTCCTGTTCTTTGTAGTCTTCCATGACGTCACCTCGGCAGACACTGACAGCAAGGCATTGTCTGAAATGCAGACGGAGGAACCGGTCGCTAGGCCGATTGGGTCCATCGATAAGGATAAGGTGACTTTTCAACGGTGCTCCATTGTTTAACCCCTCGAATAAGATGATGCGATAATCGTCCTGTCGTCACAGTTACCAAAACTAAGTAATGGAAGAGGAGAATGCGCACGTCAACATCAACGCCAAGTTTGTTTTCCCAAAAGAGGGTGACAAGGTCCTTACGACCCGATACGACATTTTCAACCACCAAAAGTTCGCTTAGATCGCACCCATTGGGATCTTGATAGTATTTAGACTCTAGCCCTGGGTCGCGTGACAGCTGATTAGGCAGAAAATATTAACGCTGGGTTCGATCGGAATGTTGCACACTTACTTTATAGCCCATGAATGGAGGAAATATCCACGTTACTACCAGTGCATAAGAGTCACAGCTTGGCACGACACCAGAAAAAATGCATTGGTGATCTCTATCAAGGGCGCGTTGAATGATAGACCGAGTCAACGACGCCTGCTGAGCATCAGAGAGAGTAAAGCACATTCCACGACATGAACAGATACCTTGGCGGAGAGCAACGGGCTATTTTCTTTCACCCCTTCCTCCATTCTCGAAAATGGCAGAACCGGATGGAAGAAAAAGTAAAGTGAGGGGTCTCCTGTGTGTTTAAGGTCACCCAACCGGTAGGGGTACATAAAATGGTATCCTTACCTATAGCATATAATCCATAGTCTCCAGGAACGATGATGTCTTGAGATTCTCGGGACAAGGCAGCACCATTCTTGTGGACAGAATAAGTCAACACGATGCTAGGTCGAACCTCGACAGGGAAGAGAGTGTGCGTCTCGGCTTCCTCCCAGGCATGAGACCGAGATTGACTTAGAACAGCGTCGGTTATCCAGCGATATGCTGTCGAAACAGTAATCGGTGAGGCGTCATCAACGCGCCAGCCTGCATATGGATTTGAAAATTGAGGATTTTGGAGGTTGAAAGTCAAAACAACTAACCTAAGGCCAGGCTATGCGATTCAGTGCACCAAATGAAGACGTTGCGGCGTTGTCGGGTAGACTTTTTGGACAAGGTGTGAACAGGTGTTTACATTGTCGTGGCCATGGTTGGATGCTCTCAAGCAGTGCCAAACATTATCGATTATCGCGATCAAAAGCGATTCACCTTGATACTCGAGTTGTCCATGGAATTCCTACCTGAAGCAGATTCGAATGGTTCTTACACCAACGAATCTGAACGGAATGTACATGTATGGTGCTCCATGGCAATTTTGTGCACCGACACCAAAAAGAAATTCGTCAACAAACCCACTCTCGGGCTCATCGCCGGTAAACTTGGCATTTTTTTTCGTCTATACCTGGTCCCATTAATCTCTAGGCTGTTATGTGCACAATGGGTGGCTGCCGGTTTCCGTGTTTTATAACTGGCTCGACAGAATCATGCGACTCGAGAAGAAAGGTCAGATTTGCTTAGTAGTACTTCTCTTTGCGCATGCCTCTAATGGGATGTCTATAGAAATTGGAAACATGGCGTTGTTCCGCTGCCCCGTGGATCCAAGAACGATGTCGTTTACAGTGGGCCCTATTGCACACAATGGGACCCCTCTTGCGAGAAACCTCGGAAGTTCACTGGAAGAGGGGCATTATATGATATATCTATATGGTAATAGTGTTTCCATTCATCCATTCATCTCGGAACGCCATGTTGGACTTTTTGTTCCAGACGGGCAGCAGAATGGCTTTCTCCCTGTTTGGCCCCAGCTCGTTTCCGCCAAATTCAAGAGGCGGAGCCGTTCTCCATCGCAGACATGCACGCCTTCTCCAGGCGGCACACAATCTCGTGTAAGTCTCCAACTCAGATTGCTCCGGTTATTATGCGACTTCAACTTCAGAATACCGGTGGAAGTGGACACCCTCTGTCGCGTCAAAATGCGACAGGTTTGGCGGTGGCGGTGACAGAACCCCTGTGTCTTGGCGTTTCGGCGCACGGAGGGTGGTGGTGGGTATGAACATCCTCCTTGGTGTCGAAATGCGAGAGGGAGATGTGGTGGGCAAAGTCAAGGCGGTGGTGACTTGAAACGAGTGATGGAGGTGGTGGTAGGTGCAAAGGGGGTATCGTCACTCATTTCGAGTGATAGAACAGCGATGGCGGATGCAGAAGGTGTCGTCACTTGTTTTAATTGACGGAGAGGTGGTGGAGCAAGAGGGTGGTGTCACTTGATCGTTGCCCGTTTCAAGCAACATGTGCTCGTTGCTCATTCGAGGCAATACGGAGTCGTTGGCGTGACTCGGGCTGGACGTGAAGGTTTCATGGCAGGGAGGGTCATAATGGACTTGGCGGAAGGTATAATTGTTGTTCTTGAAGTCGTGGGATCGAAGGTGGCAGCTGAGTAGCGTATGTGAGTGTGAAATCGCGCCTGGTAGGGTTTGAGCAGCAAACGACTCGAAGGAAAGGTGTACGTAGTCGACTTTGGTAGCGCCTCGGTACTCTCCATTATGGAATTCGACGGTAGGGGACATTCTCTGAATCATCTAATTGACTGGATGCCGTTGTCCTAATCGTGATCGCAATAGTCGGGGGAAGATGTTGCAGAAGCCAATACCGAGACGAGGCATTGTATGTAATTCGAGAGTTTGAGAAAACTGGGCGATAGTTCATAGGCTGGTAGGTGGCCAGCTGGTGGGCCTGGCAGCGGCAACGAGATGTGGGTCATGATTGCAAAGAATGGTGGGGACTAGGGAGAATATGAGGGATACGTTGGTGATTGGTTGGTGGAGGTGGACAAGAGGTTAAGCAAGGGCGGCGTTGGCGGACAAAAAAGAAATCAAACAAAAGAATTCTTCATGGGATAGCGAGTGTTTCGTATTGGAGAAAAAGGCGGAGAATTACGACAGTGGTTTGAGTACCAATGGCCGATGATAAAGTTGGAGTCCGAACGTGTCCGGGTATGGACGAGATGGAGGGAGCGACTAGGTCGATGACGAGAATCTGAGGCTGCGTAGACCAGCCTAGATGCCCGAGTTGAGACGCATCCACGGAAATGGACTTCAGCCAATGAACGACTCAGTAAGTTTGGATCAAGGTAAAAAAACGATCTGTGAAGAGGAATAAATTGCTTGGACAGTTCTTTATCGCGCATAACTAGCATACCTTATTAAAGCTGTCCCTGATTGACATGGCAGTCGGAGATGCCGTTCGCGGCCATCGCGGTAGTTGATACAACCATAAAACGGGCGACGGTAGAAACAGTTTGAAGGATGGCCGTTGGAGTGGGCGGGATGTTTGTTTCTCTACGTCTCGATCCTGCCCTTCTGTGCGACCGGGATCGAGAAAAATGGTTGCGGCTCGCGACACTGATATAGAGAAAGGTGGTCGTAGGTTATAGGCATCATCGGTTTTGTGGAAAAGGAAATACAATGAAAAGGCACAGGGTGCTTACAACCTTCTTCCGGGACGTCGAGTAAACAGTCGTCAACAGATTCCATGTCTGGAACTATCATGACCAAGCTGTCCTGCTGGGTAATCGACACGCCTATCGACCAGATTTTTCCTGTCAAAGTTGGGCTCGATGAAACGTGGGGTGATGCAAAGGATGCGATTAAGAAGAAGAAGGAGAACGAGTTCGCTGACATTGATGCAGATACTCTTAAACTGTGGAAGGTGCGTCATTGCACTATTAGCCACGTAGTTATGCTCAACTCCCAATTCAAAAGGTCACCATCGGTCGATCCGAACGTTCCATCCTGGAATCAAAGGATTTCTTGAAGACCGTTACGACCAAAAATCCACTGAATCCCATAGGACCTTTGTCAGCGGACCTCAACCACCCAGTTGCTGACGATCACATTAACATCATTATTGTTAGACGGCCTACTCGTGAGTTGTTGAAAATAAACTGATTACATTGTTGCTTACTGCTCTCGCTGCTTCTCGTTGATCTCACGCCCTCTCAATCCGTGTTTCGATACCTCCTTCCATCGTACACCCTCACCTCATTACATCATTTCCTTTACAGCGGCGGGAAGACTGGCCCCTACCAGTAAGTGCAAGTGGATCCCCTTGTGCCCCTATGCTTAACATCGCCTCCAGTGACTGCTTCAACCTCGGACCCGACGCTTAGCCTCGATAGTAAGTCTTAAGTCTTGTGCGTACTTTAAATTTTACGGAAATTGCAGGAACATGGGCCCGCCGGGCGACTACTGTCGAGGCCATCTACTCGATTCTCAAATCTGCAAGACTGGTCCAGGTATCATATCTTGTTCCCCGTCCGAGACAATTCAAACATATCTTCTCCAGATTCGAGGTTCACCAGGAAGCGGCAAAACAATTATTCTGAAGTTGTTACGAAAACATATCCTCAATGTGGATCCTTCAGCCGTGGTTCGCGTTACATGGTCGTGGCTCAAAGATAAGGCTCCCACAAACTATGACGCCCGGCTGTCTGCTCAGTTACCTGGTATAGCTGATCAAGAAGAAGAAATCACCGAGAAAACTTATATTCTGTTCGATAACGGCCAGGATACGTATTGGGACACGGAGCTTTGGGAAAATTTTTTCAAGGATCACCAACAACGGCGCAATGGTTACCGGATCGTTTTGTTCTGCAGTTACGGGAGCGCAGGTAAACGAATTCTCGACTACCAGCATGGAACCCCGGGTGTTGTACGGCCAACGGCGCGCATTTCTTTGCGGCCTAACACTATTCTCAGTGATCATGAACCTGTTGGTCTACTGCTTAATCGAGAAGAGTTTGATGATGTCGTGGGACGTTCAGCGGAGGTCTTATTGGATCCTGCTCTCCAGGATTTTATTTTTGAAACGACAGGTGGCCATGTTGGTGCCGTCACGGCTGTGTTGGAGGCCTTATCAACGCTGGTGAGTTCAAGTGATTCCTCTCACGGCTTGGTTAATGCTGTAGCTTTAGTGCCACGAAAAACGACGTAATAATGTCGTATTAACTGTGGCGGACTTCAACGCGATGAATAAATCGAAATTTTGGGATGACGTCGAATATCATTCTGCATTCGGACGGGGACTACCTACAAGGGACGAGCTTCGTAAGATTGGTGTTGCAGACGTTTTGCAGGATCTGTTGATGAACGAATCTATCGACCATGGTCCCAAACACGGTGAAGCACTGGAATGGTGCCATAAACATGGCTTCATTCAGTCCGATGCTTTCGAGGAGCAGGTTTATTATGTTCTTCCGTCACCCCTTCACGAGGCGTACCTCTCTTGGAGACTGATGCCTTCTGACGCAGAAATTCCATATGACTCGGTTCTCGAACTCGCCATCGCGGTCATTTGCCAGTTTAGCCCTTATCAGCTTTTGAAACCGCCACGTCGAATGAAAGGCACGTCCAAGGACAAACCCCCAGAGGCGCAGTATCAATATGAGTTCTATCGAGGAATCTTCAATCTGTGTGGCGGAGCATTTGGATCCCCAGAATACGGAACTGAACGAGGTGCTCGACCCGGTCGCATTGATTTCTTTATCGACGCAAAGAAGTGGGGGATAGAGTTGGTGAGAGATGGGAAAGAGCTGTATGAGCATGGTTCCCGCTTTGAGGAGACTGGCGCTTATGCAGTGTGGCTTCCAGAGAACATGTACCAGTATTTGTTATTGGATTTCAGAACAACCCAACCAACTGTCACTCATGGTGAGCTTTTCTTTGGTTTGGCTGATGATTTACCATTTACATTAGTTTATTAACCAGAGATTCCAAGTTTGTTTCATGTCGTATTTGAAAATGACTACAAGCGGTTCCAGGTACTCGACAGTAATCTCCATGAGGTGTACAAGTCAGGATTAACAGAGCACTGAACAGTTACGCTAGATGTATCTGGTAGCCGCATGATTCTGTTTCATTCAGTCTTTAGCCTATGTTCCGCTGCCTTTCCGTTCGTGTTCTGCCTTTGAGTAACAAAATCACAATATACAAATTCATAATTCATGTATGTAACCCTCACTACGGAAAGCAATAATCCACCTAAGAGTCTAACGACAGGCCTTCCCAATGTCATGTGCCTTCTTAGACGGCACACCCCACGACTCATCAGCACACCGACCCGATGCCTTCTACAACCAATTTAGTCAAGAAGTTGTACAAGTACGTCTCGTCTTTCCTTACAATTTACCAACCTACTCATCTCCCAGAATGCTCGAGGACCCTGGGTTCCACAAGGCGACTGCTTTGTCGTAAAGGCATGTCCATGTCGTCAATAGGGCTGGTACCTCCACTCTTACCCTTATTTCGTAGGACATCAACGAGTTCACCAAGTCCATTCTACCTCGCATGTTCAAGCATTCAAACTTTGCCAGTTTTGTCCGACAACTGAACAAGTACGATTTCCGCAAGGTCAAAGTATAACTGTGGACAGGCACGGCTGCGTGAAGAATGGGCGGCCTCTGAAGATGTTGTGATTGATATCTTAATCGTAACAAATACTGTAGAGGATGAGAACTGCACCTGATATCCATGATCCTTTTTTTTTCTTGTTGTTGGGCATCGTACGCAGATACGAATAGTCATCTTGTCTTACATTATTTCAATTTAGTACAGCCCCCTGCATTGTGACGGCGGTGCGAAGCATGTCGATTCCAAGCCTGTCGTCAGGTTTTAGTCTTTAGCAGAATGCTGGGAGCGTAGACTGGGTAGGGTTCGTCACTGAGACGGAAATGCGAGATGCAAAGTGCACCCAACTGCTGGGTTTTCCTTGATCAAGGCATAGTATGGGCGACCATGGATAATCACCTCGGCAGGGAGAGAGTCGCAGCGACCATTCCATGCGGTCTGCAGAGTAGAGCAGAGGACATAGTTGCTTACCCGATTAATTCATGCACCAACCGGGCCGAAAACTGTAATTATCGTCTGAATTCGGCCACGTCCTAGCTCGTAACTTGAAACTCCGAATCGTACCATGGCATCCAAGAGGAAAGTCGACGAGATTCAGTCTAGCGAGGATTTCCGAAGACTCTTTGCTTCAGCTATTGCAACTTACGAAACGGCTGAACTTGTGGTTCTGTGGCTCATGAGAGAGTATAGATTCGATTTGAGTATTTTGCAACAGGCTTTGATAGGTTCAGTTCTCCTTTCATAGTTTGGACTCATTTGGCTCTTGACTAACATATTCACCAGATGAAGGCCTGAAGGTTAGCTTCGCCAAAGTCAAGTATGAGGACATCTCCGAGTTCGTTGGGCTTGAACCTTTACGAAAGTTAAACGATGTCGAAACGTTCGCTCTGCATCGTTCACGTATCCCCACCACCGTCTTCAAGTCTATTGTTGAAGATATGGATATCATGCTGATGCAATATGGTCCGCCGCCTGAACAGATGACGGAGGAGACGAGGTCCCGTTTCTTCTCTCCGGTAAGATGACCTCCTGTACGGCCTCCATAAGCTTACAGCCATAGATCTTCAATCGCCTGGTGGCTGAGTTTGGCTTTAGTTTTAGAAATTTCCCAGAATTAATCATCGAAGGCCGGATCACCACCAAAGGCCGGATTGAATATTACTTCAAGGCATTTGGATCTGTCTCGATTGTGTTCATTGAGATCAAGTTGAAAATCGGCGATCTTGAAGAGCGCTTGAACGCAATTGCTCAAGTCATTGCGGAGAGCGATGGTGAGTCGCTTTTCTTATACCCAATGTGGTATGTTATTCTTTCGAATCCACATAGCGTGCGATTGGAACAACACAACGAAGGGTTTTAAAGTACCCGTTTTCGGTATTCTGTGCGACGGAAAGTCATTCGAGTTCTTTTCGTTTGATGGCAGTACCTCTCCCCCTTCATTTACACGCGGCTGCCTTCCTGGAGATCCTCCAGAATTCCGCCGTGGTCTCCAACTCAGCGATTTTACGTTAACGGGTCCCGCCCGTTTCATAGCCGAACTCCGTCAGATATGTGAGATAATATTCGACTTACTTATGAGCTCTTTTGTCTCGAGCTTGACGGCATTTCAACAACGATCCGAACAGAAAGGAACGAAAAACCAGAACCTAGAAAGAGCTTGGCGAAGTGGGAAGAAGCCTTGAAGCATGCCAAAGATGCATCGAAGAAGTTTCGGAACGCAGAAGACATGCGTAAGGCTCAGCTCATAGACGATGCAAATGCGGTCGCTGAAGAAGCAATGAAAGCTCTGAAGCAAAGGTGCGAGATTTAACAGCTCTCTTCATTGTGATTGTAACATATTGTATATGTTCTAGCGTGGAATTGGTGCCTATTGACAAGACAGATCCCATCATGACTGGGTGGAACGACGCCGACGTTGAAAAGGTATGAAGGGAAATTATGGTGTCATTTAAATTGTTGGAGGGTCCACAAGCCAAAGTTGTAACGAACAAAAAAAATTGTAATGAACTGGCGACTCGGAGACAACTTATATTTACCAGTCTGGCTGCGAGATACACGCCGATAGGAGATGCCCGAATAACTTCAGTAAATTTGGGAAAACCTGTTGTGTGGTTTACCGTTTGTCATTCCATTGTACCACCTTGCAGCGACACTTTCAATTTGACAGGTAGACTCCCTCGTCGGTTGACATTGCCTTATATATACCTCTATTTTCCTTCGGGTCTGCTACCAGACCTAACACTCTTGTCGTCTGGGTTCGCTAGCAGACCCGAGAAGTAATAGAGATAGGAGGTCTCTTTAATATGGCACAATCATATATGAATAATTTTGACCCGAAAACATAAATTAATATCTCTATTTCTGTCTTACAATCATATATAAATAATTTTGACCCGAAAACATAAATTAATATCTCTATTTCTGTCTTACAATGTCACCCACCTAATTTCGGACCTACCTGCACTTCCTAACTTGACTTGGTTATATTTCCAAACTTCACACCAAGTTGCATGTCATACGAGACATGGTCCCTGACAGACACGGGCAGAACCTGCTACCTGTCCCCTGACATCATACCTTGAATCCCAGACCAAAAAAAGCACGGCCAGAGGTGCCTTTATGTGAGATCGACGTGTTTCTTTGCCGAGACCGCCAAAAACGGCTTTTCCCCCCACAGAAAAGGAAAGGAGGTGGGTACGGAGCGGGCAGAACTGGGCAGAACACCTTTGGGTGCCAGAGAACGCATGGAAGAAACCCCCACGCCCGTCTGACCTCTCCCCATGAAGGTCTGCCTGGGGGGGGGCCGGTTATGAGAGGGACCCTGGAACGAGAGGACGGGACATGGGTGTGATGAACAGGGAGCTGCCAAGCGCTAGTGTGAGTGACTATGCAACTCACCGTGTGTTAGTATGGAGTGGCTACTGTACGTGTACTTAGGTGGGTGCTTTGCTTATAAAAGACTTAAGATTCTATCTACGATACAAGCTTCCTTATATACTGTAGATAGATGCGCACAGACCATGTGGCGCAGGTGCACAGACCGTGTGGCAG
>Ga0307517_10015722_pt1 | contig 10024 bp, 11 predicted proteins | sample 23_EM_MG_FD_194515 | JGI IMG/M metagenome (GOLD analysis project Ga0307517, IMG submission 194515) | Populus trichocarpa ectomycorrhiza microbial communities from riparian zone in the Pacific Northwest, United States - 23_EM | ecosystem: Host-associated > Plants > Roots > Unclassified | place...
ACCAACAAATATTACCTAAGTGATCATGCCTACGCACACCATCACTGAAAAATACCGAGGTGACCTTAGTCATCATCTATTTTTGGGTCGGCATGAAATTTTCCATCGTTACACCAGTCAAGGAGATAGCAAGGAGATATAACACATAAGCACACTCTTTGATACGAGCCTTAGTGCTACGTGGGCGATAGAATTATTGGGCAGGCTGAGGGACAGAGGCGTGGCGGGGAACAGAAATCGGCAGAGGAAGTTGTAGGTGTGATACGGATCTCAATATTCCCAGGGCGCAACTCCAGTAACCCTATAGGAGAAATATTCAAGGCCTTTCAGAGCACTAACCATAACCCAACAATCACAATTGTCATTCCAACTGCGTGCAACATGAGCAGCAAGCACAGCGCAACTTCCCGCTTCCTTCTGTCGCCGGGAGTTCGAGAGACCCCTCAATCCTGGCCGCTCTCAACCTCTGACCTGTAGCACCTAGATTTCAATTGCGCAATGTTAGCCTCCATATCCCCCGCCTATCCCCCACTAAGACCTTCGCTCATCCACTCTCCCACCCCGCCAGTCGACCAACTCCGCCATTAACACCGAACATCACTAGCGCATTCATGGATGAAGGCAGTCTCTACTTCGAATCAAACACTCTCCTCTCTACTCTCCGTAAACTCCAGACCACCGGGCTTCACCTATTCGGCATCTCCTCACCCCCTCTCCCTTGGCTCCGCTCTATGTAACCGTGGCGGATGCACTGTCGCGACCGCAGCCCCCTCCCTGTTGTGCAGTGAGACCCCGCTTCGAGTATCAACCGCTGCCACATTCCCTCTCGCTTTCTGCGCCCATAATTCCCCGCTCTGGCACGGTGTCCTACAACTCGGCCCCAGGCCTACCAAACATCCGCCCCCCCCTCCTCCCGGTCATGTCTTTAGCTGTACTCGAAAACTGCATGAGAAGGCCTTGTCTACTCAAGGTGACAGAGTGGACAGCCGCCATCTTCGCACAGTCCGAACCTGTGCGCAGGAAATACTCCTGACAGATTTCAAGGTTATCACCGATGACCGCAAGAGGTCTGTGGGCTCTGGGTAACGAAGGCCTTCAAGCGCCCGGGGGTGGGTGTAAGTGGGGCCTGGTGTTCCCACCGGGCCAGGCTGCTGATAGGCTGTGGGCCGGGCCAAGGCGGGGCACCCCGGCAAATAGCCTAGGTCGTAGAGGCAGAATTAGATCGGCCTGATGAAGCTTATCAGTCTTGGGAAGAAAGGAAGCTTATAGGCCCGGATGTGCTCAGTGAGATCAGATCGCTTTAAGGGTAACTCGACCCCCCACTTCTTTCAAGTTCCGCATCTTTTATTTTTTTCTTCTATACCTTCGGTTATTGCTTGTTAAGCGACCGCGCAATGAGCGATAGGCATTTACAGTTAGCCTTCCCGGTATTGGGGCCCTGTACCGGTAGTACGACCCCCCCCCATAGCGAAAAATAGGACATGATACGGAGTAGTGGATGTGCTCTTGTTCCTTTTCTATACTACTAAAACAACATTCCATGTTCAATTCCTCACTTTTTTCTGCCATTGCGATACCATCATCCGTCTTCTCTAAATACCCATTGGGTGCATAGACGTGTCTCAGTATCTGCAATCAACAAGACTTATGTCTGGTGACTGTGCTACGCATAGTTGACCCCCCACTAAAACAGCAGCCATTTTCTCACAATTAATTTATTTGGTGAATCTGCCGTCTCTAGTATTACCATTTTTGGTCTTTTTTGCTAAGAAAGGGGAATTGTTCTTTTACCTCTAATGTTATTTGGTATTACAAGTACTTGCAGTTTTCAAAGGTATCCGGATGCCTTGGGACCGGGGTTGGAGAATTTAGGTGTATATTTTGACGTCTTGGGGCCAAAGCATTGGGATACTTTTGAAACCCTCGAGAATACTTGGGAAATATTAATACTTAAGCCTTGCTCATGGCCACAAATGCCATGGTATGTACCATATTATTTCTGTTAAACTTTTTATGGTTCTTTGTGCAGTTAGACCATGGTACAGCCTCGTTCCAAAAGTTCTCACCTAGGTTGGTAGTGTGACACAAATGGCTATAATACATCTGGTATAGAAATTTGTGACGGTACCAGCTAGGGTGCGAGAACTTTTGGGACGAGGCTGTACGGTATTGCGATCTTATCAGGCCTCTCTAGAAACAAAAAACACAGTATAAAAAATCCGAATGCATTTATTTTCAGAAATATCTGAGTATAATAGCGTATTTTTATTTTAGTTTGTAAGCCATTTTCGAGAATTTCTAGAGTGGTACATGCCGAACAGAAGCCACAACTTTGATTTTCTTTTATAAAAAACAACAAACAAACACTTGGCCCCCCACACACATCCCGGTCTCCTTCACCTCGACCGGTAGCATTCTAACCCAGGTGCCTCAAAGGTCAGGACAGCCCCAGGGTGCTCGAGTAGATGGTCCCACCGAGACATTTTCGGATATGTGTGGAGATAGGGCTACCCATATAGGGCATGTCTCTGGGTTAGAGCGTTGGTTGTGAGCAACTGGGCTTGGCATGTACGTTCCCTGCTGACATAACTTCCTCTCTTGCACTACTCGACAACAAGGAATAGCACATTCTGCACACAACAGACATCATAAGATATTTTATCAGCCGGACAAGATGCGCCCAGGTCCGGTCAGAGAGAAATCCCACTGGCCGATTCTGGAGAAACTCATACTATAGTCCAACTTACAACGACTCTCTAGCACTTAATCACTCGTACCTGCCGGGGCCACTCACAGCTCTAAAAACCGAAATAATTGAGAATGATTCTAAGAGGTCTAGAATCCCCCCCGTTGGGTTAGTGGGGTGAAAACACAGCTGGAAGATTCTCTTTCAGCCCTCACCTGAGAACCTGAGACCGGGGAAAAGACATAATACGACATACCTTACTGGGAGAGGCACCCCAACGCCCCAGCTAATCAATTTTGGTTATGATGAGTCGAGAGTATCTTGGAGTCCTTATTTTTTATATCACGCCCGAGGTGTCATATATACACAAACTTGACTTTACAGAAAAAACTCTTCATCCAGAACATCGCCCCTCATCTTCTCGTCTTTTCGTTCCATCTCTTTAACCGCATAGTTCCATCAAACATTCCTGAAACTAATCTTCCCTGATAATGTTTTCCCGGTTTCGTCCTCATACACGGTTTCCCTCATCATCCATGATCCGTCACTGTCTTGACACTATCTATTGTTTCCTAACCCTCATAGTGCGATATTATTGCGTTCCATCTCCTAGAAAAACCCTAACTTCTAACATCTGGTCTTCCCTAGTGCCAATTCCTCAAGCGTCCAAACATTTCCGCTTCATCTAACCCCTGATCCGGGCGTACCGCCGTTCCTCTGATACCATACTATTCAATCGTGCAACTTTCCAAACCGGATTCCTCCCCACCATATACTATCTGTGTTCCAACTATATCCAAGATATGGAACCTTCGTGAAAATTCAACAGATCAAGCGGGTAGATCCTCATCGAGTAATCGATCATTGCCTCTACCCGAGCGTGATCGTAGGTGTTTGATTATCATTGAGCTCAGTCTAGTATTATGCCTTGCATGGATTAGAATATCCTTGAACTATGGGCACTGGTTTGGCAGAAATCATTCAGTTACTAATATACCATAGCCGATATTCATCCCAGGGTCCGCATTCCGCCTCCTCTCCCCTCCGTATGCTCGTGCAAGAGATTCCATTCTTTACCACTAACCACTCCTAACAAAGTCTTCTGCCTTCTCGCTTTCTGCTGCACATGATTAGCAAGAGATCTATATATAAGAGAGTGATCTAGCATGATCGAGTTTATTCGAGCAGACTCGAACATAATCAGCTGTGATCGAGCAGATCATGGAGCCCATGCTCGATGATGCTCTGGTCGGGGGGGGCAGTATGATAGGAGTGATCGATCATCCTGTAGTCGAGCAAAACTCGATCATTGTCTGACCGTGCCCGTCGCCGAGCTGACACACCATTTTTTCACCCTATCTCAACATGGCGTGGTAATCGCTGCGCGGTAGTCATCCTAGCCACGGCTGCCAAGGGTATATAACTATTAAGGCTTTTGTGATAACACTATAACCCCCCTATTCTTCTCCCCATACTTCTACCAACAACCAAGGCCTATATTCGAACCCTGTGGGATACCGATGGATGTGGATTTTTCGAGTATTCATGAAAAACATCGTCTCAAACAACGTGCCCCAGACCACAGCTGTAATGTATGGATATGGAAGGAAACTCAAAGTTCTGGCCCATCCGCAATGATGAGTTCGATGAGCTGGCATGTACTTACAGCCCATCAGGTTGCTTCCCTTGCTTTAATTTAATGTTTCTGTTTGAGCGTCGCATGGCTGGGGATAACCCACAGGATTGGTCAAGTATGTACAATCTGATTTATTTCTCCGGGCAGGAATTCGGAAGGGGTTCAATAGAATTTGAGATATCTTTGGATATGGACGGGGGATTAGAGCCCTAACGTTAGTCAATATCAGGAATCATACCGTCTCGAAATCACAGACTCTAGGGCCAATTCTCTTGTCCATGGTAGATCCGGGAAAACCTACGCTAGGTCATCACGTATGGAGGAAAGAAGTCTATGTGTAATTTATCTATCCATCTATCGCTAGCGAGAGCAGACAAAGAGGAAATGTATACATAAAGGAGGATTGAAAAGGGTGACATTTTGTAACTAGGGGTCTATTCCGTAGGGGAATTGTAATTAAGATAAATAAAGGTTGTAAAAAAATGAAGTAGTTGTAAGATGGCTGTAGGGTAAACACAAGGAGCCTTTATTTCTAAACGTTAGCAAATATTAGAAGGTTTCAGAGGGGTATATATACATACGTATGGTGTTCCGGCCGATGGCAGCGATGGGGAATCCCAGGGTCGTTTTCTAAGACCGATGTGAAGGATCCAGGGGAAATGATGATAGTTGCGACAGCCTATACCAGGCTGGCCGAAGCTGAGAGAGGCTAGGACTAGAGAAGGGCCAACCCCACACGATTTAAGGGTAGCCAATTAAACTTCACACGACTGTACTTCGGGAGAGGTTTTTCACAGGAGATGGGATGCTGCGCATTAGATACTTGCACAGATACCGGGGGCTTTTGGTAGCCTCACTGCTCTTCAATGATTCTCTCAGAAGGATGAAAGAGTGGGGTACCGCCGGGTTGATCTGGACTATGGAGTCGACACGGTCCTATCCTAGCAGTAGTTCGTTTATGTCCGCAGGAGGTAGCCCAACGGAGTGGTGATCCTAACCCGCTAGATTAGAGGGGTTAGGATCACCATTCTCCCGTTCCCGTAATAAATTGACAACTGTTTCATGTCCATTCATAGCAGCCAACCCGAGCGGTGTTAGACCGTAGATATCAGGGCAAATGGGGTCGACATCTTCCCGTTCCAGCAATACCTTGACCAAAACTTCGTGTCCCTCAAGAGCAGCACATCTTAGTGGTGTGCGATCATACTTATCAGGGCGGTTGGGATCAACACCTGGCTGTTCCAGCAATAGCTTGACCACCCCTTCGTGTCCTTTGGATGCAGCGCACCCGAGTGGTGTTAGATCATTCACATCAGGGCGATTGGGGTCGACATCTTCCCGTTCCAGCAATAACTTGATCACACCTTCGTGTCCCTGAAAAGCAGCACATCGGAGTGGTGTTCGATCACTCTTATTAGGGCGGTTGGGATCAACACCTTGCTGTTCCAGCAGTATCTTCACCACTCCCTCATGTCCGCACATAGCAGCGCACCCGAGTGGTACATCACCATCCTCACCTGGGCGATTAGGGTCGACATCTTCCCGTTCGAGCAATAACTTGACCACTCTTTCATGTCCCCGAAAAGCAGCCCATCCGAGTGGTGTTTGATCATTATTATTAGGTCGATTGGGGTCGAAATTTTCCCGCTCCAGCAATAGCTTGACCACTCCTTCGTGTCCTAGCAATGCAGCGCACCCGAGCGGTCCATAACCATCTTCATCTGGGCAATCGGGATCGACATCTTCCCGTTCGAGCAATAACTTGACCACACATTCGTGTCCCTCGATAGCGGCCAACCCGAGTGGTGTTCGATCATTCACATCAGGGAGATTGGGGTCGATATTTTCTCGCTCAAGCAATAACTTGACCACAAGTTCGTGTCCCTCAAGAGCAGCCCACCCGAGTGGGGTTCGATCATACTTGTCAGGACGATTGAGGTCGATATTTTCTCGCTCAAGCAATAACTTCACCACAGGTTCGTGTCCCTCAAGAGCAGCCCACCCTATCGGGGTCCGATCATTTTCATCAGGGTAATTGGGGTCGACATTGCTCCTCTCCAGCAGTATCTTGACCACTTCCTGATGCCCATTCCGGGCCGCCCATGCGAGTGGCGTACTACCTCCACAATCCTGTTGGTCGACCTTGTAACCTTCACAATTTATCAATATAGTGACAAGTTCAACAATGCCGAAGAACGATGCGCAGTGCAGCCCAGAGAAGAGAGGGGAATTCGTGATGCCTCCCATATATCCAGACTGCAGTACCTGCTCCATAAGTGATACAGCGGAGATGTGGTCTTCGTACTGGCTCAGGATTTGCAGCGCGAGTGTCTTCGCATGGTCTGAGAGATCCTTTTTCGCATGTGTTCCCCAGTATCCCGAGGAGTATTTGAGGAACGACATGCTTCCACAATCTGGGAGAGAATGGGATGTGACTTACTGTGAATTCAGATAGGTTAGGCAGGTTTCTGCAAGTATTGAGTCAGGTTTTTTGAAGAGACCTGGACAGTGTTCGCAGCCGTCCGGGGCCCCCGTGGGGCCCGGCGGGGGGACTGCCAAGAGCCCGGGACGAGACGGGACGGCAGGAAGTGGTCCGTCCTCGTCTTTCATTCCTACTTGTCGGGCAACTTTAGAAAATGACCGGACCGGACGACAAAATGCCGTCCGTTCTCGTCCTTGAACTTCGAGGACGGCCGTCATTACGAAGGACGACGAGCCCCATGATGTGAGACATCTTCTGGTATGGGACGGTAAGTGCCTACATAGGGCCGCCGGGGATGATGGGGGACGGCAGGGGACGGCGGAAAACAGCGGAAAACAGCGGAAGACGGCGGGGGACTGTGGGGGACGACACAATGTCGTCCGTCCTGGTCCTTTGTTCTAACTTGTCGGGCAAGTTTTGGAAAAGACGGGACGGGTCGACGAAATGTCGTCCGTCCTCGTCCTGGCCCAGGACGGACGGACTGCCCCGTTGCGAACACTGGACCTGGGAAATTACAAAGGTACTCTTGGACCGTATAGTGGATTAACCGTGCAGTCGAAGCCTCCGCGTCCACAGTGATCAGGCCCTGGCAACAGTCCAGCAATGTGCCTATCGAAGGAACATTTTCCTCATCAAAATCCGTTTCCCCTATCTCTACTGCTAGCGCACAGCACAGCTCGTCCACGTGTAATGGCCGTTCCGAATGACAGATCCAGGTCAGAGTGGCCATCGCAAGATTTGCCTTTTCCTCGTCCTGAGCCTCTATGCGCTCCAGTGTTGCACTATATGCATCCCCTAACCCTACTCCATCTTTTATTGCTTTTAGCGTCTTCCTCCGACGTGCAACCGTGGTACCTCGCAGGATTGCCTCAATGTGGAGAGAGGCCAACAGGAATCTAGATTCAAATATGTCAGCCATTAACCTAAGGTAGCTTTCCCCTTGGCCTCCTTCCTACATACGTTTCTGAACTTATAGCGGGAATGCTCTTCATAATATCCCCCTCCAATGTGCTGCTCATTATATTTGGGGCTGTGTCCCCCCTGAGTTTCTCACGCAGAAATCTAAGAACTTTATCTTCCGTAGCCCGTATAAACATAAAGGTCGCCGCCCCACCCAACTCCTTCTCCACCTCACCCCGCACATGTGGTCTTCCGGTCATAAATATGCGGGTATTCGGAGACCCCTGCAGAATCTTCGCTAATGATTCAAAGACAACCCTTCGATTCTCTGGCACACATTCATCATGCATCAACACATATGAATGTATGCCTAGTGGCCGAGATTGTTTGGAACATCTTCAAAATTCCCGAAACTTGTAGGCCTCGACCCCCGATAACCCTTTTCTCCTTTTGAAAATCCCGGCTTATCACTTCCGGAATTTCCCCCTCTCCACTAACCATCTGTCTCAGCAGGGAGCCCAGCATATTTACCGGCGACTGCTCATTCCGAGATGCAAAGTCGAAGTAAAAACACGCGACGATAGGATCCCCCTCGACGGCTTCGTCGCACAGCTTGTCTATAACTAGTGAGCTATCGTTGCGGCCTATTAGCAATTGTATTATTCAATTTCGTGCAACTATGCATGCTCTCGTACACGATATAGCTCTTTCCCACTCCCGGATTACCGTCACAAAATAAGGCTGGATGGTAGGATCCATCCTCCCTACACCCATTGTGCCAGCGCCTAAACTCTTCACTTTCCAGCACCAGGCGCCTATACTATCGACCCTCCGGGCTCCGATATCTCGATGTCGCACCCGTGGCTCTAACGGAGATAGCCATGCCAGTATTTCAGATCTCTCATCGCGGGTAGTGGAATTAACGGTAATGTTGAAAGAGTTATTGTTATTGCTGAAAGCTTGTGTCATTTTTCACTTTCTACCGCTCTGAATGTTGTGGAAAACGAGGTGTTGATTAACTTGGAGTTCGTGAATGAAATTTCTAGAAAACGAGGGGAAGAGGGGTCGATAAAGCCTCGCACCTGCGGTACTTAACCACAAGTCACGGGAGCCGAGGCTCGTTACACAAAAACTCGGGAGCTGATTTTGTCCGAGGGGTTGGGCAAATTCACAAGTACCCGCACAGGTAGTAGCCTTATGCCGAGCCACTCTAGCCCTAGACTTTTTCCTTCATTTAATACACTCCTAGGAAGCAGAAAACCGGGACAACAGCATGTGGTGGTATTGTTCAAACATGTTTTCTTACTCTAGGGTTCATACCTCGACAATACTCGGACCGCTGATTAAGCGGGCTAGCGCCGAGAAAGTCATAAAGCATCATATGGTGGGGAAACCGAAGGCACCAGCCCATTCTTTGATGCCTACTTTAGTGATGCGCAGGTAATGGAATTATGGGAAAAGAGGAACCATTCCTGCGCATTTTTTCGGACGCCGGGGTTGAGCGACATGGCGTTGCGGGGGAGCAACCAATTTCTATGTTCCTAGGGATTAACACTAGTAAACTTAGGGCCCATTTACCTATACTCGCGCAGACGGCTGTCCAGCAGCCTATGACGGCACCTGACTGTTCCAGGTGCGCAGGGAAGTATGGTTTTACCTACCGTTGTAAACCTGCCATCTGGTGGAATTTGCAAGCACATTTTAGAGGCAACGCCTTCTTTTGACCGTACACTCCCGTTCGAAAAGTTCTCGTAATCACCCTGGTATGATACCTTCTTGTAGCTGCGGCTGGCGTTGTATGTTGGCGCCAGCCGAGGAACAGCCATAAATACATGAAGGTATCGTAAAAGTACGGGTGCAAAAGTACTCGTCCGGCAAAGCAACGGCAACCCCACTACCACTACAAATTTACTACCTATTCAACCACAACTGCTTAGAATAAACTGAAAATATGTGTAGACATCCAATAAATATAAGGAAAGCTATATATAAAATTATAAAGCAAAAAAATCAATACTTTGTATACCATCCCCTTGCATCTAAGACAGCAGCCACTCTATTAGGCAGAGACTCCCACAACTTTTCCAGAAATTCACCTTCAATATCCTGAGCCCAAACCTGATTGAGGGCTTCTGCTAGATGTTTTCTAACAGTATCTGGACCCCCCTTGGTCTTGTGAATGTTGGGAAAGCGCTGGTGCAGCTTTTCCTTCACCCTCTTCCAACAGTGCTCAATAGGATTGAGGTCTGGGGAATTGGGTGGCCATTCCATAACCTGTATGCTGTTTTCTGCAAACCAAGCCATAGTATCTCTTGCAGTA
>Ga0307517_10015723_pt1 | contig 10024 bp, 5 predicted proteins | sample 23_EM_MG_FD_194515 | JGI IMG/M metagenome (GOLD analysis project Ga0307517, IMG submission 194515) | Populus trichocarpa ectomycorrhiza microbial communities from riparian zone in the Pacific Northwest, United States - 23_EM | ecosystem: Host-associated > Plants > Roots > Unclassified | place...
TGCGTTTTATCTTATCATGACCAATCAGATAGGCTCATATGTTGTGTCAAAGTACTTTAACCAGCTGGGTGCTGAAGATAACAAGTTATTAAATGAAGCAGCCATTGCATGTAGGCTTGATTTAGCAATGGACCATGAAGGATCCATAGCCTTAATCAGGTTCATTAACACCATCCAAGGTCTGCAAAGATATCGACTCCTGGATATCTGTCGATAAATGCAGTGTTCCTGTCACGGGATCCGGAAGAGAACTATGTGGTTCAGAAGGTCACATCACTAAACAAAAAAAATATGTCATCTGCTTTGAGGCTATTATGCAACCATCTCATTGCAGAAAGGAGGCAGTCATATCGCCCAAAAATGCTTGGATACAGAATAGAAGAGTTGGTAATTGAGGATTTTCTTAGTAAAACCAACCATCCATGCATGTTTTAAGATGAATTTTTTTATCTATCAAATTCATTTTTCATTCTTTTAATTATATTTATATTATTTAAAATAATTTATGAAATTATATATTTTTTTAATTTAACTATTTTATAATTTTTTTCTATCTAATTTGATTTTTATTATTTTAATTGTTATTTAGTTTATTTAAAATAATTTATAAAATTAAATTTTTTTCAATTTTATTATTTGTTAGATTTCATCCTCGTTCTTTTAATAAACTTGAAAAAAAATAAAATATTAATAAGTTTTTTTTCATCTTATTTTTCATGATATAATTAAATACTAGAAAGTATTTTCCAACTTATTTCTCATGACACTTCCAAACATCAAAATATAAAACACTATTTTCTAGCTAACAAACATTACCTAAGTTTAAAAAAAACAATCCCTTTTAAAACCACCCAATACAGGAGGAATGTTTGAATGCAAGCATTTGTCAGTACTGATTGTCCATAAACATACATCAGCAAGCACTCTGAAAAAACCACGACGATATCTATAGCAATAGGAGAAACGCATGCAGTATAGCATTAATGCAATATAAATGATTGTTATGAGAAAAACTGACAGGCAATGTTACAGGCTCAACTTGGTAATTACTAGAAGAATTCAAACTCCATAGCTGCCCTGTTCGACAACACAGCCACCAGCACCTGCCTGGCTTTATTGCCATCTACTAACACTAGGATGTCACAGTGCCCATACTAGAACATGAAAATCATATCCACCCCACCTCCTTGATAACAAATAGCAGAGGAAAGTGGGAAACCTTTTTGCAAACCCTGTACAAACTACCCCACTACATCTCAATATCAGGAATTTCACAACAGAGCATCAAAATAGGCCCTCGAGACAAAAGGAACTATGAGGACGGGGGAAAGTGACAAAAACCCAACAGAATTCTATCACAACAGAGGACAGGCCTTATACAGGTTTTGTCGAGGCAGTAGCACGGAATTGATTTGAAATGACAAAAAAAAATGAAACTAAAAAACTAAGCCGACTCTTATGACAGGTTGCTCCCGAAGCCTGCTGCTTCATTTAGTTCGTGTATTCTGAATTAGTCACAATGTGGACAACAAATTAAAAGCAAATCCCCAGTGATATTGCTGCTCCAACAGAATTCCTGCCATATTCACATTACCAGAACTATGTTTCTCAGTGACCTGGTATTAGATTTTCATGCAGCTTCATATTAACTCAGCACTGCTTGAGAATTGATGTGGCCACCATTACCACCATCCTGACCAACCAAGGAACGTTGAGAAAGATCATACAACAGCTTCTTCTGGTAGTCATTAGTATGGGGAACACTTGCACGTAAGAGCTCCATAGGTAGTTCCCTCTTAATAGCTTCGGCTGGATCTGAATCTGATAGAGACTGCATGATGCTATCATATTTATTTATGCAATGCTTGATAAGGAGGCCAAAAAACTCATCAAATGAGGCCTTCCAAAGTGCCTGATCTGTCACATTATAGTTGGTAGCATCATGAGGATCATTTGATAGTTCAGCTGCTCTCTCCAAAACAGACATCAAAATGAGGGAAGCCCCATTTCCAGCTGAGCTTCCAAGGGGGCGAAGTGGGGGATGCTCTGAGGAGCAAACCACTGCAGCGAGACAAGCACTAAGTGAACCAAGATCCATGCGACGTACACATAAAGATACAACTCTTGAAAGGTTATTTGTGGTTTCTGCAGCTCCGAGATCAGAAGGGAGACCTCCAAACAAAAACCTTAAATGACGAAAAATGGCCATACAAACAATCCGCATGAGATCGCTGCCTGTAAAAAGAAGCTGAAGGTACCTTGCAAGAAGCTTCCGTCCCTTGGGAAGAGATACTAATCGCAAGAACACAAAATCATCCTTGGGAGCAAGTCCAACTGTATTCCCATTCTTGCCAAGCGGGTCGACCAATTGCATAGATGCTGCCAGCCCTTCCAACAAGACCTGCCTCCTGTGTCTCATCAACTGGGCTCCACCATCATGGAATTGATTGAATTCTAAAAAACGATCAATATCATCTACATCAAGAAGAAGGCAGAGACCATCTTCAATTGTGACTCTTGCTGCAAGCATTGGCTCCTGTTCTAGGGGCTTCTCAACAGAATTCTGCTCAGCATTGCCACCAACAGATGAATTTGGAGGTTCAACTTCTAGAAGTGGGCGAGGCCTACGAATTGAAGAGAAAGGAATTCTCCCAAGAGCATCTACCTGGAGAAAAGCATGTGGCTCACTATTAGCACGTGCTCGGGGAGGAAGATCCCTCAAGTGAGTTGGACAGAAATGATGTTTGAGCTTTGCCCCAGCTGTTTTTTTTGAAAGGCATGCCTGGTGGTAATAATCATCCACGTATGGGTCATTACTGTGTGTTGCAGCCAGCTGCATTCTGAGAATAGTTTCAATTTCATCAGTGGTCATATGCTTGGATCTGAACTGTGGCCAGCCAATATCAATCTTCTGACCATTGGCATCAAAGCCTTGCTGAGGATATCGCATAATTGCTCTAACTTTCTGAGCAGCTTTTGGTCTTTGATCCCTATCAGCAAGAGCAAGCATTGTGTCAAAGTTGTTCATCATAGGTGGGGATGGAGAGATATGGGGATTAAATACTTGAGACTGCATCCCTGATAGATGGCCCAATGATGGCTGAATTGAGGGGTGCAGCCTATGCTGTTGTGACTGCAGTTGTGGCATCAACTGTGGAGGCATTAGCCCATTTTGATGAGATAATGGTTGTTGCAACATATTGTTCATGCGATTGGGATGCTCTCCGGGATATAAGCCTGTATGGTTGACCCATTGGCTTGGTGGCCGGCTATTAGCAGAAAGACCAGAACTAAATTGAGGCAAATTCCCACCATAATGTGGTGATCCATGATGTAAGCTGCTTAGCAGAGGCTGAGAATTAGAGAAGGGAGGGAGATTCGGTGAAGATAACGCCATCTGGTGGCCACCAGAAAGATATGGAATATTTAGATGACTGTGGTTTGGTGAAGCCTGTGGAGATTGTCCACCTTGGATAGGATATGAAGTGTAGGAAGATTTTGGCACAAGAATAGGTTCACTAGAGTAGTGTTGGTGGTGTGGTTGTTGGTGCTGCTGCTGCTGCTGCTGCTGCTCAGGGTATGAAGAGGTTCTGTGCAGAGGCTTTGATTCTGCAAGGCGAGCAGTAGAGTAATATGGCTGTGAAGACCATCTTTTGCCATCCTGAACGCCATCTGGATCAAGTAGCTGCTGATCAAACCAGTTAGGAAATTCCTCTCCCTGTGCCCATTCAGCAGCAGATGAACCTGGAAGGTTTTATACACAGGTTTCATTTATATTTGTTACACAAATCCAAACTTGGAAAATTCTTTTTTAAAACAATTTAAGGATTAACATTTTACTAAATTTTTTTACACTGATTAAATAAATGGGATACAAGGAAATCATCATAAAGAATTTCGATATATCATGATGCAGAACAAGTGTCAAGCATATAGATTCAGTTCAGCCAAGTCCAGAATTTTAACTAGCCAGATCACTTCCCTTTATTCTCGCAACAGTAAATCTACACCCTTATTGGGATAACTTTGCACTGCAATTACATAGCTTATCCCATTCCATTGAAATGCAATTGATAAGGCTGAAGGAACATATAAAAAATCTTCTTGAAACATTCATGTAAACTAAAGCAATATCGGTTACATTTCTATGAAATAACAAGTGACATGGGTACATGTTTGCTTTTCATTTTGCAAAAAGTATACATCTTGAACAAGAAATTACCAATAACTTTCTACTCCAGTGTTCAAACTGTCATACATTTGATGTTATTATTTTGACCATAACAAAAGAGCTCCATACTGCACACATCATATAACATATGCCAGGACAATAGTGCAGTAGAACAGCCTCATCCACGTGCAATCTTAAACACAAAAAAGTAAATCGCTGGACTTCAGCAAAAACCATAGCATGATAAAGTGACAAAACACAGGAATGAAAAAGAATGTTCTAACAGAATACTAAAAATAGCTGGGAAAAAAACTATAATTTATGGATTGATTAAGTTACAATCTTATATTTTACATTAATAAATAAAATTATGCAATCGAATACTTACTTTCTCTAGAGCCCCTATCACCAATTATCCCAGTGCTTGGTCCACTCACAACCTTGTTCAACTGAAATAAATGAGTAATCAAGCATACAAAATTAAGCAAACCCGTCATAATCTAATATTTTGACATATTTCTCACATTGATACAACGATATGAAACAGCCAATATACCTACTACTGCCAATAAGACCCAAAGTAAACAAAATATTGGTTAATCTTCCTTTCACCTCTCTTTTCAAATTGATAAGAATTAAATTTACAATATGCCCCAATTACACTCCATTCCTTTACCAAACAGAGTAAAGGCTCAACATTGAAAATCAACATCACTATCGTTATCTTTATTTAAATTCAAACCATCTTCTAGAAAACAAAAGGTTCTCCACACTTGTCGAAGTATCAAAGCATACACTGACTTTCAAATTTCACATAAACCTGCACGTTTCAACTTTGTTTCAGAAAAGACATCAATGAACAAACTTGTTCATAAGTAGAAGGGTTTTTTCCTTCTTTGCTTCCCTTTTTCCTCTCTAGATGGGGGCAGGTCTATTGGCAGGTAACAGCATAGGCCAATGTTGTCTGGTGCTAATATAAATACTAATCCCTCATGTGAAGAACTTTCACCCAAAGGTTGGTCCTTAAACATGTGACTAATTGGCTAATTGCTGTGCAGGAGGATAGAGTAAAAAGGAATCGCATGCATAGAGCAAGTTGAAACTTGCCAAAATAAAAGGTGATCTAAAAACATATTAACTACATAGTTGCAACCTCAAATCCAATGAAAATTCTGCCTAAATATCCAACCTATTTGTTTTCTTCAACTGTCAGAAGCACTTAACACATGAATAAGATGGTTGTCTTCTTGCCTATTAGATACTTTTAAATCAAGGTTGTCAAACTCGCGAGTTAACTCATAAAATCGTCCGACTCGATTTGACGAGTTAACTTGTATATACCGTGTACAATCGGGTTAGAAACTCGAAAACCAGCAAACTCGGTAAACTCGAACCGAGTTTGACAAACTCTTCAACTCTCTGTGTATTTGTTAGCTGACAAACTCTTCAACTCTCTGTTGATCTCTGTGTCCATCTCAAACACAAGAAAAACACCTTGGAGGTCCAGAGAAGATCACTGGAAGCAACACGGTTCCAGCTACGAGAGACGACGACGCATCGTGCCACGCTGCGTGCATCGAGGTTGTTCAAAACCCTCAACATCAAGTCCCTACCAAGCAGATCTAATGGGTCTTGAGTTATTACTTACAGGGAGAGTGAGAAGATACAGCAAAGGGTGGTGAGTGGAGTCGGGGGAGAGAAGATGAGAGAGTGCATCAAGGGCAATTGATTTCGGTGATGATGCTACAAATTTCTTGATCAAACGGTTAGTAGCTGAACTATCTCTTGTGGCAATAGTGGGCAATACTGCAGAGAAGAAACGCTGGGCTTGTTTGCTAATTGCTGCTAAACATTTAAAGTTGTTCCATTTGGTTGATAAATTCAGAGGTGGTGATGTTGGCTGTGAAAGATAAGGTAGTGGTTGTTGACGGTGGCTGAGGTGGTGGTGGTTCCATGGCACGTGCGAGGTTGTTATCTTTTGTTGATATTTTACATTGCTTTGTGAATAAAAAACATCAATTAAGAAGGAAAGACAGGAGAAAAACACTATGGATTGACTTTGTGAGTAACGTCATAGAAATTGATCCTTAATTATGTTTTAAGTTTTAATTAATTTTTTTAATTGTTTTAATGTATTAATATTAAAAATAAATTTTAAAAAATAAAAAATATATTATTTTAATACATTTCAAAGTTAAAAACACTTTAAAAAACAAGATTTATCATATTATTAAACAATCGCTAAACCCCACACTAAGTTATTATTTACTACTTGACTGAAATTATTAATATATAATTAATTAAAATATTTTACTTACGATTTTACGATTCGAGTTTACGATCCGAGTTTATATTATATATTTTGTGTCGTGTTAAAAAAACGTTTTTGACAACCATGTTTTAAATAGTGTTTAGTTACTATCTCAACACAAAAGAGACGAAATGGAGACAATTAGGATAAAGGGGATTTAAAGGACATTCACTCCAAAATTATTTCAGAGACAGATTTGTTTTCATGTCTCTATCTTCGTCCCTTCAACCAAACACATTTATGTCCCTTTTGTATCTATCCCTTATGTCAAAGGACTCTAACTAAACACAACCTTACACTTGGAAACATGAAAAAGAATGATAAATGAGATTTTATTTTTGACAACCTTTATAGCATACACAATAGCATAAGTGAGTAGTAGACTGACCATTGAAAATGTACTTGCAAGATCATCAACATCAGATACGGATCTTAAAACCTCACCCTGCAAATAAGAAAGGAACAATTAGAGGCACCATCAAAGTAGCTACCACTTTTGAAACAGAGATCAACTGCTAGCTTTTATAAATTGATTAGGGATTCACACATTATTCTAGAGTTTAGGACCCAATCTTGAACCCCACCTCCTCAGAATGAAAAGGCCACCAAGAAAATAGGAAAGATTGTAACTGTGGCCCCTCAATAATTATCCAATTGGAATTACATCCCTCAACTACAAAAACTTCTAATATAACATCCGATCAGTAGTTGGGAGTTCTTTAGTCCACAATTTCAACAACTACAGCTGGCATGAAGTGCAACAACAACAACTGACAGGCCTCACTTTTTGAATGGTGACATAACAAAAAGTTAATGGAAGTGTTGGGTGTTAATTCATTAGTTTAGGGACCTATTTCAAAATTCCACACAACATGAGTTTATAATCCTAATTTCAACCCCCTTTGTCTAAACTTCATTGGTAATTTGACGCTGCCAGAGTACAGAGTGACACTCATACACCACAGAAGATCCTCATTCTTATATTAAGAACCCACAACAAAATGGAACACTTCCCTAATTCTTCTGATACAATATGTAAACATTCCTAGGAACCAAAATGGTTCCATTTCAATGTAAATCAAATAATCAAATAAAAAGTAGAGAAAATATCAAAATGAAGAGAGAATGGAACCTCTTGTCTATCAAAGAAAAACTCCTCCTCTTCTAAATCAACTGCAGGCAACTCCTCATCATCCTCCAATCCGCCTAACTCAACTTCCTCAACAAGATCTTTACCAAAGAATGCATATTGAGATGCATCAAATACAGTGTCTTCTGCCCACAAAAAGAATCCAAGTAACAAAACCAGGTCAATTCCAATAAAATGGCGCACGCTCCATGTTTAGAGAAGCTAAACTCACATTACAAAACCAAAAATGCATCAAACAAATGGATGGCAAGTGTTTGAGCAAGAACGAATTAATAATTTACATTAAGCTCAGCCTTGAAGCTAATCTTAACTAATAAATCACAAAAGAAAAAAAAAGCATTCCCTTATCAGCCATTAACAACAAAAGCAACAACAGAATTTGCAAAATCCAAGGACTAACTTAACTATTTAAAGCTAATATACAACTGTTCAGTTTAACTTCAAATAAACCCATCAAGTTCCACTAAGCTCAAAACAAAGCAGATCCTATAAACACAAATCATGCTAAAATTCAAAGTTAGCCCACAATTTTTTAACGTTGACCCACAAAACCAAACAACTTAAACAAACCATTTACACAGCATCCCATGATGTTTTCCTTCATTTTATCGAGAAACAAACACAAACAGCAACAAAACAGATCTCCAAAAAATATTCAAAAAATTAATCAAGAAAACAAACCTGTAGAGTTATCTCCAATCTTGGGAGTTTGCTCGACGCCACCCCCATCCATCATCATCTACACTTTCTTTCTTTTGGGTTTTTTTTCTATTTAAATCTTTAAACCCCACAAAAATAAAAAAACTGCAAGACTCTTAATCCAAGAAAAAAATTCTAAATCTAACAAAACAAGGCACTGAATGCTAAAAACCCTTAAAGGGTTTTTCTTGAGAGAAGGATCCGTTTCTGTACAGTGAGAATTGGGTGCAGCTTAGACGACAACAATAATTCATGCTGCTTAATTAAGCTATAAAGTTTCTTTCTTTTTTTCCCTTTTTCTTTTTGGGTTATAAAGGAAGGAAGAGAGGAGCCCTAGAGAGAAAGAGATAACGAATCGATTAGAAATATTTAAAAAATATTTTTTTATTATTAATACTATTTATTTAATAGTTATTATTATTACTATTTCATTGATGGATGATAGAGAGTAGAAATATAATAGACCATACAGAGAGAGGACGGTGAGTATTTGTCAAAAGAGAATAATCCATTTCTTTCTCTCTCTTTTTTTAAAAAAAAATATAATATTGTTGTCTTTTTTTCGCAAAATTTTGGGTTTTTTTTTCTTTCTAAAATTGGATAGTTTTGGGTGATAAAATATTTTTTGGAATGATCTTAGACTTATAGAATGATTTGAAAATAGCTTAATGATTTATTTAGAAAAAAATTAATTTTTGAGTTAAAATATATATTTTTTTATTGATTTTGTGGTTTAAGGCTCTGTTTGGTGTATTTTTGGGTGTGGTGGTTTTGCTTTTTGGTGTAAAGAGAAAGGTAAAGAGGCATCTACTTATATTTTATGTGTTTTCCATTTATGAAATGGGAGTTTTGTTGTTATATTATAGAGGGTGGTGGAGCTCAAAACATGATGTGATTGAAGACTATTTATTTATTTATTTATTTATTTATTTAGATGTGAGTGTCATGAGCTTTGTGATGAAGATAGGTTTATGTTGTTGATTTTGGATTAGTGCTTTCTTTAATTAAAAAATTAGGAAGGCTTGTGCTTTAGGGAAAGGTAGGCAGAGATTTTTCTTGATCCGATTTTAGGAGGGTTTCTTCCACTAGAGACTTTAATTTAATCAAGAATAGATATGTTGATATGAAGGTTCAAGAGGGCGTTTGGCATGTGAGAATTATAGTGATATTTAATTTTTAAATTATTAGTCGTGAATTCTAATGTTTCTTGGTAGATTTAGGATTATGGAATTTAATGAAACGTTTCCTTTAAAATTAAGTATTTTTTTGTGTTTGGAAATGTTGTAGTAATTGTTTTTTAAAGTATTTTTTAGTTAGAAATGCATGAAAATAATCTATTTTTATTTTAAAAAAAAAACATTGTTAGCATTATCACATTAAAACAATTAAAAAACAAAAAAAAAATTAAATAAAAATCACAAAACGTGATTTCAACCACAAAAACAAAAATCCCTTTACTAACCAATTATTAATTGTTGTATAATTTTGTCCACCAGTATTAATGATAGACCTTGATAATAACACTCTCTCAGTCTACAATTACAATACACATTAGCCATTATTCAAGTAAACTTATTCAATTTATTCAATTTTATTTAAATATTAGATGTGAGATTGCGCTACATTACGGAGCTAAATTATTACTATTTAAAAAAAATATTTAGATACTGCAAACACCTATTAAAAAGGAAAA
>Ga0307517_10015724_pt1 | contig 10023 bp, 10 predicted proteins | sample 23_EM_MG_FD_194515 | JGI IMG/M metagenome (GOLD analysis project Ga0307517, IMG submission 194515) | Populus trichocarpa ectomycorrhiza microbial communities from riparian zone in the Pacific Northwest, United States - 23_EM | ecosystem: Host-associated > Plants > Roots > Unclassified | place...
CCCGGCCAGGCCAGGCTCAGGCTTAACCAGGCCTGCAGGCTCGGGCCAGGCTAGATCCGAGAGAATTTGGACAGGCCGGGCCCGGCTTTACCGAAGCCTGGCCGGCCTGGCCCGTTGGGAACACTGAGAATAGCTTCAATGTGGAGAGAAACAAGGAGGAATCTATGTACAACAGTGGTAAGTAAAAAATATTGATAGAGTGGAAATAGCAGATACTCCTACTCACATATCGGATGTTCTTTCGGGGATGACTCTTAAAATATCGGCCCGTAAACCATCATTCATCGCCTCTGGCTCGGGATCCCTGCATAACCTCATATCTAGATAATTCATTATGTCATCCGTGTTAGGACTGATGGGTATCAAAACCGCCTTGCCGAAATATTTTTGAATGTCTTCCATGACGTGGGGCCTTCCGATGAGGAATATTCGTGTCTTAGGTGAGTCCCGAATCATATCTCTCAGCGACCTAAGAAGATCGGGCAGATGCTTCGGCAAGCATTCATCCAGGGCGTCAAGACAGATAAAAACCTGTGGTAGTGAAGCGATTGCGTTTCTCAACATTCCTATCAGATCCGGGAGTCGTAACTTAGTCCTCTGCCACCAAAATTCCTTTTCCCTGCTTGAAAGGCTTCACGTAGATATTCCGGGATGTCCCCTCCGCCTACCAGCTGCTTCAGAATGGCTCCCATGATGTTGGTGACTGTTTGTTCTTCCTGGATATGGAAGTCGCAGTACAAACCCACGACGACACTCTCTTCCTTTCCTTCCTGATCGCACAGGCTGTCGATTGCCAGGGAACTGGTGTTTCGGGCCATCAGCAACATTCGCTTTTTGCAAAGAGCTCCACCACTTACCTCAAGTATGTCTTGCACTCCCGGATTACCGGAACAAAACAAGACAGCCCCATCCGCTCCACTCTCGCTACTCCTCCACTCCCGAAACTCTTTTGTTTCTAAAAGGGAATCACCGACACCGTCGAATCGGTCGGCGCGCACCCCTTGGTGTCGGTTATTCGGCTCTAACGGAGAGAGCCAGCGCATAATCTCTGCGTCCTCATCCGACTTATAGACATAGATGTTGAAATTACTTGTTATGTTTCCGGAGTTGATATTGCCGTCGCCCATGTGGACCGATAGGGTGTATGTATTTTGAGCCATGATATTCTCTTTGAGACTTTAGCCGTGTGAAGAAACGATAGAGCGACGTATAGTGGTATCAGGGGTGCTTCAAAAATGTGGAGGGAAATAAAGTGGGGCGATGAGGCTTCCTGTTAGACAACAGCTAGCTATCCATTCAGCTCGCTGCCAGGGAAATATAGTCGAACCAATGATATCGCAACTTGCCACCGACTGAGACAAACCAAGGTGGCCGAAATTCGGGGTCTGAGAAATCAGGATTCGTGCACCCATCTCTTCATTCAAGATATATTAGGCCAATAGACAGTCAAGAAACTCACGTTGCCAAAATTCCGATTTTTAAAATGAATCACTTTTTCCCCTGGACGGTGCTGAGCAATTGGAGCGACCAAAACTTCTCCATGTGCTTTTAAGCGCCGGAATCTTATTGGGCTCCCATTTAGTACGAGATGGTACAGGTTCTGAATGTTGTGAATTTTGCATCACCATCATACACACCGGCTTGCTGTATAGGTTTCGAGATTCCAGCACAATAATTAGAATGCCTAAACCGATCATCTCACTAAGAATTGGATTACTTATATAGTAAATTTAGGTAGCTCAGCTCTGGTTTTGCGAAAAAGGTCATTTCTGGTGTGAAAATGCCAGACTACCATGACATTTGCCGCTTAACTTTATAGAGGCAGTAGACCCTGTGGAATTCTAGTTACCTGTACCGGACTATACATTATGAATAAAATAAGATATAGGCCTTTGATCATAATGCACTATAGTATACGCAATGATACCCTATTAATATTTGACAGGGAGACTACCGAGATATAAGGAGGCGCCTAAGTTTTGTATATTCCACACGCGAGGTTCGCTGCCCCTACCCCCTGTGGAACATCCAAAACTTAGGTGCTGTACATGTTCCCGGCATGTAGAACCTGAACACAGGGATCAAAATTTTGTATGGCAAATTGTCTGTGCGTATCTGAGCGCCCATACTAAATTCGGATCCAAATGTTCAGGTTCTTCATGCCGGGAACGAGTACCTCCGAAGGCATGGCTGAAGGTTCATGTTTTGAACGGATGTCTTGAGCTCTGCTCTCGATCTTCAATTGACCATGCTCTTCTTCAAGATGACAAACCATCTCTTAGCCGCGCAATCCATGACACCGCCCCACAACCAATCCTACTGCCCTCTATTATTTCCTATCCTTTCCGGTTTCTTTTCTGATCTGTCATGCTTAAGTTTTCCCTTTCTCTCTCGCGCTTTTGTTTTCCTTACATTTCTCAAGGGCGGTACGGATCTCGAGCCGAACAGCTGAGAAAAAAGAGAAAACTCACCGGGTGCCAAGAGAAAACTTGAACTGCTGTCGTGAGGTTATCGGTGTCAATATGTGGTGCCTCCAGAACTACTTCTACCCCCTGTTTCCATTGATCAATTCTATTGGCCAATTAATCCTTTGTGCAACATGTGACCGGAATGACAACTCTCAACGAAAAGTCACTGTTTTTAACTTTGAATATCCTTTCGGCACATTTGGAGGTAGACGTTGCGGGGGAGGTTAAAATTCCGTTGGCATGATGACTACAGATTAGGTGGCAGATACTCTAATTGTTGGCTGCGCTTCTTTCCAGCTATGCCTCGCAACTCCTGTTCCTCAATAGAGGGATTTCACAGCGAGCAAGTTGGTTAGTCTAATTCTAGCTCGTTGCGGCGGCAACTGGTCACAGGTTAGGGCTCGTGTCTCACTTGAGAGATAACCTATCATACCGGTATCATCGGTTTAAAGTTCTGTTAGTTATGCTATGATAGGAGATCCCGAATTTTCTCGGTGAGGTAAACAATGGCAACCACCCTAACCTACAAGTACAGTAACTGGTATTTTTTATTTCGTTAACCCACTCTCTAAGCCAATTATGGTTTAGCACGGCGACCCGGTTGAGATCCGCGATAGCTGATTTTTTTATGGCATTCAACAAGCAAATATCGCAGCTGACACTTTTTGAATCTTCGGAATCCCTATTTCCCAAGTTCGCTTGTTCCAATAGTAAACATTGTTACAGAGATAGCGATCCCGAACTCTGTCCCCCGAAATCCCTCTAATTGTCCTATTTTTATTTGCTCCAAGATGTTGTAGATGAGGGTTAGGGTTTTGTTTCATCAACTGAGCCCCCCACCCATGGTTTATAGCAATACTAGTATCGCAGGATGATGGGAGAGGGACTGATGGTGGCTGCTCATCCGTACCGAGAGAAATTGCAGAGAGAAGGTAAGCAAGCTGCTGAGGAATATTTGAACGGGCTTTTATATATATTTACATCTAACTTAATTAAGGTCTTGCCAACACCGACCCCACCTCCGGTAACTATCTATAGAACGACAGCACACCCGGTAACGAAAAAAGAGGAATATAAAGGAGAAAAGCTAGAATACAAATGAAAGTGGCGATGACCAAATGCCTGTTGATCACGGTCGAGGGGCCGGCGGCGTTTTGGGACCAGTGGCAATTTTACGTAGAGAATGCCAGAACCTCAGATGCAACGGGCGGAGGGGCCGAGGGCAGCTGGGCGGTTCGGTGGAAGGGATGGTGCTATCGGGGGAATTAGAGATAGTGCCCGTGCAGTCCGATACCCCTTCCGATGTATTGGGGTCTTGTGGTGGGGGTGTAGGTTTCCCGCTAGGGTCCACGGTGTCAATGTTGGGGTGATCACCTCCGAGTGGTATTTCCGCCACAGGCCCTTCCCCATCCCCGGTCGATGGCAAGAGTGATGCCTGGTTAATGGGACCGGTTGTGTTGGACTTGGTACCGGCGCGTTCCGATATCATCCTCGCGACTTTATCGTGTCCTTGAGAGAGCGCCAACGACAGTGGGGTTTGGTTCTCGTTATCTCGTAGCTCGATGTGGATATCGTTCCGCTCTAAAAGCATCTCCGTTATCTCCTCATGCCCATTCTTGGCGGCATACGAGAGCGGTGTGCGGCCATCTCTGGTGCTTGTCAGGTTGGGATTGACGTCTTCGTGTTGCAAAAAGGCCTTTACCACCCCCTCGTGTCCCTCCTGGGCGGCCCACAAGAGCGGTGTTTGGTTCCACCTGCTGTCCCCCAGGTTGGGATTAACATCCCCTCGTCCCAAAAGCATTTTTACGACCTCTCCATGACCCCTCACCGCCGCCCAGATGAGAGGCGTACACCCCTCACTATCCCTCGCATTAACATCCAATTCCCTCATCTCCAATACGGCTTCAAATACTTCCACGATCCCAAAAAATGCTGCTCCGTGGAGTCCTGTAAATCCTGAAGACCCTCTCTCGCCATCGAAATAAGGGCCAGGGACTCTACCCTCTTTATAGTTCAACAACACTAGTTGAGCTGAGATATGTTCATCATATTTACTCAGCAGTTTTAGCGCAAGTGTTTTCACATTCTCCGTCATCGCCTTCCTTGCGTGCTCTCCCCAGTAATGAGATGCATATTCGAGAAGGAGCATTGTTGCGGGAGCGGAGGGAAGAGTTGGCGAAAGATCCCGGACACACCCAAAATTGAGGTATGTCAGGCAAACCTCCGAAATTGCTGAGTGGGGACTATGGAATGGGGTCGGATCATTCAAGAGATGCTCTCGAAGCGTAGAGTGGACCAGTCGGACGGTGGATGAAGATGCCTCGATGGTGACGAGACCCAGAGAGGATACTAAAAGTGTTCGTAGCGCAGGAACATTTCCACGGTCCAGATCTGCAGATCTGAGCACTACCCCCAAGGCATGGCAAAGCTCCCCTACTCTTAATGGGCGTTCCGAATACAACACCCACATCAGCACCTTTAGTCCGAGCATTGACTTATTTCCGGGTTGCGCCTTCAGTCGGGTGAGGGTTTCCGTGTACGCATCGCTAAGTCCGTTGCATTGTGTCATCTCTTCGAGTTTCTTTCTTCTCTGATGAATTGTGACCTCTCCCAGAATAGCGTCGATGTGGAGCGAAACAAGAAGGAATCTACAATTGTTAGCAAGTACACATACCTGTTAGGGGGGAAAATTCTAGATACTCTTACGCACATATCGGATTCCCTTTCAAGGATAACTCTCAGAATATCCGCCCGTAAACCATCATCCATCGCCTGCGGCTCGGGATCCCTGTCTAACCTCATCTCAAGATAGCTCCTTATGTCATCCGTGTTAGGACTGATTCGCATCACAACCGCCTTAGCGAAATATCTTTGAGTATCTTCCGTGATATGGGGCCTTCCGGTGAGAAATATTCGCGTCTGGGGTGATTCCCGAACAATATCTCTCAGCGATCCAAGAAGCTCAGGCAGATGTTTCGGTAAGCATTCATCTAGGGCGTCAATGCAGATGAAAACTTGAGGCAGTGAAGCAAGGGTGATCCTCAACATTCCCATCAAATCCGGAAGTCGTGGCCTTCTGCCACCGAGCTTCCTTTTCCCCCCTTGAAAGGCCTCGCGTAGATGTTCCGGGATATCCCCTCTGCCTACCAGCTGCTTCAGAATGGCTCCCATGATGCTGGCGACTGTCTGTTCTTGCTGGATATGGAAGTCGCAGTACAAGCCCGCGACGGCAATATCTTCCCTCCATGCCTGAGTGGACAGGCTGTCGATAACCAGGGAACTAGTGTTTCGGGCCATGAGCAACATTCACCTTTAGCAAAGAGCCCGCCACTTACCTCAGGTATGTCTTGCCCACCCCCGGATTCCCGGAACAAAACAAAACAGCATTACCGAATCCACCCTCGCTACTTCTCCACTCCCGAAACTCGCTTGTTTCCAAAAACCAATCACCGACACCGTCGAATCGGTCCGTCCGCAGGTGTTTGTGGGTTGGCTCTAGTGGAGAGAGCCAGCGCATAATCTCTGCGTCCTCGTCGGACTGGCAGTAGAAATTGGTCCTGACACAGCAGACGATGTCGCCGACGCCCTCGTTGACCGATAAGATACGTGTATTTTGCGCCATGATATCCTCTTCAAAGCCCCGGTCAAGTGTGGAAATAGTAGAGCGACCTATAAAGGTATTGAGGAGGTTTATAAGTTTTCTGCGAGCAATGCTGAAGGAAAGGGGGGTGATGGGGCGATAGGGCCTCTTGTGTTACAATCACTGTCCAATGGCCTCTATGCCAAGGAAATGCAAGGTGGCGGTGGTTGTCGATTCCAGCTACTTGGTGCTGGGCTCGGTAGCTGCGAAAGTGGATAACTTTATTACGCGCGAGCATAGTGTGACGGAGTTCAATCCGGGAAAGGCGAGTGGAATGCAGAGAGGGGGAAATTTTATCAAATGTGTGAAACACCACAATGAGCAAAACACTACACCTAGCCGACAATAATGGCAACAAATTCAAACGCTCGAGGTCGGGTGGGGACTTGCTAGTTCGTTCGGCGAAGTGGGTATGATAACATAGGCGAGGATAAGACGCGAACGATATCCGGCCCTCAGAGGTCGTCCACCCACCGCGGTTTCATTCTTTGTCCGTGAGCAACTCGCTATAATACAAGTACAGTACCATCAACATAATATGGAAGTGTTGGACCTTGGGCTCCACAATCCTAGCCCGACTCCCATTTTTGACTGAAAAAATTGCTAGTTCTAAGAGAGGCTTGACTTAAGCATGCAGTGACCTTATGTAAGGGGCTCATGGTGGCATGGTGGCGGTGATCGGTGTCCTGTGTACTTTATTCCGGATGTGAAGATCTTTTTTTTTTCGCTGGTTGCAATGCGGAAAAACTCATGCACTTTTGTCCTCCAGTGTACAATGACGCTTGCGCGCAAATTACGATAAGTCCTGGCGCATCGGATCTCGGTGTGACCCTCCACTGGTCAGCACCACAAGTTAATCTGTGCGCAAGCACTGCACTTGTACTGGGTTCAGCATAACTGTGGATAGCATATTATATCCGATCATGGTGCACCCTAATGCACCCTAAGTTTCCATCTTCTCCAAGATCTCTACCGACTACTCTGCCTGCCGCAAGATAGAGGCAAGATCCCATTATGAAAGAGTAATACAATGTTTGTCCTTGAAACCCCTACAAATAATTGTCGCGGATCCCAAGCGGCATAGCCTTAGCAAAAGCTACAAGCATCAAATCCACAAGCGGCTGACGCTATCAGCTAAGAAGGTAAAGCAGCAGATGCGATGATTGTAGAATCGAAACACATCCCAAGAAGCGTACGTGCCTCGCTTTATTCCTCCTTGGATGCTAACATCAGCCAAACTTCCCATGGAGTAACGACCTCCAAAGACTCCACACTCTAATTTGTAGCGAAAAGTGTGAACTCAAAAGTTTTAAGACGAGCTTAGGGAAAAGTAACATAGGTCATTAGAGTACTTCCGGAGTCCAAATCTGGTCGCTCAAACAAACAATTTAAGTTGGCCAAGATAGAGCCAGCATTCACTCGGAGGTTACGGCCTGGAGAGCTACACTAGGCTTGTCGGATCCCGATTTTTTATCCTCTATGGCTACGCTCTCGGAGATTTTTGAGAACCGCCCACTTTTTACATAGAGATTGCTTAAACAGAGGAGCCTCGAGACCACACTGGACTTACAAAAAATGCAATTCTAGGTGTCCATCTCTCTGTCAACAACTTTATTCGAGAACCGCTCTGGTGGAGGCTACCGGCAACCGAAGAGAGTATTTGTGGGAAGGTTAACCGAGTCGCAACCTCACTGCACATCCGTAGCTGTGAGAACTGTCCGAGTAGTAGACCTTATGGAGTGTGCGATCATTCCATTTTGCTCCATTGGGTGGGAAGCAACTGCAGTACAGTACTCGTACTCAAGAATTTTGTTTATATGCCCCTACCGGTTGCGCTGCTGCAATGCGGGAGTGGGCTAGCCACGATCAAACGAAATGGTACTGCAACAAATCCGCCCGAGCACTGGTTGAAACATGTAAAGCCCACTGTCATGATACCTCAAAGTTACGGTCCGTGGTCAAAATTAACCGCGCACCAGCGATCGACGGCAACTCAACCCTCCTAATCACAGTGCGGGTTGAGCTGACCTACCTCGGGTATGCACTGCGGGGGGGGGCACACACACAGCCTGGATTGGAATCCTCCTTTTACTCCATATTAGATTATATTGATCACAGCACACTTCCAACACCACCTGAAGAAATTTTGCTAGATCAATTTCTACTACGCATTCTAGTATGTATTTGCAACTTTAATTTCTAATTTCTCCCCGGTTTTCATAATAGTGGGATTGGTGGGAGAGTGCCGTTGTCATGGCCAAAGTTTTTGCTGTTGCTTAGTGAGGGGTTAATTTTGTCCAGACAATAGATAGTGTGATCACTAAAGATCACTCGGAATCGTCCCTGACCTCAATGTTGCAGAGCTGCTATCTAGCAACGGCCCCCCACTCACTACTTTGATGTCGGAGCCTGGAGGTGAAGGCTCTGGGGGTGGCGGATCTAATAGGTTTGTCTCCACTTCTTTTGTAGCCTAGTCAATAAGTAAATTTTGCTCGGAAATAGTCTAAAGCTGATTGTTCTGCACTATTTGCTAGATAAGTACCATTGTCAGGAATTGAACGATTTTATCTTATGGCAGGGGATTATCAATTAGATTCTCTAGCTAACTATGGAAGAAATAAACTATATATATACACCCTATTGTGATTATCCAAACCATGATGTTGAATGCCAACATCCACCTATGTCTACACGCAATAGCCAGTAGGAAGAACAAGCATTGCCCTCGTTCCACAACTCAGAGGCTTAATTCTCAACAGTGCCTACTGTTTTTTTTTGTAAAAACCTTGCTATGGTACCATAGATACACAAGTATCATATCACCTCCACAATCTGATAAATAAACCAAAATGAGCTAAAATAAGTTTCTCCTCTACAATCTCAACCTTTCCAGCCGAGTAGCCAGGCAATGAAGCAAAAAAACAAAGAAACTAGGGCACTAGGGCAAGTGGGGCAGCCGCCGGACGCGAGAGTTGCCACCGGTATTGTGGGGATCACACTTGGGGGTGTGAATAGGACAAAGATGGAGCGCGCGAGTGAGTGGGATTGTCTTGCTGTGGGTACCATCTCAATACACCACTATCTGTGGGGTGCCTACCATTTTATGATATCTGGAAACAAGGCATGTGCAGTAACAGCACAATGGGGTTCTCCGGGGCAGCAAGTTAGGCATAATCCCTTCCACTCGCATCCTTGCAGGATTCATTTGGAAGTCCTGATATGGTATGAGGAAACGAATATAATTTGATTGGGTATAGAGGCAAGATAAAAGAGTGAGGACATGAACTAGGAAAGGCTGGTGATAGAATGAAATAATAAGGAAAAATATCCTGCTTTTATCCCATAAACGATGTGCGACAAGTGATTAGAAAGGCTTTTCCTTCGCATGATACAGGCTACTAGTGGTTAGTAACAAGAGTGTTCCAGATACTGTTGATGAGACGAGAAACAGAACCTAATACACGATAGAGGTAAAACCAAGCATGAATCAAGGGCCCTAGTCACAAGTTCAATAGGGAGAAGGGGAAAAAAAGAAGAGAAAGATAAAATATTCTGCCCAAAATGTTGAATGCTCATTTCCCATTGGTCGGTGTGTCAGCTCCCTCTTATGTGTATCAATGATGCAGGATTGCCTATAGGGCATGCCGCTAGAGGGATATGCATGTATGCGGATATGCGGCTAGGAGAGAAGCGGTTTAGGGCAGGCGGTTTCTTGGACTTCCGGCGGTTAGGCATAGGATATTTCTTTTATGGTTCGTGCGGATCAAGACCTGCACGAGGCTGAAAATAAAGTGTTACGTGGCTAAGCTACTTTGAATGTTAGGGCTTCGCTATATAGGTCCAAAAATATGGAAAAAAAGTTCCCATTTTAAGGGCTAGAACAAGGTTCAAATATGTGAACATGTTATATATAAT
>Ga0307517_10015725_pt1 | contig 10023 bp, 11 predicted proteins | sample 23_EM_MG_FD_194515 | JGI IMG/M metagenome (GOLD analysis project Ga0307517, IMG submission 194515) | Populus trichocarpa ectomycorrhiza microbial communities from riparian zone in the Pacific Northwest, United States - 23_EM | ecosystem: Host-associated > Plants > Roots > Unclassified | place...
AGACCTTCCCCGAAAGCCGCGATGTCGAATCCACGCCTCCCACCAGAAATCCTCGATTACACGATTGACCTCCTACACGACGAACCAGGCGCACTGAAGCAGTGCTGTCTCGTCTCTAAATCCTGGGTTCCGCGCACCCGAAGACACCTTTTCGCCAGGATCGACTTCGATTCTACCCATGAACTCGAGGCGTGGAAGAGGAGCTTTCCGGATCCTACGAACTCGCCCGCATATCACACCCTTTCGCTATTCGTTGGTTGCCCTCACTTTTTTACAGTTGCAGATGCGATAGAGGGTGGTTGGCTTCGGGCGTTTTCTCGCGTTGTAGAGCTGAATCTCTACACCCATTTTAGGAGGCGGTACGGCTCGGAGTTCTCTCTTGCCCCCTTCCACAACTTCTCGCCGGTCCTCAAATCCCTCCGAGTGACCAGCTCTATCATATGCCCACGGGTTTTCAATCTTTTTTGTTCCCTGCCGCTTCTCGAGGACCTGACTATACACGAATTTCGGGGGGGCGTAGCCGACCACGACGAGATCGACCTCCAACCCACGACCTCGGCCCCATTGACCGGGACCTTTAAATTCTTTGTAAATGAGACCGGACCCACCGTGCGTCGATTGTTGAACCTACCTGGTGGTTTACGCTTCCGGAAACTCGTTTTAAACTGGCGTGAGGAAGATCTTCGGTGGATTACGGCGCTGGTGACAGGGTGTTCCGATACCCTTGAATGCCTCGATGTCGAGCGTACCGTGCATAGTATGTTCCTCCGGTTCCTGCTTTTGGATCAGCATCTTACTTGAGCTGCCGTTTGCACTAGCGGGCGGGCAGCTAGCTTGCATCGACTTGTCCAAGGCGACGAGGCTCAAAGAAGTGATATTCCGGTGCGGAATACTGTACGCCAAATGGATTGAGGTGACGCTCGGAACCATTACATCCAAACATCAAGATCTCCAGCAGATCGTAATCCACGTCCCTTGTTACTACGACGTCCCTACCTGCAAGCCTATAAGCTTCGTACAAGTCGTTGGGACGGCGAGATATACGCAGTGGATGGACCTCGGCACCCTTCTCATCCAGCTGTTGGAGTCGCGCGCAATTCGTACGAAGGTCATGTACGGTGTGGAGGGCAAGGAGATGAATTTGGAGATGTAAGAGCACACAGAGCGTGTATTGCCGGAGATAGCGGAGAGAAGGATAATCCGACCAGTCGAAACGTGGGAGTAGGGAATCTAGTGCTAAATCAGAGGACCAGTCAATAGCACGATCCAAGCCGGTTGAGATAGAAATGTACAAAAAAAACCCGACGCCTTATGGGAATCGCACTAGCCTTTCCCTTCCAGCCAAGAATGACACCAATCACACGCGCGTGTTGCCCAACGCTTGAGATGACAGTGTCTACAGCTCTTTTCTTGGCAGAGATAGTCGGCACCTGAAGCATGTGATACACACCCCTTCTGCCATCCTATTCTATGTAAACTAGAAACGCTCCAGGAAAACGTTGCAGTCTAATAACTCTCGCACCGGTGGCGATTTAAATAAAGATATGGAATTTCCCACTTTGTTTTTAGAGCCAGGCGTTCGCGTGTCTCACAAATAAGTTCAGAGACCTCCGCGGTTATTCCATGGAGTCAACCCGACCTGCCTAGAGTGGTGATAACGGGAGCTCATTCACGAACTTCCTGACTTGTCGCAATATTTGGATCCTCTCACTCGGGCTGAATGGGGGGGCGGTTTGGTTTATCCAAGTCTGCCGCCGGCTGAAGGTTTTAGAGCACGAGGGCGATTGTTAGTGGGAGGCATCACCAGAACCTCGTAACCCGGATCTGACCTAGGCTGGAGTCCAGTCTCCCAGAGTTGAGCACACTCTTGATGCTCCGCAGGGACGATTGGACTTGCCGGAATCAAACCTAAAGCTCAAAGGGCAGGTCGGCTCCGAATCACTGGATGGGCGGAGATCGATTGATGGTTGAGCTAAGGTTCGGGTCTCGAAACCAGCGCCAAAAACGGCTCGTTCACCAGAAGCCACAATGTCGAATCCGCACCTCCCGCCAGAAATCCACGATTACACGGTCGACTTCCTGCACGACAAGCCAGCCACGCTGAAGCAGTGTTGTCTCGTCTCGAAATCCTGGGTTCCGCGTGCCCGAAGACACCTTTTCGCCAGTATCAACTTCGATTCCGTCGATGACCTCGAGGCGTGGAAGGAGACCTTTCCAGATCCTACGAACTCGCCCGCATATCATACCCGTTCACTATTCGTTGGTTGCCCGCGGCTCGTCACAGTTGTAGAGGCAGAAGAGGGTGGTTGGATTCGGGCGTTCTCTCGCGTTGTACGGTTGAAGGTGCATACCCGTTTCGGGAGCCACTAAGGCTCGGAGCTCTCTCGTCCACGTCCACAACTTCTCACCAGTCCTTCAATCCTTTCAGGTGTACAACTCCCTTCCACGCTCACGAGTTTTCAGCCTCGTTTGCTCCCTGCCCCTTCTCGAAGACCTGAATATACAGGAATATCAAGTGGACGAAGCCGACCACGACGAGACACACTTTCAACCTTTGACCTCACCCCCATTGATTGGGACCTTTAAACTTGACAGTACGAGAGGAACTGCATCTACCGTGCGCCGGTTGTTGGACCTGCCAGGTGGTTTTCATTTCCGGAAACTCGCACTGACGTGGCGTAACGAGGAAGACCTTCGGTGGATCATGGCGTTAGTGGAAGGGTGTTCTGATACCCTTGAATCCTTTGATATCCAACATGCTATGTGTTGTACGTTCCTCCAATTCCTGCATTTGGATCAACACCTCACTCGAACTTTCGTTTGCACTAGCGGGCAAGCAGCTGGCTTCCATCGACTTCTCCAAGGCGACGAGGCTCAAACACGTGAGATTCCGCTGCGGGAGACTGTATACTAAATGGATTGTTATGGCGCTCCAAACCATTACATCCAAACATCAAGATCTCCAGCGGATCACGATCCGTACCCCTTATCACTATTTCCCCCCCACTCCCCCTGTAAACCTCAAAGAAGCCGCTAGGGAATCGGACTACATGCAATGGATGGACCTCGACAACCTTTTAGTCCAGCTATTGGAGTCGTATGCAATTCGTACGAAGGTCGAACACGGCGCGGAGAACGAGGAGAGGAAATTAGAGATGTGCGAGCACGTAGGGAATCTGTTACCGAAGATAGCAGGGAGAGGTACAATTCAACCAGGCGCATGCGGTGGTGGAGCATCCTCTACTAGATTCGAGGAGTGGTGGGTAATATAATCCAACAGTTGAGATGGAAGTGTCCAAAAAATGGCCGACGACCAGGGAACCCTTATATTAATCGTGCTAGCCTTTCCCTTCCAGCCCAGGTGACACCAACCGCACACACATGCTCAACTGTTGAGATGGTGATGACTACGGCCTTTTCTCAACGAAGATAGTCGGCGCCCGGGGCCCGTGACACTCCTTCAGTCATCATAATCTAAACCAGAAACTTTCCATGGAAGCGTTATAGTCTAATGACCCTCGCGTCAGTGGCAATTGAACGAGGCCAACTTGAGTGACGAAGAAGTACCGGGTGTACCTCAATGGTTAATTTGCTGGGGTTGCCACTCGGGGGGACGCGGTGGGTCCTACCCGTGAGCTACGCGTCTTCTGCACAGTACCACGCGTTTACCACTGATGTTGGCCAACATTTGCTGGTACGTACCGCGTCAGCTGTGGAGATCGCGTCGCTGGGCGCTGAAGCTGAAAAGTCGCACAGACGTCAAATTACCTCCACTGTGAACGCGACTGAACCCGTTGTCTCTCCCGTTCGAGGGATGGCTTTCGTTGATTTTTACGAACAATGCGCTCTATCTAACTCCCGGCGTCGCGATTCGAATCTGCCTCTCGCCTCTCTTCAACAGTTGATACCATTCGCTCAGTGGATGACAGTGAGTTCGCCTGTCACGATTCAACCCATTGCGACGCGCTCACCAACACCAGCGCCTTCGTCCCCCATGTCCCCGTTAATCGGAGAATGTGGGGGTCGGTCACTCACGCTGTGAAAGTTCGAGAAGCATCACCTAGGTTACCGTGGCCGACGCCAGCGCACCAGGAGCACCACTGGTGATGGTCCGTGCTGTATCTGACGGCTCTCTCCAACTTTCAACTCCGCTGGGTTGGTCTCCGGCGTGATTTCAGTCATTCTCACATGGTGCGGACCCCTCTCTCGAAACACTCTTGACCGCGGCCACCTGTTCGAACCCGGACAACTCGTGGGACACTAATCGCAGTGTACGAGGCCAAAGCACCACGGGTTTGAATCAGGTAAGGAGATACATAGTCTCATTGACCCCGCATTGGCTGACACCGGTGATGGAGCAGTCATCAAGTGCGAGGGCCATAGAGGGCTGGGTGAGGCAAGACAGGGAGTTACGAGCAAGGCACGAGATTCACCTAGCCATCCGCTCCACCGCTTCACAACTGCTGTCGTGCGCCCGTGTCCATCATTAGTGCACCCAACTTCTACACCACTGCGTCGAGTGTACTGGGGAATCCGTATCGAATACAACCAAACCGATAGAATATACCCGGACTTTATCCACCTCTAAAGGTGTGTTCCCTGGCGCAGTGATTAAACTTTCCGAATCACATGCAGGAACTTCCGTAGATGACTCGCCCTACATCCACCCCACACCATAATTCGTTATCTCAATGACGGGCTGATGGCGGACTTGCTGTTCCAGGCCCTTCCCAACACATACCACCGAGAGCCCCTCAGAGGTCGCATATCCTAAGAAGCTTTTCTCCCACCTTTCAGAACCGGGGAAGCATACCACGTATGCCGGTGTGTATGACGGCCACCATCTTTTGGGGGTTAACACAATCCCCGCGTATGCAGCACGTTTGGAGAAGTTGACCAAAGAAAGGCAGAACGGCGTAGGTCATTGCCCCGCAAGCAACTTTAACTTGACCAGTGGGGTGGCCAGGGTCAGGATCACGTTTGAGCAAAAAAAAATCAAGGTCCGTTCAACTCCCCCGTGAGACCGTTGGCATCCTTCTCTAACTCGATGACTTTCGTAGGCCGGTCGTTGGACCGACGTGTCCGGCAGGCCCATCGAACCCAGATTCGCTCACGTTTAAACCACTGACGATACCAACCCTATTCTGGCTTGCCACCCTTGGAGGTGCGTAGGTGTGTAACCTGGAGAACAAGATCGAGAGACTTCAAGTTGACAAACCGTTCGATGCCACCTTTATGAACATCCGATATATATCCACTCCGTCGCCTTCTCATGTATCCCCAGATAACTTGATTATCTGGTGTGGGAGACGAAGAAAACGGGGGATCGAGACGAGGTACAAGGACGATATCGGCGTGGATGGCAGTGACGCGAAGACGGGATATGGACGTGGAGAAGCGGCCGGAGGAGTTGGATGCCATGCTTGAGAGGCTCCTGTTTTGTGGAGACAATGGGAACTTGAGGGTGTACATCCAGGGACGACGGAGGGCTCGATCCACTTCGGACTTTTCAGCGAGTTTGAAACCATCTATCAGATCTCAGGTCGTTTACACCTCGACGGCTGCCAACGCCAACCCACGCCCCTCAATGTTTGAACGAAACGGGTCATTATTTTATTTCTAGAGTCAGACGTTTGTGTGTCCCGCAAATAAGTTCAGAGACCTCCACGATCTAGATTTCATCTCGATCCGACCTTTCCTGAGTAGTTATAACGGGAGCCCCTTCACGAACTTCCTAACCTGTCGCACAACCACCAGTAATCGGATTCCCTCGCTCAGGCTGAGTGGTTGCACAGACGGGTGGGAGTGTGGTTGAGTTTATCAAGCTTGCCACCGGGTGGGAGTCATTATCATAGATCATCAAAACCGCATAAGCCAGATCTAACCAGGCGGGAGCATATCTGGTCATGTATTCCCCTGGCTCCTTATTGGCTGGTGACCATAAGTCAGGCGATATAGTGCTGAACGCACCTTTGATGCTTCGCAGGGACGATTGAAAGGGCGGGGATGCGGGACGTCTTGAAACCGGCGCCAAAAACGAGACCTTCCCCGAAAACCACAATGTCGAATCCACGCCTCCCGCGAGAAATCCTAGATTACGCGGTCGACCTCCTGCACGACAAACCAGACGCGTTGAAGCAGTGCTGTCTCGTCTCTAAATCCTGGGTTCCACGTACCCGAAGACACCTTTTCGCCGATATCAACTTCAATTCTTTCGATGATCTCGAGGCATGGAAGAAGACCTTTCCGGATCCCGTCAACTCGCCCGCATATCATACCCGTTCACTATCCGTTGCTTGCCCACGGTTTGTCACAGTTGCAGATGCGGAAGAGGGCGGTTGGATTCGGGAGTTCTCTCGTGTTGTACGGTTCAAGCTGCATATCCACCACCCGGAGACCTCTCTCGTCCCCTTCCACAACTTCTCACCGGCCCTCAAATCCATCCTATTGATCAACTCCCTCCCACGCTCACGAATTTTCAACCTCGTTTGCTCTCTGCCCCTTCTCGAGAACCTGAGTATACACGAATCTCGGATTAGCGAAGCTGGCTACGACGGGATCGACTTTCAACCTTTGACCTCACCCCCATTGACCGGGACCTTTGGATTTAGTAGTATGGGCGAAATGGGACCCATCGTGCGATGGTTATTGGATCTGCCGGGTGGTTTTCACTTCCGGGATCTCGCATTGACGTGGCGTAACGAGGAAGACGGTCGGTGGATCACGGAATTGGTGGTAGGGTGTTCTGATACCCTTGAATGCTTCGATATCCGGGACGCTATGTATAGTACGTTCCACTAGTTCCTGCAGTTGGATCAGTACCTCACTCGAACTTCCGTTTACATTAGCAGGCAAGCAGCAGACTTGTATTGACTTGTCCAAGGCGACGAGGCTCAAAGACATGATATTCCGGTGCGGGAAACTGGATCCCAAATGGATTGTTATGGCGCTCCAAACCATTACATCCAAACATCAAGATCTAGAGCAGATCACGATCTGGACTCCCTATCACCTTTGTCCTTCCACTCGCGAATCTGAAAACCTCAGAGAAGCCACCGGGGAAGATGGATACAGGCAGTGGATGGACCTTGACAGCCTTCTCGTCCAACTATCGGAGTCGCACGCAATTCGTACGGGGGTCGCACACGGCGTGGAGAACAAGGCAAAGTTAGAGACGTGCGAGCACATAGGGGGTCTGTTACCGAAGATGGCAGAGAGAGGTACAATCCAACCAGGTGTATGCGGTGATGGGGACCTACTGCCAGATCCGAGGACCGGTAGGTAATATAATCCAAAAGTTTAGATAGAAGTGACCAGAACGGAAACCAACGACCAGAGAACCCTTACGAGAACTGCGCTAGTCTCTCACTTTAAGCACAGGCGACACCAGCCGCGTGCACATGTTGCTCAGCATTTGAGATGGTGGTGTCCGCAACCTTTTTCCAGACGAAGACGTCGGCACTTGAAGCCCGTGGTACGTACACCTTCTGCCATCCTGTGCTAAACTAGGAACGCTCCAGGAAAGCGTTGTAGAAGGCTGACATCAGGTTTGGCCAGTTGTGTGACAAAGAAGTTCCGGGTGGAATACCCTGCGATTGGTCCCAAGCCTCGCGGTCATATATGCCACCGATCTCCTCAGCTCCCGCCCGCCATCACGATTTCAACACGGCAGAACACCAGCCTACAAGAACCCGCCAGGTATAAAACCGAAAGATACAATCCTTCGAGCGGTAGTGGCGAATACTGTGATCGGAAGGTTTGGTTTTGGCCACCGAGAAGGGGGATCTGGGCCCAAAACGTCGAAAGAGTAGCAACGTCGAAGCGGAAAGAGAAGCACCCTGAGACGATCGTAATACGCGTCACGGACCCCTTGTTGTGTGCTCACACGAAACACGTTTGGACAGTCGCTTCCAACATCTCCGGGATTCAACAGTTCGTCCCAAGTCTCGAGGATTTGATGGCGATCGTGTACGTGAGCCTTGCATACATCTTGCGCTGTATGGTGCGTACTTTGGCTGTTGTTCACCCAACCCTGCTGACCCGCAGTAGTAGGGTCGTGGCGCACCGCGTCCCACCGCGTGGTGCCCATTACCTTATGCCGAGTCCCGTGGTTGCTGTCGTAGGAGGGGCCAAAAACTGAGTCGGCATTTCTCCATCCCGTCACGAGCTTAGTTTCTCGAGGCAAGTCTCCCGATTTGTTCAATCAAGTGTTGGGGCTCGAATCAATTTCATGCCATATCCAGAATGCTCACCCCAATGCCAGTCCTACCTCTTCCAACCAGTGGCACGTGTTCGCGAGGGGCCTGGGGCGACTCACAGCGGACTCGGGAGCGACTGATGACACAGGGATCGTAATAAAACAATACTAGGGTGCACTTGTGACGAAGGGTGAGGCCTGTCGCGGGTTTTGATCAGATTTGGTCCCGTCATGCTCATCTCAAAGTTTCCACATTCCTTCATGCGAGAAATTTGTATATCATAATATGAATCATGTGCACTATACATAACGTCTTCTGCTCGACGTCGTTCCTTCTCACTTCATGCGGACTCTCCATCTCATCGACAAACCGGTCAACCCGTGTAATACCGCGTCTATCCAGATAAATTTCCCATAGAATCTTGAATTCCCTCGCGTCCTGCGGTGGTCGAACTCGGGTGGTGTGCAAGCCTGTCAGGAGGGACCCCGGTAGGTTTGGGAACGGCTGCAACTCCACCGGGATCGATCGAGTGAATGGAGCCCTCCACTTCCATCGTCGTGACTTAATCCTGGAATGCGAGGGGCCCGATGGGCGAGGTTGAACGCTCCCCATATCCCCTTAAGAGGAGTATTAGTGGTAATAGATACTAGGATCGAGACGGAACCTCTCAAATCGTGTGTTACACCTATGCCCATGGCCCAACTATCGGCTCAAACAGCCTACACGAATGGCACGATTCAGAAGGTCGTAATCGTGCCTACCGAGAGACGTCGAACGCAACGGGACACAGCCCTACTACCGGCTTTTCGTAGAATGACCTCCTTGAGGTCCTTCATTAACGCTGGACAGGGGGTGCTTTCGTGCTGGAAACAATCCGGCAGTTGGTTAAGGACGAGGAAACAATGGGTCGCTGGCGAAGGAGCCAGTGAACAAGGTGATTGGTACAGATTCCGGCTAGGTGAACCTCACCAACGTAATCCATTGACATTGTTCCCAGCACCGGCGTGTCCGTCAACACCAACCCCAGCAGTTAACCATGAATAACTTCCGGAGTTTGAGTAAACGAGACGTCCCGTCCATTTCCTCGAAGATTGCCCTATACCTCGTCGAACATTACCGTAGATCTTCCACGAACTCTCGAACCTCGAGAACCGTTTCCAACATCGAGCCAGGGTTCTGGGCGACAGTCTGGGACTTTGGTTTACGATGGCTCCATTCTGTTGGGAAGATGCGCACAACAGTGACCCCTTTGCTGGAACGGTGTGGTTTACGATGATTGAGGTGGCCATCAGCGGGGCCCTGGGGGAAGAAGCGGACAATGCGGTTCGTTTTCACCCACGCGCATCCCGCTGGGAGGAATTGTTGGATCACGAACAAACCTCCCCATCCTATGCTTGGGGGGGCTGCCCGTCGAGATGTACAGTCGAACATATATGCGCTTTAAGGCGTGGACTTGTCAACGTTATTTTTGGAGCCAGGCGTTTGTGTGTGCCGCAAATAAGCTCAGGGACCTCCGCGGTCTGGATTCCATCTCAATCAAACCTCCTATGAGTAGTGACGATGGGGGCCCCGCGAGTTTCCTGACCTGTCGCGCGGCCGTCGGTAATCGGATTCTCTCACTCAGGCTGAGTGGTTGCACAGACGGATGAGAAGGTAGTTAGATTTATCCAAGCCTGCCGCTGGGCGAAGGTTTTAGAGGATGAGGATGATTACTAGTGAGAGGCATCACCAAAACCGCGTAAGCCAGGTCTGACCAGGTGGAAATGCTAGGCAAGCGGGAGGACATCTGGTCGCGCCAAAAATGGGTCTGTGACTTGAAACCAGC
>Ga0307517_10015726_pt1 | contig 10023 bp, 6 predicted proteins | sample 23_EM_MG_FD_194515 | JGI IMG/M metagenome (GOLD analysis project Ga0307517, IMG submission 194515) | Populus trichocarpa ectomycorrhiza microbial communities from riparian zone in the Pacific Northwest, United States - 23_EM | ecosystem: Host-associated > Plants > Roots > Unclassified | place...
AATTATATTTGTCGATTTTTTTTTATATTGAGTTGATTGAGAATTTAGTTTTGTAATTTTTTTCTTTAAAACATTGTTGATTGCTACAATATTTCTCCGCATGGTTTTTTTTTGTGATTTTCTCCTAAATTATGTTTTTTTATTTTATTTTTTAATATTGAGCTGATTAAAAATTACAGTTACAATATGTGAGGAAAACACTGTGAGTTTCCTCGCAAATTACTGTGGATTGCTACAGTGTTTTTTTCCATATAGTTTTTTTCTGTTTTGTTATGTTTTCCCTAAAATTGTCTTTGTCAATTTTATTTTTTAAATATTAAGCTAGTTAAGAATTGTAATTACAAGTAAATACAAGTTTTTCCTCACAAAATACTATGGATTGATACAGTTTTTCCTCACATGGTTTTTTTCCAGTTTCTTTTGTGTTTTCTTTTTTCGTGATATTTTTTCCAAAATTATCTTCGTTGATTTTTTTTTAATATTGAGTTGGTTAAAATTTAATTTTGTAATAAACTTAATCATGTGGGGAAAACACTGGAACTTTCTTCACAAAACATTGTTGAGAATTACAATTACAAGTCATTACAAATAAGGTTAAATCATGTGGGGAAGCACTGTAGTTTTCATCACAAAACACTATGAATTGCTACAGTGTTTCCAACATGATTTTTTTTCCTTTTTTTATGTTTTTTAATATTTGTTTTTCTAAAATTATCTCTGTCGATTTGTTTTTTTTTAATATTGAGCTGATTAAGAATTTAGCTTTGTAATTTAAAAAAAAACACTGTGAATTGTTGCAGTGTTTTCCCATATGATTTTTTTATTATTTTTTCCAAAATTATCTTTGTCCATTTTTTTTTAATATTGAGTTGATTAAGAATTATAATTACAATAAAGCTAAATCATAAGGGGAAAGCGTCGTAGTTTTTCTCACAAAACACTATGGATTGCTACAGTATTTCTCTAAATAGTTTTTTATTTTATTTTATTGGGGAAAGCATTGTAGTTTTCCTCACAAAACATTGTCAATTGCTACAACGTTTTTTCTCATGGGTTTTTTTCCTTCCAAAATTATCTTTGTTGGTTTTGTTTTTTAATATTAAGTTGGTAGAGAATTTAGCTTTGTAATTTTTTTTGCTTTTTATTAACAGAAAAGCTAAATCATGTGGCAAAAACACTGTATCTTTCCTCCCAAAACACTGTGGATTGCTACAAATCATTTTGTTCAATCTCTAAGTTTTGATCACCAACACAACTTTTTTTTCTGTCATGAAATATTGGCTTCATCATATCTTTAGTTTCTATTACTTATCTAGCGCTGGTTCACAATTATAACACTATTAAATATATTTGTTTTATAAGCCTGCGGCAGCGCGCGGGCATGCATCTCGTTTCTTTTTAAATGTAAAAAAAATATTAAGAGTATAAAGAATTTTTTAATTGTTTACTTTATAAAATTTAACAACATGACATTTTTTAAAATTATTTTTTTAATTATATGAGAAAAAATAAACTATAAAAAAAGTTAAGTTTAATTTAAAAAAAATAATTAATCAAACTCGTAAACCAGGGCAACCTGAGATACCTTCACAAACTCGTAAACCATATTAACCTCGTATAAAAGCAAAATAAAATTAAGTAAATTACGAAGCTAAATTCTCAATAATCTTAATTTTAAAAGATGAAATCGACAACAACAGATTTGAAAAAAAATCATAACAAAAAAAAAGAAAAAAAAAAGGAAAAAAGAAAGCATAACATTGTGGATTATTATTGTAATCCATAATACAATGAGTGTTGGGTGAACAATAATTTCTCCACATTCTTTAATTTTTCTTATTTTATAAAGTTTAATAACTTTTAATTGGATGCAATTTCACTCATTTCAAACTTAATTATCAGCCCCAAAGTTCAATACATTTTTCATTTTGGTCCTTAGTTTCTGATTTGTGCATTTCGGTCCTCAATTGACCATCAAACTTTTAGTTTTCTTTAATTTGGCCCATGATTTCACCTATTGCTACCTTTGAAATTGCGCGCTACTTACAGATTGGTCATTGGTCTTGAAAATCTGTAAATAGATCCTTAATTGGTCTTAAAACTTTAATATTTATGTAATTAAGCCCCTGATTTCACCAAATTAACCCTTCAAAATACAATTTAACCCCTAGGCTTTAATTTGAAGCCTAAATTGACTTCAAAAAATTAATTTTTATTGCAATTAAGCCCTCAATAAATTAAATTAAACCCTAAAAAATTTTAATTAAGTCTTTAAACATTCAATTTTGAATTTTCCTTCTCAAATTGAATTATTCTTGTTAATAGGGTTTTCATTAGTCAAAATTGAACCGCAAATTTTTCCAACCTTATTTTCCTGGGAAGATAAGGGCTTGGAAACAATCTTGTTTTGAATGTTTTGGTGATAAAAGGAATGAAGAGGATGCACTGGTAGGCCAAAATGGCTTAGCAGTCAGCAGCAAGCAGCACCTTCCTACTTCCATTAAGAAGCAAGCCTATTATTAATAACTTGGAATTCTCATCTTCAAACTTTAGGCTTGAAGTGGTAACTTTTTCCTTGTGAGGAAGAAGAAATGGTCCTGGTGTTTCCATCTAGAGAGTGAAGCTGGTGAGGAGTAACGTTTCTTTACTCGTCAGATACAGTTCCCTCCACCGAAAACAAATCTAGTGGGACTGATGACTTGACTATGAGGTTTCTACGCGGTTTGTTGTCTTTCAAACTTCAAAAAAAAAAAGAAACAAAACATTCCAAGTCTTACTCCACTGCTTAATGTCATTATTCCAAGTCAACTGAAGTAGCAGCTCAAGTCCATGCAAGGAATCAAACCTGCCTCTTCCTAGCCCACTGGTTTTTCCACCTTTCACCACTAGCCATAGACTAAAACACACCATATTACTGCAGCGTGAGAGCACTCACTCCTCCTATATACTTTTACAGCTGGGAACAAGAAAACCAGAGGAAACCATACTCAACTACTGATGGCTGAACTTAGATTACTACTATTTTCCCTCTCCATCCTCTTCTCCACTTCCTTGTGCTGTCCAGATGATCAGAAACTAGCCCTTCTCCACTTCAAATCCTCACTCTTGGACAGTATTAACTCTTCTACACAATATTCCCTCTCCAGCCTGGATTCGTGGGATGATAGCTCAGATTGTTGCCACTGGGATATGGTCACTTGTAGTTCTCGGTCAAATTCTAGAAAAGTAGTTGCCCTCCACCTTGACTCTCTGGTTTTAGCAGAGCAACCCATACCAATTCCTTCCATGGTTTTATCTCCTCTCTCTCTCATCAAAAGCTTGATGCTGCTTGATATATCCTCAAATTATATCGTAGGTGAGATCCCACCCGGTGTGTTTTCCAATCTCAGCAAGCTGGTTCACCTCGACATGATGCAAAATAACTTCAGTGGATCCATTCCTCCACAGATTTTCCATTTGAGGTATCTACAGTATCTTGATATGAGTAGCAATTTACTAAAGGGGGTTATAAGCAAAGAAGTGGGCTCTCTTCTCAACTTGAGAGTATTGAAGTTGGATGATAATTCTCTGGGGGGGTATATTCCTGAAGAGATTGGAAACCTTACGAAGTTACAGCAGTTGAATCTTCGCAGCAACAATTTCTTTGGTATGATTCCATCTTCAGTTCTCTTCCTGAAGGAGCTGGAAATATTGGAATTGAGGGACAATTCTTTATCCGTGGAGATTCCTAAAGATATTGGTGATTTAACCAACCTGACCACTCTGGCCTTGAGCGGTAACAGGATGACTGGTGGAATCACATCATCCATACAGAAGCTTCACAAGTTAGAAACACTCAGATTGGAAAACAACGTACTATCTGGAGGAATTCCAACTTGGTTGTTTGACATCAAAAGTCTGAAGGATCTGTTTCTTGGAGGGAATAATCTGACTTGGAATAACACTGTAAACTTGGAGCCCAAGTGTATGCTAGCTCAGTTATCTCTGAGTTCATGCCGTCTCGCGGGGAGAATCCCAGACTGGATTTCTACACAGAAGGATCTTGTTTTCCTGGATTTAAGCAGGAATAAGCTAGAAGGACCATTCCCGGAATGGGTTGCTGAAATGGACATAGGCAGCATATTTCTGTCAGACAATAATCTTACAGGTTCACTTCCACCTCGTCTCTTTCGGTCTGAAAGTTTGTCAGTCCTTGCCTTATCGAGGAATAGCTTCTCTGGAGAGTTGCCAAGTAACATTGGAGATGCCATTAAAGTCATGATTCTTGTGTTCTCCGGAAACAACTTTTCAGGGCAGATTCCAAAGTCCATCTCGAAGATTTATCGCCTTCTTCTTTTGGATTTATCAGGAAACAGGTTTTCGGGGAACATTCCAGATTTTAGGCCCAATGCATTACTCGCTTACATCGATTTCTCTTATAATGAGTTCTCGGGTGAAATTCCAGTGATCTTTTCTCAAGAAACCAGGATACTTTCATTAGGAAAAAACATGTTCTCTGGAAAACTACCCAGTAACCTGACAGATTTGAACAACCTTGAACACCTTGACCTCCATGACAACAGAATTGCAGGAGAACTGCCCATGTCTCTCTCTCAAATGTCCACTCTTCAAGTCCTGAACTTACGTAACAACACCCTCGAAGGTTCAATCCCCAGCACCATAACCAACCTCACTAACCTCCGAATTCTAGATGTCTCAAGCAACAATCTCAGTGGCGAAATACCGGCCAAGTTGGGGAATCTGGTTGGAATGATAGATACACCCAATACTCTCAGATCAGTCTCAGATATGTTCACCTTCCCCATTGAGTTCAGTGACTTGATAGTTAATTGGAAGAAGTCGAAACAAGGTCTCTCAAGCCACAGCCTTGAAATCTACTCTTTGCTAGACTTGTCAGAGAACCAGCTTTCTGGCCAACTCCCAGCTTCATTAGGTCACCTAAAGGGTCTGAAGCTACTGAACATCTCATATAACCACCTCTCTGGCAAGATACCAGCAACTTTCGGCAATCTAGAGAGTCTAGAGAGCCTGGACTTGTCACGTAACAGACTATCCGGTTCCATTCCAAGAACACTATCAAAACTTCAAGAACTTACAACTTTGGATGTAAGTAACAACAAACTCGAGGGTCAGATTCCAGTGGGTGGCCAAATGGACACGATGAATGATCCAAATTCATATGCCAACAACAGTGGGCTATGTGGTTTTCAAATTCTACTACCATGTCCACCAGACCCAGAGCAGCCACAAGTAAAGCAACCAGAAGCAGATGACTCATGGTTTTCATGGCAAGGTGCAGGGATTGGATATTCAGTAGGCTTTTTTGCAACAATAACAATCATACTTGTCTCTGGCTGTATAAGCAGGTTACCACCTCAAAATCGCCACCGATCACACAGAAGGCAACGGGTTTAGGTTTGGCTACTGACTGTTGGCAAGGGATCAATGTTAACAAGTATACTTTATTTTTCAGAACTAGTACCTTGTGCTCCAAGTCTAGTTAGAAGTGTCACAAGCTGAAATTGCAAGAATATTTCAATTGGGCATGCCATTTCCAAATGATCTGTTCTATAATTTGTTTTCACTCTGCAAGTGTGTAAAGTTCATTTAGCCTTTTTAGTGGTTTAGAATGGTAACAAACGCACCATTTCCCACCTATTTTACTCTTTGGACCAGTTACACTACTAATCTGCACTTGAGGAAACATATTTTTGAATCATAAACATCACATGCAAACGATGTAACAGTAAAAAAAAAAATCTGATAAGAAAACAACACAGAGAGCAGTATTGACCCACTCTAACCACACTCCCGTAATTTTCAGGAGGTAGCGTATATCATGCAGAAACATGCTACAATACTATTAATAGTTTTATGACAGCCATTGAGGGAATCATGAATCTAGCATGATGATAAGGGTCCAGTCTCGTAAAAGAAGTGACTTAACAGGAGTTAGATTGTGAACTTGTATGTAATTTCATAATTGCTAAATGAATGAGCCATTACATTGTAAAAGAATTGAAAGAGAGACAATATTTTCCCATTTCATATAAAGTATATACTGACGTCTCTCTTGGATATCTTTTGATTTGAGAGTTGATTAAGCGGAATTGAAGTAAATGGGAACCTGATCTAACTCCACTGCAGATTCTCCGAGGGGAGCCACAAATTCTTTTCATCTTTCTCTTGTGATTGTTGGAGTCACTACAGAAGCTTGAACAAGAAGGATGTTGTTAAATAGATGTCAAAGAATTGTACAAACACAGCCTCTATTGCTCTGATCTTCACTGTCACTATCTTCTGTTTCGCTGGTTAAAAGGGAAAAAACAGATTCAAAGAAATATTATAAGGTTGGGAACAATCCAGGTATAAAATTTATTGGTTATAAACAATCCATAAAAGTAGAATTCAAGAAAATGCTACAGGCGGCATTGACATGTTAGATAAGCAACATTCTAGTGCGTTGTTTAGGAGTTAGGACCACAAGTACGTTGCAGCACACATTGTACAAATGCAGATTTTCTATTTGATTAGAGCAGCTAATGCGATGAGCAATTGCACAAGCTTCAGGGGATTTGGAACTCATTTCTCCCACAAAATGATGATGACTAGATATATCTCAAGCCAGTTATTTGTTTTCGTTTTCAGGATTTTTCCTTGAAAATGTTTACCATCATTTGATGCAAGTTGGATGGCTTGAAATCATTTGATCAAGCCAATCTGCTGTACAGTTAATTTGCAAGCACTAAATGATTAAATTGAGGATTTAAATCCTGGATAGATAGAAGTTACATGTCAGAATCCCTTAGAACAAGTCGAAATACATATCTCTGTAACTCTCCACAGAGAGCATATATCACCAGATGAGTGCAAAATCAAATGCTATCCTCGCATTCCTACTCAGGGAGGGAGTAGTACACAAAGACAGAAATTACGAATCTATAAGAGAGAGACAAGATTGTATGGAACACGATAAGCTACTGAATATCCGTTTCTGTTTAGCCAGTTTCTTAACTATACCACGAAAACCAGCAACGGATTTTCCATTCTTTAAGATATCACGAGGGAGGAGTTTAATACATCCATCTCTGTTCTATTCATATGTTCCTAGGAAAACATTAGCCCATCCCAATTTTCCCAACCAAAATCTTTTCTATCCGATCACAATGGTTTGTGAAGTTATGATGCCATTGTCCTCATTTTATATACAGATCAACGTAAAAGTATTGTTTCCCACCAATCAAAGCTCATTGTTTCTAACAATTCTAATCATGAAAGCTTAACCACCACAGGAAATGCAGCCTTAAGAGGGAACTTGCCTCCCTTACCCTAGAAGAAGCTTCTTTGCACAATATTTAAAACCAGTAGAACAACAATATGCTATAGCTGAAAGGACTGGAAGTGCTACAGTCAATCAGTGAGAAAATTAACAAAATTTAATGAAACCATGCTTACTTGTCCATCCTTAAATCCATCAGCTTCATCAAGTACACTTATACAGAAATACATTTGTTTTGTATAGCAAAAATGTCGATAGAGATAATAGAGACCACAAAAAAGTACAAACCTGGACTCAAATTCTCTGATCTCAACAAGTTCCTTCCCTAAGAAATCCATCCACCGCACTTTCTTCTTATCAACCTCTTTCGAATCAAAATCTGCCTTTTTAAGACTACTTTTGAGGCCATTCTGAGCCTGTGATTGTTTCCCATCAACACCTACACTCCCTTCTTTCACCTCAACGGAATCATTGAGCACATGATCATCATCACAGGAGGCATCAACAACTGATATAACTGCAGTTGAAGGAACATGAGGGCTGTTTTCCAATTTCAGTGGTGCTGGTCCGTATATTCTAGGAGAGGGCTTGCAGAAGCAAATGAAAGGACAATGGATCTTGCAAAACAAGACCCTCATGAACAAAATATTTTCTTGGTCGTCAATCAAACTACAAAAGAATTTGCCCATTTCATGACTCCAATTCAAAAGCATGGATCTAAAACTTGAATCTTTCAATCATTGAATTCCTATAATTTGAGAACAATGAAGAAAGAAAGAAAATGAAAAGCAAGCAAACCCAACAAGGTGGTTTGTAAAAGGAACTGTCTTTTAACAGACAAAACTGCTGTCAACTTGGCAAAAAAGTTGTCGGAACTAAACGTACCCCATTGAAGAACATAGAAACAAAACAACTTGTAATAACACAGAACCAAATTAAACTCAAATGGGGTACTTTTGTTTTGAGTTTAGAGATCAAAAGGAGGGATCAAGTCAAAAACTTTGAAAGAAAGAAGTGGAACCCAGAAAGCAATTTTGAGTCTTAAGGTATTTGGTGATGAATTAGAAGACTCTATAGACTAAAAAAACCTGTCCATCCAGAGTTAAAACAGACCTCTGTTTCAATGATAGAAAAAGACAGCACTTGTAATCTTAACAAGACAGGACAAAATTATGGAATATTAATATTGCAAGAAATGACAATCCTAGCCTCTTTCATTTCACCTCAGCATTGTAAACCAGCCATGAAAGGAGGAGCAAGAAATCCAGTCAGACATGTAAGAGCAAAAAGAAGGGACAACCTTAGAGAGACTAGGATTTGGAAGATAAAAACCAACTGCCAAGTATTCTTGTATTCTATAATGTAACTGTTAGGCCCTCCAAAATCCCAAAAAAAAAAAAGGGATTTTATTATTGACTGCCTTAAATACTTTATTTTGCATGCAGGAGGAATATTATCACAGTACAGAAAAGATGAAAAACAGCATAAATAATAAGAGGATATATCTATTTTTATACTTCTTGTTTTGAAAATAAAATTTATTCCAAAATTATTTTTTAAATAAATCTATTATTTTATATCTTTATCTTTATTTCTTCAATGAGTTATATTTTTATCTTTTTTATTTTTATATTTTCTATATTAAAACACTAACAAACACAACCTATATTTTTAAAATCTCTTTCATTTCAATTTTGTGGGTCTAAGGGTAACATTTTAACTTATTGTGAAAGAGAATATTCAAAGAATCTCGGTGAATGTTTGGTATTATGTTATAAACTATATTTGTATGTGTTTTAAAAGTGAAAAAAATATCAAATTTATATTTATTTTTTAATGTTTTTTTAATGCTTATGAAGTGTTATTGTTAAAAATTAAAAAAAAATATGAAAAAAAAATATTTTATTATATTTTCAAATAAAAAATCATTTTAAAAAACATTATCAAATTCAAGTAGTATTCAAATAAGTTAACTTAAATGTAGAAGCAACAGTAGCCAAGATAATTCTCCCATGGTTTGCCTAATAGGCAATTAAGCATCCCACTAAGCTATGACTTTCCTCCTCCTTATCCAATGATTAGGCATCAAAGTTTCCAAGTTGACTCACATGATGATTCGGATTTATTCTAATGATATGGAATTAAGTTTTCTAAGGAATTTTAGAAGATTTAATCCAAAGCAAAGCTATTGGTTGTGTTTTCCCCTCGATTTGCTCTCCTCTTTATTCTTTCCCTACTTGCCTCCTCCATTCTCCATCTTGAAAGCTTTCTTAGCAGACACAAAAGTACTCCTGGGGAGACTCTGATTTGCTTCCTCTTTTTTATGATTTTACAAGTTGGTCCTTTTGCTTTTGAAAATCATAAGCTAGTCCCTTTATCTATGTTAATTGTTAAATTTTTTAAAAAAAATGTATAAACAATCTTTTCTAAGTGCATCTTTGATCTTATCTATGGTATGTGAGGTTGGAAATTTTGATTAGGAATGAAGAGTATTTTAGATAAAATAATTAAACTGTCAAAAGAAATCCAACAAAAGATTTCAATTACTAATGACTCAATATCATTTTTTACAAGATCAAAGGAATTAAGTAATCATTTCACTAAAACAAACTTAAATATTGGTAAAGACATTAAACACACGTCACAAATCAAATATGTACATCTAACATTTAGATTCAAAATAACATAAGGAGATGAAAGATATGTTTGGTGAAGAGAGTATTATCAAAAGTATTTGATGACAT